>Ga0213876_10000777_pt1 | contig 21847 bp, 16 predicted proteins | sample BarmaccomBMRX_R9_FD_160113 | JGI IMG/M metagenome (GOLD analysis project Ga0213876, IMG submission 160113) | Root-associated microbial communities from Barbacenia macrantha in rupestrian grasslands, the National Park of Serra do Cipo, Brazil - RX_R9 | ecosystem: Host-associated > Plants > Roots... | reverse complement strand
ACGTGCCGGTGGCTTACGTCAAGCTCGCGCCGACGGACGATTTCTCGATTGCTGCCGGCAAGCTGCCGACGCTGATTGGCGCCGAATACGTGTTCACGTTCCAGAACCTGAACATCCAGCGCGGTCTGCTCTGGAACCAGGAGCCGTCGGTCAGCAACGGCGTCCAGGCAAATTGGTCGCGTGGCCCGCTCTCGCTGTCCGTCTCATGGAACGACGGCTTCTATTCCAAGCGGTTGGATTGGGTCTCGGCGCTGGCGTCCTACGGCTTCAACGGCGGAAGCGACACCGTGGCAGTCGTCGCCAGCGGCAATCTGGGCCGCAATCCGGAGAGGCTCGGCTTCGCCACGCCCGTCTTCAACGACGGCGACATCTACAACCTGATCTACACGCACAGCTCCGGTTCGTGGACGATCAGTCCCTATGTCCAATACGTCCGCGCTGCCGACGGCTCGGATTCGGCGGCCGCCGCGCTGCTGGTGAACTACGCCTTCGACGATCATTGGAAGCTCGCAGGCCGCATCGAGTATGTGGGTTCGAACGGCGTGACCAACATCGCTGTTGCCGGCCCCGGGAGCAGCGCCTGGTCGGTCACGCTCACGCCGACCTACCAATACCAAAGAGTCTTCGCCCGGCTCGAAGGCTCATACCTTGGTGCAAGCGACATCACGCCCGGCTCTGCCTATGGTCCGGCTCTCGACCGCGACAGCCAGGCAAGCGTGTTCTTCGAGACCGGAGTGCTGCTCTGATGCTCGACATCATCATGCTCGTTGTGGGCATCGCTTTTTTCGCCGTCGCCATTCTCTACCAGTACGGCTGCGAGAGGCTCTGATATGTCGCTCGACTATATCCTCGGCGGGATCGTGACCCTGGGCATCCTCGCCTATCTCGTCTTCGCGCTCGTCCGGCCGGAGAAGTTCTGATGACGCTCAACGGCTGGCTTCAGATCGCGCTGTTCTTCGTCCTGCTGCTGCTGACGGTGAAGCCGCTAGGCCGCTACATGACCGACGTGTTCGAAGGCAAAATCAGGTTCCTCCTGCCCGTCGAGCGCGCGATATACGGGGTCTGCGGCGTAAGCGAGGACGACGAGCAAAGCTGGATCGGCTATGGCGTCGGCATGCTGCTGTTCAGTCTCGCGGGGTTTCTCTCGCTCTACGCGCTGATGCGGCTTCAGGCGAGCCTGCCGTTCAACCCGCAGCATTTCCCGGCGGTGGGCGAGCATTTGTCCTTCAACACCGCGATGAGCTTCGTCACCAACACCAACTGGCAGTCCTATGTGCCCGAGACGACGATGAGCTATCTGGTGCAGATGGCCGGGCTCACCGTACACAATTTCGTCTCGGCCGCGACCGGCATCGCGCTGGCGGTGGCGCTGATCCGCGGCTTCGCGCGGCGCTCGGCCCAGACCATCGGCAATTTCTGGGTCGATCTCACCCGTTGCACGCTCTACGTCCTGCTGCCGATCTCCATTGTGGTCGGACTGTTCTTCGTCTGGCAGGGCGTGCCGCAGAATTTGAGCGCTTATGTCGACGCGACGACACTCGAAGGCGCCAAGCAGAGCATCGGCATGGGTCCTGTCGCCTCGCAGGAAGCGATAAAGATGCTCGGCACCAACGGCGGCGGCTTCTTCAATGCCAACTCGGCGCATCCGTTCGAGAACCCGAACGCGCTCACCAACCTCGTGCAAATGCTCTTGATCTTCTCGCTCGGCGCGGCGCTGACCAATGTCTTCGGCCGGATGGTCGGCGACCAGCGCCAAGGCTGGGCGATCTTCGCCGTGATGGCAGTGCTGTTCCTCGCGGGGACGGCCGCGATCTATTGGGCGGAGGCGGCGGGCAATCCCGCCTTCGACCTCGCGGGCGGCAACATGGAAGGCAAGGAGGTGCGCTTCGGAATAGCGGGATCCGCGCTCTTCGCAGCCATCACGACGGATGCGTCCTGCGGCGCCGTGAACGCCATGCATGACAGCTTCACGCCGCTCGGCGGCATGATCCCGATGCTGAACATCCAGCTCGGCGAGATCATCTTCGGCGGCGTCGGCTCGGGCCTCTACGGCATGCTGCTGTTCGCCATCGTCGCCGTGTTCGTCGCGGGGTTGATGGTCGGGCGCACGCCCGAATATCTCGGCAAGAAGATCGAGGCGCGCGAGGTCAAGATGGCGATGCTCGCGATCTTGATCCTGCCGCTGTCGATCCTGGGCTTCACGGCGCTGGCGACGGTGCTGCCTGCCGGCCTTTCCGGGCCGCTCAATGCGGGGCCGCATGGCTTCAGCGAAATCCTCTACGCCTACACGTCCGGCACGGGCAACAACGGCAGCGCCTTCGCGGGCATCAGCGCGAACACGCTGTTCTACAACGTGACCATCGGCTTTGCGATGCTGACCGGCCGCTTCCTGATGATCGTGCCGATGCTCGCGGTTGCGGGCTCGCTGGCGGCGAAGAAGATCGTGCCGCCCTCGGCCGGCACTTTCCCGACGGACGGAGGGCTGTTCGTCGGCCTTCTGATCGGCGTCATCCTGATCATTGGCGGACTTACCTTTTTCCCGGCGCTCGCGCTCGGCCCCATCGTCGAGCATTTCGCGATGCTGGCAGGAAAGCTCTCATGAATACGGCTCTTCTTGTGCCCGCCGTCGGCGGAGCGTTCGCCAAGCTTCACCCGCGCCACATGATCGGCAATCCGGTCATGTTCGTGGTCGAGATCGTGGCGACGCTGACCACGGTGCTGTTCGTCCGCGATCTGGTCACGGGAGCGGGACATCTGGGCTTCGCGCTTCAAATCAATCTCTGGCTCTGGTTCACGGTGCTGTTCGCCAATTTCGCGGAAGCCGTCGCCGAAGGCCGCGGCAAGGCGCAGGCCGACACGCTCCGCCGCACCAGGACCGACACCGTCGCGCGGCTGCTCGACGGCACGACCGTGCCGGCGGCCGCGCTCCGCCAAGGCGACGTCGTCTTGGTCGAGGCCGGCAACATCATCCCCAGCGACGGCGAGGTGGTCGAAGGCGTCGCCAGCGTCAACGAAGCCGCGATCACCGGCGAATCCGCGCCCGTCATCCGCGAATCCGGCGGCGACCGCTCAGCGGTGACGGGCGGCACGACGGTGATCTCGGACTGGATCAAGGTCCGGATCACGGCAGCCCAAGGGCACACATTCCTGGACCGCATGATCTCGCTGGTCGAGGGCGCCGAGCGGCAGAAGACGCCCAACGAGATCGCGCTCAACATCCTGCTCGCGGGCATGACCTTGATCTTCGTCTTCGCGGTGGCGACGATTCCGAGCTTCGCGGCCTATGCCGGAGGTCACATCACGGTGCTGGTGCTGGTGGCGCTGTTCGTGACGCTCATCCCTACCACCATCGGCGCGCTGCTCTCGGCGATCGGCATTGCCGGCATGGACCGGCTGGTGCGGTTCAACGTGCTCGCCATGTCGGGCCGCGCGGTGGAGGCGGCCGGCGACGTCGATACCCTTCTGCTCGACAAGACCGGCACGATCACCTTGGGCAATCGCCAGGCGAGCGAGTTCCTGGCGCTGCCGGGCGTCGCCGCACGCGATCTGGCGGAAGCCGCGCTGCTCGCTTCGCTCTCCGACGAGACGCCCGAAGGCCGTTCCATCGTAGTGCTGGCACGCGAGAAATACGGCGTCGCCGCGCAAGCATCGAACGCGACCTTCGTCCCGTTCTCGGCGCAGACCCGCATCAGCGGCGTCGACGGTGCGCAGGCGATCCGCAAAGGCGCCGTCGACGCGGTGCTTGCCTGGGCCAATGCCGGCGACGCCAAGGCGCTGACCGCGCTCTCCGACGGTATCGCCAAAACCGGCGGCACGCCGCTGGCCGTCGCGATGGACAGGCGCCTGCTCGGCGTCATTCACCTCAAGGACATCGTAAAGGGCGGTATCCGCGAGCGTTTCGCGGCGCTGCGCAAGATGGGCATCCGCACCGTGATGATCACGGGCGACAACCCGCTGACGGCTGCCGCCATCGCCGCGGAGTCCGGCGTCGACGACTTCCTGGCGCAGGCAACGCCGGAGACGAAGCTCAAGCTCATCCGCGACGAACAGGCGAAGGGCAAGCTGGTCGCGATGTGCGGCGACGGCACCAACGACGCGCCAGCGCTCGCCCAAGCCGACGTCGGCGTGGCGATGAACACGGGCACCATGGCGGCGCGCGAGGCCGGCAACATGGTCGACCTGGACAGCGATCCGACCAAGCTCATCGAGATCGTCGAGATCGGCAAGCAGCTGCTCATGACCCGCGGCGCGCTGACCACATTCTCCATCGCCAACGACGTGGCGAAATACTTCGCCATCATCCCGGCAATGTTCCTGACGTTCTATCCCGAGCTTCAAGCGATGAACGTGATGGGTTTGAAGTCGCCGCAGAGCGCGATCCTGTCGGCGATCATCTTCAATGCCTTGATCATCGTGGCGTTGATCCCGCTGGCGCTGAAAGGCGTGACCTACAAGCCGGTCGGCGCCGCCGCGATCCTGCGACGCAATCTGCTGATCTACGGCCTTGGCGGTATCTTGATGCCGTTCGTGGGCATCAAGCTCATCGACATCATCGTCAACGCCGCCGGACTCGTGTGAGGACGCCATGCTGAAACAGCTCCGCCCCGCCTTCGTGATGATCGCGATCATGACCGTGCTCACCGGGCTCGTCTATCCGCTCGGCATGACCGGCCTCGCGCAGATGCTTTTCCCGCGTCAGGCGAACGGCAGCTTGATCGAGAAGGACGACAGGGTCATCGGCTCGGAGTTGATCGGCCAGAACTTTACCAGCGCCAAGTATTTCCACGGCCGCCCCTCCGCCGCCGGCAACGGCTATGACGCGGCCAACTCGTCCGGCTCCAATCTGGGTCCGACGAGCAAGAAGCTCATCGACCGCGTCGCCGCCGACACGGCAAAGCTGCACGCCGAGAACCCGAGCGCGCCAATCCCTATCGACCTGGTCACGACCTCGGCCAGCGGGCTCGATCCCGACATCGCGCCCGAGGCTGCCTACTTCCAGGTCCCGCGGGTCGCCAAGGCGCGGCGTGTCCCGGATGCGACGGTCCGCGAGCTGGTGGCTGCTCAGGTCGAAGGCCGCGCGTTCGGCATCCTCGGCGAGCCGCGCGTCAACGTGCTCAAGCTCAATCTCGCGCTGGATGGTGCTACATTGCCCGCGCGATGATGGACGCACGACCTTCGCCGGAAGCGCTTCTGAAACAGGCCGAGCGAGAGAGCCGCGGCAAGCTCAAGATATTCCTGGGCGCGGCGCCGGGCGTCGGCAAGACGTTCGAAATGCTGTCCCAGGCGCGCCGCCGCCGTCTCGACGGCGTCGACGTCGCCATCGGCGTGGTCGAGACGCATGGCCGCATCGAGACCGATGCGCTGACCAAGGGCTTCGACGTCATTCCCAAGAAGCGTTCTCTCTACAAGGGGCGCGTCGTCGCCGAAATGGACCTCGACGCCATCTTGACGCGTCGGCCGGGGCTCGTGCTCGTCGACGAGCTCGCCCACACCAACGCCGAAGGCAGCCGCCATCCCAAGCGCTACCAGGACGTCGAGGAGCTGCTCGCGGCGGGCGTCGACGTCTACACCACGGTCAACATCCAGCACATCGAGAGCCTGAACGACGTCATCGCGCAGATCACCCGCATCCATGTGCGCGAGACCGTGCCGGACGAAATCCTCGACAGGGCGTCCGAGATCGAGCTCGTCGACACCACGCCCGACGACCTGCTCGAACGGCTGCGCGCGGGCAAGATCTACGTCAAGGCGACGGCGGAGCGCGCGCTCAAGCATTTCTTCGCGCCGGGCAATCTGAACGCGCTGCGCGAGCTGGCGCTCCGGCGCACGGCGCTGCGTGTCGACCGCGACGTCGGCGAATATACCCAGGCGCGCGCCATCGGCGGACCGGCCGGCGAGCGCATCCTGGTCTGTGTCAACGAGCATCCGTCCTCGCCGGAACTGGTGCGCCGCGCCAAGCGCATCGCCGACAATTTCAAGGCGCCGTGGATCGCGCTTTATATCGAGGGACCGCGGCACCTCGCGCTCACCGAGCCCGAGAAGGACCGTGTCGCCGGCGCCCTGCGCCTGGCGCAGCGGCTGGGGGCGGAGACGGTAACCGTGCCGGGCCGCGGCATCGCGCAAACCGTCCTCGACCACGCGCGCAAGACCAACGTCACCCAGATCGTCATCGGCAAGTCGGCGCGCTCGCGCTGGTTCGAGCTGGTCAACGGCTCGGTGGTACGCGAGCTGATGCGCGACAGCGGCGCGATCAGCATCACGGCCGTGATGGCGCAGGGCGATGCGGCGCGCTCCACCCCGGCTGCGATCTCCGCCGGCGGCGACCGGATTCCCTGGCAGAGCTATGCGTGGAGCCTGCTCGGCATCGCGGTCACAATCGGCGTCGCCTGGGCTGCCAATGCGGTGCTCGATCTGGCCGCCGGCAGCATCGCGATGTTCTTTCTGGTTCCGGTGCTGCTCAGCGCGGTGTCGTTCGGCCTCAGGCCCGCGCTGCTCACCGCCTTCGCCAGCGTCATGGCGTACAATTTCTTCTTCCTGCCTCCGGTCTACACCTTCACCATCGCCGACCCGAACAACTGGCTTTCGTTCTCCGTGCTGCTGCTGGTGGCGGTGACCGCCGCCAACCTCGCCGCCCGCGTTCGCGCCCAAGCGAACCTCGCAGCCCAGCGCGCGGCGGTGGCGGGGGAGCTCTATCAGTTCACCGGCAAGCTCGCGGCTATCGCGCGGCTGGACGACATCCTGTGGGCGGCCGCGTTTCAGATCGCCTCTATGCTCAAGTCGAACGTGGTCATCCTGCTGCCGGACGCGAAGGGACGGCTGGAAATCCGAATCGGCTATCCGCCCGAGGACGAGCTCGACGCCCAGGACCTCGCTGCCGCCATGTGGTCGTGGGAGAAGCGCGCGCCCGCGGGCCGCAACGCCGAGACCTTGCCGGGCGCCAAGCGGCTGTTCCTGCCGATGCGCACCGGCGAGGGCGTGGTCGGCGTCATCGGGCTCCTGGCCCACGATGCGCGGCCTTACGCACCCGACGACAAGCGGCTTCTCGATTCGCTGGTCGATCAGACCGCGCTCGCCGTCGAGCGTTCTTTGCTTTCCGAACGTGTTCACGAAGCACAGGTGCGTGCCGAGGCCGACAAGCTGCGCGTGGCGATGCTGAGCTCGCTGAGCCACGATCTGCGCACGCCCCTCGCCTCGATCCTGGGTGCCGCCACCTCGCTGATTTCGGGCAAAACGCTCTACGGCGTGAAGGAGACCGACGAGCTCCTCGCCACGATCCGCGACGAAGCCGAACGGCTGGACCGCTTTGTGGGAAACCTGCTCGACATGTCGCGCCTGGAAGCTGGCGTGCTCGGCGTCAAACCGGAGACAGTCTCCGCCCGCGAAATGGTCGATGCGGCGCTGAAGCGATTGGGCCGCAGGCTTTCCACGCACCGCGTCGCGGTGGAGGTGCCGGACGATTTGCCGCTCGTCGCGGTCGATCCGCTGCTCCTGGAGCAGGCATTGGTGAACGTGCTCGACAACGCCGGGAAATATGCACCTGAGGGCAGCACCATCCGGATCGTGGGAATGGCGCACGGACCGAACGTCCTGCTTTGCATCGAGGACGAAGGGCCGGGCATTGCGGAGGAGGAACTGCCGCACATCTTCGACAAATTCTATCGCGCCAAAGCCGCGGACCGCCGTGTCGCCGGCACCGGGCTCGGCCTTGCCGTCGCGCGCGGGTTCGTGGAAGCCTTCGGCGGCCGCGTCGAGGCGGCGAACCGAAGCGGCGCTCACGGCGCCGTCCTGACCCTGACACTGCCGCGCGCTGTGGAGCGCAACGATGGCCTCTAAGCCCAAGGTCCTTGTCGTCGACGACGAGCCGCAAATCCGGCGGCTGCTACGCACTGGGCTGCCTCCGCATGGCTATGAGGTGGTCGAGGCCGCCACCGCCGCCGAGGCCCTGAAGCTCCTGCCACGTGAGAAGCCGGACGTGCTGATCCTCGACCTCGGCCTGCCCGACGAGGACGGCTTCGCCATCATCGGCAAGGTGCGCGCTGCTGCCCTGACGCCGATCCTGGTGCTCTCCGCCCGCAGCGACGTCGAGGGCAAGGTGCGCGCCCTGGAGCTCGGCGCCGACGATTATGTGACCAAGCCCTTCGACATGGCCGAGCTTCTAGCGCGGCTGAAGGCGGCTCTGCGGCACGGGCTTCAGAGCGCCGGCGAGCAGCCCGTGTTCCGCACGGGCCCGCTCTCGGTCGATCTCGTGCATCGCCGGGTGCGCGTCGGCGAGACCGAGGTCCACCTGTCGCCGAAGGAATACGATCTGCTGCGATTCCTGGTCATGCACGCCGGCAAGGTCGTGACCCACCAGCAACTGCTTCAAGAGGTCTGGGGACCGGCGCATGTCGAGGACGTCCAATATCTGCGCGTCCTGATGCGCCAATTGCGTCAGAAGCTGGAGCCGAGCGCATCGCACGGAATGCTCGCCACCGAGCCCGGCGTGGGCTATCGGCTGCTGGTCCTGCCTTAGCCGTGCTTCCGAGGGCGGGCCTAATCTCGAAAGTTAGGATTTCGACATTTGCCGAGAGCATACACAAGTTGGCTCTCTATGGCCCTCGACACCGTGAGGAGCGCGTCGCCGTAGTCGTCTCCCAGGCTCGCGAGTCCGAGGCTCATGAGTTCGACGGCGCGATTTACCAGATTGGGCTCCGGCGCTTCCCTGCGCGCGGGAGCCTGCTGCGGGCCGGGGAACTCGATGACATCGCCGTCCTTCAATTCGCCGCGCAGGGCCGCTGCCATGCGCTCTGAGAGGCGATCTGCAGCCGCTATGAGAACCTCGTCGGGGACGCAGACATAGTGCCGGCGGTCACGCCGCCTCGCGCGTTACCGACCATGTCGTCGATGGTGGCCTCGCTGTAGCCGAGGATCGCGGCGGAGGTGGCAAAAGTGCGCCTCAGAGTTTGTGCGGGGGCATCATGCAGCCCCGCCGCGTTGAACAGCGCCGCGATGCGCTTCTTGAGGTCGGCGGGTCCATTGGCCTTCCGATTCGGGAATACCCACTCCGCCTTGTTCGGCCTCGTTAGGGTTTTGAACCAGTCCGCCGCCGCGCTTCCCATGGGCCGCATCGACCGGCCCGTCTTGGTCTTTTCGAGGCGGAAGCACTTGGCGCCGAAATCGGGCTCGCACCGACGCAGGCCGCTGGCCTCACTGCGCCGCATCCCTGTAAGCGCTATGAGCCGCACCGCGGCCGTAGCCTCGGGCTGGGCATGTTCCTGCTCGTCGAATACGCGCCCAAGCGCTGCCAGCTCGATCGTGGACAGCACGCGCTCTTTGCTGTGCCCGCGCCGCCCGTCACCACGGCTTTACCGCGCGCCTTGGTTTTGGAAGCAGAAGAAGGAATGCTCGGCCCTTCATCGGCTCCCGACAGGAAACGGGGGTAATGCACCAGTGCACTGAAAACAATGGCGTTTCAACGCCGGGGCGATCACTGAAGAACTTGAGCAAACACGGAATAGCTCGCCACGCCTACCTTGACATGGTAGGGGTCACAGGTTCAATCCCTGTCGCGCCCACCAGTCTTCGCTGCGCAGCGGCGGAGACTGCCACGGCGTAGCTCTTAAGCGAGCGAAGCCGGGCCTCGGACCGCGCAGTTTCGCCTTGGCAAGCCGTTCTTCGCGTCGCTCCACCGGATCGCGCACCATCGGCACGACGTTGATGCGCGATCGAGCGCCCAGTGCCTGGACGACTCGCATGCCTGGACAATTCGCCTGCCGAGACAATCGGATGCAGCCATGGCACAGTTGGCGCTCCCTCCTTCGGACACACCCATGACCGCCCTATCCATCCGCCCCATCGCGCTCGACGAGATCGAGGCCGCGCGCCATCGCATCGCCGCGACCACCATCCGCACGCCGCTGGTCAAGCTTCAGTTGGGAGCGGGCTTTCCCGATGTCCGCCTCAAGCTCGAGAACCTGCAGCCGATCAATGCCTACAAGCTGCGCGGTGCCGCGAACGCGGTGGCGCTGCTTTCCGACGCCGACCGCGCCAAGGGCGTGTGGACGATCAGCGCCGGCAATGCGGGGCAGGGCGTCGCTTATGCCGCGCGCGCCGCGGGCGTGCCGTGCACCGTCGTCGTCATCGGCAGCGCGCCGCAGGCCAAGCTCGACCGCATGAAGGCACTCGGCGCGCGGCTGGTGCCCGTTTCCTACGACGTCGCGTGGAAGGCGTTGGAGGACCGCGCCTATCCGGGCGTCGAAGGCACTTTCGTGCATCCCTTCGACGATCACGACTTCATCGCCGGCCACGGCTCGATCGGGCTCGAGATCCTGGAGGACGAGCCGAACACCAAGGCGGTGATCTGCGGCATCGGCGGCGGCGGACTGCTCGCGGGCGTGGCCAGCGCCGTCAAGGCCAAGGCGCCGCAGGTGAAGATGTTCGGCGTCGAGCCCGAGACCGCCGCGCCCGCGGCCCAGGCGCACCGTACGGGCGCGCCCGGGCCCTACAAGGACTGGCAGCCAAGCTTCGTCGACGGCGCCGGCGGGCAGAGCATGTTCCCGCGCATGTGGGACCGCATCCGTCCGATCACGGACGACTTCTTCGTGGTCAGCCTCGACGAGACCAGGGCGGCGATGAAGGTGCTGGCCGAGAAGGCGCGCGTCATCGCCGAGGGCGCCGGCGCGCTCTCGGTCGCCGCGGCGATCAAAGGGCTGGCCGGCGACGGCCCGGTCGTCGCGGTGGTGTCGGGCGGGAACATCGACCTGAAGAAGTTCTGCGAGCTGGTGAGCTGAGATGCGCGCGCCGACGGCTCTGGTTGCGCTTTTCCTGTCGGCGGGTCTCGCAATGGCGGGTTGCCCCAAGAAGGAGGGCATGATCGAGGGACCCGTCGTGCCGACGAAGCAGGCGGCAAAGGAGATCTATATCGCGATCGCCAAGGCGCGCGAGCCGAAGGCCTGGCGCAAGCAGCCCGACATCTTCGTCCTCGACGAAGGCGCGACATGGGGTGTCGGCCAGGACTCGCCGGTGCCGCCGGTCAAGACCTGGAAGAACGCGCAGGGCAAGGTCATGGAGACCATCACCGTCTCCACCGGCGGTGGCGGTCTGGAGATGGAGATCGACAAGTGCACCGGCGCCGTCGCGATGCACTACGCGCGCTGAGGCTCAGGCATTCCGCGCCATCAGCCCGCCGTCGACGGGGATCGTCGCGCCGGTGATGTAGGACGCGGCCGGCAGGCACAGGCTCAAGGTCATGTGCGCGACCTCCTCGGGCCGGCCATAGCGGCCGAGCGCGGTGCGGCGCTTTGCGAACATCTCCTTGTGCTCGTCGCTGATCGCGGCGGTCATCGCGGTCGCGATCGGGCCCGGGCAGATGCAGTTGACCGTGATGCCTTCGCGGCCGAGCTCGACGGCGAGGGCGCGGGTCAGGCCCGTCACGCCCGCTTTCGCCGCGGCATAGGGACTGTCGCGCGCGGTCGCGCCCAACGCCTCGGTCGAGGCGATGTTGACGATGCGCGGGTGCGGCGCCTTGCGCAGGTACGGCAGCGCCGCGCGGATCACGCGCTGTTGGGCGGTCAGAAGAACCGACAGCGCGCGCCCCCAAACCTCGTCGTAGTTTTCGGAATCGATGGCGGAGAAGGCCGAGATGCCGGCGTTGTTCACCACGACGTCGAGGCGCTGGAACGTCTTGGCGATGTCGAAGACCGTGCGCACCACCTCTGCCGGATCGCCGACGTCCATCTTCCAGCCGCGGGTGCCGATGCCTTCGGGCGCGATGAGGTCGGTCGCCGCCACGATGGCACCTTCCGCCGCGAAAACTTCGGCCGTGGCGCGGCCCATGCCGCTGGCGGCGCCGGTGATCAGCACGACCGAACCTTGTATCGAGCGCAGCGCAGAGGCCATGATGCTCCCCATGAAGATCGATCTTCTGTCGCCGTCGAGCTTCGCAAGCGGCCACCCGTTCGCGCAATACCGCTGGCTGCGCGAGAACGCCCCCGTCTTCTGGCACGAGGAGCCGGACGGAAAAGGTTTCTGGGCGGTGACCCGCTTCAAGGAGGTGTGGGAGGTCGACCGCGACTTCCAGAACTTCTCCTCGGAGCCCACGATCATGATCGCCGATCCGGCGGCCGAGGCGGCGAACGCCTTCGGCGGCTACAAGATGATGCTGATGATGGATCCGCCGCAGCACACGGCGTATCGCAAGCTCATCCGGGGCGAGTTCACGGCGCCGCTGACGGCGGGCCGCGTGCCGCGCATGAACGCGCTGGCCAGGCAGATCGTCGACGCAGTGATCGCGGATGGCGCGTGCGATTTCGTCGAGCGCGTCGCCGGCGAGATGCCGTCCTACGTGATCGCCGAGCTGCTCGGCATCCCGCTCGACGACGGGCGCGAGCTCTACAAGCTCACCGAAGCGATCCACACCGCGCCCGAAGCGCAGGAGGCCGGCGCCGGCGCGATGGCGGTGTTCAAGATGTTCGAATACGGCCGCAAGGTGATCGACGAGAAGCGCGCCCGGCCGGGCGAGGACCTCGCGACCAGGCTGCTCCAGGCCGAGGTCGACGGCAAGCGGCTCGAGGACATCGAGTTCCTGCTGTTCTTCCTCCTGCTCGTCGATGCCGGCGGCGACACCACGCGCAACCTGCTGTCGTCGGGATTGATCGCGCTGCTCTCGAACCCGGATCAACTGGCGTGGCTGATGGCGGACCTGCCCGGCCGCGTCGCGTCGGCGCGCGAGGAGCTGCTACGCTACACCACGCCGGTCGTCTATATGCGCCGCACGGCGAAGCACGACGTCGTGCTCGGCGGCGAGCAGATCCGCGCCGGCGACAAGGTCGTGATGTATTTCGGCTCGGCCAATCGCGACCCCGCCAAATTCGAGAGGCCCGACGCGCTCGACCTGTCGCGGACGCCCAACGAGCACATCGCCTTCGGCACCGGCCCGCACGGCTGCCTCGGCCAGCACATCGCGCGCATCGAGATCGACGCGATCCTGATCGAGGTGCTCTCCCGCATGAAGGACATCGAGATCATGGGCCGGCCTGAATGGCTCGCCTCCAACTTCATCTCGGGCCCGAAGCACCTGAACGTGCGGTTCCGGGCCGCCGGCGTTTAGCTATTGGCGGGTTGGCGATCAGATAGCGATAGCCGCCGTTGACCGACGGGCTCTCGGCCCGGACCGCCGGGTCGAAGCCCGCGGGCAGGCCGGATTGCAGCTCCGCCGTCGTCAGGCCCGTGATCCCCGTCGAGTCTCCGCTGCCGACGGCCTGCGAGCGCGCGCTCGTCGTCGTGTCCCAATAGGCGCTCGTCGCCGCGCCCGTCTGGCGGCCGATGAACCCGCCCAGCAGCGAGCCGTCGACCGCGCTTCGCGCCGTGCCGGTGGAATAACTGGTCGCGATCGTCGAGAGGATGCCGCTGAAGCCCGGATTGAAGCCCACCAGGCCGCCCACCGCGGCCGGCTTCGCTGCTTGTCCCCTCGCGTTGCCGGTCGCATAGGAATCGATGATCGTGCCGTGGATCGTGACGGGATTGCCGGAGTTCCATCCCACAAGGCCGCCGGCATAGCTGATGGCGGTCGACGGTCCGGTCGCGAACGAGCTTTCCACCGTCCCCGAGTTTTCGCCCACCAGCCCGCCCGTCGCATAGCCGCCGGACGCGCGCACGTCCGACTGGCAATCGATCACCGTTCCGCCGTTGTATCCCACGAGGCCGCCGACCAGATTGAACGATCCCACGTTCTCGCCTTCGCCGCGCGCGATGCCGTCGGTAAAGGCATTGCTCACGGTGCCTTCGTTCAAGCCCACCAACCCGCCGACGCTCTGCGTTCCCGCCACGACCGCTCTCTGCGTTCCGATATTGGCGAGCATGCCTTCCGGACGCACGCGCGCGAACAGCCCGACATTGGCGCTCGCCATGTCGGCGATGCTGATGCCCAGGACGACGTGGCCGAGCCCGGTGAAGCTGCCCGCGAACGGAACCGCGATCGGCGAGGTCGGATAGACGCGGTCGTGACGCGCGTCGATGTCCTGCGCCAGCGCATAGGCGCCGGCGGGATGGGCCGTGACGGCACGCGCGAGCTTGGTGAGATTGGGCTCGAGCCGATAGCGCTTTGCGTTGATGGTCAGCACGTCGGAAGAGTTCGCGAAGGACAGGCTCGCGCCATGGAAAAAGAACAGCGCCGGTGCCGGGCCGGTGGCGAGCGAGACGGGGGCCAGGCCGTGCACGCCGACCGGGGCGTCGAACACGATGGAGAGATGGGCCGCGAGCGTGAGCGCGGAGGCGGAGGCCCACGAGAACGGCGCCGAGACGCGGATGTCGTTCGCCTCCACGCCGGAACCGGTCGTCGTCACCGTCACGGCTCCCGAAGCCAGCATCGCGGTCAGATCGCCGGCGTTGAGAACGGCGTCGGATGCGGTCGGCGAGCAGACGCCGCCCGAGCAGGACATGTTCTGCGTCGGGTCGGCGGAGATCTCGACCGCGGCCGGGGCGCCGGTCGCGGCAAGGCAGGCCAACAGCGCCCAGACCAGCGGCGTCAAAGACGCGCCATGCTTTGAATGTTTCATCGTGTCGCTCCCCTGAACGGCCGAACATATCAGGTCGGACCGGGACGGCCATCGGGGATGACAGCTTTGCCGGATATTGGCACTCTTTGGCCATCGACATTGAAACGGAGACCGGCATGGCCATCGACTTCGAGATTCCCGAAGACGCAAAGCAGATCCGCGCGCGCGTGCGCCAATGGGTGCAGGACGAATGCATCCCGGCCGAGAAGCGGCTGAAGGACAAGGAGAGCTACAAGCAGGTGCTCGCCGAGCTGCGCGCCAAGGGGCGGGCTCAAGGCCTGTGGTGCCCCTTCATCCCCAAGGAGCATGGCGGCATGGGGCTGGGGCCGCTCGCCAATGCGCTGGTGCAGATGGAGCTCGGCCAGAGCCATCTGGGCGCCCTGTCGATGAACTCCCAAGGGCCCGACGACGCGACGATGCTCACGCTTCTCGCGCACGGCACCGACCATCAGAAAGAGAAGTTCTTGAAGCCCCTGCTCAACGGCGAGAAGCGCATCTGCTACTCGATGACCGAGAAGGCGGCGGGCGCCGACGCGACCGGCATGCAGACCCGCGCCGAGAAGAAGGGCAACAGCGCCTATGTGCTGAACGGCGAGAAGTGGTTCTCGTCCGCCGCCAGCGCCGCCGACATCGCGCTGGTGATGGCCAAGACCAATCCCGACGCGCCCCGCCACCAGCAGTTCTCGACCTTCATCGTCGAGCTGCCCAATCCCGGCTACCGCATCATCCGCGACATCAAGACCATGGCTGTCGAGGGAGCGCTGTCGCACATCATGGGCGGCGGCCACAGCGAGATCGAGATCAAGGACCTCGAGGTCCCGGCCGAGAACATCCTGGGCGGCGAGGGACAGGGCTTCAACATGGGCCAGCATCGCCTGGCTTACGGGCGGCTGCGCCACGGCATGCACAACGTCGCGATGGCGCAGCGCGCGCTCGACATGGCGACCAAGCAGGTGACGTCACGCTCGACCTTCGGCAAGAAATTGTCCGAGCGGCAAGGCGTGCAGTTCATGCTCGCCGATTGCGCCAGCGAGCTCTACATGGCGCGGCTGATGCTGCTGCACATCGCCTACAAGGCGGAGCGCGGCCTCGACCTGCGCCAGGAGAACGGCATCGCCAAGGTGTTCCTGGCGCATATGGTGCACAAGGTCGTCGACACCGCGATCCAGCTGCACGGCGCGCTGGGCTACAGCCAGGATACGCCGCTGGCCAGCTGGTACACGCATATCCGCTCGCAGCGCCTTGTCGACGGCCCGGACGAGGTCCATCGCTGGACCACGGGCCGCAACGTGATCAAGGCGTACGAGAAGTACGGCACGACCGCGAGCGCGGCGGGCGGGGATTTGCTCTAACAACCTCCCTTGTGGGGAGGTCGGAGAATTTGAGCGCAGCGAAAAATCCTCCGGGTGGGGGTCGTGCTCCCTCACCAGATCTTCACGCGCTTCCCAGGCTCGACGTACAGCTTCTCGCCCGGCTTGACGGCGAAGGCCGCGTACCAGGTGTCGACGTTGCGCACGACGCCGTTGACGCGGAACTGGCGCGGGCTGTGCGGGTCGCTGACCACCTGCTTGCGCACGAAGTCGTCGGTGACCTTGCCGCGCCAGGCCTGCGCCCAGCCGAGCAGCACGCGCTGGTCGCCGGTGAGCCCATCGATCACCGGCGCCGGCTTGCCGCCGAGCGAGGCATGATAGGCGTCGAGCGCGACGGTCAGGCCGCCCAGATCGGCGATGTTCTCGCCCATCGTCAGGTCGCCGTTCACATGCACGCCGGGGAGCGGCTGGAACTGCGAGTACTGCGCGCCCAGCATCCTGGCGCGCGCCTCGAACTTGGCCGCGTCCTCCTTCGTCCACCAGTCGCGCAAGTTGCCGGCGGCGTCGATCTTGCGGCCCTGGTCGTCGAAGCCGTGGGTGATCTCGTGTCCGATCACGCCGCCGATGGCGCCGTAGTTGATCGCGGGGTCGGCCTCGGCGTCGAACATCGGCGCCTGAAGGATGCCGGCCGGAAACACGATGTCGCGCAGGTTGCCGTTATAAGCGTCATTGGTCTGCGGCGTCATTCCCCAGTCGCTGCGGTCGACCGGTCCGAACAGCCGCCCCGAATAGAACGCCCAGTCGGCCGCGCCGGCGCGGCGCACGTTGCCCAGCAGGTCGTCGCCGACGATCAGCCCCGAATAGTCGCGCGCGTGATCGGGATAGCCGACCTTGATCGAATAGGTGTCGAGCTTCTTGAGCGCCTCGACGCGCGTCTTGTCGCTCATCCAGTCGAGATGCTGGATGCGCACGCGATAGGCGGCCTTGAGGTTGGCGACGAGCGCCTCGATCTTGGCTTTGGACGCGGGCGGGAAATACTTCGCGGCATAGAGCTGGCCGACGCCGAAGCCCATCGTGCCATAGCTGCCGAAACGGTCGCCGACCAGGAAGTCGCTTCCCGACACCGCCAGCACGCCGCGCTTCCAACGCACCTTCTGCGCCTTCTGGCCCGACAGCGTCTTGTCGTGCATCTCGAACCAGGCATCGGCGAAGGGCTTGGACAGATAGGGCGCGGCGTTGTCGGCGATGCGGAACGCCTGCCAGGCCTGAAGGGTCCCGACCGGCGTCGCCGCATAGATCGCGGCGAGCTTGGGGAAGGCGCTCTTCTCGCCCACGATGACGCGCGTCGCCTTGGACAGACCGGCGCCGGCGAGCATCTCCTTCCACGCGAAGCCCGCCGCGAGCTTGGGCAGGTCGGCGACGTCGGTCGGGTTATAGACCTTCAGCGGATCGCGCTGCTCGGCCTTGCTCCAGCTCGCTTGCGCGACCTTGGTCTCGAAATCGACGACGGCCTTGGCGTCGCCCTGCCAACCGGCGAGCTTGAGCAACTGCGCGACATAGGCCTGGTACTTCGCCTTCTGGTCCTTGAACTCGGGCTTCAGATAATAGTCGCGGTCGGGAAGGCCCAAGCCCGACTGTCCGACATAGACGACGTAGTGCTTGGGGTCCTTGAGGTCGACGTCGACGAAGAAGCCGAACAGCGAGGCCTCGAGGTCGGCATTGCTGCGGCCCATCAGCCCGGCCAGCGCCTCGCGCGTCTTGGCATTGCGCAGGTCCGCCAGCAGCGGCGCGAGCGGCTTGGCGCCGGCGGCCTCGACCCGCGCCTCGTCCATGAACGAGCGGTAGAAGCGGCCGGCCTTGCCTTCCAGCGTGTCGGGCTCCTTGTCCTTGGCCGCTTCCAAGATGTCGTGGATGCGCGCCTCGGCGCGATCGGTCATCTGCAGGCGGAACGAGACCGCGGGCTTGTCGGCGGGAATTTGTGCGTGATCGAGCCAGGTGCCGTTGGCATAGCGGAAGAAGTCGTCGCCGGGCTTGGTCGCCTTGTCCATGCCCGCCTGGTCGTAGCCCCACTTGCCGTATTGCGGCGCCGCGAGCGCCGCCGTCGTCGCGAGCAGCGCCGCGACGAGAATCTGAACCTTCTTCATTGTCTTCCCCCTTGCCAAATTCACCATGGCCGGGCTTGACCCGGCCAACCAGCCGCTGGATGGCCGCCTCGAGGGCGGCCATGGTGAGGAATCGTTATGCTTTCACCGCGCGGACCTTCTGTCCGGCCTCGAGCCGTTCCGCGCCGCGCACGATGACGCGTTCCCCGGCAGACACAAGCCCCTTGACCTCGACCAGCGGGCCTTCCTCGGCGCCGGTCTCGACCGCGACGCGCTGGGCCTGGTCCTTTTTGTCCACCTTGAAGACGTAGGTGTTCTCCTCGCGCAGGACGAGTGCGTCGCGCGGCACGGCCAGCACGTCGTGCGGCGCGGCCGAGGGCAGGAACACCTTGGCGGCGTCGCCGACCAGGCCTGCGCCCGCCGGCAGCGCGATGCGCACCTCGATGGTGCGGCTGGCGACGTCGCCCACCGGCACGATGGCGCGGATGGTGCCGGTCACCGGCTTGTTCTGGAGGATGACGGTCAACACACTGCCCTCCTTGACGTAGTGGGCCGCGTCGATCGGCGACTGCACGCTCACCTCCAGCGACGCGGTGTCGACCAGGCGCACCACCGCCTTGCCCGGCGTCGCGTATTCGCCGGCATTGATCAGCCGCGCCACGACGCGGCCCGCGAAGGGCGCGCGGATGTCGCTGTGGGCGAACTGGTATTCGCTGCGCTTCAGGCTCGCCTGGGCCTGGGCGAGCGCCGCGGTATCCATGTCCTTGGTCGAGCTCGCCTGGTCGCGCGTCGATTTGGCGATGGCGTTCTGGTTGAACAGGTTGTCCATGCGCGCCGCCTGGCTGGTGTCGTAGCGCAGCTGCGCCGAAAGCCGCGTCGCATTGGCCTTGTCGGACTGGAGTTGCAGGCTCGCGAGCTTGCCGTCGATGCGCGCGACCACGTCGCCCGCCTTCACCACCGTGCCGACCTCGGCGACCCAGGCGATGCGGCCCTCGACCTCGCTGGCGAGCTGCGAGTCGTTGCGCGACATCACCGTGCCGGGCAGCGCGATCTTGGGCGCCATCTTGACCATCCTGGCCGACATCACGCCGACCGAGGGTGGAGGCGGCGCTGCCGGCGGCGCCTGGTCGGCGACGGCTTGCGGCGAACGCGTGGTGAGCGCCGCGACGAGCGCCAGGGCCGTCAGCCCGATGGCGGCGAGAGAAGCGTGGCCCAGCTTTGGCACTTTCATCATGCCGTTTCCTTTGTCGGGGTGAAGGAGGCGCGCATCGTCATGCCGCTTCCTTCATCGGGGTGAGGGGCGCCTGCAGCGCCAGGTCCTTCTTCTCGCCCAGCCGCAGCATCGCGGGCATGAGCACGAGCGTGAACACATGGCTGACCAGGCAGCCGCCGACGATGACGGCGCCGAGACCGCGATAGATCTCGGTGCCCGGTCCGGGGATCAGGACCAGCGGCAGCATGCCGAAGATCGCGGTCAAGGTGCTGGAGAAGATCGGGCGCAGCCGCGTCTCCAGGCTCGAACGCACCGCGTCGACGCGGCTCATGCCTTCGGCTTCCGCCTGGCGCGTGCGCGCGACCAAAAGGATCGTGTTGTTCACCACCAGACCGAGAACGATGATGAAGCCGATCATGGTGAGCAGGTCGAGCGGTTGGAAGACGAAGAGGCCGAGCAGCCTCAAGGCCGCCATGCCGCCCACGGTTCCCAAGGGCAGGGCGATGGTCGCGATCGCCGCGTCCCACACCGACTTGAACAGCGCCGCCATGATCAGGAACAGCAGCAGCACCGCGAGCGCGAAGTTCTTGCCCATGTTCCACAGCGCGTTGTCGAGATGGTTCGCCGCCGCGCCATAGGTGACGGTGCCGTCGGCGGGCAGCAGCTTCTTGATCTCGGGCTCGACGTCGCGCTTGACGATGGCCATCGCGTCCTGCAGCGCCATGCCGCGCGGCGGCTGGAGGAACAGCGCGAAGGTGCGCCGGCGGTCCAACCGATAGGTGCCGCTCGGCGCCAGGGTCTTCTGCATGTCGACGAGGTGGCCGAACGAGACCACGCCGCCGTTCGGCGTCGCCACGGGGGCGGCGCCGATCTGCTCGGGCGAGGTCATGGTCTTGGATTTGAGGATGAGGAACAGCTGGCGCTCGCCGTCGTAACGCTGGCCGACGTAGGAGCCTTCGCCGAGCGATTGCAGCACCGTGCCGACATCGTTGCGCGTCCAGCCGACCTCGGCGATGGAGCGGTCGTCGGGGACGAGCTTGAGCTGCGGCTGGTCGTAGTCCAGCGTCGGGTTGGTGTTGACCACGCCTTCGGGGAACTTCTGGGTGAGCAGCGCGAAGCCCTTGCGCGCGGCGGCGCGCATGGCCTCGGCGTCGTTGGACTGGATGTTGATCGAAACGCCGCCGCCCGCATCGAAGCCGCCGAACAGCGATCCCATCTGCGCGAAGGCTTGCGCGTCTGGAAGGTCTTTCAGGATCTCGCCGCGCACGATCTTCTCGAGCTTTGGGAAATCCTCGTCGTTCGGCACGCGCACCGCCATGTCCATGCCGCCGGGCCCGCCGAGCTGGACGTAGTAGTTGAGCAGCTTGGGCTGCTTCTCGCCGGTGAGATAGGGATGCAGCCGCTTGATGATCGGCTGGGCGATGGTCTTGTCGGCGACGTCGACGGTGGCGCTCGCGGGCAGCTGGATGAAGCCGTCGATCGCGGCGCGCTTGACCTGCGGCAGGTATTGAAGCGAGGGCATCAAGAGCCAGGTGCCCACCAGCGAACCCGCGATCAGCCCGCCGATCCACCACCAGCGCTTCCTGGACGTGTCGGTGAGGGTCATGATGACGTCGGTGATGCGCCGCCAGGTGCCGGCCAGGTCGGCGACCTTGGGCCGCGTCTTCAGGAACAGCATCGAGGTCACGGGCACCACCGTCACCGCCACGATCAGCGACACGAAAACGGCGAAGGCGATGGTCAGCGACAGGTCGGCGAAGAGCTGGCCCTCGACGTCTTTCAGGAAGATCACCGGCAGGAAGATCGCGACGTTGGTCAAGGTCGAGGCGAGGAGTGCGCCCCACACCTGGTCGGTGCCGGTCTTGGCGGCCTCGCGCCCGGGCATGCCGCGCTCTCGTAGCCGAAGTATGTTCTCGAAGGCGACGATGGCGGCGTCGAGCACGATGCCGGTCGCGAACGCCAGGCCCGCCAGCGAGACGACGTTCAAGGTGCGGCCCGCAAGGTTCAGCAGGACCACGGTCGCCATCAGGCAGATCGGGATCGCGGTCGCGATGATGAGCGTGCCGCGCCACTCGCGCATGAAGAACCACAAGACGCCGACCGCGAGCAGGATGCCGAGCACCAGGTCGGAGGTCACCATCCCCATCGCCTGGTTGATGAAGTGCGACGGGTCGAAGGAGTATTGCAGCTTGACGCCCTGTTCCTTGGCGACGCTGTCGTTGATCTTGGCAAGCTCCGCCTTCACCGCGTTGACGGTGGCGAGCACGTTGGCGCCCGACGCCCGGAATACCTGCATGCCGATGGCGGGATTGCCGTTCTGATAGGCGAAGCCGAAGCTCTTGCTGCGTCCGACATGGACGTCGGCGATGTCGCCCAGATGCACGGGCTTGCCGTCGCGCCATTCCAGGATGAGGTTCTTGAGCTGGTCGACGGAATAGCGGCCGCGGAACTCGAGCCCGTATTGCCTCCGCCCGACGTCGATGGTGCCGCCCGAGACGTCCTCGGCGCCGCTGATCTGCTGCGCCATCTTGGGGATCTGCACGCCCAGCTGCGCCGCGCGCATCGGATCGAAGACGATGTCGATCTCGTCGGTGCCGCCGCGGGCGTTGACCTGCGCCGAGCCTACGCCGGGCACGGCTTCCAGGCGCGGGATCACCACGTCCTTCAGCCACTGGGTATAGGAGTTCA
>Ga0213876_10000776_pt1 | contig 21862 bp, 22 predicted proteins | sample BarmaccomBMRX_R9_FD_160113 | JGI IMG/M metagenome (GOLD analysis project Ga0213876, IMG submission 160113) | Root-associated microbial communities from Barbacenia macrantha in rupestrian grasslands, the National Park of Serra do Cipo, Brazil - RX_R9 | ecosystem: Host-associated > Plants > Roots... | reverse complement strand
GGAGCCCCCTGCCCGATGAAATTGTCGCGGAATCGATCGATTCCGGGCGGCGCGCTCATTGGCTGCAGCGTGCCATGGCCATGCTTTCCGAGCGGGAGAGGCTCATCATCGAGGCGCGGCGCCTCCATGACGATGATCTCGTTACTCTCGAGACTGTCGGACGACGCCTCGGAATTTCGAAGGAGCGTGTTCGCCAAATCGAGAACCGCGCGCTCGACAAGTTGAAGAAGGCCCTTCAATCGAACCGGCAGGATATGCTCATCGCTGCCTGAGCTCCTTCGGGCCTCGCACCGAGCCGTTCGAATTCGTCGCGCCGGGCACATCCGCTGAGTGGCGGAAAAGGGCGGCTGCTATGGCTCACGGCTGGGGCGGATCAGTGGGCGCCCAATCTCGTTTAGTGCTATGGTCCGGGCTGTCGCATTATCGAGAGCCGCCATGAATGAACAGATCCGCCATCCCCGCGTCATACGACTGCATGCCGACGATAATGTCGTGGTGGCAGTCGATCAGGTCGCAGCCGGTTCCCTGGCGCAAGGAATCGCCGCGACCGAGCGAGTGCCGCGAGGACACAAGATGGCGAGCTTGCCGATCGCGGCCGGGGACCCGGTACGCAAGTTCGGCCAGATCATCGGCTTCGCCTCCAAGTCGATCGCGCCGGGCGAATGGGTCCATGAGCACAATGTGGAAATGCACGAATTTGCGCGCGACTACCGCTTCGCCGAGGCCGCGCCCAAGGTCGACATCCTGCCCGAGGAAAGACGCGCCACTTTCGAAGGCTTTCGCCGGAAGGACGGCAAGGTCGGCACGCGAAATTACATCGGCATCCTCACCTCGGTGAACTGCTCGGCGACGGTCGCTCGCTTCATGGCGGAAGAAGTCGAGCGCTCGGGCATTCTGGCCGATTATCCGATGATCGACGGCGTCATCGCGCTGGTGCATGGAGGTGGCTGCGCGCTCGACGTGAAAGGAGAAGGCTACGACATCCTGAAGCGCACCCAATGGGGTTATGCGACGAACCCGAATGTCGCGGGCGTGGTAATGGTCGGCCTTGGTTGTGAAGGCTTCCAGATCGGCCGCTGGAAGGACGCTTATGGCATCGTTGAGAGCGACACCTTCCGCTCCTTCACGATCCAAGGCACGGGCGGAACGCGCAAGACCGTGGCGGCGGGCGTCGATGCGATCAAATCGATGCTGCCCATTGCGGCGAACGCAAAACGCGAGACGATCCCTGCCTCCGAGCTCGTGCTCGCCCTGCAATGCGGCGGCTCCGACGGGTATTCGGGCGTGACCGCGAATGCCGCGCTCGGCGCGGCGGTCGATCTTCTGGTGCGACAGGGCGGCACTGCGATCTTGTCCGAGACGCCCGAGATCTACGGCGCCGAACACCTTCTCACGCGGCGTGCCGCCTCCCGCGCAATCGGCGAGAAGCTCGTCGAGCGCATCAAATGGTGGGAGGATTACACCACGCGCAACCGGATGGAGATGAACAACAACCCATCACCCGGCAACAAGGCGGGCGGGCTCACCACCATCCTCGAGAAATCGCTCGGCGCGGCTGCGAAGGGCGGCACGACGGCGCTCAACGCCGTTTATGAATATGCCGAACCCGTGACGGAGAAAGGCTTCGTCTTCATGGACACGCCGGGCTACGACCCCGTGTCGGCGACCGGTCAGGTCGCAGGGGGCGCCAACATACTCGCCTTCACGACCGGGCGTGGCTCCGCCTATGGCTGCAAGCCGACCCCTTCGATCAAGCTTGCAACGAATTCAGAGATGTATCGGCGCATGATCGACGACATGGACATCGACTGCGGTGACATTGTCGACGGCGTTCCGGTGCTCGCCAAGGGGCAGGAGATCTTCGACAAGGTCCTCAAAGTCGCGTCCGGCGAACGCTCGAAATCGGAGGAGCTCGGCTATGGCGATGCCGAGTTCGTGCCCTGGACGGTCGGCGCGACGATGTGAATGCGGAGAGTGACGAAAAAAAGTGAAGGGCCCGGCCAATAGTCTCTTCCCTCTCAGCGCTCATTCCTCGTCCGTCGAGCAGCTGTCGAGAGCGCGATAGCGGCGGCATTCGACACGTTGATGCTCTTGATTTTTCCCGGCAGATCGATGCGCGCCAGGACATCGCAGTTTTGCCGCACACGCTCACGAAGCCCCTTTCCCTCGGCGCCGAGCGCAAGCAGAAGCGGCGCCTTCAGCTCAACCTCGTCGAGTGTGGTGTCGCCTCCCTCGTCGAGCCCGACACGGAAGAACCCACGCTCGCCGAGCGAGATCAACGCCTCGGCGAGATTGCGCACCGGGACGAGCGGTACATGTTCGAGCGCGCCCGAGGCGGCTTTGGCGAGGACGCCGGTCGCCGCGGGGCTGTGACGCACCGGCACGATCACGGCGCTCACCGCGAAAGCCGCGGCGCTGCGCAAAATCGCGCCGACATTATGAGGATCGGTGACTTGGTCGAGAGCAAGGATGACACCTTGCGCCTCGAGCTCCTCGAGCATCGGCGGTTCGAGCGGCAGCGCTTCGAGGAGCACGCCCTGGTGCACGGCGTCGGCCGGCAACCGCTGGGCGATCTCCCGCGGAGAGACGATCTCGGGGGAAAACTTGCTTTTCGCGCCCTCGCCAGGATCGAGACGGCGCAGAGCGTTCTCGGTGGCGAGGAGCCGTAGAATTTTCCGTTTCGGGTTCGCGAGCGCCTCGCCGACCGCGTGCAGCCCATAAATGAGCGCCCGATCATCCTCATTCTGGGACGCGTCATCGAACGCGAATGCACGCGTCTTGTGACGGTATGCATTTTCGTGGCGCGCCATCGCGCCATGCTTCTCATGCGCCCAACCTGACTTTCGCGAAGGTCTTGGCTTTTGCAAGGCGAGGTTCTCCGTCTCCGCGCGATCTGCCGCCATTCTCATGTGAAGTCCAGCGGGGGCGCCAGAGGCGGATGGCGGTCCGGGCGAAGCAGCGCCGAATTACCGTCGTTCTCGAGGAGAGGCGTGCTCAGTTTTCTGGAGCATGTGGTCAAGAGCGCCAAAACGGCCGAGCTCTTCGCGCGCCCTTGTTGCCCGCCACCATGCGATCGGATACACACAAGGTCGCGGCGCCCGTAGCTCAGCTGGATAGAGCGTTGCCCTCCGAAGGCAGAGGTCACAGGTTCGAATCCTGTCGGGCGCGCCAATTGCGTGCAAAACCGCGAATATTCCTTTCAGGGTCCTGTTTTCCAGCAATCGCCGCATTCTTCAAACTTTTTGACGCTGCACGCGTTTGACCTCCGGGATAACCGTTCGAAGGAGGAATTCATGGATAAGGAACATCTCAAGGGCGCAGCCGACAAGATCAAAGGTGCTGCCAAGGATGCGGCTGGCAAGGCTTTAGGTGACAAGAAAATGCAGGCAGAGGGCAAATTCGACAAGGCTAAGGGCGCCGCTCACAACGTCGCAGGAGATGCGAAGGAGGCGGCAAGGCAGGCAAACCGCCGCTGATAACGAGCGATCATCTCAGTACTTAGAGGCCGCGCCGAGCGGCCTTATCTTTACTTCCCACCGGAAACAAACCGCTGTGCGTTTCTTAGGCATCGGGGATTATTGCGACCTCGGCTCCCTTTATCTTCGCTTGCAAGAGGAGGGGCACGAAGTCCGCGTCGCTATCGAAAATTCGCTGTGTCACGGCACCCTATGCGGAATGCTCGATCGCACCGACGATTGGCGTTCCGAACTCCAGTGGATTCGCTCCGCGGGAACCGACGGCATTATTCTTTTCGAAAATGTCGCGAAGAGCCGCGGTCGCCTCCAAGATGAGCTGCGGCGCGATGGCTTTCAGGTGGTAGGAGGGAGTGCCTATGGGGATCGGCTTGAAACTGAGCGAGGCCACGCGCAGCGGCTGCTAGGCGACGTTGGAATGCGGACCGCGCAGTTTTGGGAATTTGACAGTCCCTCCGAGGCGATTCGCTTTTTGCATTCCCAGCCGGGCCGTTACGTTCTGAAGTATAATGGCGCGACCTCGGTAGAGAACTACGTGGGTCGGCTCGTTGATGGTCGTGATGTAAAGGCATTTCTGCTTGCTAAGCTCCGACAAACTGACGGAGCCGGAGCAAGCCTTGTGCTGCAGCGGCACATCGAAGGTGTCGAAATGGGAGTAGGCGCCTATTTTGATGGCGATAAGTTCCTACGGCCAGCCTGTCTCGATTGGGAGCACAAACGTTTTTTCCCCGGTAATCTTGGCGAGCTTACGGGCGAGATGGGCACCGTGGTGACCTACGACCGAAGCACTTATTTTTTTGAGCAAACGTTGTTTCGCGTAGAACACCTGTTTCGCCAACAGGGGCATTGCGGCTATGTCAATCTGAATACGATCGTCAATGAAGAAGGTATTTGGCCGCTCGAGTTTACTTGCCGGTTTGGGTACCCCGGCTTCGCAATATTGGACCCCTTGCAGGAAACGCCCTGGGGCGAGATTTTTCGGCGTATGTGCTCGCGATCCCACAACTCATTTGACTATCGACCAGGCTTTTCGGTGGGCATTGTACTCACAACTCCTCCGTTTCCATATGCGCGGCCTGCCGTAGCGGAGCCAGCGGGCTTGCCGGTGCTGTTCGAAGGAGAGCTGTCTCCAGAGGACAAGGCAAATCTTCATTTTGGCGAGGTTGGTCTCGCGGGTGGGGAACTCGTGACGAGCGGTATTTTCGGTTGGACTATGGTGGCCACTGGTATTGGCCCCACCCTTGTGGCGGCGCAGAGCAAGGCGAACTGCTTGGCCGATCGCGTGCTCGCACCGGATGTTCGCTATAGGCGCGACATCGGGAACGAGCTTATTGCTCGAGATTACGACCGAGTGAAAAATTGGGGATTTTTCGGAGATTGAGCCGGTTAAGTCAGACTGCTCCTCATTCGCAAATTGATTTTGCGCTCTCGATGCGCCCCTCATGAGCACCTCAGCTGCTCAACAGAGGGTGCGCTTCCCGCTCGGATTCTCAACTGTGGAAAGGGGCATGGGATTTAGCGCGTGACAATTTCGCAGAGCGATAGACTGAAGTTCCCGATCATTAGGTTGCGAAGGCGCGGAACCCCGGCGGAAGGATGTGGTTGAGCCAATAAGCACAATATTGATTTCGCATGGGGAGGAATGTCAATGCGCGCCCCTCTAGGCATCATCGTTGCAGCCTTCGCTGTGGCTTACGGCTCAAATCTCGCAGCCAGCACCGGACCCTCGCACGATTGGCAGCGCTATCGTGAGCCGAGTTCTGGCGCTTCGATCAATATCCCTCGCGATCTCTTCCCGTTCGATCTCGGACCCTCCTTGTTCGGAATTGGACACCTATACTCATCGGCCGACAAAAGCACGTTCATTGCCGTGTATTCCGTTCCCACGCCAACCGATAAGAGGAACCCCGTGGCGGACTTGGTCCGCAACATGGAACTAAGAAATGGAGCGGTGGTAACCTACAGGCGCGCGTCGAAACGGTTTTTCGTAGCTTCTGGATTTGATGGCAATAGCATTTTTTACGACCGCTGCAATTTTGGAGGTTCGTCTGAAAAATGCGTTCATATCGAATATCCCAAAAAGGACATCCGGTCCTGGGATAAGATAGTCACCCGCATTAGCTTATCCCTGCATGGCTGAAGTGGTGGCGTATATACTGTAGCGCATTCCCGTTTCTCATCCGCCCCGCCTTGGCGGCGTCGCGCAAGACGCATGGTATCAGGTTATCTGTCTTCGAATTCCCCCGCCGATAAAAGTCTTTCAATCGCCATCCCGATGGCAAGCACAAACAGGAAGGCCATGGCTCCCATCATGATGTGCGCTCCAAAGGCAAAGCCCAATATACTAGCGAATAATGCGCACAGTGAGAGTTTTAAGGCGAACATACGTATTCCCGAAATTGAGCATTCCGGTGTTACTTTGGCGCATCGGAGATGCTACGTTGCGAGCCCCGCAATTCGCAAGCCGAGCGCAAGCGCCCAACGGCTCCGAGCATGTCATCACGGATGAGTTTCGTCAGTTGCACAATGCCCAGCAAGCCGACACATCATCCGCCCACGTCGGTTCGCAGTTGCTGTGCCATTTTCAAGTGCTCCTGGATGATCGGGAGGGCGGATGCGGCAGCATTTCGCAAGTTCGCGTCCGATCCTGCTGCTGCAAAGCTGTCTGCGACTGTTACGGCCTGCTCGTGCGCTAGCACCTGCTGTCGGGCATAGGTTCTGTCAAATTCGGGTCCCCGAAGGCTTTGCAGGCTGCTCAGAAGCCTTGCTTGGTCGCTGCTCACACTGGGCTCAGGCACCGGCAAACCGGAGCTCATGGCCGCCTGGCGCAAGATTTCGATCGTTCGAGTGTGGTCTTGGATCATCTGCTGAGCAAATGTCCGCACGCGCATGTCATTGCTTTGCACTTCCGCGTCCTTTCCCGCCTCAATCTCATACTGGTCGCTCTGGCATGCAGCCACGACGAAGTCATTAGGGGACGGGGGTATCGGCGTCTGAGCCGCCGCGTGGGCCGCACAGATAATTGCCGCGAGGCCCATTCCACCCCGGGATATGGTCTTCAACATTTTGGTCATTCCTGGAACTGCGGTGATGGACGCGCCTTTAAGGCTGTCCTTGGCCTCCGCCGGCGCCATAGATGTTGCCCGTGGTGTAGCTCCCGTCATCTTCTGCCAACCTTACGAAAATCCCGGCCAGTTCCGCTGGCTGGCCCGGTCTGCCTAAGGGAGCTGTTGCGCCAAACGTCACCACCTTCCCCTCCGATGCACCTCCTGAAATCTGAAGCGGTGTCCAGATTGGGCCGGGAGCTACCCCGTTAACTCGGATGCCCTTGGGACCGAACTGCTTCGCCAACGACTTCACGAAATTCATGGTCGCAGCTTTTGTCTGAGCGTAATCATAGAGATCCGGGGAAGGATCGTAGGCTTGCTCTGACGTTGTCGCGATGATGGCCGAGCCGGGCTGCAGGTGAGGTAGCGCAGCCTTGATTATCCAGAACGGGGCATAGACGTTCGTTTTCATCGTCGCATCGAAGTCCTCGTCAGAAATCTCTGCGATTGACCCGCGGGATTGCTGCCGCCCGGCATTGCTCACCAGGATGTCGAGCCCACCGAGCTGACCAACGGCATCATTCACCAAGCGACGGCAGAACGTCGGATCGCGTAAATCTCCAGGAAGCGGCGCGACCATCCTTCCTTCGGCGCGGATCAGCTCCACCACTTCACGCGCGTCCGACTCCTCTGAGGTCAAGTAGTTGATTGCAACGTTGGCTCCCTCGCGCGCGAATGCGATCGCAGCTGCGCGCCCCATGCCAGAATCGCCACCTGTGATAAGCGCGTTTCGACCGCTCAGCCGGCCGGAGCCGACATAGCTCGTCTCTCCATGGTCTGGCCGAGGAGTCATCTGACTCGCTAAACCTGGCCATGGTTGGGATTGGGCCGGAAAGGGCGGGCTCGGGTATTTACCACGCGGGTTTTGCTTGCCGCCGCGCGCTTGGCTTGGCGTTTGAGCAGCCGCCGGTGCCGTCATCGCCGCTGCGGCGCCTAATGTGGTCACCCTCACAACCTCACGGCGCGTCGTCTGCATTGGCCCTCCCGAAAGGTCGTGATGGCGGTCAGAAGAAATCCTCAGTAGAGAGTGCGCTCTCGCTCGATTTCTTCAACCGTAAAAGGCGCAGCGTTAGGATCAAAGCGGGTCCAACCTGACTTGCGATAAGCCTCCCCGCGAACATCTGGATCTACGGCACCACTGCCCGAGAGAATAGATTCCGCACGTGCAGCTAAGGCGTCATTCACGCGGGCCGTGACGATACTGCCACCACGGCGCACCCCTTCTGCATAGACTTCGGCGTGCCTCGGATCGACACCAGCACTCGTAAGTGAACCCACCAACCCACCAGCGGCTCCGCCCGCGACAGCGCCAACAGCCGTCGCCGCCAGCCACCCGGCTGCAACGACTGGCCCTAAACCAGGGATGGCTAAGAGGCCCAGACCAGCGAGAAGACCTGCGCCACCGCCAAGGGCCGCACCCACTGAAGCGCCAGCTGCAGCACCCGAGCTGGGTTCATTGGCAGTCCGCTTTGGGTCCGGCCATCGGTTTTCGGCGTTGTTCGCAACGATGCTGATGTCCTGGTGCGGTACACCGGCGGCCTCCAACTCTGTCACCGCAGCAGCGGCTTCATCATAGGAGTCAAAAAGCCCAGTCACTGTGCGGGTCATCTTCGGTTCCTCTATGTTGAATCACAAAACAATTCTGGTATGTCAGTTCTCAGAAATATTCCCCTTGTAATCGAGGCCAACCTTTAGTGACTTTCCATTTTTGGAAGCCGTACCGCGCCAAACTCCTTGGGCATCCTTGGTCAAGCCACTTACATCGCTATAGCCGGCCTTTTCTAAGCGGGACTTCGCCTCCCCTTCAGTAAAGCTATTCGCGCCGGGTTGCGGTGCCGCGGTTTGCGCCAGCTGCGTTTGAGCAAAGGCCACTTGGGGACCAAGCGCCATAAGGCCGATCAGCAAGGTGATAAAGCGCACAGTTGCCTCCAGAGTTAATGTCGATGTGGCGCGATCCAACGTAACCAGACTTGATTGGTTCCCGATTCGAGCTCGGCTTCATGAGGATTTCGCCCACAAGGGTCTGACGCTCGTCCTATGCTGAGCGAATGCCTCCAGGGTTTCAATGCCGATGGCCGCCACTGCGCGAGAGCTATTCAGCGTCGCTCCCACCCACGGCTTGGGCTGCAACAGATTTTCAGCAATGGTCGAGATCCTTGGGCGCCCACCAATCGAATTGAAGACTTATTTTTTCTTTAGGGCATCATCATCACAAGGTTCGGGGTAACTTCGGGTAATAAAAAGCCACGCACTCTTTCGAGGTGGGAGGTGACGCGGCAAGGACTGTAACGCGCCGGCCTCGTTGTGGGTCGGCAGTATTGGCGATGTCGCGGGCATCGTTCTTACAGATTACGCCGTAGCGGAATGGAACTGGCCATCGCAAGTAACGTTCGGTTTCCCGCGGCAGTCCGGCGCCGCGCGCGGAATCGTCATCCCTCAAAGAACCCATGGTCTCAAGAAAAAAGCCGATCATTTCGAGTAAGCGTAAGCACCGCGATGCCGCGCAGGCTCGGAACAAGAACAAAACCGTTGTCGCCGCGCTCGGCCGAGGGAGCGCGCCGGTTGCGCGCCCGATTAGCCCACCGTCGGAAAAGGGAGGAGGAAGAAACCAGCTCCCTGCATATCTATCCAATGGTGTGATCGGCCTTCGCGTCCGCGAGATGCCTCTCGCTGCCGGGCTGATGCTACTGAGCGGATTTACAGGCGAGCATCCTGCTCGCCGCATCGAGGCGGCTGCGGTCGCCCCTTATCCCATAGCCGCTGATATCCGAGTTGCGGGGGTATGGCTTTCCGATGCCCCGCATAGAGTAACAACTGTAGATCAGACTTACGACTTCAGCAGCGGAGAACTAACGAGCCGGTTCCATTTCACGGCGGGCGAATCTACGGCCCGGGTTGAAGTCCTTACGTTGTGCAGCCGCGCAGACCCTACCATCGTGGCACAGGAGATCGTCGTCGAGGTTGATCGGGCTGTAGATTTCGCCCTGCGGTGTCTCGTGGATGGGCGTGACAGCGAGGGTCAGGTTCTACGCTATTTCCGGGAGACACCCGGTGAGGCTGAGCCGGCCTGCGACGGAGCCGTTCTTTGGGAAAGCGCCGGAGGTGTCTCGACCTGCGGGATCGCATACGCGACGGAGTGGCTCGACGACAATGCGCCACAACCCGATCGTCCTCCCCTTGCGGCCCGCGTGTTGCGGTCAGGTTATGAAACGCACATCCATCCTGGGCGGCGTTATCGAGTGAGGCAAATGGCCAGCATCGTATCAAGTGCGATGCACTCTCAACCGGACCTGGCAGCCGTGCGCCAAATCGCCTTGGCGAAAAAGAAAGGATTCGACGCCATCCGCCATTCGAACAAGGCGCAATGGGATGATTTGTGGAAGGGCCGCATTCGGTTGGACGGGCCTTCCCGACATTGGCAAGCCATCACTGACGCCTCTTTTTTCTATCTGATGAGCTCCACTCACGTCGCCTCGCCCGCTTCGACCTCCATCTTTGGTCTCGCGACATGGCACGATTACCACTACTATTACGGACATGTGATGTGGGACATTGAGACGTTTGTGGTCCCGGTCCTAAGCCTTCTTCAGCCCGACGCAGCAGAGAGTATTCTTGACTATAGATCGCGTAACCTCGCGAGCGCTGGAAGTAACGCGAGGCTCCGCGGACGAAGAGGTCTTCAATTTCCTTGGGAAAGTGGTCCCTCTTCCGGACAGGAGGCCGCGCCGCTCCCGGGCTCGGCTGCTTGGCACGAGGATCACATCTCGTTGGACGTCGCCAGAGCCTTCGCTTTTCACGCAAGCATCACGGGCGATCTCGAATTCCTCCGCGCCAAAGCTTGGCCCGTGTTGTCGGGCGTCGCCAAATGGATCACTAGTCGCGTAACTCCAAGCCAGCGAGGCTACGAGATCAAATCCGCAATGGGAATCGCGGAACGTGAGTCCGAGTGCGATAATTCCGCTTTCACGAACATGTCGGCCGCTATTGTGTTACGGGATGCCATTTGGGCGGCGAAGAAACTTGGACATGAGGCTGATCGCGACTGGTCTCTCATTGCCGAGCATTTGGTCATTCCCATGCGCAACCAGGCGATTATTTCGCATGATGGCTATCGGGTGTCTGAAAGCAAGGGCGCCACCCCCGACCCACTGATGGGGATATTCCCGCTTGGCTTTGCGATGACGAAGGAAGTCGAGGCAGCGACCTTGAAGCAGTACCTCCGCCTTCGGAAGGGTTACATCGGAAGTCCCATGCTGTCGGCGTTGTACGGTGTATGGGCGGCCTATGCAGCGGATCGAGCGTTGTCGGCCCGTCTTCTCGAGGATGGCTACGGCCGGTTCTGTGTCGGTCGTTTTCTTCAAGCGCTGGAATACCGGCACGACGTTTTTCCCGAGCAGCCTCGCGCAGGACCTTTCTTCGCCAATATAGGTGGGTTCCTTTCGAGCCTCTTGTTGGGATTTCCCGGTATCCGGCCGGGAATGGACGATCCGTCCTCGTGGCCACGACGTCGGGTCGTGTTGCCAGAGGGATGGAACGTAATCGAGGTCGATCGACTTTGGGTGCGCAATCGTCCGTTCCGGCTGTTGGCCAGGCATGGTGCGGAGCGAGCGGAACTCACGCCGCTCTAAGCTCGCCTGTTTTCCTTCCGACGGACAAAACGTGGCGACGCCACCCAGCGGGTTGAACTGAACTCCGGATTAGGTTGCGGTGACCAGGATGGACGGACATTGGTGGCAAAGCGGGGTGCTCTACCAAATCTATCCGCGTTCTTTTCAGGATTCGAACGGCGACGGCGTGGGGGACTTGAACGGAATCCGCCAACGACTGGATTATCTCACTCAGCTCGGGATCAATGCCGCATGGCTTTCGCCGATCTTCCTCTCGCCAATGCGCGACTTCGGTTACGACATTGCCGACCACTGCGCGATTGATCCTGTATTTGGCACTCTCGGCGATTTCGACCTCTTACTGAAGGATATGCACTCGCGTGGGATTAAACTAATTCTCGATTTTGTGCCCAACCACACTTCGAATGAGCATCCTTGGTTCCGTGAGAGTCGATCTTCGCGAGTAAATCCCAAGCGCGACTGGTATATCTGGCGCGATGCCGCTAGCGACGGCGCTCCTCCTAATAATTGGCTGGGTGCCTTTGGAGGCAGCGCCTGGGAGTGGGACGAGTTGACCGGCCAGTTCTACTACCACGCTTTCCTCAAGGAGCAGCCGGATCTCAACTGGCGCAATCCTGAAGTTCGGGCGGCCATGCACGATGTGCTTCGTTTCTGGTTGGAACGGGGTGTCGACGGCTTTCGCGTGGATGCGCTCTGGCATCTCATGAAGGATGAGCACTTTCGAGATAATCCGCCCAATCCGGCTTTCAGGCCGGAACAAGCGGGCCTCGAGCGGCTTTTGCAGCTTCGCTCGGCTGACCAGCCCGAGATCTACGACGTAGTTGCGGAGCTGCGTAGGGTTTTGGACGCTTATCCGGATCGGCTTTTAATCGGCGAAATCTACCTGCCAATCGAGCGCTTAGTGACGTATTATGGCAAGGACCTCTCCGGTGCCCATCTGCCTTTCAATTTTCAGCTGCTCAATACGGCCTGGGGCGCCCAACAGATCGCGAACATCGTTGCCGAATATGAGAGCGCCTTGCCTCCAGGGGGATGGCCGAATTGGGTGCTCGGCAATCACGATCGGCCGCGAATCGCGACGCGGGTGGGCGGTGCGCAAGCCCGGGTGGCGGCAATGCTTCTCCTCACATTAAGGGGTACACCAACCCTGTATTACGGCGATGAACTGGGCTTTGAGCAGGCGGTCGTTCCGCCCGAGGCAGTTCAAGACCCTTGGGAAAAGCAGGAGCCTGGCTTGGGATTGGGTCGAGATCCGTGCCGCACGCCCATGAGCTGGGATCGCTCGCTCAATGCAGGTTTCAGCCCAGGCCGTCCGTGGTTGCCGCCAGCTTCCGATTGCTTGCGACGCAACGTCGAGACATTGGCGAGCGATCCGAATTCCATTCTCAACTTGTATCGTCGTCTTCTCGCGTTCCGAGCTCGAAGCAATGCCTTACGCATGGGAGATTATACCGCCGTCTCGGCCGAGAACGGTGTTTTCATTTTTGAACGACGTGCGAAATCCGAACGCTTGGCGATCGCGTTAAACCTTACTCACGAACCGCGTCGGGTAAATCTGCCAAAAGCGTTTGAGCGAATCCTGATCTCGACCTTGGTCGCCAAACCAGTAGCTTCAGTGACAGGCGAAGTGAACCTCCGACCAGACGAGGGCATCATCCTCGCGGCCGGACGAGAAAGCGATCGGCGCGACGCCGAAACAGCGTCACAATAAACGAACCAACTGGACGGGGCATTAAGCCCCGAACCCGATCAGATTTCTTTCAGCCCGACACAGCAAGGTGTTTTGCGAGCAAGCCGCCGGTGAATGCGTAACGCGTCCCCGCTTGTCTCGCCGGCGCGGCGCTTCACGCACCGCCCGGCATGACGACAGCGCCTGCTTTGTGAGTTTGGCGGGTAACCCCCAACGGGGAGGCGCCGAAGCACGCAAGCAGGGCAGCCGGTCCCGGATAAACCGCAACGCAGCCACCCTTCCGGAGTTCGGATTCCGTGAAGCCGCCGCAGAGCATCCCAATGGTGGGAATTCCGGCTTTGCCAGCCGCCTCGGAGTCGTAAGGAGTGTCTCCGATGGCGACAGCATTTGGGCCTGCCACGCCCAGCTTGTTCAAGGCGACCCGGAAAATATCCGGCTCCGGCTTGGACTGCTCGGCATCCTCGGACGAGGTTGTCACGTCTACTAGTTCAGAGACGCAGGCGATCTCAAGATAAACCGCAAGCTCGCTTGCCTTGGCCGAGGACGCGATGGCCACCTTCAAACCAGCGTCACGTACCCGCTGCAGCAGCTCCGGGACTGCCGAGAAGGGCCGCACCAAGGGCAGGTATTTCGATTTGAACCGCTTGCCGCGCCATGCTTCCATCTCCTTGCCGTGATCTCTCTGCTCGGGCTCGGAGAGGAACACAGGAATGAGCTGGTCGCCGCCTTTGCCGATCTGGCTGCGCACCTGTTCGAAGGTCACATGATGGCCGAAGTGTTCGAGCGCCTCCTGCCAGGCGCTCGCGTGCAAATCGACTGAATCGACAAGGGTCCCATCGACGTCGAAAATGGCTGCTTGCGGCATTCGCCCTCCTTAGGATTGCATGAGACAAGGCAGTGTGGCGCAACTCTGCGTAGGAGGACGGGAGCAATAAGAAGGCAGCCACCAAAAACCTCCAAATAGCGATCACCTCTTCGACACGTCCGATAGGGTGTTCCCAGCTCCTGTTGTCAAAGCGCGGCTGGTCCGACTGCCTTGCTCTAAGGGACGTGCCGACGGCCAGGTAAGTTTCCCGATGTGCTATCCGCGTCCCTCAATCCCCGGCACTCGCGTGAGTTCCCGAAGGCACACCAACGAGGAGCTGGTCGGCGAGGCGCTGGCCTGCGTTCGCGACAAGGTCATCTGGCGAGCCGCGCCCTTTGCTTTATCGAACTTGCCTTCCCCTTCGGTATCTTGTCGCCTGTCGCCTTACTGGCGGCGTCCTTCACGGTAGCTTTGACTTTATTGCTCGATCAAGCTCTCGCTATTTGATTCCGCTTCGGTTCCGCGCGCGTTTCAGGCGCAGCCCGATCACCGTGCCAGTCTGTTGAAAGACGGGCCTGGTCCCAACAATCGCCCATCTGGAGATCAGATCAGTGGCGGCGATGTGAGCCGCGGCACCAGGAACTCGTCTACTCAATTTCTTGGACGCGGAGCGTTTCTCCTGACTCGGGTGCTCTATTTATCGTGGAGGTCGATATGGGACAGCCAGCACCATGCGCGCAGCGAACGAGATCGACTTTTGGCGCGGATTTGCCCTGACCAGCATATTCATCAACCACATCCCTGGATTTTACTTTGAGCGCTTTACGCATCGCAATTTCGGACAGTCCGATTCAGCCGAGCTTTTTGTCTTCCTTGCCGGTTGGGCTTTGAGGTTGGTGGTCGACAGTCGCAACGCCCCCCTCCGCGGCACGGCATTGGTGCTTCGGCTCAGCACTCGGGCGCTCACGATCTATGCGGCCCAGATACTCATCACCATGTTGGCTCTTGCGATCATTGCAGGTGCGTCGATGGCATTCGATGACTCGCTGCTTCTGCAGTGGAACAATGCTCAAGATGCATTCCTGGATCCGGTGCCGACACATATCGGCATCATCCTTTTAACGCACCAGCTTGGAGCCTTTAACATTTTACCGCTTTACGTTGTGCTCATGCTGGGAGCCCCGGTGATCGCAGTTTTGCATCGCAGGAAGCCGTCCGCCGTGCTGGTGCTTTCCTTGGCCCTTTACGTGGCAGCGCTTGTCTTTCAGATCAATTTTCGCACTTGGCCCGAGGATGGCTATTGGTATTTCAATCCGCTGACCTGGCAACTCGTATTTGTTCTAGGCTTCGTATTGGCAAGGGACGACGGCCCCGGCGTCTTCGTCAGGCGTTACTTCCGACCTTTGCGCGCAATTGGCTTTGCCTTGGTCGTCGTCGGAGTTGTTCTCGCCGCAATCGATTTTGAACCGGATCCCACACGGATGCCCGACCCAAAACTCTTCTTTGTGTTTGACAAAACCTTTGCCACACCGGCGCGCGTGTTGCACTTTCTGGCGCTCGCGATCGCGTTTGGCGGAAGCTTTGCGTTGGTTCTTCGCGTTGCAGCTCCACTCGCACGCTTCCTTTCGATGCTCGGGCGCAATTCGCTGAATGTCTTTTGCGCGGGCTCGCTACTCAGCCTGTGCGCGTCCGTCGCGCGCTACGCGCTAGGGGACAGTATCGTCGTGGATTTGTCCGTGCTAATTTGCGGGGTTGCCTGCTTGGGAGCGACGGCATGGTTGTCGGAATGGCGCGAACGATTCGCAATGCGTTGAGTTGTGCTCGGTGCGTCTTTTGGCGATCTATCGTGATTCTGTTCTTCGATATGAGCCTCGCGGCAGCGACGAGCGCGGTACGCGCCGACGACCCGCCCCCGTCTCCTCCGGCCCTAAGCGCCTATTGTCAGGTCCCGGCAAGCGATATCGCAACGCCCGAGCCGTTGCCCCATCTCGCAGCCGCTCTCGAGAATCAGAAGACCATCAAGGTGTTAGCGATAGGCTCCTCTTCAACAGTCGGTGTAGGCGCTTCGGCTGCAAGCAATGGTTATCCCGCGCAGCTCGAGATGATTTTGGAAAAAATTTTCAAGGGGGTCGCGATCGACGTTGTCAACCGTGGTGTCTCAGGGGAGGTTGCCGCAACGACGGCCGAGCGACTCAAGGTCGAGGTGGCGCTCGAACAGCCTGACCTCGTACTTTGGCAGCTCGGCACCAATGATGCTTTGGCGAGAGTGCCGGTCGAGGATTTCGTGGAGACGGTGAAGGATACGTTGCAGTGGCTGAAGGATCATCAGGTCGACACGGTTCTGGTTGGCCTTCAGTTCACACCACGAGCCGCAAAGGACGAACATTACACTGCGATCCGAAACGCTTTGCGCGAGCTCGCCGTCTCTGAAAATGTGCTTCTCGTACGCCGATTCGAAGCTATGCAGTTCATCGAGCGTGCGACGCAAACCAATCTTCTTTCAGGTGACGACCTGCACCTGAACGATCTGGGCTATCGGTGCATGGCAGAGCACATCGCACGCGCTGTCATTGTGAGTACATTTCTTCTGAAAAGGCCACACTGACAAGAGATGGCTTGATGGACTTTCGTGTCCAGACGATCCGTCTAGCCGGCGCGAGAGGGATACTGATCGACCAGAGTTAATCTTCCGACGATCGTGTTCGGCTTGATGATCGCTCCTGGTGCTATCACCGCATTCGCCCCGATCTTGCATTCATCGCCGATCAAGGCGCCAAACTTCGTCACATGGGTTTCCGTGACCTCTCCCTCGTGGAAGATCCTTATCATCGAGTGCGGCTGCTCGTTTCGATAGTTGGCGACGATCGATCCTGCCTCGAGGTTCACTCCCGAGCCGATGATGCTGTCCCCGACATAGTTGAAATGAGCCAACTTCGAGTTGCGGAAGACGAACGACGACTTCAATTCGCAGCCGGGCCCGATCGTGCAACTCTCGTCCAGCCAACAACCGTCGCGGAGCAGCGAGCTGGCAGAGACGAAGCAACGAGGACCGACAATCGCTGGTCCCTTTATCGATGCATGGTTCTCCACAACTGCCGTGCGATGTACCGCGAGAGCGCCGTCAACGAGATATGATTCGCCGACCTCTGCCAGCAGCCGACCGATTGCTTCGGACGCATGGGTGGTGAGCTCCCATGGAGTCTCGCCGAACTTGGCGAGAGGGGATGTGGCAAAAAAGGCGATATAATCGCTGGCAAACTGCATCGAGCCTGCAAATCCGCTTGGTGCAAAGGTTCAGTATAGGGTGGAGGCGTGTTTCCCTGCGCGTCATCGCGACGAGTTGCTCGCCGTCGAACATCTAGCATACCGCCGGACTTTCCCGGTCGCCCGTCTGCATGCGATCCTCACACGCAAAGCTCGCGACCCTTTCGGACGCTGGCCTCCGAAACAGGCCAGCTGCACCGAAGTGGAGGAGGGGCTTTGAAAAATGCTGTGCGCCGGCCCGTAACTTTCTCGGCTTCGGTGGTCTACGCTTGAATAGCTAAGTTGTCCCCGGCATCAGCTGAGCTCTTTCAACGCGGCTTAGTGGGTTTGCAGGCGATGCCATCGGAACTTCCAGATTTCTGTGCCGTTGGCGAGTTTGAAAGCAAGGAGGCTGGTCATGAATACGGAGATCGCGAGAGATCTTTTTATCGACGGACTACGCAATGCGCATGCCATGGAAGTGCAGGCAAGAGAATTGATGGAGCGCCAATCGGAACGTCTTTCCGACTATCCGCAGGTACAAATGCGCGTGCGCCAACATCTCGACGAGACGAATGGTCAGATCAAACGTCTCGAGGACTGCCTGGGCGCCTGTGGCGAGAGCGCCTCGACCCTCAAGGACACCGCCATGTCGGCCCTGGGCAATCTTGCCGCGATGGGGCACGCGGCTGCGAGCGATGAGATCCTGAAGAACACCTTCGCGAACGAGGCTTTCGAGCATTACGAGATCGCCGCGTACAAGTCGCTGCTCACCTTATGCGACAAAGCCGGGGTGAGCATGGCTGCAGCCCCACTTCGCCAGTCGCTGCAGGAAGAGGAAAAAATGGCCGATTGGATCGACGGGCATATCGAAGAAGTGACCTTGGACTTTCTATCCAACGCCGAGCGGGATCGCGGATCTTGAGAAGTATGGCCGCCCGCCTCATCGGGGAACGGCCTTCTTCGCAAGGTTTACAACTGCGTCCGGTTGCCTTGAGGCTTCGTCTGTTGTGATCACAGCAGAAGATGAGCGCGGCGACGTGTTGGTCCTCAAAAAACAACGACAGATATCTCGGCAAGACAAGGGTCCTCGCAATCCGATGCCAACGCAATCGTGATCGCCTCGATCCAGCGCTCAGTTTTTTTCCGTCGGGCCGAATGCCTTGAGCAGACGTGTGGTGTGCGGGTCCATGAACCCGGCGACAGTCGCGTCGCTTTCCAATTGCAGGGCCTTGTGCAGATTTGAGGCGGCGGTTGCATTGAGAGTTCGCTTCATTGCCCTCACCGACAAGATCGGCAGCGCGGCGATCTCGCGAGCGACCGCGCCGGCCGCATCGAGCAGTTCCGCGTCGGGAACGACTTGCCAGGCAATGCCAAATTTCTCGAGCGTCGCCGCATCGTAGCGACGACCAAGGAACAGCATCTCCCGCGCCCTGTTGAGACCAACCAGGGCGGGGAGCAGCGCGGTCACCGCGCCGGTCACGAATAGATTGAGCGACACTTCAGGGAAGAAGCCACGGGCGCTCTCGGCCCATATCGGGAAGTCACAGTTGATTGCCCATTCGAAGCCGCCGCCCACGGCCCAGCCATTGATCGCGCCCACAACGGGTTTGGGCCCGAAAGAGATTGCGCGCGTCGCGCGCTGGATTGCCTCCACGAGGTCGCGGGCCGCCTCCTCGCTCTCAGGGTGAACATGCTCATGCCGGTCATCCCCGGCGCAAAAAGCGCGCCCTTCGCCGGTGAAGACAATGGCACGGGTGGCAGGATCAGCGTTCGCCTCGTCGAAGGCGGAAGCGACATCGTCGATGAGCGTACGATTCATGGCGTTGAGACGCTCGGGCCGATTCAGGCTGATCCGGCGCACCGCTCCATCCTCGAGACAACTGAGGACCGTGGCATAAGCAAATTTCGTCATTGCTCGCTCCTGATGACGCGCTTTGTCTTGCCATCGGTCAGCGGAAAGCTGCCGTGCGGCAGCACCCTAACTTCAGCCGTTGCGCCGAGCTTTTCCTTGATCGCGGTTGCTACCCGGGCCGCGAGGCCAAGCTCTTCGCGCGCGCCCCGTACCCGCTCCACGTGCAACGGAAGGCGGTCGTAGGGCGGCGGTCCATCGAGCACGATGCGGTAATCGCCCGACAATTCTGCGATTTCGCTGACTACGGCCGCGACCATTGTCGGGAACAGGTTTATCCCGCGCACGACGACCATGTCGTCGCTGCGTCCCACAACACGGAATCGGAATCCCGTCCGTCCGCAACGGCATGGTTCCGTGGCGTCGATGGCGATGATATCGCCGGTACGGAAACGCACGAGAGGCTGGCAGTCGCGAACGAGATGCGTGAGCACCAATTCGCCCTGCGCACCCTCCACGAGCGGAAGTGGGTCGGTCGTTTGTGGGTCGATCAGCTCGGGCCAGAGCACGTCGGCGGCCATGAAGTGCAGCCGCATGTCCTCCTCGCATTGAGCAGCGAAGTTCGAAAAGACATCCGAGACACCGTAATTGGCATTGCGCGGCTCCATGCCCCAATTGGACCTGATGCGCTCGCGCAGCGCAGGGTCGTCCAACCCGGGTTCGCCCCCGAAAAGGCCAAGCTTAAGTCCAAGATCGCGGGGCGCGATGTCCGGAAACTTTTGCTCCAGCACCCGTTCGAGTACGGCCGGGTACGACGGCGTGCAGGAAATTGCGGTGATGCCGAGCTCGCGTATCGTGCGTATCAACAGCTCCGAGCTGGCCACGCCAAATGGCACGACCAGCGCACCCGTGGCCTCAAGTGTCATGTGATCGGTCACCCCGCCCATCCACATCTGGTAATTCAGGCAGTGCACTACAGTATGACCTGGACCGAGCCCTGCAGCCCTGTGGCAACGTCCACCCACGGTCTCGACGATGCGGCAATCGCGCGCCGACAAGGCGAGGTTCATCGCTTGGCCGGTTGTGCCTGATGTGCGGTGCAGGCGAGTCGCAACATCGCGAGGGACCGCAAGATAGTTGCCGAAGGGCGGGTGCGCTGTTTGTGACAGCCGCAATTGCTCCTTGTCCGAAAGCGGCAGGTTCTGCAAATCCCGCAAATCCGCGGGGGGCAATTTGCCGCCCCACTGCGCGTGGTAAAAATCGGAGTGTTCAACCACATGATGCGCCTGCTTCAGCCAGGACGCCTGCCTATGCGCGAGGAGTTCGGCCGCCGATGCAAATTCGGCCCCGTCGATCGTCGTCATTTCGCCATTCCCCACTCCCCGTTGTGGGTCAGCATTTCGACCAGGCGGTATGGGTGAGCATCGCCCTGCGAAACGTCAATCCGCTGAAAGGAAGGACGTTCGCGCAGCAGGCGAGCGGCGGATGCACGGCAATAACTTCCCATTTCTGAAAACGTCAATCGCAAAAGCCACTCACGTCAAGCATCGGCTCGGCCGAAAACGAGTCGACGCTGATGCACTTTTTGGCGACAGAAGTCGACGATGCAGCTCACCCAGCCTGGAGCGCGTCCGATGCGAGGCGCGCAAGGTCCCAAGAATCTTGTCGGATCGGGAGGCAGGCGCTTTCGGAACCGGAACGGTTCGGTCCCCACCGGAACACCAGGCGCGAGGCTCAGGCCTTCAGAAGATTGGGCGCATGTGGGTGCCGGGAGCGGATCGCGTCGAAGGTTGAGCATGGTGCTCAGGGAGCACCCGATTTGCCTGTACCAACGCGACACGCGCAATCTGGATGGCGGCCTCGAAGTGATCGCCGGAATTGGAGGAGCCGGTCGGCGAACCTTTCGCGAGCGGTGGCCCATTCGCCTGTCCCGGCGAGACACGTCCGCAATCAACGCGGAACGTTCATCGATCCGACGACGACATTCTGCATGCCTCCTGCCGCGCGGGCCATTGTGCGCAGCAGCCGTTTGGGCGAAACCCCGGCCTTTTCCAATTCCGTCTCTATGTTGACGATCTTGGCGCTGACCTCTCCCTGCGCGATCGTGAGCCGCCCGACGGTTACAGGCAACCTGAACCGTCGCGGACCAGCGCTTCCCGGATTGAAATACAGCACGCCGTCTCGCCACTCGATCGAAGGCTGGTGGGAATGACCGAAGATCACCGCCTGAAACCCGCCCTGTCGCGGGTCGAGATCGAGCTCGGCAAGATCATGCAGGACGAGAATTCGGACGTCATCGAGCTCGAGGACTTCACGCTCGCGAAGCTTCTCCGCAAGGGCGGCCTTGTCGATATTGCCGCGCACTGCAACGACGGACGCCACAATGGCCAGTTCTTCGAGGATCTCCGCCCTGCCGACGTCACCGGCGTGAATGATGAGGTCGCTTGGCGAAAGCGCGGCGATGGCCGAGGCCCGCAATAGCCCATGCGTATCCGAGATGACGCCGATGCTTCGCATTCGATCCCCATACCGCGCGTGCCTCTCGGCTGGCATGGCAAGATCCCATGCCCTTCATGCGGCCGGCGTTTCCCAAGCAAAACCCGCGTGCCCGCTCCCCTTTTCCGGGATCGCCAAAAAAGCGCCCCGCCGAGGCGAGGCGCTCAAGTTGCAAGCAGAAAATTAGCGACGCGATGCCCCAATCCTTCGTTCATTCTAATCGAGAACTAAGACGATTGGATGCAGCCGAAAATGAGGCAGGGCGCTCCAGATTTGGAGCGGCGCCTCGTTGTCAATTCATGAAGTTCGCGCAGCGCCTCGCATCGCGGAATAAGGAACAGCGGGCGCGGCCAAAATTTCAAAAAAAGTTGGCCGCGTTTCCCGATGGGATCAGACGACCCCTTCGTCGAGCGCAGTGTGGCGCCCCACCTGAACATTCAGCTCATTCTTAAATGCGCGAAACGAGCTCAGTGGTGCGGCGTCGACAGGAAAGTGCTCTTGTCCTGATCCCGGCTTGTAAGGGACGAGGTCACCTGACCGGAGCCGGCTTTGCTGTCATCGTCGAAAC
>Ga0213876_10000775_pt1 | contig 21906 bp, 21 predicted proteins | sample BarmaccomBMRX_R9_FD_160113 | JGI IMG/M metagenome (GOLD analysis project Ga0213876, IMG submission 160113) | Root-associated microbial communities from Barbacenia macrantha in rupestrian grasslands, the National Park of Serra do Cipo, Brazil - RX_R9 | ecosystem: Host-associated > Plants > Roots... | reverse complement strand
ACCTGTGCGATCTGGTACGGCAATGACGACTACTCGCCGACCAACCGCATGACCGGCGGCTCGCTGCCGGCGCAGACCTGGCACGACATCATGACGGCCGCCCATCAAGGCGTCGAAATCCGCGAGCTGGCCGGCGTCGGCATGGGCGAGAAGCTGCCGCAAACCGCCCAGGCCGCGATGGCTGCCGCGGGCAAGGAGAAGGCGCTGGAAATCAAGCCGGGACCGCCGCCGGTGCTGACCCGGCGCGGCGCCGACATTCTGGTCCGCGTGGAAAAGCTGCTGGACGACGCGGCCAAGACGCCGATCAAGACCACCATGGACGAGCCGCCGAAGGGGGCCAAGTCGACCTCGTCGAGCGCGGTCCCCTTCTCCGACAGTTTTGCTGCGGCAACGCCTGACAGCGCGGCATCGGCGCCGCGCAAGAACTGATCAAAGACCTGATGCGACTGCTTTTCGTCACCGTGCTGGCGCTGTCCCTCGCCACCTTCGTCGGCATCGGCACCACCTGGATGACTGCGACCAAGGGCACCGATCTCGGTACGCTGACGATCGGGTCGTGGACCGCGCGCCCAAAGACCGGGACCGCCGACATCGATCCCTATTCGCGCGCCACCATCGTGCGCAATGGCGAGCTGCCGATCGGCACCGGCGATGGCGTCGCCTTCACCACAGTCAGCGACGACAAGAAGAGGCCGCTGGACGGCCGCTGCGACGTCGTGCTGTCGGGCGTGACGCCGCCGGCGCGGTTTTGGACCTTGACGCTGTATGACGGCAAGGGCCACCTCGTCGCCAACGCGCTGCAGCGCTACGGCTTCACCAGCCAGGAAATCGTGCGCGCCGCCGACGGTTCGTTCGAGATCCACGTGGCGTCGCGCTCGCGCTCCGGCAACTGGCTGCCGACCGGCGGCATCGAGCGCTACCAGCTGATGCTCCGCCTCTATGACACGCCGGTTGGGGTCGCGACGCGCTCGCAGCGCGAGGCGCCGATGCCGGCGATTACGACGGTGGGGTGCCCGACATGATCCGCCTCGCGCTCACCATCGTCGCCGGCGTCATCCTCGGCGGCATCGTGCATCTGGTCAGCGTGCTGGCGCTGCCGCGGATCGCAAGCCATGATGCCTATTCGCGGCTGACGCCGATGACGGAGCTCAATGCGGTCACCGCGCTGCCATCAGCCGATCCCTCCAGATCGCCGATGCCGTTCATGGACCCGGCCTTTGCGATGGCGATCTGCCGCTACGACCTCTCGGCCGGGCCACTGAAACTCACCGTCCCGGTCAGCCAGGCCTACACCTCGGTGTCGTTCTACACCCGAAGCGAGATCGCCTATTACGCGATCAACGACCGCTCGGCCGGCAAGAAGGTGATCGAGCTCGACCTGATGACCGAGGCGCAGCACGACGACCTGCCCGAGGACGAGGAGGTCACCGCGGCCGACCGCCTGATCATCGATTCGCCGTCGACGACTGGCCTGATCGTCTTGAAGGCGCTCGCCGCCGAGCCCGGCCTGATGCCGCAGGCGCAGGCCTCACTCGCCGCCGCCAGTTGCAGGACGCAGACCGAGCCCGCCCCGGCGAAGCAGGCGAAGCGCTGACGCCTGTTACCTCTCCCCGCACGCGGGGAGAGGTAACATACCGCCGATGCGGAAGTGATAAACCTGATCTCGCGTCAGTTTGTTCAAGATACGGCCGCATCCGCGCCAGCAAACAGCGCCGCGCGGGCGAGCTGCCAGCTCTCCCGGTCCGGCGCGCAGAGCAGGCCGCCGCTCTGAACGGTCGGCTTGTAGTCGCCGCCGTCGAAGCGCGCGCTAAAGCCGCCGGCTTCCCGATGCAGCAGCCAGCCCGCCGCATGGTCCCAGGGCATCAGCTTGTTGTAGAGCAACAGGTGGCGATGACCTGCAGCGGCCAGGCGATATTCGTGCGCGGCGCAGTGCAGCGAGCCGCTCAGACCGACACGGGCCAGATTGCCATTGATCGTCGAGCGCAGCGGCTCCGGCAAAAAACTGGTCGAAATGATCGCGTCCATGCGGGCGAGCGGGACCGAAGCGGCGACTTTTAGATCGATGCGCCCGCGATGTTTTCCCTCGCGCCAGGCCCCCTCGCCCCGAAGCGCAAACGCAGTGTCCTCGCAGACGGGATCGTGGATCGCGCCGAACGCGATCTCGCCGCGCATCGTCGCGGCGATCATGCTGCCAAACAGCGGCAGGCCCGCGACGAAGTTCTTGGTGCCGTCGATCGGATCGATGATGAAGGCAAGCTCGGCACCGGCAATGCCGCTGACAATATCAGGGTTTTTCGCCGCGGCTTCCTCGCCGATGATGACGCTGCCCGGAAAGGCGGCTGCGAGCTCCTTCGAGATTGCCTTTTCGGCCGCCTCGTCGGCCTCCGTGACCAGATCGAAGCTCGACGATTTCTGCTTCACCTGGTCGGCGCTGAGGGTCCGGAACCGCGGCATGATCTCGGCCTGCGCGGCGTTCGCGAGAATTTCGCCGACGCGCAGGGCGTCCTTGTTCGAAAACAGCATCGCACCTCTTTCATCCTGTTCAACAGCGCGCCTTATACACCGCTTGCGGGTCCTGGCGTGCGCTGTTTCAACGCGAGGCGGCATGCGCGGCGCAGCGACAGCACACGCAGCCGACCGGATCATGGCTGTTGAAGATCACGACCTCCGTGCGTGGCTTGCCCTGAGCGCACGCAGGGGCTCCTGATTGGCGATGCGCCTCGCGCGGTGATGCCGGCGCGACGGCTCAGAGGTAGCCGCGGGCCTCGAAGACTCCCCGCTTGGCAACTCTCTTCACGGTCCGTCCCCTGCCGCCGCACTTTGCGCATCTGGGAGGGTAGACACGCCGCCCGGGCTTGGCCTGCCGTCTCACCTTGGCATGGCCGGTGCCATCACAGGCGAAACAGAGTTCCTCACCGGCCGCCAATCGTTTGCTCTTAGCCATAAAGCAATCTCCACCACTCGATAAAACGGCCCCGCGAAAGCGCGGAGGGGGGAAGAAAGGCGGTCACCCAACGAAGAGAGCAGCCAGCAATAATGCGATCGGGAACAGCCCAAGGCAGATCACAGCAACTGTAAAAACCGTTTCATTTTCGAAAGCCTGTTTTAGACGCCGATGCAACGCCATGTCCTCAAACGCAGCTCCCCTTTGCAACCGAAGCATGCATTCGTTAAACAACACGCAATCGCAAGCAAAAACAAGATGGCGAAAATGGCCGGTGAAACTCCAAACAATTCAGATGCAGCACTGGCGAAGCGTCACAAGCAGTCGGCGATCGTCGGCCGTATGACTGTGGCATGCTTCGTGGCAATGCGCAGCGGTTATGCTCGCAAACACCTCGGCGCTGTGTTCGAAGAAATCTTGGTGGGACTGGCGATCCGCATCGCCGATGATCTCGGCGCACCGCCATTGACCGCTTCCGACCTTTCGAAACATCTCGGACTCCCGCGCTCCAACGTGCGCCGCTGCCTTGATGCTCTGATCAACGAAGGCGTCCTCCGCAAGGAGGGGGAACACGGCTACAGGGGCGAGCTGGACTGGCTCGCGTCACGAATTGACGCTGAGTATTTCCTGAAAATTCGCGATGCGATCATCACCGCTGCCGATGAGCTGAAAGCGCTGGACGAACCCTGACACCGCCTCGGGTCACCGAGCCGCCTCATCCCATCACTCGCGATCCAAGCTGGCTGCAGGCGCATCAGGATTACGTTTCATCCATCTTCGTCCATGTCGCATTGACCCATGCATCTCGAGTACCCATACCACACCGCAATTGGTTGTAACGTTCAAGAGACACACCATGAAAATCTTTGACAGCTCGAATTGCGGAAGGGCTACGAGCGACGAGCGTAGGCCGATGGAACCGGCAAAGCTCACGCTGTGGCGGCGCATCCAGCGCGCGCAGACGCTTCGCGCCTGGCACCGTAACGCGTGTCAATTCCTGCGGCGGAGGTCGAGCGTGAACGGATAATCCGGGTTGACGCGCGCGAGGCCCGGCCGCAGCGGTCCCGGCGTATGGCCACAGGCATCGAAGCGCGCGATACGGCGGCCCTCGGCCTCATAGGCGTTGACCGGAAAGACCTCAAAGTTGCGGCCGCCGGGATGGGCGACGTGGTAGCGGCAGCCCGCGATCGATCGGCCGGACCAGGTGTCGACGACGTCGAAAGTTAGTGGCACATGCGGCGGAACGGTCGGATGCAACGCCGAGGCCGGCCACCATGCGCGATAGCGGACACCGGCGACCGCCTCGCCATGCCGGCCGGTTTTCGCAAGCGGCACGGTGCGACCGTTGCAGGTGACGACGAAGCGATCGCCGGTCACGCCGCGGACGCGGGCCTGCACGCGCTCCAGCGAGGAATCGACATAGCGGGCGGTGCCGCCGATGATCCCCTCCTCGCCCAGCACGTGCCATGGCTCCAGCGCCTGGCGGATCTCGAGCTCGACATCGCCGGCATGCACGATGCCGCAGCGGGGAAAACGAAATTCGTAATGCGGTGCGAACCAGGAGAGTTCGACCGGCAGGCCGGCGTCCCGGAGGTCGGCAACGACGTCGGAAAAATCCGACCAGACGAAATGCGGCAGCATGAAACGGTCGTGCAGGCTGGTGCCCCAGCGCACCAGCTCCTGACGATACGGCTTGTCCCAGAATCTTGCGATCAGCGCACGGATCAGCAGCTGCTGCGCGAGACTCATGCGCGCATGCGGCGGCATCTCGAACGAGCGGAATTCGACGAGGCCCAAGCGGCCGGTCGGTCCATCCGGCGAAAACAGCTTGTCGATACAGATCTCGGCGCGATGGGTGTTGCCGGTGACGTCGATCAGCAGATTGCGAAAGATGCGATCGACTAGCCAGGGCGGCGTGGTGCCGGCACCGGGATCGGGAATCGCGGCGAGCGCGATCTCGAGTTCGTAGAGCGCCTCGTGGCGGCCTTCGTCGACCCGCGGCGCCTGGCTGGTCGGCCCGATGAACAGGCCGGAGAACAGGAACGACAGCGACGGATGGTTCTGCCAGTAGGCGACGATCGAGGCCAAGAGATCGGGGCGGCGCAGGAACGGACTGTCGGCCGGCGTCGGACCGCCGAGCACGATGTGGTTGCCGCCGCCGGTGCCGGTGTGGCGTCCGTCCAGCATGAACTTTTCGGTCGAGAGGCGGCTCAGATGGGCTTCTTCGTAGAGCGCGGTGGTGATCTCGACCGCCTGATCCCAGCTGTGCGCGGGCTGGATGTTGACCTCGATGACGCCGGGGTCCGGCGTCACCTTGACCGAATTGATCCTGACGTCGAAAGGCGGCGTGTAACCCTCGAGCAGGACGACCTGTCCAACCTTGGCCGCAGCCCCCTCGATGGCGCCGACCAGGGCAGCGTAATCCTCGGCGTCGGAGAGCGGCGGCAGGAACACACAAAGCTGTCCGTCGCGCGGCTCGACCGCGAGCGCTGTGCGCACCGAGCCTGCGACCTCGTCGAGGCCGCCGGGCATGCTGGTGGGCGTCTCCAGCGCCACCGTGCGGCGGCGCTGCATCAGCACCCGCCGCTCCGGCAAGGGCGGCGCATCGGCAAAGGGATCGCGCGGCAGCACGTGCGGGTAACTGGCCGCCGGGACTGACGGCAGCGAACCGAGCGGCAGCCGAAAGCCGGCCGGCGAGTCGCCGGGCACGAGATACAGCTTGTCGCGCCGCAGCCCCCAGCGCTCGGTCACCCAGCGTCGGCCGCGATCCTCGGTGTGCCAGGCCTGGATCGGCAGCACATAGCTGACCGGATTCTCCAGCCCGCGGTCGAACACCGACATGATGCGCTTGCGCTCGGCCGGATCCTCCAGGGTGTTGCTGTCCGGCGTCTCGCTCAGCGGCAGCTTCTGCTCGACGAGAAGAAAATGCGCGGTGTCCTCATAGGCGGGGATCGCGCTTTCCTCGGGCAGGCCGAGCTGATTGCACAGCGCGCTCACAAAGCCTTCCGCATCAGCAATCGTCGCAGGCTTGCTTACGACTTCGCTGGCGAGCAGCTTGCGGTCCTCCCACAGCGGCTGGCCGTCGGAGCGCCAATAGAGCGCAAAGGCCCAGCGCGGCAGCTGTTCGCCGGGATACCATTTGCCTTGGCCGTAGTGCAGCAGGCTGCCGCTGCCGAAACGCTCGGCGAGCCGTCGCACCAGCTCATCGGCGTAGCGCCGCTTGGTGGGACCGACGGCCGCGGTATTCCACTCTGCGCCTTCCATGTCGTCTGCGGCGACGAAGGTTGGCTCGCCGCCCATGGTGAGGCGCACGTCACCCTCGCGCAGGCGCGCATCGATCGCGTGGCCGCTGTCGATGATTTTGGCCCAGGTGTCATCGTCATAGGGCTTTGTGACCCGCGGCGTCTCGCGGATGCGCGACACCTTCATGGCGAAGTCGAAGGTGACCTCGGCCTTCTGGTGCGACCCCGTGATCGGCGCGGCGCTGATCGGATGCGGGGTCGCGGCGAGCGGAATGTGCCCCTCGCCGGCGAGCAGACCGGAGGTCGGATCGAGCCCGATCCAGCCGGCGCCGGGCACATAGACCTCGGCCCAGGCATGCAGGTCGGTGAAATCGAACTCGGTGCCAGCAGGTCCGTCGAGCGATTTCACGTCGGGCGTGAGCTGGATCAGATAGCCGGACACGAAACGTGCGGCGAGCCCGAGGTGCCTCAGGATCTGTACCAGCAGCCAGCCGGAGTCACGGCACGAGCCGGAGGCGCGCTGCAGCGTCTCCTCCGGCGTCTGCACCCCCGGCTCCATGCGCACGAGATAGCCAATGTCGCCCTGCAGTTTGCGATTGAGGTCGATCAGAAAATCGACGGTGCCCTTGGCCCTGCGGTCGATCGTGTCGAGATAGCGTGCAAGCAGCGGTCCCGGCGGCTCCGGCTGCAGATAGGGCAGCAGATCCGTTCCTTCGTCGGCATAGGCGAACGGCCAGTCCCTGGCATTCTCGGCGACGAAGAAGTCGAAGGGATTGATGACCGCCATGTCGGCGATCAGATCGACCGTGACGGTGAAATGGTCCGTCGGCTCCGGGAACACCACGCGGGCCAGAAAGTTACCGAACGGATCCTGCTGCCAGTTGATGAAGTGGGTCTTTGGGTCGACCCGCAGCGAATAGCTCAGGATCGCCGTCCGGCAATGCGGCGCGGGCCGCAGCCTGATGACCTGAGGTCCCATCCCGATGGTTCGATCGTAGAGGTAGCGTGTCTCGTGGGTCAGAGCGACATGAAGCGCCATGGGAACGCAAAAATCCTCCTCGCGAGAGCGCGCTCAACAGATGTCAGGCAACCCGCGAGTACGTATCCGGCTCGCAAGCGATATCAATTCGATCGCGTCACGACAAGCAGCCGCGGCGCAATGAGATGGAAACATCGGGCAACATGCCCAAGCATTGAGCAGATCGCTCGTTTTGTCATAGGCTTTTGGATGCGCACTGAGCAGATTAGCGCATGATGAAGTTGGTTGGATTGTTGCCGCGTTGGAGGTGCGCTCCCTCTCCCCGCTTGCGGGGCCGCGTGAGCAAGAGCGCGCGCTGTGAGGATTGGGGTGAGGGGAGTCTCAGAGAACTGAGCTCGTGGAGAGTCCCCTCACCCGAAATTCCCGCGTTCCGCGTGAATTTCGACCTCTCCCCGCAAGCGGGGAGAGGTGAACAGCGGCTAGCGCCGGGCCAATTCTGATAGATCGCATCTGCGCCAACTTTCGAATGATGGGATTGGATCAGAATGAGGAATTTCGCCTGCACGAACTGCGGCAATGAAGTGTTTTTCGAGAACGTCACCTGCCTGCAATGCGATCATGCCCTCGGCTTCGATCCGATCCGGAACACGATGGTGGCACTCGAAGCGGCCGATGAGGCGAGCTTCCGCGCGATCGGCGATGGCGAGCCGAGCGGGCAAAAAACCGATCATGTCACCTATTGCGACAACCGTCAGCATGACGTCTGCAACTGGCTGCGGCCGACTGAGGCTGCCAGCGGCCTGTGCCTGGCCTGCGCCTTGAACCGGACCATTCCCAATCTCGCCGAACAGGGCAGCCTGGCGGCATGGCGCGAGCTCGAACTGGCGAAGAAGCGGCTGATCTATTCGCTGCTACGTTTCGGCCTGCCGATGGATGGCACGAAATGGAACAAGGGCCGCCTCGCCTTCGATTTCGTCCGCAATGCGAGGACAGGCCATCTCAACGGCGTCATCACCATCGACATCGCCGAGGCGGATACGGTCGAGCGCGTCCGCCAGCGCGAACATTTTGGCGAAAGCTACCGTTCGCTGCTCGGACATCTGCGGCACGAAAGCGGTCATTTCTACTGGACGATCCTGGTCGAAGCCGCGGGCCAGCTGGAGGAATTTCGTGCCCTGTTCGGCGACGAGCGGCAGGATTACGGCCAGGCGCTCGCGCGCTATCACGAGAGCGGCCCGCCTCCGGGCTGGCAGGAGCAGTTCATCTCGGCCTATGCGAGTTCGCACCCCTGGGAAGACTGGGCGGAGACCTGGGCGCTTTACCTGCATGTCGTCGACGGGGTCGACACCGCGAATGCCGAGGCGCATAGGTTGCGCGCCGCCGGCATGGTGCCTCCGTCAAGTGGATCTAAATCGGGATTTGACGCCTATCGTGCCTCGCGCGTCGATACGCTGATCGACCGCTGGCTTCCGCTGACGATCGCGATGAACAGCCTATGCCGCAGCATGGGGCACGAGGACTTCTACACCTTCGTCATTCCCGCAGCGGTCGATGCCAAGCTCGCCTTCGTGCATCGCCTGGTCCGCCGGTTTGCCCCACAACCGGCCGGATAAAGCCGGCGATCGACATCAGCCGCGATCGTGGGTTGCAGCGGCGCCCCGCGGCTCTCTGGTCCCCGCGCAAATTGAGTACCGCAATGCGGCGGAACGTCCGGAAGTCCGGCTTGACGCTGCCCTGAACCTCCGTAAGCCTGCCACCCAAAGGTGATGGCGTTCGCAGCCGCGGAACGCTAGGTTCGCCCGCAGCGTCAAGCCACAGGCGGTCAAGGATAAGAAGGAGGAACCCATGCGCGAGTTAACGCCGGACACCATCACCGACGCCGTGCTCGACCAGATGTCGGCAACGCCCGACCCGCGCCTCAAGGAGATCATGGCCTGCGCGGTCAAACACCTCCATGCCTTCGCCAGGGAAGTCAACCTGACGCCGGCGGAATGGATCAAGGGCATCGAGTTCATGACCGCGGTCGGCCGGATGTGCACGCCGGAGCGGCAGGAGTTCATCCTGCTGTCGGACACGCTCGGGCTGTCGGCGCTGGTCAACGGCCTCCATGACAAGACCGCGATCGAGGAAGGCACCCATACCAGCCTGCTCGGACCCTTCTATCGCGAGGTCGCGCCTAACCTGCCGCTCGGTAGCCAGATCTCCAAACACGTCAAGCCCGGCACCGAATGCGTGCTGTATGGCCGCATCACCGACATCAACGACAAGCCGATCGCGAACGCCACCGTCTCGGTCTGGCAGACCGGCGCCGACGGCCTCTACGACGTGCAGGAAGGCCCCGGCGCCGTCGACTATCGCGGCGTATTCGCGAGCGACGCCAACGGTGCCTATTATCTGCGCACCGTCAAACCGCTCGGCTACTCGATCCCGATGGACGGGCCGGTCGGCGGCATGGTGCGCGCCCAGGCCCGTCACGGCATGCGGCCGGCCCATATCCATTACCTTGTGGCCGCGCCAGGCTATCGCGAGCTCGTCACGGCGCTCTATCTGCGCGACGACCCGCATCTGGCCGACGATGTCGTGTTCGGCTCCTCCGGCGATCTCGCTGTCGACATCGAGACCGGCGATCCGGACTGCCCGATCAAGGGCCTGCCCTCGATCCGCTTCGATCTCAAACTGGCGCGCGAAAGCGCCGTCGACAAAACAACCGGGCGCGTCGGCTCCGATCCTTCGGCGATCTTGAAACCAGCCCCCAGAGAAGGAATAACTACCGAGGCACCGGCGCCGGCGGCGAGCTGACGGCGGCTGCGTGGCCGTCTGGCACGGCGGATTGGGGATTTGGGGTGGCAACAAGCGCACACGCGCCACGTGTGCAGAGAGAAACGCATAGGGGAGGACAAATGGATCGCAGAACGCTGCTGGGCGGGGCAATGGCCGTCGCCGCATTGGGAATGACTTCGGCCAGCCGCGCGGACGAGCCGCCGATCAGGATCGGCATGTCGATGCCGCAGACCGGAGGCCTGGCTGCCGGCGGCAAGGCCTCGCTGCTCGGCATCGAGATCTGGCGCGACGACGTGAATGCCCGCGGCGGGCTGCTCGGCCGCAAGGTCGAGCTGGTCGTCTATGACGATAAATCGAGCGCCTCCGAGACGCCCGCGATCTACGCAAAGCTGCTCGACGTCGACAAGGTCGACCTGTTGTTCGCGCCCTACGCCACCGTTCCGACCGCGCCGATCATGCCACTGGTCAAGCAGCGCGGCATGCTGCTCATGGGCAATTTCTCGTTCCAGGTGAACAGCAAAATCCACCACGACATGTGGTTCAACAATGCGCCGTGGGGACCGGCCGACGCCTGGGCCAGGGGCTTTCTCGGCCTCGGGCAGAAGGCCGGCGGCAAGACGGTTGCGATGCTCTCGGCCGACCAGGAATTTGCCCAGAACCTGATCACGACCGCGCGCGACGTCGCCAAGAAGATGGATCTCTCGGTCGTGTTCGATCAGACCTATCCGCCGTCGACCGCCGAGTTCTCCTCGATCATCCGCGCGCTCAATGCGGCCAAGCCCGACATCGTCTATGTCGCCTCCTATCCGCCGGATTCGGCGGCGATCCTGCGCGCCGTGAACGAGATCGGGGTTGGCGACAACGTCAAGATCTTTGGCGGCGCCATGGTCGGCCTGCAGTTCGCAGGCGTCATGGAGAATCTGGGCTCGCTCTTGAACGGCGTCGTCAACTACAATAGCTGGCTGCCCGAACCGAGCATGTACTTCGACGGCACCAAGGCGTTCTTCGAGACCTATTCCAAGCGCGCCGTCGAGGCCAAGGTCGATCCGCTCGGCTACTATCTTCCGCCTTACGGCTTTGCCATGGGCCAGCTGATCGAACAGGCCGTCACGGCGACGAAATCGCTCGACCAGAAGACGCTGGCCAAATATCTGCGCGAGCACGTGCACAAGACCATCGTCGGGCCGATCGAGTACGCCGAGGACGGCGAGTGGAAGGAGACAGCGACGCTCGAGGCACAATTCCGCGGCGTCAAGGACAAGAACCTCGATCAGTTCCGTTCCTCCGGCAAGCAGGTCATCTTGTTTCCCGAGCGGTTGAAGACCGGTGACCTCGTCACCCCCTTCGAGGCCGCCCGCAACTAGGCATGATGAAATGAGGTTCGATAGGCGCCGCGCTGAAGGTGAGCCCCCTCTCCCCGCTTGCGGGGAGAGGGTTGGGGTGAGGGGGAGTCTCAAGGGACTAAGTTTGCGGAGGCTCCCCCTCACCCGCATCGCATCTTCAGATGCGATGCGACCTCTCCCCGCAAGCGGGGAGAGGTGAGCGCTGCCCCCGTGTACCGAACGACATTCATCATGCTTTCAGGCGATCTGCGGGCAAGGAGGTAGCGCGGGTGTTTTCGTGGGACTTGCTGCGCGACGCAGTGGTGCTCGGCATGCTGCTCGGCTGCTTCTATGCGGCCGTCAGCGTCGGCCTGTCGATCTCGTTCGGGCTCTTGGACGTGCCGCAGGTGGCGCACCCGGCGTTTTTGGTGCTGGCATCCTATGGCGTTTATCTTTTGAACGATCTCTATGACCTCGATCCGCTCATCGCCGGATTTCTGCTCACGCCGGTGTTCTTCCTGCTCGGCCTCGTCACCTACCGTCTCTACTACGAGACGTTCGAGCGGCGCGGCAGCGAGGCCGGCGTGCGCGGCATCGCCTTCTTCTTCGGCGTCGCCTTCATCATCGAGGTGCTGATCATCCTCTGGTTCGGCGTCGATCAGCGCTCGGTGACGGCGCATTATATCGGCAAGGCCTGGCGGTTCGGCGGCTTGCGAATTCCACTCCGCCAGCTCGTCGCCTTCGGGGTCGCGATCGCTCTGACGGGCCTGCTCTCGATCTATCTGTCGCAGACCTTCATGGGCCGCGCGATCCGCGCCGTCGTGCAGGATGAAGAGGGCTTGCGGCTGATGGGCGCCAATCCGGTCAAGATCAAGCAGTTCGCTTTCGGGATTGCGACCGCGGTGCTCGGCATCGCCGGCGCGCTGCTGATCATCGTCGCGCCCGTGGAGCCGACGCTCGACCGCGTCTATATCGGACGGACTTTTTGCGTCGTGGTCATGGCCGGGCTCGGCAGCATCACCGGCACGCTGGTCGCCGCCATCATCCTCGGCGTGGCCGAGACCATCGTGCTGACTTTGTTCGGCGCGTCCTGGGCGCCCGCCGTCTCCTTTGCGATGCTGCTCGGCATTCTCGCCGTGCGGCCGCAAGGCTTGCTCGGCAGGTGACCCGTGCGCCGTAGCGACATTGCCTTCTGGACCGGCGCCGCGCTCTTCCTGCTGGCCGTCCTGCTCGCAAGCCTGCTGCTGCGCAACGAGTATCCGTTTTTCGCCGGCTATGTGATCCTGCAATTCATCGTGCTGGCGGTCGCCTGGAGCATTCTCGGCGGTGCCGCGGGCTACGTGAATTTCGGCACTAATGCCTTCTTCGGCGCCGGCGTCTACACTGCCGTATTCCTGACCAAAGCGTTCGGCGCGCCGCTTCTGGTGCAGATCGCGGTCGCGGCCGCGGTCGGCAGCCTGCTCGGCTTCGCCGTCGGCCTGCTCACGCTGCGCATGCAGGGCATCTTCTTCTCGATCGCGACGATCGCGCTCGCCATCATTATCGAGACGACTGTCATGAACTGGCGTTATGTCGGGGGCGCTGCCGGCATCCAGCTGCAGCGGCCGCCGGTCACGGCGCCGTTCGACAGCTACGTCAAAATGCTGTTTTTCGTGCAGGCGCTGCTGGTGGTCGTCTCCGTTGCGATCACGCGCTACATCCAGCACTCCTGGATCGGCCGCGGCCTGCAGGCGCTGAAGGACGACGAACTCGCCGCCGAGTGCACGGGCGTGCCGACCCTGCGGCTGAAAATGCTCGCCTGCGTGCTCTCAGGCGCGCTGCTCGCCGCCGCCGGCGCCCCGGCCGCGATGTATTTGCAATATGCCGACCCCTCCTCCGCCTTCAACCTCAACTACTCGGTCTCGGTGCTGGCGATGGCGCTGATCGGCGGCACCGCGCACTGGATCGGCCCGGTGCTCGGCGCCATCCTGCTCGGCTCGACCCAGCAGGTGCTGGCGGTGACGATCTCCTCGGAGGTCAACGTGCTGGTGCTCGGCATCATGCTGGTGCTGTTCGTGGTCGGTGCGCCAAAGGGCCTGATCGGGCTGTTCCGCAGCTTCTCGCCGCGCACCGGAGCACGCAAATGATTTTGGGCCCCGCACAAGACGCCCCGCTGCTCGCGATCGACGCCATGACCCGCAGCTTTGGCGGCTTCGTCGCGCTCGACAATGTCTCGATTGAGATCCGCAAGGGCGAGCGGTTCGGGCTTATCGGACCGAACGGTTCTGGCAAGACCACGCTGATCAACTGCATTTCCGGCGCGCTGCTGCCGCAGAAGGGCACCGTGCGGTTCTGCGGCGAGGACATCACGCAACTGCCGGCCAGCGCGCGCGCACACCGCGGTATTGCGCGCAGCTTTCAGATTCCGCGGCCGTTCCGCAGCATGACTATCGTCGAGAACCTGATGGTGGCGCTCGATTTCGCCGCCCGTCACACTGGCACGCCGGCGCAGCGGCTGGACGTCGCGATGTCGATCCTCTCCCGGATGGGCCTTGCCGCGAAAGCCCATGTCTCGACCGCGGCGCTGAGCCAGGTCGAGCTGCGCAAGATGGAACTCGCCCGCGCGGTGGCCGCGAGCCCAAAACTGCTGGTCTCCGACGAGGCGATGGCGGGGCTCTCCAGCGCCGAGGTCGACGAGGTTCTCGATCTGTTGCTCAGCCTTGCCGGCGAGGACATTGCCATCATCATGATCGAGCACATCATGCAGGCGGTGATGCGGTTTTCCGAGCGCGTGATGTGCCTCGATGCCGGGCGCATCATCGCGATCGGCGCGCCCGCCGAGGTGATGGCCAATGCCCGCGTGCAGGAGGCCTATCTTGGCACTTAGCCTCACCATCGAGGGCCTCGATGCTGGCTATGGCGCGGTCAAGGCGCTGCGCGGCGTCACGCTCGACGTCAAGGCCGGCGAGACCGTCGCCCTGCTCGGCACCAACGGCAACGGCAAGAGCACGCTGATGAAGTGCATCATGGGGCTGGTGCGTCCAAAGCGCGGCCGCATGTCCCTGGTCGTCGATGGACGATCGCACGACCTGACGCGGCTGTCCGCCGAGGAGGTGGTCGATCTCGGCGTCGCGCTGGTGCCCGAAGGGCGACGGCTGTTTCCAAAACTGACGGTGAAGGAGAACCTGACGCTCGGCGCCTTCCGCCGGGCGGCGCGCGGCGCCATCAAGCGCAACCTCGCCCAGGCTTTCGACACTTTTCCCGTTCTGAAGGAGCGCGAGAACCAGCTCGCCGGCACCATGTCGGGCGGCCAGCAGCAGATGCTCGCCATCGCGCGTGCGCTGATGTCGTCGCCGCGCCTTTTGCTGATCGACGAGCCGTCGGTCGGCCTCTCGCCGCTCCTCGTGTCGCAGACGATCTCAAAGATCGGCGAACTGAAGAAGGGCTTTGGCCTGACGGTGCTGATGGCCGAGCAGAACTTCAACCAGGCGATCCGCATCGCCGACCGCGGCTACATCATCGTGCATGGCGAGATCGCGGTCGCCGCCGGCTCGGTCGACGAGCTCAAGGCCAACGACATCGTCAAGCGGCTGTATTTGGGCGGTGGGTAGTCTCTCCGTCGTCATGGCCGGGCTTGTCCCGGCCATCCACGTCTTCGCCTAAGGCACGAAAGCAAGACGTAGATGGCCGCGACAAGCGCGGGCATGACGGGTTCAGCCCTTCGTAACCGTCGGCTGCTCGATCACCGGCCGGACCGCGACCGGCGGGTTTGCGGTTTGCGCCGCCAGTTCGCCGATCAGGCGGTCGGCGTCGGCGGCGATGTTGTCGGGCGCCTGCAGCACCAGGCGCTCAAGCGCCCAGCGGTAGGAGGCAACGCGCTGCTGCAGGCATTGCTGCACCCACTGCACGATCAGGATGTTTTCCTGCATGCGCGCGACAGCATCGGCGCGCTCGCGCGGCGACAGTTCTGAAACATGCGGAAGCGTCGCATTGCGCTTGCGGTCGAGATCGATGACGCGGACCGCCGCCGCGTAAAACTGCTCGAAGCGCGTGATGTCGTCGCGCACGTCGTCGATCAGCTGCTGATAGCGCGAGGAATGCGAGCGGTGCGGCTCGTCGATCAGGGCGCGGCCATAGGCCGTTCGGTCGAAGGCCACGTTCTGCCGCCACGGCGGGGCAATGCGTTGGTAGTCGCCGAACACCGCCTTCCACGCCGGCCGCGACAGCGGCGGCTCGATCAGGGGATAGGCGAGATCGCGGAGCTGGCGCTCATTGTCGGTGAGCTGAAACTGCGATGGGGCAAGGCCGATGCTCGCGGTCGCTTCGCCGCCGATCCAGCGGTGCATGTCGTCGTTGCGGAAGTCCGCGCGGGTGCGACCGAAATCGCCGCCGCTGCAGCCGCCAAGCAGCAGGCTGCCCAGCACGAGCACGAAAACTGATGAGGAGACCGATGACGAACACCGGATCGAGTTGCACGTCTCCGGCATTTTCACTTTGCCGTTTTTGGCTAGCGCCGGCGCCGCGGCCGGCCCTGGCTCTTGCCCTCTTCCGGACCGCGATCGCCGCTCTTTCCATCATGATCGCGCTCGATGCGCACGACCGGCAGGATCAGGATAGTTCCGGTGTGCGTGCCATCGAGGGTTAGACCGAGCCGCCGCGATGCCGCTTCCGTCGGGAATTCGATGATGGTCGCCATGTCAGCTCTGTTGCCCCGTTCGAAGTGTGAACTCCTCGCCTCGCCCCTCAACCGAACTTCGAAATCAAAGAGGTCTGCGCGATCAAAAAATTCCAGTACCGCGTGCATTCCATCGTTCCCAAATCGTCAGCGGGAACCCCTAACCGCCGATGACCATTAAGGTGCGACTTGCGGCGGCTTTCATTAAGATCAGCAGATGGTTAATGGGGTCTTAAGCCGCGGCCCCAGCCGGCATCGGGGACGAATTTGCGAGCGCAGCGTTGCAGAACGGTCGCTCGCTCAAGTCAGCGCGAAATTCTTCACGAATTGTTTTCCTTAACGCACTGTTAAAGCCCCTCCTGTAGCTTTTCGCGACATCAGGTGACGTCGCGTAAGCATGACATGAGCACATCTCCGCGTTTTCCAGGCTTCGACGGGTTGATGACGCTGTCGCGTCGCGAGGGCGTCGACATCAGGCCCACATTGCTGCGCGTCCTGACCGACCTGTATGTCCAGGCCGGCGCGCATTCGAGCGACGAGGAACGGCAGTTCGTGGAGCTCGCCACCCGCCTGATCGATCAGGTCGACGACGCGACGCGCGCCGCGGTGCGGGCACGACTTGCGATCTATCCCGGCGCGCCGGTCTTAATTCTCGAACAGCTCGGGCTGAGGCCCTCCGGGTCCGACGAACCCGCCTCGCTCGTGCGCGACGTGCCGGCCAGGCCGCCTTCAGCGGGCACCGAACCGGCGGACACGCAGCCCTCGATGCAATCGACGCTGGCGATGCAGCCGAAGGACGCGGCCGAGATCCACGACATGTTCTTTCGCGCGAACGGGCGGGAACGGGCGGCCATCCTGCACAATCTCGGCGAAACACCGCTCAAACCATCGCCGCGTATTCCCGAGACACGCGCTGCACGCGCCATCGAGACGCTGGAGATGGCGGCCTTCGCCTCCGACGTCGAAAGTTTTGCGATCGAACTCGGCGAGAGCCTGATCCTGCCGGCGCGCATGGCGGCACAGGTGGTCGATGATGCCGGCGGCGAGCCGCTGGCCTGCGCGGCGCGTGCGCTCGGCATGCCGAGCGCGGTGTTCCAGCGCATCCTGCTGTTCCTCAAGCCGGAGATGGGTTCGTCGGTTCAGACCGTGTATCGCCTGTCGCGGCTCTACGACAACTTGAGCGAACGCTCCGCGCTGATCATGCTGGCGGCCTGGCGCGGTTCGGTGATGGCCACAAGCCGTGCAAAACATCGCCCGATGCTGTACGACGACGAACGCCAGCGCGCGCGTGGCGCGGCGCTGCCCGTGCGCTCCGAGGTGCAGCCCGGCGCGGCCACCGTCGCGCGAACCGGCACCGATGGCTCGCGCAGATAATCGACGGTCCGCGTGCTGACCTTCAGGAGCGCGCGAGTTCGAGAAAGTAACGTCCCTCCTTGTCCTCGGTCTCAATGATCCAGGCGTCGGGATCGAAGCGGATTTCCTTGGCGAGGCGCTCTTCGACGGTGGCTTCGGGCACCGGTTGCGGCGAAATGGGAACAAACAAGCGGTCGACGGGCCTCGCGTCGTCATAGACGGTCTGCGGCGCCGGCGCGAACAGCATGGCGCTGCCGTCCAGCAGCGCGACCTTGACGAAGACAGCGCCCGCCTCCTCGGCCCCGCGGCGGCGAACCGCGCCAAAGATGCCCGCTCCTTGACAACGCCGCAGGTAAGCCGCGACCCAGATGTTGGTTTTCAATCGCATGGATGGAGACGATAGGCCGCCGCTGAACTGCGCGCCAGTGGCGGCCGGCACTTGCCGCCACGCTTCACTACGAAAATCAGCCTGCAAGCGTCAGTCGACCGGATGGCCGATGACCGACGCGAGTTCGCGGACCATGCGCTCCGAGATCTGCCCGGTGACCGGCAGCTTGCGCTCGCGCTCGAATTTCTGAATCGCCGCCTGGGTGTCGACACCGATCGTCCCGGTCGGCTTCAGCTGCCCGTAGCCATATTCGGTCAGGGCGCGCTGCACCGCCGCCACGCGGCGCGAGCCCGTGACCTGCCCGGTGTCGCCATGGGGCGAAACAGGAATCGACGCGGGCGGCCGCGTCACGTTTCCAGAGGAAACGCTTCCCGTCGTCGACGACCGCACCAGATTGGCCAGCTGATCGGCGCTCTTCGGCTCGGCCAGTTTGGGTTCGGCCGGCCTTGGGTCCGCGAGCTTCGGTTCGGCACCGTCTGCCTCGGCCGGCCGCGGTCGCGGCAGGAGATTGGCGATGGCGGCACTGTTTGCGCTCGATATGACAAACGATCCGAACATCGGCGCCGGATGCGGTCCGGCCTGAAGGAACAGCGCGTTGGTCACGATCGCGGTGATCGCCGCGCAAGCCAGCACGCCTGCGACGACGTCCTTCGGACTGCGCAGGAACAGACGCATCGCAAGACCGCGCTTGGCCTCCGGCGCTGCTCCGGCGGCTGCCGGCCGGTTGCGGCGACGGGGCGTCTCGTCATCATCATCATCGTTGGTCGGTCGTCTAGGCACTTTTCTTCACCTGCGAGGACGGCTCCTGCTTGGCAGATCGCACGGAGGGGGTCAGCATTGCAACATTGTTTTGGTATTCGGCGCTGGCCTTGGAGAAAGCGCGCGGCAGCACCACGGTGACGGTGGTCCCCTCGTCAACCTTGCTCTGAACGTTCAGTTCCCCGCCATGCAAGGCGACCAGGCTCTTGACGATCGACAGCCCGAGCCCGGTGCCCTCGTGCCGCCGCTGATAGGTCGTGCCGGCCTGGAAGAACGGATCGCCGATGCGCTTCAGATCGTCGGCCGCGATGCCGACGCCGGTGTCGGTGACAGCGAGCACGAGTTTTGCATCGTCGACTAGTGCTGCAACCGTGACCTTGCCGCCACGCTCGGTAAACTTGATCGCGTTCGACACGAGATTCAGCATGATCTGCTTGAAAGCGCGCGAATCGCCCGTGATCTCGGGAAGATCCGGCGCGGCGTTGACCACGAGGTCGATGCCGTTTTCCCTCGCCTTCAACGCCAGCAGGTTGCAGCAACTGATCAGCGCCGCGCGCGGCGCGAAGGGCTCGGGCATGATTTCGAAATTGCCGGATTCCATTTTCGACATGTCGAGAATGCCGTTGACGACCGACAGCAGATGCTGGCCGGAATCATTGATCAGCTGGGCGTATTCCTTGCGCCGCGCCGCGTCGAGCATCAAGTCGTGCTCTCTGATGATCATTTCGGAGAAACCGATGATGGCATTGAGCGGCGTGCGCAGTTCATGGCTCATGGTGGCGAGGAACCGCGTCTTTGCGGCGTCCGCCCGCTCGGCCGCGCCGCGGGCGAGTTCGAGCGCCTGCTCCTGGACCTTGCGCTCGGTCACGTCGCGCATCACGGCGACCACCTCCGCCTCGCCGGCCGTAGCCGGACGCGACGCCTGATCGAGCGGGCGGCAGCGCATCTCGACCCAGATGAAGTCGGCCCGGCCGCCCTCGCCCCGCGTGACGCGGAATTCGACGCTGCATGCTTCGCCGCCGCGTCCGGCATCAGACAGCGCGGTGAGATAGGCCGGACGGTCGGCGACGTGAACGCGCTCGAACAGCCCGTGTCCGGTGAGGCGCGCCGCCGGCACGCCGAGCAGTGCTTCCGCCGCGGGCGAGATGAACTGCACCGCGCCGTTGCGGCCGTGGCGCGAGATCACGTCGCTCATGTTGCGGGTCAGAAGACGGTAACGCTCCTCCTCACGCGTCAGCAGGTCGACGCCGATGCGCGCGAGCGAGTCCGAGGCGAACGCCAGGCCAGCGGCATAGAGAGTGGCGGACAGCGCGCCAAACGCCAGCAGCGTGGTTCGCATCGACGCGCCGGTTGGCGCCGCGGGCAGAAGCGAAAGATGTCCGAGCAGGATCAGCGCGGCGACGCAGGAGAGTGCCAGTACTGCTGCGAACGCCACGACGCGCCGCGAGGCCGACAGCGAGGCTTCCAGCGGCACGACGACGAGCCAGATCGCGGCGAACGATTCGATGCCGCCGGTCGAAATCGCAACCGCGGTGACGAGACCGGCCAGTGCGAGCGAGGACAGCACATAGGCGCCTTCGTAGCGCCCGGTGCGCGACAAAAACCATGACAACAGAATCGGTGCGATCAACCAGGCGAAGGCCAAAACCTCCAGCGCACTCGGCGCACCGCGGATCGCAAGATAGCCTGGGAAAGCCGCAAACGCCGCCAGGCTGCCGAGCAGGCGCGGCGCCATGAAGGCGCGATGGCGCGCCCGCGTCAGCGCGTCATGGCGCGCGGACGGATGCAGCAGGGCATCGAGGCAGTCACGAACGATATTCAACACAATCACGGTTCTCGCGCCCGGTTTGTTCGTCGATCAGACGCTCCGGAACGCCTCCTTGTCGTGGCCCACCGTGTCAGAGCGGAATTAAATGAACGCTAAGGCACCGCGCGGGGTTCGTTGGCCCCACGCTTTTGCCGACAATTTGACGGATCGCGACCGCGCCATTTAACGAAAATGGTGAATGACCGGTTTAACGCGCCGCTCATGGTTTCCAAAAGGTGGACGGCGTGGGCGACGGCACAGCGTCGGTGAACGCCGCGCGTTCATTCGTGCGCGCGAGCCTTGGAACATGGCACGCGCTTCGAAGTTCAAAGGATGCGCGCGGCGATTTTTTCGCAAACACCACGCGAATTAAGCCTGCTTCAATCACTTGCGATCTATCGAGAGAAGTTGGGTGGGTGAGGCGTCGAGATGCGTCGGAAGCGCGACAAGACGTATGTGAGTTGACGACGGGGTTGCGTGATGTGGTTCCTGCTCCGCATGGCATTCTGGCTCGGGCTGGTTCTCGTGCTGCTGCCGCGCGACAAGAACGCCGAATCGCAAAAACTGCCGCAGATCAGCGCGCAGGAAGCGGTGCAGGCCGCGACCGCCGCCATGTCCGACATGAGCCAGTTCTGCAAGCGCCAGCCGTCAGCCTGCGAGGTCGGTGGCCAGGCCGCGACCGTGATCGGGGCGCGCGCCCAGGAGGGGGCGCGCAAGATCTATCAGATGATGAAGCCTGCCGAGCCCGACAGGAAATCATCCGACCCCGAGAAGAAGCCCGCTGAGGCCGACAAGAAGGCGCCCGACCATACGGGCTCGATCGGCGGCGAGGAAAGCGATCCGGCGCTGATCGATGTGGCGTCCCAGGATACGCTGACGCCGAACGACCTGCTCGCGGACTGGCGCGCGGCGCCCTGACCTTCAAGGGTCTATCTAAGGACAGTTTTCTCGCTTTCGGCGACCTCCCATCCCATATAAGGGATGGAGTTGGAACCTTGCGTCGCCGGCCTGAAGCGGTTCCAATCGGACATGCTGATCCAGGGCCGGACCGCACCATCACAGGCTTGCCAAACACCCATGACGATCGACGACATCAGGGACAATTTTGCACTGCTGGAGGACTGGGACGACCGTTACCGGTACGTCATCGAGCTCGGGCGCACGCTTGCGCCCATGCCCGAGGAGGAACACTCGGCCGAGAACAAGGTGCAGGGCTGTGTCAGCCAGGTGTGGCTGTCGCGCCGAATCGATCGCGAGGCGGGGGAGGAACCGATCCTGAACTATCGTGGCGACAGTGACGCCCATATCGTGCGCGGGCTGATCGCAATCCTGCTGACGCTTTTGTCGGGCCGCACGCCGCGCGAGATCCTGGGCACCGATGCCGCGGCGATCTTCGACGAATTCGGCTTTCGCGAGCATTTGACGCCGCAGCGCTCCAATGGCCTGCGCGCGATGATTGAGCGGATCCGCGCCGATGCCCGCGCCACCCTTGCCGCAGCCTCCTGACAGTCCTCTAGTGCTACTGCGCTATTAAATCTCGTGGTGAGGAGGCGCGCATGCGCGCTATCTCGAACCATGAGGCCCGACCTTGGCCTCATCCTTCGAGACGCGGCGAAGGCGCCGCTCCTCAGGGATAAAGGGGATGGGAGCCGTCTACCCGCGTTGACGAACGGGGCA
>Ga0213876_10000774_pt1 | contig 21957 bp, 21 predicted proteins | sample BarmaccomBMRX_R9_FD_160113 | JGI IMG/M metagenome (GOLD analysis project Ga0213876, IMG submission 160113) | Root-associated microbial communities from Barbacenia macrantha in rupestrian grasslands, the National Park of Serra do Cipo, Brazil - RX_R9 | ecosystem: Host-associated > Plants > Roots... | reverse complement strand
CTTGCTGCGTCCACACCGCGGCGGCTGCCGCGAGGCCTGGGTGCGGTTCGAGCTCGCCGATGTCGAGCGCATAGGCCCGATCTGCTGGCCCGATCCGGAATTCGCGCGCCGCTGCGACGCCAAGAATGGAGCTTTGCCCGGGTGCGCCTGGGCGCGTTGAGGAGGGCCTGCTTACTGCTAGCGGATGAAGCCCGGTGTCCTGGAAGAGGAATTGTCGACGAGGGAGCTGAGAAATGCCGGCAGCGCGGTATCCAACACGTCCTTCACTCCCGGGATCCAGTCCAGGTCGGCCGGAATCGGAATATCCAGCCAGCGCCACTCAGAGAATTCGCGCGGGTCGAGACGGACATTGCCTTCTTTGGCTATGCAGAGGAAGCGCACCCCAGGAATGATGCCTCTCGGCACATGAATCGAGTAGTCCTCGATTATATATTGCGGAACAATGTCCAACCCGAACTCCTCGAAGATCTGCCTTTTGACCGCCGCGCGCAGATCCTCCCCGGGCTGCACGTGGCCGCCGCCGCACTCCCACTTGGACGGGAACAGGGAGCGTTCGCCGGTGCGCCTTCCGGCGAGAAGTTGCCACCGGTCACCATTGAGTCGCAGGCAAGCACCAGCGACGTGCATCTCGATCCGCTCGCAGTGTGTCTCGCGCACCGCCACCACGCCATTATGCTCCCGTGTTCGGCTGCTGCGAGCCGAAACCACAGGCTTGCGAAGTGCCGCGGTTGTCATCGTTACCAGAATTATACCGGAGCCTAATTGGAGGTCTGCTATGAAGAACTGCTATTTCTGTCACCACCCGCTCTCCGCCGAGTGGTGTGTCCGTCTCAAGTTTGAGGAGATGGACTCACAAGGTCAGGTCTACCACCCGCTCGAGTGGGCCCACAAAGACTGCCTATTGGCCGCTGCTACGCTGTACCGCAGCAATGTCTGGGGACAAACGGCCAAAGCCCCGTTAGTCAGGAGCGCAAAATGAGCGACAACGATTCCGCTATCCAGATCGAGATCACCGACTCGAGCGCGTTCCACTGCTTCGGCTTGAAGTTGACGTCGCAGGAAGGCACCAAGATCGAGATCATGCTGCACGCCACCCAGCTCGTCGACCTCCTCCACAAAGGCAATCTCGCTCTGAGCGAGTGGCAGCGCATGACCACCCAGGAGCTGATCCTCCGCATGACCGGAATGAACGAAGAGACCGCGCGCAAGAACGGGTTGATCGCATGAATAGATCTGAAGTCCGCTATCGCGCAGAGATCACAAAAGCGCACGATGTCATCACGGCCGTGCTGCGGGGTGAGGTGAAGGTTGATCTGGAGCACCACGAGCGTAGAATCTTGCAGGCGGCGCTGGACACGCTCTGTTGGGTGCTGCTCCACCCGCATAACGACCGATTCGAGCAGGGATTGCAGGCCTTGCTCACGGCGATGCAAGAGGCCGGTTACGAGCTGCAGAGGGTCCAATGACCTATGAACTCCTCCCCGACCACACCGGCATCCGCTGCCTGCTCTGCGGCTCGGTCTCGTACTGCGCCAACGATGTGCGGCAGCGATACTGCGGCCGCTGCAGCCGTTTCCACGAGGACAAGATCCTGGAAGCTCGTTGGTTCCTCCGCGAAGCGCTAATGGCGCTCCGCCCCGATCTCAGCCACGCCGAAAGTAATGCGCTGGCCGAAGCGCTGCTGCTGGCCGCCAGTCCCGAGCACGCGCCCCGCGGCACGCTGCCGCAGTGGTCCGCGCAATGGAGAGCGGCGGACTAACGCCACCCAGACCTACCGTCATCCCAGCCCCGAGCTTCAGCTCGTGCGGCGCCACACGACCACCGAGCCCCACGGTGTAGTGTCCTGCTCGACCACAAACCCCATCGCCGTGCCCCCGACCATCTCCGTGAACTTATACCCGGCCGCATAGTTGACCCCGGCCGGCGCCTGCACCGCCTGGCCCACCGCGGGCACATACGCCGGCGGCGGCGCGGCGGCCGTCACCGCGGGAACCGGCAGCGGCGGGCACACCGGATCCGGACCGGTCACCATGTACGTCCAGCCGTCCGATGCCTTAGCCGCGATCATCGCGTTCGGCGGCGCCGGAGGCGGCACCGCCGCCGGATCGATCCGACCCGCCGTCACCTGGGCCGCCCAGTTGTTAAATCCCACCGTGTAGTTGTACTGCAGATTTTGATTGATCCCGACCACATCCATCGCGACGGACGCAGCCGAGTTAGCTTCCGCCACGGCCACCAGCGGATTGGGCGCCACCGGCGCCGCCGGATCGATCCCGAGCTGACTCCGGATCAGCCCATCGATCTGATCCTGCGACAGCGTCGCCGACGTAGTAACAGTGCTCATGCCCGAATTCTAGCGCCCGGCGCCCGCGCCCGATTTTTGCCCTATGGAAACGCTCACCGACGTAAGCTGCCCCGAGCCCGCACGATCGTGCACTACGGCCCCGGCACAGCCCAAAAAGCCGGCCATCGGCGTCATCCGCAGATTTTTCAGTGATTTAGCTGCGCAACAACCTTTTGGTTGCTGCGCACCGAAAATGAGTAGTCCAGCCCCTATCGTTGCAACGCCCAACGGGCGCCGCGCAATCAGACTTTCTGCGCACCATTCAGGGCCAACCGGATAGTGGCTTCCGGCACCCCGATCTTGCGCGCGATCCCGCGCCAGCTCATGCCCGCCCGCCGCAGCGCCGCGGCCTCGTCCCGCCGCCACACGCGAGTAGGCCGGCCGCAGTGCTTGCCCTGCCGCTTCGCCTCCGCCACTCCCGCCTTCACCCGCGCCACGATAATCTTACGCTCGAGCTGCGCGAGCAGCGCGAGCAGGCCCCGTTGAAATTCGGCGAACGGATTGGCGTCGCCCGTGTCCATGCCCTCGGTCACGCTGATGAGCCGCACGCCCCACGCATCCAGCTGCTGCGTGATCAGCACGAAATCCTTCATCGAGCGCGCGAACCGGTCGAGCCGCCATACCAGAATCACATCGCACTTGCCCCGCGACGCCTCCTCGAGCATCGACTGAAACACGGGACGGCGCTTCACGCTCGACTCCTTCTCGGTCCACTCCGTCACTGTCCAGCCGTTGCGGTTCGCGTAATTCCGCAGGTCATGGAGCTGCATCGCATTGTCTTGCGCATCCTTCGACACGCGGGCATAGATATAGGCACGGATCATGCACTCCAGTATTCGACGGCCAGCCGAAAAAACGCGGCTTTTGCAAAATACCTCTTTACTTCAATTAGGCCGTGGGCTATACTTCAATTAGGCCGAACATTCAAACGGCCGAGGAGAAGAAAATGCAGAACACATACGAGATCATCGATTCACGAGTGGAAGACCCGGACGAGCCCGAGTACGCGAGTCCCTACGAGATCACAGCCGTAGTCACTCTGCGCCGCGATGACGGCGTGACGGCCGATGTATGGCTCGCCGCCGGAATTCCCGACTGGAGGCGCGGCGAGTACAACAACCTGACCCATAACGGCACCAGGGGAGTAGCCGGCGCCATCGATACCTACTCCGACACTTGGCCGGTCGGCGATTCGCTCGACTGCTGGTGTCCGGCCGAGTTCGAGGACGACTACAAGCAGGCGTTGGCTGCGGCCTCGCCCGCGGCCCTACGCCTGTGGTTCGATACCGGCTGCGATACTCGACGTAACGCCGCTGCCGAAGGCAAGGTGTCCAGCCGTGGATGACGATCTACGCAAATATCTCGAGGGGATGGAGAAAAGCATCGTGGATTCTCTCCTCGAGGCCATGCGGAAAATGCAGACCGAACTGCTTACCGGCATGACCAACTTTCAGGTGGCCAATGAACGGCGCGACAGCACACACGAGTCGCGCTACCGCACACAGGAGTCACGCCTAGGAACGCTCGATGAGCGCATGGCCGAGGCCGAGCGCCGGTTACGCGAGATTGAGACCAAGCTCATACAACCTCCGCAATAGCCGCGTTTCTCCGCGTGGCGCGGAGCCTGCGGGCTTGAAACCCGCCCGCCGGGATAGGCAAGTCCCGGCAGAAAGTTTCCCCATGATCCCCCTACCGCCCAACACTGTCGATGAGACCGGCCACGTCTACGGAGCGCTCGAGGTGCTCGAGTATGCCGGCCGCGAAGAGACTGCCGGCCATGCCCGCTGGCTTTGCCAGTGCAGCTGCGGCGAGCCCGCCTGCAAGGGACGGGTTACCGTGCGCGGTAAGCTGCTCCGCGCGGGCGGCCAGGTCTCCTGCGGCGCCCTGCGCGGCAATCCCGAGCTCCGCCGCGCCGCGCGCCTCAAGGTGCCGCCCAAGCGGCGCCTGGCCATCGCCCGCATGGGCGCCGCCGCGCGTCGGCGCGCAAAAAAGCCCGCCCCACCGAAGCAGAGCGGGCGCTGACAAACGGCAAGCAATCAGCACTCGTGTCGACTGTCTCGATCTTACCTCCCGCGCGCCCCCGCTACCGACACCACGAACGTGCGCACATCTTCCGGCTTCACCGCCTCCCCATGCTTCTCGCGCGCGTAACTCAGCGCCGCGGCATACACATCGGTGAGCGCGTTCACCTGCGAGATCACGAACTGGGCCCAGCCCGGATCAATCCCGCTATGATGTGACTGGGACACTGGTACACCTCCTGCAGTTGCCGGTGCCGGCGCAGCTTCGGGGGAGGCGGCCGGTGCCGGTACTGGCGATCCCGCCAAACCGCCCCGCCGCTGCTCACTCGCCTCGCCGATCGACCGCCGCATCTCGGCCGCGACCGCGGGCGCCTCCCGCTTCGCCCTCGCCCGCTCCGCCTCGATATCCAGCCACACATCCCACCGCCCCTTCTTCCCACCCGCCGCCGCCCTCCGGCAGATCCAGAACGGCTCCCGCACCTGAATCTCCATCACGGTGATCGAGGCCGCCACTTCGCGGTCGACGAACATCACGCGTCCGTCCACCAGCGTATACATGCACCGCTCACCCCACCTGCCGTTGACCTTGCGCGGCTCGGAAAACTTGATCGCCACCTTCACCGGCACATTGGTCTCGAACTCCACTGCATCCCGCGGCGGCCGCGCCTCCCCCGCCGGCGCCCGGCGCCCGTTAACCGGCTGGTCGTCGTACTCGTAGGTGATAGCCATACTTGCCCCTAGCCAATCATATGCTTTCGAGAGCATGTGTGTCAATGCTTCCGAAAGCATGATACTATCGAAAGCATGAGTATGCTTTCGTGAGCTATGATCATTGATCAGGATGGCAAAGAAAAAGAACGCGATGGCTCAAGCGCTGACGGCCATGCGCAACCGCAAACTCACTCCCGAGCAGCGCACCGAGATTGCGCGCAAAGCAGCGCGCGCGCGGTGGAAGGCGGCCGCTTCATCGGGGCGAACGGGTTCGTGATCCCGTTTATCAAAACCTTCCCGCTCGATCCCGATTGGAAGCCGGAGCCCGGCTGGACCGCGCGCGTTGTCGAGTCCACCGAGGGCGGCTATGTCACTGTGTGGTCCGCCCCCGAGGGCCCTCCGCCGTCCCAACCCTCCTGGCCATATTGGGCCGCCGGAGTCCTTTGGCTTCTCCTCACACCGCTGCTTCTTGCCTGGACTCTAGTCAATCACGGCTACGACTGCGGCATCTCTCTTCCCGCACTCTCGTTTTGCCAATTCACTGCCATGTTTGTCGCCGGGATCATCGCTCTCCCGGTTTGGGTCATCCTCTGGGAGAAGGCCCGATGATGAAGCGGAAAGACGCATGGCCGATCTAGCCGTCGAACTGCTGCGTATCTACGACAGCGAAATCAACGTCCAGATCAGTTGGCTATGGGACGGCGGAATCGACGTGCGGCTCGGCGACGAGATGAACGGGTTCGAGGCCGAAGAGAATGTCAGGTCGTTCAGCGAGATTGTTCCTTGGCTGCAAGAAGCGATCGCGCACTTTTACCCCCAGAGCGCCTACGCCAAATCGCTTGACCCGGAAGTGAAAGAGCGCGCCCGGAATCGCGTCTTCCTGCCGCCCAAGACCGGCCAGTCCGTCCGGTGCCCGCATTGCGGCGCGCCGCACCCCACCCCTATGGACGAACTGTTGCTGTTCGTTTGCCGCCACTGCGGCCAATCGGTCGAAGTGGAACCGCCCAAGGTGCAGTAGCAGAGCGCTAGAACCTCTAGCGACCCATCACTTGCGGCGTGCCTGTTTTGTGGCAGCGCGCGGTGCGCCGCTTATCTCCCCGACTTGCCGCCGATCTCGATCCCGCGTAGCGCGAACAGCCCGGCACGTGGTTGAGCAGCTAGGAGGCGGATTTGGCCTTAAGCGCATTCCCCTTTAAGCGGCCGACGATGTACGAGTTCAGGCTCTGTCCTAGACGCCGGGCTTCGAGTGCAATTTGACGATGCAGATCTGGAGACATGCGGACGATCAGCTTTCCCGAGAACGGCTTTTCCGGCTCCTCGTTCCGGGAAGCGCAGAATTCCAGGTAATCCTCCACCGAACCTTCGAAAGCTCGTTTCAGCTCCTTCACGGATTTTCCCTGGAACGTGATCACGTCACGGGTGTTGATCACCTCTCCATGAAGAATACCGGCGTGCTCATCCAAATCGATTACGGCCTCATATCCCTTGTAATTCATCGTTGGAAACCCTCCGGCTTGAACCCTGCTTCCGCCAAATAGCGTCTCATCGAAGCCACTGCGCCCCGGTCCGTCTCCTTCTGCGGATGGGGCCGGTGAAACACGGCGCGCACCCCGTTCAGCGCGATACGCACTCTCGACCCCCGGCCCTCGCTGATCTCGGCGCCGAAGCTCTTTAGCATTCTCTCTATTTCCGACCATGGGATATTTGCTTGTTTTTCAAAAATCGCTTCCAGCGTTCGCTGGTGCTTGTCCACAGGGGAATGATATCACGGAATGATACTATTCAAATACGCTGAAGCGCTGATTTCGTTAAGGCAGATCTACTTAGTACGACTGCGGAGTTTGTGAACGACGCCCGCCGCACAGATCCCAGCTCACGAGCTCGTACAGCTCCCCCTCCGGCTCCACCACCCAATACCGCGCCCGCCGCGCGCCGCGCCTCACCTGCTCTTCCCCGGTCGGTTCTTCCCCAGCATCACCGGGCTCAGTGTCAGCAGCTCAAGCCGCTGCTCCATGGCCTTGCGCTCTCCCTCGCAGGCCTCCTTCGAGTGATACTTGCGCTCCACCTTCTCGAGCACCCGCTGTTCACTCTCGAGCACTGCCGCCCGGAGTTTCAGATTCAGGATTACGTTGAGCAGCTGCCCGCCAACGGCCAGGCCGCTGATGACCACAGTCCAATACATCGCCCAAACTCCTAATGAGTCCCCCCGTATCGCTTGTTCGTCAGCATCTGTCGCCAGATCGAGTTCTCGTCTTCCCCCGGCTCCGGCGCCTCCTCCAGACCGTCCTCGCCCATGCGGAAGCCGGGCGGCGGCTCATGCCGCGGCGGATTGCCCGCCACGAAGGTGGTCAGAAATTCCGGAACCGTATAGTCGTCGGCATGCGGCCCGATCAGCATGTTCTTCAGGTTCGCCACCGAGAACGGAACCGGCGCCAGCGACTCCCCGATCTTGTAGGCCCCGCGGACGGTGGCCGCGATCGGGTTCAGATCCTTCGATACCACCGTGTGCCCCAGGTAATCGCGGTTAGTCAGCGCCTGCACTCCGGTGCGCACCAGGCCCGCGCTCTTCGCCTGCAGCGTCCGCGCCAGGCCCTCCACGGCGCCGTAGTCGTATACGTTATGCACCAGGTTGATGGCGTCGCCCGCCGCGCCCTTGAAAAAGACGTTCTGGTAAATGTCCTGGCCCTCTTTGTCTTTGCCGAAATACACCTGCGTGGGATTGGGCGAGAGCCGCTTGGAGAGCGCCAGGCTCAATAGCTGGGTCGCGATCGCCCCGCCCGCCAGTTGCCGGATCCAGAACATGCGCGCCAGCTTCCCGCCTTCGGTCCCGCGCTCGAGCGCATACTTCACGTTGAACACGTTCGAGAAGGTCCAATCGGGCGCGAGCAACAGCGCCCGCGCCACCTCCGTGGTGGCCCGGTTCATCCCCAGCAGCTCGGTATGCAACCCTCCATACACGGCATTGATCTCTTTGGCCACGGATGCCTTGGCCGCGGTCACTTCCGCCGTGGTGGCCCCCGGATGCTCCGCCATCCAGGCCGCCATGTGCAGCTGATAATCGGTCACCTTGAACTGCCGCTGCAGCTTGCCGAACGTGAACTCGGTGATCTTGCCGGCCAGTTCGTCCGCCTGGTGAATCACCGGCGCTTTGCGCCAGATATCCGTCCAGGACGGGATCGAGCCCGGCTCGAGCGCTTTGTACGCTTCCACCGTCTTGCCCTGGATCGCGGTGGTGCCGCCGTGCGCGATGAAGTCGCGCTCCGCCTTCTCAAACTCCGGATCGAACGCATCCGCCTTGAGCGCCTTGGCCCAGCCCTTCGGTCCCATGTTGGCTAGCGCCATGTAGTTCTCGCTCGCGGCATGAAACATGGAAAGGCCCAACTGCACGGCCTTCTGATAACTCTGGGTGTGGCGCATCCATTTGAATGCGGGAATCCGGCCGAGGTAGTCCGGATCCGTAACCGGCCGCAGCGCCTTTTCTACGTGCGGCGGCACCCACAGACCGAGCTCCGCCACATCCGGCTCCACGGTCTTGCCGTCCATCAGCGCGCTTACGCGCTCCTGCTCGGCCGCGGAGACCTCGTGGTAGCTTTGGCCCGCGCGCATGCCGGCAATCTTGCGCGCCGCCACTTCCGCCGCCGCCTCGGCGCTCCCGCCTGGCGGACCTTCGCGCAGATACGGCACCAGCTTGCGGAATTCGTTCGAATGCGGGGCCAGCCGCACCCAGCCTTTGGGCGCCCGCCCCTGCGCCGCATACCGGCCTACGCCCGTCTCGGCGAGCTGCTTCTCGAGCAGGTGTGTGGCGCGCGCGGTCGCGAAGTTATCCCCATGAATGGTGAACGCGTCGAAGGCGTTCAGCGTCTTCGGCCGCAGCCCTTCGGCCACCGCGTGCAATAGCGAGGGATACTCGCGCCGTTCCGCGAACCCGAAATACTTGCCGACCTTCCCGCCCAGCGCCTTGCCCCAGCGGTCGCGCGCGGGCGTCGCGAATTCCCCCTCGCCCTTGCGGTTGAGGATGTGCGGATTGTACTGCTCCTCCGTCCAGCGCGAATCGAGGAAGCCCAGCCGCTGGCCTTCTTTGAGCGTGCCCGCCGCGATCCGCGTCAGGGCCTGGTCGGCCTCGAGCATGCGCGGCGTGGGGTTGAGAGCCTTCAGGATCGCGGGGCGCATTTTCGCGATCTGCTCCATGGCCGCGGCATATCCCGAGCCGGGGCTCCCCCGCAGCAAAGGTGTATTCTCGTCCTGCTCGAACAGCGCCGGGTGTGTGCCTTGCAGGAACTGGGTCAGCTCCTGTTCGCGCCCCTTGAAGTCGCGCATCAGTGACAGCGCTTCCTGCTCCACCGCGTCCGGCACCAGCTTGCGCAGCCGCGCCATCACCTGGTTGACGCGCGCCCCCCACACGTCGCGCTCGCCGGTGAAATAGGCGAGCACCTTCGCGCCGAATCGTTTGTCCTCGGGCGTCTCTTTGGATTTTTCGAGTGCCTCGCGCGCCGCGTCCCGCTTGGCCTTCAGCTCGAGCATCTCGCGCATGTCGGCCTTGAAGATGGCGCCGACAACGTCGAGTGGAATACCGCCGTGCAGGGTAGCTGAGGGGAAGAGTAGATTCTGCTGATCGCGGAGTTTATCCGCGTCGCGTTGCGGGCCTACTTGCGATTGGGGGGCGGCGTCATTTCCGGAGACGTCGAGGGTTGCGCTCGGCGGGTCTTCGCCTTCCACAACCTCTCCACCTTCAGAAGGTGTTTGAGAAGACCTGCGTCCCCGCCCTTCTCCCAGGCTAGGTACGCGCTTTCCATCGGTCCCGGTTTCAAGGGAGGTCCGCTGAATTTTGGCCTGAACTCTTCGGTCTCTTTCGGCACGGCGTTCAATTATCCTTTCATTGTCAGCATAGCGCGTCATCCTTTTGGCAGCTTCTGTTCCATATTCATTTCGGATCGCGCTGAAATAGTTCCGCAGTATGCTCCATCCCTCGGAAAGGGACAGCCCCGTTTCGCCGCGCCTTCCTGCTATCAGCTTCGCCGTGATCTCGTTCGCGATCTCTCGAGCCCCTAAGTTGCGGTACAGCGGATCGGTCCTGAGCGCGGCGCTCGCTTTGGAAAAGGCCGGATGTTGCACCACCGCCGCAAGAACTCTGGCGGCCTTTTTGTCCCTCTCCGGACCCGCCGGCAAGTCTTCACCGAGCTTGGCCTGCTCAGAGTGCACGTGCTCTTCCATCAAAATTTGACCGCGCCTCGTGAGCGGTATGCTTCCGTCCGCAAGGTATATCGCCGCGCCATGCGAGGCGCCATGGGACCGAATGGCACTCGCCATTGCGCGGAGATGCCGGGCGGTTTCCGGCGATAGTTCCCCGCCTTCCTCCAGCCGCCGCGCGTGGCCTTCCAGAATGCCCGCCAAGGCGTCGGCCTGCCCCGCTGTCATTTGTATTCCGCCGCGGGCGGATCCGAGCGCGTCGTTGATGGCGTCGAGCGCCTGGCGGTTCATGCGAATTACCGGCGGCCCGCCGCGGCGCGGCGGAACCGCTTCCCATCGCGCCTCCCGGAATGTCTCTTCCCTGCTACGCGGTTTGGAGCCGTCAAAAGGCACGCTCAGGTCTTGAGCGCTGTGCCCGTACTCGCCCCCGGATCCGGCAGGCTCCGGTGTAGGCGCCGCGCCTACGCCTTCCGGATTTCGTTCCCCTCGGCCAGTTTCAGGTGCCCCTTGGCTGCCCAGTCCTTCAACTCGTCCAGCATCTCCTTGCGGAACTCCGGTGAGTTTATCGGCTTGGGCCCCGAGGGCGGCCCGGATTTGCCGGTAGGTCTCTTGCTTGACTCGGTTGGGGTCTTCTCCATCTGCGATCCTTTCCGCCGCGCGGTCGAGCATCGTGCCGATCGGCCCCGCGGTGGTGCTGTACTTATCGTAAAGTAGCTGCGCCTGGCTGGCACGCTGCGCGGTACTGGCATTCTCATCGGCCTTGATGACATTTCCCGCCTCGCCCAGTTTCTCCGCCGCGGCCTGCGTCCCTACCGCCGAAAACAGCCGCTTTTCGCCGCCCAGCTGCTTGCGTACGTACTCGGAGACCTCCGCCTTTTCCGGCAATAGCGAGCGCGTCATCTCTTCCACGCCGAACAGGTTCTCCTGGGTCTCCTCCCGCGCCGGCGCCTGCAGCCGGATCAGTTCGGCCACCTGGTCGTTGGTGAGCCGTTTGCCGGCGCGCTCGCGCTGCTTCATCAGGTCCCACACCGCGAGCTGCTGCTGCGGATTCTCGATCTGCCCGAGGATCGCGCCGCGTGCGGTGGCAATCTCGCCCGACATGACGCCGTCATACAGCGGCTGCGCCAACTTCGAAATGGCCAGCCCTTCGCTCGCGACTTTGCCTTTGAGCGATACACCCTCGCGTTCGAGGTCGGCCATGGTCATGCCGGAATCGCGGAATACCTTGGCGGCGTCGGTCGACTCGCCCCGCCCTTCGGCGATATTGATGAACGCGCCCTTGGCGCGCGCCTGCTCGGCCGTCTCCGCTTTGAGGTAGCGTACGGTGAGTGTCTTCTCCGGCCCGTCTTCGGGCCCGAGCGGAATGCGCGAGCGCATCTCGAAACGGTGATGCCCGTTGACGATGTAATCCTTGCCGTCGCGAGGATCGCGCCATACGCTCACTACCCCGGCTTTCTCCGCGTCCCAGCGCCGCACCTCGCGGAACTCTTCGCCCGCGCCGCCCTGTCCCACGTTGCGCTTGAACTGAAACCGCGGCGCATCCACGGTGAGCTGGGATAGCGGCACGTTGCCTACCCAGCCCGGCTCCCCGGGTTTGAGCCCTTGGATTGCCTCACCCCCACCCGCCCCGCGCACCGGCGGCTCTCCCAATCCTCCGATCACCACCGGCGCATGCGTGCGCCCTTCCGCTTTGAGCGCCTCGTACCGGCGGTGCCCTTCGCTCAGCTCCACTTTGCCGGTCTCGGAATTAAACGCGCCCGCGAGCGGCGGCGGCTCCGAGCCCGCGCGCAGCATCTCCCGGTAGCGCTCCACATCCCGCCCTTTGGCCGGCCCGAGCGTTTCCTCGCGCGGCTGCGTCGGCTCCAGATCCGCGAGCGGCACCTGCCGGATGCGCTGGTTCGGCCCGGCGTGCTCATCGCCCGCCGTGATTCCGGTCACCGGCAGCGCGCGGTAGTAGTTGCGCCGCTCTTCGGTCCGCCGCTCTTCTCTGATCTCCCGCGGCACATGCTCGTTTTTGTTGGCCGGGGTCTCGGCATGGCGGACGAAATTCAGTCCCTCCTGGGCAGTTGTGACTTCGGTGATCTTGCCCGTGCGCGGGTCGAGATTCATCATCTCGCCCGGCTGGCTCTTCCACCGGGCCGCGAGCACATCCTGGTCGACCGTGTGGCCCTGCCGCCCCGCCGCCGCCCACGCGCGGATCGCCTGCATATCGCGCCCGCTCGTGACGATCAGGGTCTTTTGGCCCGGCTTGAGCCGGGCGCTCTCCCGGCGCACCCCGTCGATCAGCCGCCCGATCCACTGCTGCGGCGCCTCTCCGGCCTCGCCCGAAAACCGGCCCACGCCCCCCAGCGGCTTTTCGGGGGTCTCGCGCATGTGCCGCGAGATCTCGGCCGTCAGGTCCGGGGTCACCTCCCGGCCTTCGTGTTTGCCGAGCGCCATCGGATTGAAGGCAGGATCGGATTCGACCGCCCCCGCCTGCGGATTGGTCTCCGCATAGGCCTGGGCGGTGAGCTGGTGCCGCCCGAGCGTGCCCGCCACGATGCGGTCCACGCGGCCGCGGTTCCGCTCGGCATCCACTGCGCGGATCTTGCGCACTTTCTCCTCGAGCGGCTCGATATCCCAGGCGCCGCGGGTCCACTCCGTGCCGCTCGGTTCTACGTTCGCGGACGCCGGCGCGCCGGCTGCGGTATGGGATGCGCTCCCGGCCGGTCCGGGTTGGCGTTGTTCAATGCCTGCAGCAGGCTGCCCTTGGGCGCTGCCGGTCTTTTCTTGGGTCTGGCCTCGGCCAGTTGTCGGCTGAGTGACATGCGGTTTCTCCTGTGATTTTGCGGCTTGATCGAAAATATCTTCTTGCTGCGGCCGGGCGATTACAGCGACCGCCGGCGCCTTGCCCTGCTCGGTCTTCCGCAGGCCCTCGATGAGCGAGTCGGCCTGCGCCCGCGCTCCCGCTCGGTCATTCGCGGACAGCTTGGTGTCTTTGGCGCGCTCGAGAGCCGTGCGTAACTTTCCGGCGTAGGTGTTCGCTTCCGCCACCAAGGGGAGCTTGGAGAGCGCCCGCAATTTGGCATAAGCGCCGCCCGCCCCGAAGACGGCGACCAGATCACTGCCGAGAGCGGCGTATTCCGGCGGCACACCCGCGGCCTTCAATAGCTTTTCCGTCCCGGCCTGCGCGGCTATGCCGGTACCCATGGTCAGCATCGTCTCGAGCGGCGCCTTGGCTATGGCATCCGGTAGGAGCGGGGTAGCCACATCCAGTCCGCCGCGGATGATCTCTGAGGCGCCTCCCGCCTTGTTCCGCAGGCCCGGCTTTTGCATATCGCCGAAACCCGTCGCGATGTTCCCGATGCCTGTCCCCACAAACGGAAAGCGCAGCAATGCGGCCAACTGGTCGGCATCGCTGTTTCCTCGGAGCGGCTCTCCGCGGTTCTCGTCCGGACTGCGCAGCCCCGGCGGCACGAATACGCGAAACGGCATCGGCGGCGGCGCTGTCGGCTGCACCATCGCCTGCGCAACATTCGTCGTGCCCTGATCTACCGCCTGCGGCGAAGGCAGAATTTGCGACTGCTTCAGCCGGGTGCCGGGCGCCACCAGTCCGCGCACGGTTTTCTGGTTCGGGTCCATGGTCAGCGGCTGGACTCGCTGCTGATTGACTGCTTGCGCGGGCGCGACCTGATCGAAGATGTCTCCGGCCGGAGCCGGTTTCCCCGCCGGTCTAGCCGCCGGCTCTGAGGCGGCCTGATCGAAGATGTCCGGCATTAGAACTCCCAGCCATCCGCCCTCGCCAGTTGGCGCGCCTTGTCTTTATCACCGCCGGCCTTCTGGATATATTCGAGCGCCTTGCCCTTGTCAGTGAGCTTCTTTGATGAGGCTGTCTTCTCCGCCTGGTCCCGCGCCCGCGTCATCGGCCCCGGCCGGTACTGCGGCTGCCTTGTGGGCGCCGCCGCCTGCGGCTGCTGCTGCGGCTGCGTCTGCGGCTGCTGCGGCTGCTGTTGCTCGCCGCCGTTCACCGACCGGAGCGCGCTGCGCTGCTGCGCCTGATACACGCCCACCATGTCGGTCGCCCGCTCGAACTGGCGCTGATACTGCTCGCGCCGCGCCGCGTTCATCGTCACGCTCTTTTTGGTGTCGGGGTCTATCAGCTGCTCGCCGTCCGGGGTATTGAGCTTGTCTCCGTATTTGCGCCGCAGCTCGTGCTGCTCCTGCTCTTTGATCTGCAGCGTCTCGATCTGTCTCTGGGTCCGGTCGCGCCTTCCCTGCTCGATCCGCTCCGCGCGGTCCTGGCGCCGCTCTTCGGCCGCGCTGTTGTCTTTCGCCTTGCCCGCGCCCTTGATCAGCCCGACCTCTTTGCCGTCGCGGATCACATGCACGTTGCCCTGATCGTCGTCGGAGTAGTGATACCCGCCGGTCTCCTGCTTGGCCGCCAGCCGGTTGTCCGCTCCGAGCGTGGCCCACTCTTTGCCGTTCCACGCCTCGGGCGTCTGGTCCGGCCCCACCCGCGTGATGTTCACGTTCCCCTGCGCGTCGGTCGAGTGGTTGTAGGTGTATCGTTCGGCCTTGTCGGGCTTATTCGCCGCCGCTGTTCTCTCCGCGCGGTCCTTGTCGGCCGCCAGTTCGTCATCGCTCGGGAAGTAGACCTTAGGCCCGCCCGGCACCTGCACCACTCTGCCCGGCGGAGGCGCCACCGGCGTGCCCGTGTTGGGATCGTGAAAGGTCGATCCGTCGGGATTTAAAACCTGGGCATGATGCTCGAGCGCGCTCTGCAGATCGGTGAAGCTCTGCTGCGGCGTGACTGCTTTTTGCTCCGGCTTGAACCACTTCTGCCCCCACGGGTCGGCCATGGTCTGCCCCGGCCCCTGAGCTGCCGGATTATCGAGCCGGGAGCCCAGTCCGCCCTTGGCGATCGTGCCGCCCTGGGGCGTGTCCGCCGGAATCCAGCCATCCTGCTGCATCCGCAAGCGCAGCTCGAACTGCCGGATCCGGTCTTCCTCGTCCTGCTTGGCCTGCTGCTGCATGGCCTGCTGGATCGCCTGCGCATGCCGGATCTTCGTCCCCAGCGCCGCCGATGCGGCATTCGCGGCCCCCGAAGCCGAACCGGCCGCCGAGCCCGCGCTCACGAGCGTCGGAAAATCCATTACTGCCCCCCGCCCCCTCCGAGACTGGCGCCGTACATCGCCATATTCAGCGCGCCCAATAGCGACAGCGCGTTGGAATGCATCGGACTCTGGTTGCTCTGGAGCGCAAGCGCGTTCAATAGCGATCCGCTATTGAATGCCGAAACCGCGTTGCCGTAAGGCGTAGCCACGGGCGTTGGGGTGGGCGTAGGCGCCGCCACCGCGGGCGCGCCCATCTGCTGGGCGCCCGTCTGCTGCTGCTGCTGCTGGTCCTGCTTCTTCTTTTTTTTCTGGGCGAGTGCTCCGCTCGCGGCGTCGGCCGCGCCGGAGGCGGCATCCACCGCGCTCGACGCGCTCACCAGGGTCGGAAATTGGAGAGAGGTAGGAAACATATTAGACTGAGACTCCCGCGGCCACGCCCCACTGGCTTCCATTGGTGTTCTGCGCCTGGGTATAGCCGGTCGGATTGGTTGCGAAATTCAAGGCCGCGAGCAGCGATTGCGTGTTCTGGTTCAGCTGCAGCCCGGCGTAGCTACTCTCGTTGGCCGCGAGGTCGCCTTGCCTTCCGAGTTCGGTCTGAAGCGCGTTTTGTCCCACCAGTCCGCTCTGCCCGAACCCGCGGCTCGCTAGGAAGCTGTTCGTCCGGTCGGTCGAGCTCGCCGCGTTCTGGTTGATCTGGTCCGCGCTCGCCGTCTTCATCGCCTGCACGTCCGGGCTCAGTGTCCCGCTCGTCAGGCTCGGCACCAGGCTCGTGAAGTAATCCGCCAGCGCCCCCTGCAGGCCGCTCTGCCCCGGCAGGTTGTACGTGTTCTGCTGGTTGCCGGTCGACGACTGCTGCGCCTGGCCGTACGCGCCGCCCATGCTGAATCCCACTAAATTCCTCCCTCGTCGCGCCCAGCGCCACCGCGTTCACCGGCCGGCCCTCGACCCGCGAATAGCCCGTCAGCACTCCCTCGATCCGCACCCCGTGACGCGCCAGCATCCCGATCGCGAGCCGGTTGTGCTCCGGTACCAACCCGAGAATCTTGTATGTCTTCGAAGTCGCGAACAGCCGCGCGCAGGCCTCGTACACACCCTCGGCCGCCGTGAACCGGCCCTGCCGCAGAAACCACTTGGCGAACAGAAAATGCGCGATGGCCAGATGCTCGTTCATTAGCTCGAACCCCACTACCCCGCCGATCTGATGGTCTCTGCATATCCCAAAGGTGCGCTGGTAACGCCTGAGAGAGTATTCGACAAACGCCTGAGGAGTGCGCGGCGTGAAATCGTCCGCTACGTAGTTCCAACTAGATACGAGCCACTGCCACGCCAGCGGCCAGGCATATTCAGGAAAAGGCTCGAGTAACTCGATAGGGCTCATGCCCCCAGCCTAGCCGTACGGTCCGTTTACCGGATACCGCTTTTCCTCGATGCCGAAGTCGCCTAACTTCGCCTACGTGCAGAGCCCGTGATTCTGCAGCACCGCCAGCAGACTGTTGCACCACGATTGGCTGTAGGTGGAAGGCGCCGATCCCGGCCCCGTCTGCCGTCCCCGCACCACCTGTACGCCGTTCACCTCGAACACCCCGCCGGTATTCACGTTGCCTGCCATCGTCAGGTTGTTCGAGGTATCCACATAGTTCGAAGTGGTGCGCAGATAGATGAACCCCGGGGTCCCCAGGTCGCTCCAGCCAAGATAGGTACTGCCGCCGGATCCGGGCGCAAGCGCCACGTTCCCTGAGTTGTCGGCCCGGAACACGCACTCGGCTGTGCCGTTGATCCGCAGGCTGAGCGAGGTCTGCGTGCCGCCTGAAGGGTTATCAATAATCAGCGCCGCCGTCGTCCCGGTAGTATTGGCGGCCGCATATTTGACGTGCAGCGGAGCGCTCGGCGTGGTCAGAATGCCTACGTTCCGCCCCGTCACCTTCACATTGGTTCCGTCGTCGGTCACCGCGCTATTGCCCAGCGTTCCGTTGGCCGTCACTTTCGGAATCGTATTCAGCGTGGTGAGCGCGCTCGCTCCCATCACCACGTTGGCGCTGTCGTTCGACCAGGCCGATCCCGTCCAGTGATAGCTGGCCTCCGAATCGGTGGCGAAAAAGCTGAATCCGGCATCGTACTGCGAAAGGTCCTTGGGCCTCTGATCCGGCGAAATGGTGCCCGTCATGCGCCCCGCCACATACACCCAATACTGCGCTCCCTGGCGGTTCTGCACCTCGTACACCACATTGCCGCGGTCCTTTTCCGCGAACTGCGTCCCAAGCACCTGCTTGGCCGGAGGATAGTCGCTCACACGCTGGACGTGCGTGCCCGAAATCAGAGCGCCCGCCGAAGAGGGCGCCGTCAGGTTTCCGATCACGCGCAAGCGATCGTTGAGCGCGTCGATCAACGGCTGCGGCACGCCCGCGATCGGCGCCAGCGGCGGTATCACACTAGGCATCTATTGGCTCACCTCGAAAGGAACGTCTACCCAACTCCACGTATCCGGAGTCTCATCCACCGTCAGAACCTTGGCCCAAAACCACTGCGCCGGATCCTGCCCCGCCGTGGGAGCTACCGGCAAAGGCGCCCAGGTCCATTCCGGCTTGGTCGGCTCTACCGGCAGTTCCGCCCATTTGAACTCCGAAGGCGTCTCCGGTACCGGAATGTCTTTCCATGCCGGCAGCTCTTCGCTTCCCTCAAGCGGATATTCGGTCCAGCCCCAATCGGCCTTGGGCTCGTTGAGCGGCCTCGCCCACACCCGCAGCTTATAGATCCGCGCCGCGCTCGCGCTCTGCGCATTGATGCGCAGCAGCCGGCCCCGCAGACCCGGCGGCAGCGGCAGATAAAAAGTCGCCCGCCCGTTGGGAGTGACCACCTGGGTCGTATACTCGAGCGCCATCTGCCCGCTCTGATTGGTGAATAGCTCGAGCGTGAGAGCGCCGTCGGCGCGCACATCGAGCTCCAGCTTCTTGTACTGCTTCACGCGCTCGCTTGCAAAATCGAATTCGAGCGTAGTCAGCGAGTCGTTCCCGTTGAGCGTGCTCGCCGCCAGATACCGGCCCACCCGCGCCGCCCGCACCTGCGCCCGGTAGATGCGGAATCCCGCCGCGCTCGATACCACCATGCGGATCGAGCGGCCCTCCACCGTCCACGGCGGTGTAGCGCTCGCCAAATTGGCCAGGGGCACGGTGGCCCAGTGGCGTCCGGTCGCGCCCGCGGTCAATGCCCCGCCTACCCGCTCCGTCATGGCCTCGCCCGGCAGATCGGTGTAGATGGCTACGTTCGCCGCCCCGTCCGTATCGAGCTCGAATCGCACCTCGTCGAAGCACTTATCGAGCGGCGACCCCAGATCCTGCTCCATCGAGTCCCAAACCGCCCCGCCCGCCGCTTCATAGCTCTCCACATATACCCCGATGGGCCTGGCATGGATGCGCGCCCCGAACAGCTTGAAGTTCGACGCGCTCGTAATCGTCACCCGCACCAGCCTGCCGAAGATGTAGTTGCCCGGCACCCATCCCTGCGGCAGCGGTATCTGGACCGCGGTGCGGCCGTTGGTGGCCGCCCCGCCCGTGATCACCCGCGCGCTCATGGCATTGCCCGGCAAATCGGTATATACCGTCACCGTGTAGCCGCCGTAAGCCCAGATATCGAGCTCGAGCTCGCGCAGCTGCTTCACCGTCTGCATCCCCAGATCCAGATCGGTCGTATCCCACAGCGCTCCCGCCGAAGTCTCGGCCGCGAGCAGATACTCGCCGAAGGCCCGGATCTTCAGCCGCGCGCCGTACAGGCGAAATGCGTTCGTGCCCGAAAGAATCAGCCGCAGCAGGCGTCCTTCCACGAACTGCTCTCCCCCCGCGCTCAGCGTGAGCGGCAGCATCACCTTCTGCCGTCCGCTGGTCACGGCCGTAAATGTCTGAGCGGTCGTAATGTCGCTCAAGAGCTGCGCCGTGACCGCGCCCGTGGTCTCGATATCGAGCTCGAGCTCGCGCGCCTCTTTTACCTTCGGCGTCGAAAAGTCCTGCTCCCGCGAATCGTACACCGCTCCGCCCGCCGCCTCGTACGCCTCCACATACACGCCCACCGCGAGCACTTCGACCGCGGCCTCGTACAGAATGAACTTGGCCGCCCCCGATAGCTGAATGCGGCACATGCGGCCCTCGATCGGCGCACTCGTGCCCGCGGGCAGCGGAATGCGGTAGAACCTTCGGCCCGCGCTTCCCGTATTCACCGTGGTCGTGAAGCGCACCGCCTGCGCATTGCCCGGCAGATCCGTCAGAAAATTGAGCGTCACCGGAGAGCCGAAGGTCTCGATCTGCAGCGAAATTTCGCGGAAGCGTTTGATCGGCAGCGCGGTGAGCGCGATGGCGTACATGCGGGGCGTATGCGTCAGGCCGCTATCGAACGTCATCTCCTGCGAATCCCAAACGAATCCGTTCGCCGCCTCGTACGCCTCCACATACACGCCCATGACGCGCATCAGCAGGCGCGCCGAATAGAGGCGGAACGCGCCCGCATACATCCCCACTCCGCCCGCCGTGGCCGTGGTGAGCGCCACCCGCCACAGATACCCTTCGGTCACCGGAAACGGAAACTTCCAGATGGCCCGGCCGTTGTTCTGCGCGATCGCCGGCGTCTGCCGCACCGCCAGCTGGTTGCCCGGCAGATCGCTATAGATATTGCAGTTCACGGCTCCGAGCGAGGCATCGATATCGAGCTCGAGCTCTTTGCACTGCTTCACCTTGCCCACGCCCAGGTCGCTCGGCAGGGTGGATGCCGCGGCCGCCAGGCGCGCCTCTACGTAGTAGTAGAGGTACACGTTGTGGATCACCACCTGCTTGGTCGCGGCGTAGCCCACGATGCGGATCGCAATGTTCTTGGCCAGATACCCGTCCGGCTGCACCGCTCCGCTTACGTAAGGGCCGATCGGGAAGCTGGCCTGCACGCGCTTGGCCGCGCCCGCCGCGCCGCCGATCGATCCGAGCGGCAGATAGGCCGGCGAAGCTCCCGCCGCGGCCGCCAGATTCACCGTGGCCGTGCCGGTATCGAAGGTGGCATATACGGTCAGCGAATCGGGCGAGGACACCTCGCAGTCCACCACGCACTCGAGCCAGTTCTTCTGGTTGTCGGGCATGCCCGCGTCCTCATAGTGCGAGCCGTACACCACATCGATGCCGTTGGGCCCGTCCGCCGTGGCGCAGGCCGCGAAGTCGTCCAGTCCGTAAGCCACTCCGTTGCCCGAGCCGTCGGTGCCCAGCGCCGAGATCGATGAGCCGTCGAACAGGAATCCCGCCACCGCCGTGCTCATCAGCCCCGAACGGAAATAGCTCCAGCGGCCGCTCGCTTCGTGCAGCACCAGAATCGGCGCCGCTATGCCCGCGGTCGAGTTTTCGGTATAGCCCAGATACAGCTTGCCCATGGCATAGCCGAGCGCGCACTTGTACGAGGTCACCGGCCCCGTCACCACCTGCGTGGTGATGTTGCCCGGAGGCTGGTCGAGATAGGAGTTCTGCGAAATCGTCTGGAACAGCGGCCGGATATCTCCGGTCACATCCTGGACCACATCCAGGTTGTTGCGGTAGAGCCCGTTCGGGCCCACGAAGTAGTCCGCGTTTCTGGCCGGAGCCACCGCGAACGCATTGGTCAGCCCGATGCCCGGATCCATGCACTCGAGCGTCCCCGTAAGCACGTCGCCGATCAGCCGCCAGATCGAGCGCTGCTTGTAGATGACCACCATGTTGGTGTGGAAGGTGCACCAAAGAATGGCCTCTCCGTCGGCGCCCACATCCACCCAATTGCCTTGCACCGGATTGGCCGCGCCCGGCCAGTATTGCGGCTGCCCCACCGGTGTCCAGAACAGCCGGTTCACATTGTCCGCCGTCGACCAGGCGATCAGCCGGTCGAAATACGGCCCGCCCACTCCCGATGCCGCGGGCGGCAGATCGTTGGTTATGGACATCACGATCCCCATGTTGGTGATCGCCAGATCGCTCAGCGTGATGGTCGCGGTGGTGGTGGTATTGTCTTCGATCGAGGCATAGGCCGATGCATACGGAATCGCCAGATAGGCCTGCCCCAGAGTGCCGCCCGAAAGATAGATATTGCGGCCGTTCACGCGCGTGTCGCTCGAGGTAGGAATGGCTGTCAGCGTGATCTGCTGATTGGTTACGGTGATCGAGGTGCCGGTGGCAAACGGGTCGGACTCGGTCATGAGCCCCGTGCCCGCGTCGTTATACACATAGGTCACCCACACCGAGTAGGTCCCGTTGGGATTGCCGGCCGAGCCTGCGGCCGCCGTGGGCCCGCTTGCCGGCGCCGCCACTCCGTATGCCGAATAGCCGCTTCCCACATTGTGCCGCCCCTGCTGCGCCCGGTTGACGATCCAGTTCCACCCGAGCATCCCCACCATGCCCAGCCGGTTGCCGTCGAATCCGGTGGCCACGGGCGAGGTGCCGCTCGCGTAATACAGCTTTCCCGAGCTCGTGCCCCAGTAGATCGCGGTATTGAACACCATGGCCGAGTGCAGCGTGCCCGCGCCGTTATACCGCGTCGATCCCGTATAGCCGTAGCGCGAGGTGAATTTGCCGTCCCGGTCGGTGCGGAAGTTCTGCAGCAGCAGGGCGTC
>Ga0213876_10000773_pt1 | contig 21970 bp, 23 predicted proteins | sample BarmaccomBMRX_R9_FD_160113 | JGI IMG/M metagenome (GOLD analysis project Ga0213876, IMG submission 160113) | Root-associated microbial communities from Barbacenia macrantha in rupestrian grasslands, the National Park of Serra do Cipo, Brazil - RX_R9 | ecosystem: Host-associated > Plants > Roots... | reverse complement strand
GTCGCCCCATTGGTCGATGACCGCGACCGGCACCGGCAGAAACATCGACTGACAAGTCAGCCCGAGGAAAAACGGCGTCGGATTTTCGAGCGTCACCGCGAGCGTCCAATCATCGGGCGCCCGCACGCCGACCTGCGCGAAATCGGTGAGCGTTCCTTCGTTGAACGCCTTGCCGTTTTTCAAATAATAGAGCGGATACGCGTATTCCGCCGCCGTCTCCGGCAACAGCGTGCGCCGCCACGAAGCGACGAAATCTTGCGCCGTTACCGGCCGGCCGTCGCTCCAAACGGCGTTGTGCCGCAGGTGAAACGTGTAGCTCAATCCGTCGGCGGAAATGTCCCAATTTTCCGCGACTCCCGGTTGCGGATTGCCAGCCGCGTCGTAAGTCGCGAGTCCCTCGAACAACGCGTAGGCGAGGCGTTGATCGAGCTGAAACGTCATCAGCGCTGGATCGAGCGTCTCCGGCTCGGCGGCGTTGATGAACACGAGATCGGCGCGCTGGCTTTGCCGACCGCAACCGGCCAAGGCGAGAGCGCACGCCGCGACCAACGGGAGCAGCGGCCTCCCTCGGGCTGCTCTCGGCGGCAACGTGAGGAAACGCGACAAGTTCACCGCTAGGCAGGCGGAAAGAACCGTGGCGTGCGCGACCGACCGCCGGCTACTGCGGACTCGCCGCCGGATTCGGTGGGGGCGTGGCAGCCGGAGCTGGCGACGAAGGTTCCACAGGTTGCGCGGGAACATCCGTCGGCGGCGCGGGAGTCGCGCTCGCGGAAGCTGAGGCCGCGGCCGCGGCTGATTCTTGCGGTTGAGCGGTTTGGGTCGTCGGAGCCGCGGCGGGCGTAGCTGCGACGCTGGCGGCAGGAGTGGCCACGGGCGTCGTGGCGGGCGAGGTCGCGACACCGGCGGCGGGCGCGTTGGCCTTGAGCAGATTGCGTTGCGTCTGCGTTTTCCCGCCGGACTGGTGCGCGTAGAGAAAGATGAGCGCGGCGGTGAGCAGGAAGAACGCGCTGGCCATCCAGGTCGTGAATTTCTGGAGCACGTCGGTCGTGCCCGCGCCAAAAATGTTTTCCGTAAACCCGCCGCCGAACGCCGCGCCGAGACCTTCGCTCTTCGGGCGTTGCATCAACACGACGAGCACGAGCAACACGCACACGATGACGTGCAGCGTGAGGAGAAAATTGATCAGAATCGTCATAGAGAAAACCGCGCGAGCCGGCAATCTGGCGCAGGCCGCTGGCATTGTAAAGCCGCGCGACCCGCGGGACGCGACTCGGTTTGCCTGGCAGGGACGTTTCGCCGAAATGTCCCAAAATTTCGGACCGCTCGGCGAGCCGTCCCTACGGCGCCAAACGGGCCGCGACTCGGAAATTTGCGCCCGAGCGCCGACTTCGCTTACAATTTCCACATCCCGTTCACCCCGCCCGCCTTTGGCTCTCTCCCGCAAGCGCCGTTCCGTCAGTTCTCTTTCGTCGTTGTCCGCACGTCACCGCGCTGGAGTTGCGACGGACGCGACGACCGCGCCGCGTGTGCCCGTGGTCGGGCTGGAGGCGGAGTTCACCCTGCTCGTCAACGGCCAGCCGCAACGGCCGGAAGCGTATTTCGGCACGCCCCGCGCGCTCGTCCAGGCGGCGTTTGCGCCGGATGCCGCGAACGAAAAAACGGCGTCGGCGAAAATCATCCCGCGCGTTGGCAAATCCTGTCATCTCCCGAGCGGCGGCGCGTTGTATTTCGACACCGGCGTCATCGAGGTCGCTACCGGCTTGATCGAACTCGACGGCCCGCTCGGCGTGCGACGCGCGGTGCGTTCGTTGTGGGAACAAATCGCCGCCGTGCGTCGGGCGCTCGACATGTGGGAGCGACGCCGCGGCGACTCGCTGCGGCTGCAAGGATTCAGCGCGCACTATAATTTTTCCCAACACCGCGCCAACGCCCGCCGGCTGGCGCTGACGGCGCGGTTGTTGAATTTTTTCCTGCCGATTCCCACGTTGCTGCTGGCGGCCAATCGCGCCAGCACCGCCGTCGGTGTGCGTCCGCGGCCGGGGCGTTTGGAAATCACCGCCGACTTCACGCCCGACGTGGCGCTGACCACGGCGACGCTGGCGTTTCTCGCCGGCGTGCTGGACGCAGTCGCGCGCTGGCCGCTGGGCGATTTGCGGCCCGAGCGATTGGCAACGCGAGGCGTGCCGCGGCTGCGCGGATTCCGGCCCAGTAAGCATTCCTCGCGCAAAGGCTGGCGGGCGCACGTCGCGGATTTTTCGCAGAATCCGTTCACGACCGATCCGGCCGCGGTGGAATGGCGCTTGCAAGATGGACGCACGTTGAGTCTGCGCGCGCTGGCGAGTGAGGTGTGCGCGGCGTTCGCACCGGCGGTGCGGCGGTTCGCCGATGAAGAAATCCGCGCGCACATCCGCGACGTGCTCGCGGGCGAGGCGCGTTCGCTGCTCGACTTCGACGGCCGACCGCCGGCCTACGACGACGCGGGCCGCCGCATCGACTGGGGCCGGCGCCGGAGCCGTCCGCTGCCGCGCAGCGCCTACGAGCGCGCGATCCGTCGCGTGCTTTCCCACCGACCGCTGCGGCTAGACGGCGCACTGTGGCGCGTGGAACGGATGCCGGGCTGGTATGAATTTGTTTTTCGCGAAGTGAACACCGGCGTCCGGCGCGTGTTTAATCTCGACCAGCTCGCCGCGCGGTCGAAGCGCGTTTAATTTTCTTTATTGCAAATTCCGTTGACCCATTCTAGACAGCACGTTACTGTCAATCCTCGTGAAGAAACTTGCTGTGTTGCTGTTGGTTGTAAGTGGCCTAGGAGCCTATTTTTATTGGCGAAAACCTGCGCCGCTGCCACAGCGTCTGACCCCTGAAGGAATGGTTTGCTTATTACACTACGCATCGGTCACGACAAGCAGAGGCGTCACTGGCTTTCCGCCAGGCACGATCTTAAGAGTCATCGCCAAACGCAGTAATACTCTCGTGCTTGGCGACGGCCAAGTCACCGTGGAGGTGCTGCGTTCAGATACCACCGATGATCTCGACGTAGCGGAACGACTGGCGCACCAGGAAGCAGTTGCTCAAGCAAGTATCGCAGCACAGAACAACGCAGAAGCCAAGGCCGCTGCTGACGCGGAGCGAACAGCTCTAGCGAAGATGGAGGCAGAGCGTCAGCAACGCGCTGCAGCTAACACCAGCGCCCCGGTCGGCAGCAGTTCCTCCGCTCTAAATCAACCGGCCAGACATGCTGGCGGCGTTAACTCTGGTCCTACCTACTATTACGTTCCGAGTTCCGCAACACCCACCGCATATTACTGGGACTCGACTGGCCGGCAGTATCATTACGATAGCTTTGGCAACAAGGTTTACCCGTAAAACCCTTCTCAGTTCACTACTCCACTGTGCCGGCCGTTTTTCGCGATGAACTGGCTGTGGCCATTGCGTTCATAAGCGGGGAGTTGACTCTGGCAGTGACTGTCATTGCCGTTGTGGTGTAGCAAAGCTTGGCTGTGGTTGTTGGCTGAATTATCCGTCAATGGCTTAGAATTCTTCCGGCCGCGCCGACCGGCCGCCGTCGCCGGCTGCCGACGCGGCGTTTGGCCTCGGCCGAATTTGCGCTGAATCAGCTCGCGCGCGGTGTTGCGCGCCAGTTCGATGATCGGACCGGGGAACTTGCGGCACGCGGCGAGCGTCTCGTCAAAGGCGCGCACGAAGCGGTTCACTTCCTTTTCGCCAATCGTCAGCGGCGGCAGGATTTTGATGACATCCATGTTGTGCCCGGCAACCTGCGTGAGCACGCGGTGCTTGCTGAGCAGCGGCACGATGACGAGCTGCGGGAAGAGCGCCTTGTCGATCCGGTGCATCAAGCGCCATGCGAGCTTCGCGCGCAGTTCCGGCGGCTCGGCGAATTCCAAAGCGATCATCAGGCCTTTGCCGCGGACTGCTTTTAAGAACGAATACTTGCGGCGCAACGCGTCGAGTTTTTCCATGAGCAGTTCGCCCATCGCGTGCGCGTTTTGCACGAGCTTTTCGTTTTCGAGCACGTGCAGCGCGGCGAGGCCGCAGGTCATCGCGAGGTTGTTGCGACCGAAGGTGCTCGAATGCACGACGCAACGGTCGAGGCGCGAGAAAACTTTTTGGTAGATCGCGCGGCGCGTGACGATGGCGCCGCAGGGCACGTATCCGCCGCTCAAGCTCTTGGCGACGGTGATGATGTCCGGCTCCAAGTCCCAGTGTTGAAAGGCCCACCATTTGCCGGTGCGGCCGAGGCCGGTCTGGACTTCGTCGCTGATGAAGAGCGTGCCGTATCGGCGGCAAAGCGCCTGGGCTTTTTGGTAAAAATCGTCGGCAGGAAATTTCACGCCCTTGCCTTGCACCAGCTCGACGAGGAACGCGGCGACGTCGCCCGCGCGCAGGAGTTTTTCCAGCGCGCGCAGGTCGCCCATTTTGATCTTCTCCACGCCGGGCAAAAACGGCCCGAAGCCTTCCTGGAAATTGTCGTTCCCGGTGACCGACAGCGAGCCGTAGCTCAGCCCGTGATAGCTGCCGTGCAACGAGACAATGCGCGGCCGGCCCGTGGCGGCGCGGGCAAATTTCAACGCACCTTCGTTCGCTTCGGTGCCCGAGTTGCAGAAGAACACGGCGTCGAGGTGCGGCGGCGTTTTTTTCGTCAATGCCTCGGCCAGCAGACCGCTCAGCAGCGAGCAATCCATCTGCACCATGTTCGGCAGGTCGAGATCGAGCGCATCCACGAGCGCTTGCTTGATGACCGGATGGTTGCGTCCGCAATTATAGACGCTGTAACCGCTGAGAAAATCGAGGTAGGCGTGTCCCTCGGCATCGTAGAGATAAGCGCCCTCGGCCCGCGTATAAACCCGGTCGAAACCAATGGTGCGCTGCACGCGGACGAGCGTCGGATTCAAGTGCCGGCTGTGCAGTTCGTAGTTCTCGCCCATGCGAGCTGCCACGAGCGCTGAAAGATCGAAGGACATGGAATGAAAAAATAGCGCCGGCCGCGGTCGCCGGGTGGAGACTATGCCATCGGCTGGGCGGCAGGCGCCAGTTTTTTGTTGGGAGCTATTAAGCGCCCTAATCACAGGCGACCCAGACGAATTTCCACCGCAGCACGGCTAATCGCTATTGTCACCGTCGTCGTCGTCGTTGCTCCGCCGTTTGGCCGGCTTGTCCTCGTCGTCGTCGGCGTTCTGTTTCTTCCGATTCTTCGACGACGCGGAGGCATCCTTCTTGAGCACCTCGCGCAAGACTTTGCCGATGAGCGGCGCGGCGCTCGTGCCGCCGTGGATCGAGTTGTCGCCCGGCTCGCCTTCATACAGCGCCGCAAAGGCGTATTTCGGCTGCTTGGCCGGGGCGAAGCCGACGAACCACGCCGCCGTGCGCTGCCGCTGCCGGTTGCCGTTGCCGCCCCACTGCGCCGTGCCGGTCTTGCCGGCGACTTCCACGCCGGGGACGCTCGCGCGATGCGCCGTGCCGCCCGCGCCGGAGACGACGTTGACCATCGCCTTGCGCAAAGTTCCCAGCACGTCGGAGGTCAGCCCCATCTGCGCGCGCGGTTGGATTGGATAACCGCCGACGACCTCGCCATCGGGCGTCTGCACCTGTTGCACGAGACGGGTTTGGTAAAACGTGCCACCGTTGCCAATCGTGCCCATCGCCTGCGCCATCTGCACGGGTGTCACGAGCAAGTCGCCCTGGCCGATGGCGAGATTGGCCACGTCGCCATCGAGCAGGCGGCGTTTGTGAACGCGCTTCATGTAGGCGTTGTCCGGCAGCCGGCCGTGGTCCTCGTCGCGCAACGGCAAGCCGGTGCGTTTGCCAAAGCCGAAACGCTTGCCCCAATCCACGAGCCGGTCGCCCCCGGTCTTGATGCCGACTTGGTAAAACCAGGTGTTGCACGACTGCGTCAGCGCCTCGACAAAATTCAGATCGCCCGCGTCGGTCTTTTTCCAGTTGTGCATCACCACGCTGCCGATGGTCATGGACGCCGGGCCGGGAAACGTGTCCTCCGCGTCAATCGTGCGGCTCTGGAGCGCCGCCGCGCCGACGATGACTTTGAACGTCGAACCCGCCGGATAGCTGGAGCGAAAGGCGCGCGGGATCAGCGGGTTGCTCTTGTCGTCGTTGAGCCGGCGAAAATCGGCGTCGGAGATCGACGGCACGAAGGCGTTGGGATCAAAGCTCGGCCACGACGCCAGCGCGAGCACGTCGCCGTTGCGCGGATCGAGCATGACGATGGCGCCGCGCTTGGCGTTCCGCGCGAGCGTGTCCTCGCAGAGTTTTTGCAACGGCAAATCGAGCGTGGTGACGACATTCTTGCCGGGCACCGGCGGCGAAAGAATGCGCTCGCTCGTCTTGCGGCCGTTGCCGTCGAACGTCAGGTTCAAACTGCCGTTGTGGCCGGTGAGCTGGTCGTTGAACGTTTTTTCCAAACCCTCGCGTCCCTCGAATCCCGTCCAGAGCGGCTCGTTTGGCTGCGGCGGTCCGTGCGGCGTGCCGCCGATTTTGCCGACGTAGCCGACGACGGCGCCGGCGGTGACGCCGTTCGGATACGTGCGCAGATACACGGGCTTGAGCGAGAGCGGCGGCTGGAGCGAACCGCGTAGGCGCTCGACTTCTTCCGGCGGCAGGTAGGTCGCCAAATCCATCGGCAGGATGCGGCGGTTGTGATAATGATCGAGCACGTCGTCGGTCTTCAATTCCAACGGCCGGCGCAGGAGCGTTTGCGCGGTGACGAGGTGCGTTTTCACGTAGGCGAAAACCTCGGAGTCACTCAGTTCCTTGCCTTGATTCGGAAACGAAAGATCGAGGTGATAACCGAGCCGGGATTGCGCCAGCGGCAGACCGTTGCGATCGACGATCTGGCCGCGCGGCGCCGGGATTTCAAAATAACAAGTGCGCGCATCGACCTGCGTCTCCCAAGTCGGCGCGATGGTGTCGGGTATCGAGTTCGGCAGCGGCGCGTTGCCGACACCGGGAGGCTGGCCGACGCTGGCGAGCGCCGCGCTGTTGTTATTATTGCTGCCGGCAGCAGCAGCGTTGTTGGCAGCGACACGAGGCGGCTGGGAGTTTCCCTGCTGTTGCGCGAAACCGGAAACGGGGGAAAGGCAGAGCGCTATTGCGGCTGTCGTCGCGATGACGACGGCAAGGGCGCAACGCGGGCGGGCACCGGGCGTTTTCATGGCAAGGACGATTATAACGAACGCCGCCGGCTCCCGCGAACGCTTTATTTCCTGCCGCCGCGGAAACCGCCGGCGCGCGAATGTCTTGCAACAAACGATGAAACCGCCCGCCGTTCCTCCGCCGCCACCGGAAAAAGCCAGCGCCCACCGCGCGCCAAAACCCGAGGCCGCGCGGCTCGGCTGGCGCGTGCTGACGACGCACTATCCACACGAGGGCAAGGTCAACAAGCTGCGCGTCGATCTGCTCGCGCTGCCGCGCCGCGCGGAGCCGATGCAGTATTCTTATCTCGAACGCGCACAATCGGTCATCATCGTGCCCGTCACCGCGCGCGGCGAAATCGTGCTCATCCGGCAATACCGCTACGCCGTGGACGACTATTGTTTGGAACTGCCCGCCGGCGGCCTGCACGACACGGGCGACGCGTCGTTGGAAGAAGTCGTGCGCAAGGAATTGCACGAAGAAATCGGCGCCACGGCCGGCGCGGTGGAATACGTGAACTGGTTCTATTCCAGCAGCTCGCTCAGCAACGAAATCTGCCACGTCCATCTGGCCAGCGACGTGCAACTCGCCGCGCCGTCGGAGAACGAAGCCGGCGAGCACATTGAACCGATCATCCTGCCTGCAAAAGAAGCGCTGGCGCTCTTGCGGCGCGGCGAGATGAAAACGGGCACCTGCGCATTGAGTTTGCTACTCTGCGAGGCACGCTTGCGCGAACGCGGCTGGCTCTAGCTTTTGTCCAAATCCGCCGGTCGAATCTGGCGATAGAATACGTGCGGTCGGTCGGCGTGGAGGATGTCGCGTTCGTAAACAAAACCTGACTTCTCCAACACGCGTTGCGAGCCGCGATTGGTCTTCAGCGTCCAGGCGGCGATTTCGTTCAACGCGAGTTGTGGACCGAACGCTTGCGCCACGATGCCGCGCGCTGCTTCGGTGCCCAGACCGCGGCCCCAAAATTCCTGCCGATACGCGTAGAGCAATTCGATCTCGGCCCGCCCATCGATGACGAAAAGCCGCAGGCCGCCGCGGCCGATGACGCGCCGCTCGCCGTCGCGTTCGCGCCACACCCAGATGCCGAAGCCGTGCTGTTCCCAATGCGTCTGCCACGCAGCCATCGTCCGGCGGGTTTTCTCCGGCGAAAAGTTTTGCAACTTGATCCATTCCATTACTCCCGGATCATTGAACAAACCACACATCGCCTCGAAGTGTTCCTCGCCCGGCCGCTCGGCGACGAGGCGCGGCGTTTGAAAAGTATCCGGCGCGCGGTGCATTGCCGCAAAGCTCAGTGCGTTTGCAAAAACCGCTGCACGTCCTCGGCGAGACGCTGGCTGATGCCTTCCACCGCGGCGAGTTCCTCGACGCTCGCGCGGCGGATGCGCTCGACGCTGCCGAAGGCGCGCAGGAGCGCCGTCTTGCGCCGCTCGCTCACGCCGGGGCAATCGTCGAGGATGCTCTCGTTCACCCGGCGTTTCATCAAGAGTTGATGGTAGCCGTTGGCAAAGCGGTGCGCTTCGTCGCGGATGCGCTGGAGCAATCGCAGCGCGCCCGAATCTTCGGGCAGGCGCAACGGCGCCGGGCGCGCGGGGCGATAGATTTCCTCGAACTCTTTTGCCAAACCGATGATCGGCAGCTCGTGCAAGCCGAGCCGCTGCAATTCCTTGCAAGCCGCCGAGAGCTGACCCTTGCCGCCATCCACGATCACCAAGTCCGGCAGGCGCACGGCGCGCGGCGCTTTTTTATCACCGACATTTTCCACGCCGCGCGAGTCGTCCAGCGCGAGAATTTCCGCTTCCCGCTCGCGCGAGATTTCGCTGGCCAATTCGGCGTCCGTTTCATCCGCCGCGTAGCCCGGACCTTCGATCAAAACGTCGCCGGTCGTGTTCGCGCCTTCCGACGTGTCGCCGGCTTGCGGCGCGGGATCGGCGTTGGCTGCTGCTCGCGCCAGTCGCGCCAGCGCGTCCTGCGGATTTTCCTGGCTGAACTCTGCGTCTTCCGGGTGCGCCGCGCGCGCTTCGAGCAGCACGCGCGCGTAGCGCCGGCGGATGACTTCGGCCATGCTCGCAAAATCGTTCTGTCCGTCCACGCCCTTGATGCGATAGCGGCGATAGTTCGCCTTGTCCGGCACGCCATTTTTGAAGCAGACCATGCTGGCGACGATGTGCGTCGTCGAGATGTTCGAGATGTCGAAACACTCCATCACCAGCGGCAGGTGCGGCAGACCGAGCGCGTCGCCGAGCGCCTTCAGGTCGGCGGCTGGATCGACCGTCGAAGGCAGGCTCACGCGCGTGAAGCGCCGCGCCGGCGCGGTCGTGCGCCGCAGATCGTCGATCATGTCGCGCAGTTGCGCCGCCTTCTCGAAGTCCATCCGCGCCGCGGCCTCGCGCATCTGTTTGTCCAAACCTTCGAGCATCTCGCGGCTCTGGCCTTCGAGAAAATCGCACGCCGCCAGCACGCGCTCGCGGTAGGCTTCGCGGCTGATTTTTCCGACGCACGGCGCGGGGCAGTTTTTGATCACCGGCGCCAGACAGTGCTTGAAATCATACTCGCCCGGCTCATACGGCCGGCAGGAGCGCAGGCCGAATTTGTCGCGCATCAAATTGAGCGTCGAACGCAGCGCACCGCTGTGCGCGAACGGCCCGAAGTAGCGCGCGCCGTCATCCTTGCGCAGCCGCGTGAGTTGAAACCGCGGGATCGGGTCCTGCGGGTTGACCTTGACGAGCAGGAACCCTTTGTCGTCGCGAAAGGAAATGTTATAGCGCGGCCGGTATTCCTTGATGAGCCGGCCTTCGAGCAAGAGCGCCTCCGGCTCCGAGCGGACGACGTGGAACTCGAAGTCATAGACGCTTTCCAACAAAGCCCGCGTCTTGAGATCGGCGCGGCTCCGGCGCGACGGCATGAAATACGAGCCGACGCGCTTGCGCAGGTCGCGCGCTTTGCCGACGTAGATGACGCGGTTGAGCCGGTCGCGCATCAGATACACGCCTGGCTTGTGCGGCACGTCGCGCAGTTTGGCTTGAAAATCCGCCTTCTGCCGGTGGGCGGTGAGCGGAGGCGGCGATGCTGGCGTCGAAGGGGCGGCAGCTTCCATGATCGCCGTGAAACTACACCAGGACGGCGCCCACGAAAAGCGAACGCCGCCCTGAAGTTGGCACGGCTTTGCCCTGCGGAGCGCGCCGCGGCGCGTCACGCGACGACGGCTTACAATTGCGGCCGATTTATCAACCGGCCGAAGTCACCGACGCGCCGGGATTCGTAGTTGGGCGCGGCAGCCAGGAAGAGGAGGTAGAATAACATAAGGGTTCGAGTGTGGGATGTGTGCCTGGTTAATAGCGCGGTGCATTTCCGCAGCCGGGCGGAAGGATTCCCGCGACGCTGCGTCCGCCACGCTCGCCGACGATGCGCGGCGCGACGCCAGCCGGACGCGGAACCACGGATACACGACGGCCATCACGGCGACGATCAGGTTGGCGACGACGACCGGCAGAGCGCCGACCACGCAGCCGTAGAGAATCCACAAACAGGCGGCGAGCGCCTGCACGCGGCGCAAGGCGCCCGGGTTTTTGCACAGGTAGGAGGCGGCAAATGCCGCCGTCGCCACCCAGCCGATGGATGCGGTCATAGGATTGATGGTTCGCTTGTGGTGCGGCTGCACTTCAGGGAATGAATTGCGCCCCGAAATTATCCCAGCCGATGTTCGGCGGGGTCTGGCCTGCGGAGATCAAGTGCTGTTGCCAGGCCAGTTGCAGACCGACCAGCAAGAGGACCAGCACCGCCAGGAGCGCCCAAGCGATGATCGTCGCCCGGTCGATGGCGCTGATTTTGGCCTTCTCCGGTTCGTCGGCGGCGATGGGATATTGCGGCCGGACAAAACTCGGCGGCAGCGGGAAAATGTTGATGTTGTTCATAATAAGTAGTGTTTGCGAAATTGTGGTTGCTTTTGAGTCAAATCAGTCGTGCAGCGAGAAGGCCATTGGCGCTTCGTCGGGCGCGGTGCTCGTTTCGTGGAAACTCACCCAGTCGGTGCGGATCTTGTCCCACGACTGCAAGACGAGTCCGTAGGTGGCGAACAACTCGCGGATTTGCGCGGAATCCCAGCCGAAGACGTCTTCGAGCACGGGCACCAGCACGCTCGGCGCGTTGTCGCTGAGCACGGTGCGCTGGGCGATGCGGCCGACGTTTTTCACTTCGGAAACCGCGATGGTGTGGCCGTCGATGCTGTTGACGTGCTGCATCACTGTCATGTCTGAGCTGCCGTCGCCGATATAGATCGTGTGATCGGGCGTGATCTGGAGCTTGGTTTCCAACTCCTGGAGCACGGCGACCTTGCCGTAGCCGGCGGCCACCCGTTTGACCGCGCAGATCTCGCCGGTTTTCGGATCGTAGTCGAAGTCGGTGCCGATGATGTTCTCCGCCGGCACGATGCCTTCTAGCGCCGACTCCACCACTTCTCGCGGCGAAGCAGAGATGACAAAGAAGGAAAATCGCGCCTCCGCGATGCCTTCGTCCAGCATGCGGGCAAACAGCTCGACGTGCTTTTTCAGCCGCACGCGTTTGCCTGCTTCCACGAGGTGCTCGCGGCGCACGCCGCGGAACTCGGGATCGTGGCGCAGCAGATAGGTCAACTCGGCGCCTTGCTGCACGAGATTGACCTTCGACAAGCCCGTCACTTTTTCGTGGAACCCGTTGATCCCCAGCATTTCACTCAAGACAAAGCCGGAATCGTTAAAGCTCAGCGTCTGGTCAAAGTCGCTGGCTACCAAGTAGTGTTTGATCGGCTCGATACGATTCACCATACCTTTGTTCTCTTTCATTTGGTTTTTCATTTGGATGCCCCAGGGCGTCGTTGGACACCCTCCCATTCAATCTTTGCGATTGATAAGTTCAGGTTATGCTTAGTTAGACGTTTCCACCAATGAAATGTTGTATTGTTAAACAATAAAGTTGTAATGTCAGCATTTCCTATGGCTCGTTCTCCTCTCCGCAAATCCGCTCCCAAATACCAGCAGGTGCTCGACCTCTTGCAGCAGGAAATCCTGGCCGGAAAATATCCTCCCGGCACCCGGCTCCCGAGCGAAGCCGCGCTGAGCCAGCGGTTTGCCAGCTCCCGCATCACGGTCGGGCGCGCCGTGCGCGAGTTGCGCGCCCGCGGGTTGGTGGACCGGCGCGCCGGCTCGGGGACGTTCGTGCGCGCGACCCGCGCGAAAGGGACCGGCGGTCTGCTCTTCGGCTTGTTGATTCCCGATTTGGGAGAGACCGAGATTTTCGAGCCGATCTGCCAAGGCATGGCCGGTTCGCCGCTAGCCAGCAAGCACGCCTTGCTCTGGGGCCATGTCGCGCCGGATGCCCCAAGCAAGGAGGAAGGCGCCTGGCAGCTTTGCCAGCAATATCTGGAACGGCAGGTCGCCGGCGTCTTCTTCGCGCCGCTGGAAATGACGGCGGCCAGCGCGGACATGAACCGCCGCATCATTGAGGCGCTCGATGCCGCGCGGATTCCCGTCGTATTGCTCGATCGCGACATCCTGCCGTATCCGGACCGGAGCCGGCACGATCTCGTCGGGATCGATAACCGTCGGGCGGGCTATGTCTCGACCCTGCACTTGTGGCGAGCCTGCGGCCGTCGGCGTCTGGCGTTTCTCGCTTATCCCGAGGCCGCGGCGACGGTGGAAGCACGCATCGCGGGCTATCGCGGAGCGCTCTTTGTCATGGACGCGCCGGCAGATGGGGCGCTTGTCTGGAGGATTGATCCCGAGAAAGTCGAAGAGGTTGAGCAAAGGATGAAATTTCACCGCCCCGATGGCATCGTCTGCGCCAACGACCGGGTCGCCGGCCGGCTCATGCACACGCTGCTCGGCCTCGGCTATCGCCTGCCGCAAGAGGTCGGCATCGTCGGCATCGACGACGTGGAATACGCCAGCCTGTTGCCTATTCCCTTGACCACGGTGCGCCAGCCGTGCCGCGAGATCGGTGCGGCGGCGATGGCGGTGATGCTGGAGCGCGTCGCGCAGCCCACCATGCTCACCCGCGACATTCTTCTCGATTGCCGGCTCGTCGTGCGCGCGTCGGGCGGCAGCGCGACCGTCACTGCTGCAAACCGCGCGTGAGCAGATCGCGGAGCAAGCTGTCGAGGCGTTCGTCCAGTTTTTTCGGCAGCGCGCCGGGCGAAAAATCGTCGGTGACGTAAAGAAAGCGCGGCGCGATCCAGCAGCGAAAATCGAGCATGAGCGAGTTCGCAAACGCCATCACGGACATGAACGAGCCCTGGCCGCCGGCGGAGCAAAGAAACGCGACCGTTTTGTTTTCAAGCACGTCGCTGCCCATGAGTTCGACGAAATTTTTCGCCAGCGCGTTGACGTCGTAATTGTAAATCGGCACGGCGAAGAGGAGGTGCGTCATGGTCAACGCGAGCGTCTTCATTTTGCCGACGGCCGGGTCGCCCCAACTCGCGTCGGAGCCGGTGAAGGGCAAGGCGTGCTCGCGCAGATCGACGAGCGTGGCGCGGACTTTCTGCGCTTGCAGCTTGCTCAGCGCCTCGCGGGCGAGCAACTGCGAGCGGGAATCGGAGCTGAGGCTGGTGGCGATGATGCCGACGTGCGGCTGGGTGGCGTTGGGCATGGCGTTGTGGCCGGGAGCGTGCGCTGAAAGCGGGCTTTTGACAACTTCGACGCCGCACGCCGGCGGCGCGTCATTTTCCATCAGCCGGTGCGTTTGAGTTTGCCGGTGTGCTTGGCCCAATTTTCGACGAGGTGAAACACCCACAAGCCTGCCGGCACGAGGACGGCGCCCATCGCCAGGAGCACGAGCAAGTCGCCACGGACGGCGGCGAGCGGCGCGCCTTGCAAGCGCTGGCCGGCCTGCGCGCTGTCGATGCCCACGAGCTTCGTGCTGGCGTTGATGACGTAGGTCGCCGGCGAGAGCCAGGAAAAGGGACGCACCCAGGCGGGCAGGACTTCGATGGGATAGTAGATGCCGGAGACGAGCAGGAGCAAGCCTTGAAAAATGTTCGTGCCTTGCGGCCCGTGCTCGGGACTCATCACGGGCAGGATGGCGGCCATTAAGCCCAAACCGACAAACGCCAGGCTGCCGACGAGCAGCACGGCGAGCATTCCCCAAAGGTTCGCGCCGGCGATGCTGAGCTGGATGAAAACGATCAGCCCAAGCAGCACGAAGACCATCCGCCCGATGCTGTAGGCGAGCGCGAACAAGCTGACGCCCAGCAGATGCACGAGGCGCGACACCGGCGCCATGAAAGTGTATTCGAGCGTGCCTTCCCAGCGTTCGTAGGAAATGGAATTGCTGATTTCCTGAAAGATGACCGACAGGTAGCTCCAGAGCAGCACGCCGACGGTGAGCTTGAGCGTGAGGCGGTAGTTATTTTCTGCGACACCGATGAGCGCGATGGTGGCGGAGTTCACCAGCGCATAAACGGTGAAGACGAGCACCCAAGAAAAGTAGCGGCGCGTGAGGTGCCAGTCGCGGAAGACGAAGGCCCAGGTCTGGCGGAAAACGTGTGACATACGGGAGCAGCGGCGAAGCTCCCACGGTAGCACGGTGTTTTTCTCAATGCGGCGCCAGCAGTGTCAGCGGATAAACCGGCACGTTGCGGCCGATCCAGAAGAGCAGCGTCACGACGAAAAAAATCCAGATCACGCGCGGCGGCACGAACACGCGGCGCGCCGGCGGCAGCAGCCATTCGGACGTGAGCAGGACCGCGAGCGCGGGCAGCGCGCAGACAAGGAGCGCGTTCATGCGCCACGCGCCCGCGAGGTCGGCGTGCGCGAGCGCGTGCAGCGCGCGGGTCGAGCCGCAGCCCGGACACCAGCATCCGGTCAGCCAATGAAACGGGCACGGCGGAAAAAAGCCGGCAATGCGCGGGTCAAAACAACGGAGCACGGTGAACCCGGCCGCGGCGCTTGCCGCGATGCCGGCGAGACGCAAACCCAGCCGGGGACGGCTCGCGGCGAGCGTCGGGCAACCGTGGCGTGCAACATTCACGGGCGGGTGCCGGTGTTCGGGAAACCGCCGCTGAGCAGGCTAATAATCACGATCCCGTAGAAGGCGAACACGACGAGATACACAGCCAGTCCGCAGCCAAACGCGACCCAGCTCCATGTTTTCGCATTCTTTGACGCGTTGAGCGCGCCGGCATAATCGCCAATTTGCAGCTTCGTGTTGACTTGCGCCGCGAAGACGATGGCTACGATCCCAAACGGCATGCAGCAAAACAACGTGACCAAAATTGCTTGAACCAAATAGTTCGGCACCACGGGGAATCCCCCGCCGGGATAGCCCAATGGCCCGCCTCCGGGTGGCTGCAACATCGTCGGCGCCGGCAGTGCGCCGGAGGCCGCCGCCGAAGCCGCCGGCAACGCCGCGCCGCAGCGCAGGCAGCGATCATTATGAGCGGGATTTTCCTGACCGCAGTGCGTGCATTGCATGGAAGAAAATTAAAAAAATAACGGCGACCGACGGGAACAAGACGGGACCGCTTTTTAGCGAATCCGCCAAGGTCCGCCAAGCGCTATTTCCCCGCGGCACGCGCGCCGCGTAGCGAGGCGATTATTTCCAACGCAAGAGCCGCCGCCAAAAGCTGCGGCGACGTTTCCGGCGCAGGGTGAAGGAAAGAACAGCGGGTGCGGATTCCCCTATTCGATTGCCGCGCCGGCGGCGCTGCCGCACTACATTATCCAGGGTGATCACTGGAGGCTTCCCGGATGTTGGCACGGGTGCGATTGGCGAACCGGATTCGTTGCCGCCGGGCGTTGGGCTTGCCGGTTGCCCGCCAGCGGCGCCGCTGGCGGATTGGCTTTGAGCCAATGCCTGGCTGAGCGCAGCCACGAGCGCGGTCGCCGCGGCAATGGCGTCGCCATCCGTTCCAACCCCAATCGTGTTTGGGAGAGTAATGGTGGGGGCAGATTGCGCGGTGCGTGGAGTTGCCCGGACGCGAGGTTGCACCAAGCCAGGATCGACCTGCGGCGCCAGCCCGGCGCGTTCCGCGCGATCGCGGTGTCCCGACCGCGCATCGTCCGAGGCTTTCCGCCAATACACGGTGTTGTAGAGCAGCAGGCCGCGCAGAAAGGTGCGCAGCCGCGTCCAGCGAGTTTGGCGGAGCGATTTTGGCACGAGACAAGAGGCGGTTGGTGACACTGATTCAGCCCTAGCCGGGCTGCAACGCACCTGGCCGCCCAGCCTCGTGTTTACAAGCCCTGATCCTCGGGAGGAAGGAATTTGCGAAAGCGGTTCTTGTCAATCGCTTTCATGTAGGCTTCGTGCGGCGTGCAGATGCCTTGTTGCATCACCTGCCAGATCGCGTCGTCCATGAACTGCATCCCCTGGCTCCGGCCGGCCACGATCACGTCCTCCAGCTTTTGCGTGGCGCCTTCGCGGATGATGGCGCTGACGGCCGGATTGGCGACGAGAATTTCATTCACCGCGACGCGCCCGCTGCCGTCGCCTTTTTTCAGGAGAAGCTGCGCGATGACGCCGCGCAGACTCGCCGCCAGCATTGTGCGCACCTGCGACTGTTGGTCGGAGGGAAACACGTCGATCATGCGGTCCACGGTCTTGCGCGCGTTGTTCGTGTGCAGCGTGCCAAACACGAGCAGGCCGGTCTCCGCCGCGGTGAGCGCGAGCGAGATCGTTTCCAAATCGCGCATCTCGCCGACGAGCACGATGTCGGCGTCCTCGCGCAACGCGGCTTTCAGCCCGCTCGGGAAGCTGGTGACGTTCTCGGGCACCTCGCGTTGCGTGATGACGCTGTTCTTGTTCTGATGCACGAATTCGATCGGCTCCTCGACGGTCACGATGTGCCGGCTGAAATTCGTGTTGATGTAATCAATGAGCGCCGCCAGCGTCGTCGATTTACCCGAGCCAGTCGGGCCGGTGACGAGCACGAGACCGGAGCGGAGTTCGCCGAAAGTCTTGATGATCGGCGGCACCTTGAGTTCATCGAGCGTGAGGATGCGCGTCGGGATCAAACGGAAGACCGCGCCGTAACCGTTGGTTTGCTTGAGGAAATTGCAGCGGAAGCGCGATTCCTCGTTCATCTCGTAGGCAAAATCGAGGTCGCCGCCAGCCTCGAATTTTTCCCAGCGCGCCGGCCCGGCGATCTCGCTGAGCATGTAGGCCGCTTCCTCGTTCGTCACCGGTTCGTCGCGGATCGGGACGATCTCGCCGTGCCGCCGAATCTTCGGCGGTTGCGACTCGCCGATGTGCAAATCGCTGGCTTTGGATTCGACGAGAACTTCAAAGAATTGATCGATGTAGGCCATGAGATTTGAGCGGTTAATTAACTCCCAGCATCTGCTGCATGAGCAACTTCTGCTCGGCTCGCGCCACGGCTTCCTCCCTGGCGATGACACCGGCTTCCGCCAGCTCGCGCAAGGAGTCGTCCATCAGCTTCATGCCCTGCTTGCGGCCGGTCTGGATGATGCCAGGCAGCATGAACGTCTTTGCCTCGCGGATGCAGTTGCTCACGGCTGGCGTGTTGGTGAGAATCTCCAGCGCCAGCACCCGGCCCTTGCCGTCGGCGCGCGGGACGAGTTGCTGCGAGACCACGCCGCGCAGGCTCTCGCTGACCATGATGCGGATTTGCTCGCGCTGATCGGTGGGAAACACGTCGAGCACGCGGTCGAGAGTTCGCGCCGCGCTGCCGGTGTGGAGCGTTCCCAAAACCAAGTGTCCCGTCTCGGACGCGGTGATCGCCAGCGAGATCGTTTCCAAGTCGCGCATCTCGCCGACCATGATGACATCCGGGTCTTCGCGCAACGCGCCGCGCAAGGCCGTGGCGAACGAGTGCGTGTGCGTGTGCACCTCGCGTTGCGTCACATGGCAGCCTTTGGGTCCGATGACGTATTCGATGGGGTCTTCGAGCGTGATGATGTGGTCGTGCCGGTCCTGATTCACCTGATCGATGAGCGCCGCCAGCGTCGTCGATTTGCCGCTGCCGACCGAGCCGGTTACGAGCACGAGACCGTTGTGATATTGCGTGAGCTGCTTCAGGCTCGCGGGCAGCCCGAGTTCATCCATCGTCCGCAGTTGCGTGCTGATGATGCGGAACACGCAGTCAACTCCGAGCCGATGCCGCACGACGCTGACGCGAAACCGCCCGAGCGGGTTGGTGTAAGCAAAATCGATGTCGCCGCTTTCCACGACCTTCGCCCACTGCACGTCGGTAAGAAAACTGTGCGCGAGCTTTTCAGTGTCCTCCGGTCCGAGGCGCGCGGCATCCGGCCAGATCGGCCCGAGATGGCCGAACCGTCGCCACAAGGGCGGCATGCCGACGCTGAGATGGATGTCGGACGCATCGGCTTCCTGGCCGACGCGCAAGTAATAATCGACGTGATCGTAGATGGGGACGCTTGCCGCGCCGTCTGCCTGCGCGGGCGCGGCGGCCACGGGGTCTGTTACTGCTGCCATGGTTAAAAACCTGCCGTCGAATCGGTAGGAAAGTCAACTCCGAAAGCCACGCCGCGCAACTGCAAACAAAGCGCCGTTGCAGCGCTGCCACGGCCGCCGGTTTCAGCGCGCGGCGGGCAAGTCGCGGTTCAAGTAACCGGTGAGCCGTTTCGTGACAAACGAAGTCAGCACCGGCTGCAAAATTTGCAGCACCAACGAAAGCGCCGCCATCCAGAAGCTCGGTCGTTTTTCGTCCTCCCTCGCGATGCCCTTGCCCGTGCTCGGATCAAGATAGACTTTCTTGATTTTCGGCCCCGGCCGCAAAAGACGCCAGCCGGCGAAAATCCCCGTAAACACCGCGCCAGCCAGCCAGGTCGGCGCATTGCGGCGCACGGAGGCTTTCACCCGCTTCGGCACGGCGGCGTGGTAGGCAACGTGTTGGAATTGCCGGCTCATGCTCGCGCGCGACCGCGCCAGCTCGGCGATCAATTCCCGTCGGCGCTCGTCGTCACTCTTTGATTCGTCAGCCATTCCTTGTCTTTCTTGAATTCCGCGATGGTGCCCGCGAATGAAATCCCGACCAGCCGGCCCTTGGCAAGCCACAAACAAACGCCTGCCAGCAACAGGTGCAGCACACCGGCGCCCAGCGTGATGTAGGCCCAGTTCCACTGCGTCAATCGTTGAAGGATGAACACAAACGCGATGATCAAAAACACGTAGGTGAACAGCAGCAACAACAGCGCAGCCGCCACGAGGATGATGACGCGCACCAAGTTGCCGAGCGCGCCCTTTGACTCAAGGCCCAGCAATTGCAGCCGGGCGGAAATATAATCCGAACTCGACCCCAGTAGCCGGCCCAGGCTTTCCAAAAAACCGGGGTGGGCCTCGGGCTGGTCGCGCCGTTGCTGCTCGTGCTGCTCCTGTCCCGCGGCCGACCAGCCGAGTGAAGGATTGGAATCCGTCATGTTAAAGCAGGACGCTGGCATCCAAGCGCCGCCGCCGGGCTTCGCCAGCGGAAGGACGAGGACGCCAGCCGACCCATTGCGTCAATAGTCCGGCCGGTTACTTCCGCAGGATCAATCCGAGCACGAAGCCCACGCCCAGCGCGTAGGCGACCGCCTTGGTCGGATTTTCCCGGATATACTGCTCGCCGTCCTCTTGGAAAGTCCGCGCCCGCGTCTTGGCATCGTCCCAGGCCGCCTCAGCCTGGCCGCGCCATTCGTCGGTTTTTTGCGACGCGGCCTGCTTGAAATCGTCCACCTTTTGCGACGCCTGCGATTTCAAATCCTCAAACTTCGCCGACGCCTGCGAGCGCAAGTCATCGGCTCGCGACGCCGCCTCGCTCTTGACGTTCTGCGCGCCCTGTCGCGCGGCGTCGCCGAAATCTGCCGCCGCCTGTTGCGCGTGCTCCTTGCCGCTCTCGAACTTGTCGTGCGGATCGTTGCTGCCGGAATGTGATTCGTTGGCCATAGAAAGAAGTGTTGGAATAAGGGTTTACTGTCTCCTTGGCGAATTCGTATCCGCCACCGCCGCCGTTCGTATCTGTGGCAGAATAAAAAAATGCCGGCTCCGGCTCCGGCGGCAACGCCCAGCGTGCGCGACTTCACTTCTCGCGAAACGTGATCCGCGCCTTCGTCAGATCATACGGCGACAGCTCCACACTCACCTTGTCGCCCGGCACGATGCGGATAAAATGCTTGCGCATCTTGCCCGAGATGTGCGCCAGCACATTGGCGCCGTTCGGCAGCGCCACGCGGAACATCGTGCCGGGCAACACCTCGGTCACGGTGCCTTCGCTGATGATCGCGTCTTGCTTGGACATTTGGACGCCCTGATCCTGTCGGACCGCGCGCGAGTTGACAAGCCCTCTTGCGCCTCGTGGCGAGAATTTTACAAAGTTTCCAGGTCAACCCAACGCACCAGCGCGCCGAGCGGCGGCAGCCCGTCTTGGTGCCAGGTTAGCGGCGGCGTTTGCATCCGGCCGATCGGGCACAGCCGCGCCGCCGGCAGGTCGAGTGCTGCCAGCTCGCGCCCGTGCGCCACGGTCGCCGGCCAGAAGCCGACGGCGCCCAAATGCCGCCGCGCCGGACCGAGCGCCGCGGGCAGCGCCGCCAGCGGTTCCGGCAACGGCTTGACGAAGACCACCCGGTCCGCTGGCGACGCGACAAACGCCGAATCACGCACATCGCCGATCACCGTCCAGTCCGTCGAGCCGGCGGAAGTCCAGACCGCGGCTTCGCCCGCCGCGCCCGTCGCGCGAAAACGCCATTCCTCGCGCAACGTGTATATGCGCGCCGCGTCTGCCGGAGCTAGCTTGGCGCGCGGTTGAGTTTGATTGAAAATTTCCATCTCCCGCGCCAGCGCCGCCGCCCAGCCGAGCACCCGCGCCGCGCCGCCTTGCACGTAAAAAAGGTGCGGCGACTGGCAGCCGCGCTGGTCGAACAACGACGCATCGCGCGCCGCCGCCCGCGCCGCTTCCGCGTCCGCGTCGCACACCACGCCAAAACTCACCCGATGCCCGTGCGCCACGAAAATCTGCCCGGCCTGCGTCCTCCGGCGAAACTCCTCGATCGTCGCATCCGCGCCGAAAACGATGACCGCCTCCGCCCGCCCCAGCCATTCCTCCGGCAGCGTTTCCGCCAGCTCCACCCGCGCCGCCAACTCCGCTGGCAATGCGTCGCGGAACGCCGCGATTTCCGGCAGGCCGCCAGTGGGCAGCTTCACCCAATTGTGCGAACCCAGCAGCAGTCCGCGGAAAAGACTCTGCAACCCCGCGTGCGGCGTGTTCCCGCTGACGATGTGCAGGATGGTCCGCGGCGCGACCGCCTTGGAAAAATGCCGCGGCCCGCGTGGTTGGAAATCGTCCAGCGCCCGCGCGTCGCCGAGTTCCGCTTGCAGCAGTTCGCGCAGGTTTTCCACGGTCACCTCGCCGAGCCAGGGGGCGAACGCCGGCGTCATCCGCGCCAGCACCTCGATGCGCGCGTCGGTGTTCACGTCGGGGAAGTCGCCGCTGTCGCCGCCAGCAACTCGTCCGCCGCTCGCGAGCAGCCGCGCGGCAGCGCCTGCGGGTCGCGCCCGAGCAACGTGAACGTGCCGTCGCCGTGCGCCTCCGCCAAATCCTGCGTGCCCAGCGCCAGCACCGAGCCAAGATTCGCCAGATCAAACAGCCGCAGCACGCCGACCGCGCCCGCCGCCGCCTCGCGGCCCGTCTCCGGGTCGATCACGAGCGCCCGCGTCCACGGCGGACCCGCGTGCGGTTGCGCCAGACCGCGCGCATACCATTGCGAGGAGAGTTCCGTCATGCCGTATTCATTGAAAATCGCCTCCGCCGGCAGCCCGAGCCAGCGTTCGAAACGCGCGTAAAGTTCCCGCTTCGTCAGCGTGCGCCCGC
>Ga0213876_10000772_pt1 | contig 21985 bp, 24 predicted proteins | sample BarmaccomBMRX_R9_FD_160113 | JGI IMG/M metagenome (GOLD analysis project Ga0213876, IMG submission 160113) | Root-associated microbial communities from Barbacenia macrantha in rupestrian grasslands, the National Park of Serra do Cipo, Brazil - RX_R9 | ecosystem: Host-associated > Plants > Roots... | reverse complement strand
AGAGCGTGGCACTGGGAGCAGACCTCCCGGTAGACCTTGAAGCCCCGCTGGAGCTGGGCCTGGTCGTAGCTCCCGAACGGGCCCGAGAATGACCACTGGACATGCTTCAGGGGCGCCTGGCTGCTGGCCGCCAGCGCCGGGCCGGCGACAAGCAGACCGAGGAAGGCCGAGAGGGCGAGGAACTTCCGCGTCATCGACCGATCAACCCTTCTTTTCCGGAGCGGCCGTCGCGCCCGCGGGGGCGGCGGCCGGGTGCGAAAGCACCGGCGTGGAGATCGATTCCGGCACCGGCAGCGGCGTCTCGCGCAGGCCGAGCATCGGGGTGATCACCAGGAAGTAGATGAAGTAGTAGAGCGCCCCGATCCGCGACAGCCAGACGTAGCTGTTGATGTTCGCATCGCCGAGCGGGAAGCCGGCGAGGCCGGAGATGATCTGATCGTCCACCTCGTGCGCGCCGCAGACCCCGAGCACCAGGCAGGCCAGGACGAAGAAGACAAAGTAGATCTTGGCCTGCGGCCGGTAGCGCATCGAGCGGACCTTGGAGGTGTCCAGCCAAGGAAGGGCGAAGATGCAGGCGATGGCGCCGCCGAGCGCCGCGACGCCCATCAGCTTGTTCGGGATGGCCCGCAGGATCGCGTAGTAGGGCAGGAAGTACCACTCCGGCACGATGTGCGGCGGCGTTACGATCGGGTTGGCCGGGATGTAGTTGTCGGAGTGGCCGAGCGCCTCCGGCATGTAGAAGACGAAGACCGCGAAGAGGATCACGAACACCGAAATCGCGAACCCGTCCTTCACCGTGTAGTAGGGGTGGAAGGGAACGGTGTCGGACTTGCTCTTGACGTTGACGCCCACCGGATTGCTGTTGCCGGGCACGTGCAGCGCCCAGATGTGCAGGCCCACGAGGCCCGCGATCACGAACGGCAGCAGGTAGTGCAGCGAGTAGAACCGGTTGAGGGTCGGGGCGTCCACCGCGAACCCGCCCCAGAGCCAGGTGGTGATGGCCGGGCCCACCAGCGGAATGGCGCTGAAGAGGTTGGTGATGACCTTAGCGCCCCAGAAGCTCATCTGACCCCAGGGGAGCACGTAGCCCATGAAGGCGGTGGCCATCATGGTCAGGTAGATCAGGCAGCCGATCAGCCACAGCACCTCGCGCGGGGCCTTGAACGAGCCGTAGTAGATGCCGCGGAAGATGTGGATGTAGACCGCCAGGAAGAACATCGAGGCGCCGTTGGCGTGGATGTAGCGGATCAGCCAGCCGTAGTTCACGTCGCGCATGATGTGCTCGACGGAGTTGAAGGCGCCCCCGGCGCTGGCGTTGTAGTGCATGGCCAGCACGACGCCGGTGGCGATCTGGGTGATCAGGCAGAAGGCCAGGATGGCGCCGAAGGTCCACCAGTAGTTCAGGTTCTTCGGCGTCGGAAAATCCATGAGCTCCGCGTTGAAGCGCAGGATCGGCAGCCGCTGGTCGAGCCAGCGTTCCAAGGCCGTCTTCGGCTCGTAGGTCGAGGGTCCGCTCATGTTTTTCTATCAGCCGACTTTGACACGCGTATCGGTAAGAAAGGCGTAGTCCGGCACCTCCAGGTTCTTCGGCGCCGGGCCGCCCCGGATGCGGCCGGAAGTGTCGTAGACCGAGCCGTGGCAGTGGCAGAGCCAGCCGTTGTACTCGCCCTCGCCAAAGGCCGGCGTGCAGCCGAGGTGGGTGCAGACACCCACCACGATCAGCCACTCGGCCTTGCCGGGTTTCACCCGAGCCGAATCGGGCTGCGGGTCGCGCAAGCGGCCGAGGTCGGCGTTCGCGGCCTCGGCGATCTCCTTGGGCGTGCGGTGGCGCACGAACAGGGGCTGCTTGCGCCAGAGCACCGTGACCTGCTGGCCCAGCGGGACCTTGGAGAGGTCGTATTCGATCGAGGAGAGGGCGAGGGTGTCGGCCGACGGGTTCATCTGGTCGATCAGCGGCCAGGCGATCGCCGCGGCCCCGCCCACCGTGGCGGCGATGGCGGCGATGTGGATGAAGTCGCGCCGACCCGGATCCTCGAGCTCCTCGCCGTGACCAGAAGTCGCGCTCGCTGCGTCAGCCACCCCGTCCACCTCAGATTGGGCCCGCCTCGCTGGAGGTTCGGGCGATGGAGAATGTTCCCGGGGGCCGCCGTCTCGCGGTTGGCGCGGCCCTCGCAACAGCCGCCGTGGACAAGGACCCACTCCAGCGACGCGAACGCCACGTGGAATGCGCAAGCGATTCGCGCCCGACCCCGGCAACTCTTGTGGCGGTTCCCCTAGAATGGGCCTTAAGCTTTTTCAACCAGCCATTTCCGCAAATCCGCGTCCTGCCTCATGAACGCCCCCTCCAAGACCGCCGCCGAACGCAGCAGCCGGGCCAGGACCTGGTTCGACGAACTCCGCGATCGGATCGTCAACGCGTTCGAGGAGTTGGAGGCCGAGGCCCCGGCCGAGCTCTATCCCGGCCCTCCGGGCCGGTTCGAGCTGAAGCCCTGGACGCGAGAGGCCGGCGGCGGGGGCGTGATGGGGTTCCTGCGGGGCCGCTTCTTCGAGAAGTGCGGCGTGCACGTCTCGGAAGTGCACGGGACCTTCACCCCGGAGATGGCCGCCTCCATGCCGGGGGCCGAGAAGGATCCCAGCTTCGTCGCCACCGGAATCAGCCTGATCGCCCATATGGCCAGCCCGCGGGTTCCGGCGGTCCACATGAACACCCGTTATCTCGCAACCACCGAGGGCTGGTTCGGCGGGGGCGCGGACCTGACCCCGCTCCTGGAGATCCAGCGCAGCCAGGACGCCCCCGACGCCCAGGCCTTCCACGCGGCCATGAAGGGCGCCTGCGACGCCTTCGATCCGGCCTGGCACCCCCGCTACAAGGCCTGGTGCGACGAGTACTTCTTCCTGCCCCACCGCGGTGAGCCGCGCGGGATCGGCGGCATCTTCTACGACCGGCACAATTCCGGGGACTTCGAGAGGGACTTCGCCTTCACCCGGGCGGTGGGCGAGGCCTTCCTGGGCGTCTACCCAAGGATCGCCCGCCATCGGATGGACGAGCCCTGGACCCATGCCGACCGGGAGGAGCAGCTCGTCCGGCGCGGCCGCTACGTGGAGTTCAACCTGCTCTACGACCGCGGCACCATGTTCGGCCTCAAGACCGGCGGCAACATCGAGAGCATCCTCTCCTCCATGCCGCCGGTGGTGAAATGGCCGTAGTTAGGCCCGAGCCCCACACCGCTCTCCCCCGCGAAAGCGCCATGGCGTTCACGCATCTCGCCGTCACCCCGGGCGGAGCCGCGAAGCGGCGCAGACCCGGGGCCAAGAGCGCCCCTACCGAGCAGGGCTTCGTCTATGAACCGGATCGTCCGGCCCCGGGTCTACGCTGCGTTTCGCCCGGGGGGAGGAACTTCACGCGCAATTTCAATTGATCGCCCCGCGGGCCAGAAGTGTGAATTCGTCGGCGCGAAAGCGCAGAGAGCGGTGTCGTGCTACTCTAAGCTTCCAGGAACCGCGCGATCCAGTCAGCGGCCCGCGCGTGGTCGTCGGGTCGCTGCAGGCTCTCGATCGCCCGGTTCGCCGCGTCCTCGGGGAACCTGATCCGGCGCCGCCCCTCGATCAGGGCGGTCGAGTAGGCCGGTGCGAACTCCGGGTGAAGCTGCAGCGAGATGGCGGAGGCGTCGTCGTAGGCCAGCATTCCGTTGGGGCAAAAGTCGCTGCCGGCGGCGACGCGGGCGGCCGGCGGAATCTCGACCACCTGATCCTGATGGGAGGCCGCCAGCGAGAAGGCCGGCGCATTGTCCATCCAGGGCTCGCGACCGGCGGCTCGATAGGTGTGCAGGCCGATGCCCCAGCCCTTCGGCGACTTGACGACCTTGCCCCCGAACGCCTCGGCCATGGCCTGGTGTCCGAAGCAGACGCCCACGAGCTTGGCCCTGCCCCTGGCGGCGCGCAGGAACGCCAGCAGCGCGCCGATCCAGGGATCGGGGTCGTAGACGCCGGCGGCGGCGCCGGTGACGATGTAGGCGTCGCACGCCTCGGGCCGCTCCGGAAGGGCGCCTGCCGGGACGTCGAACGTCCGCCACGCGAAGCCGCGGCCCGCCAGCAGGGCCTCGAACATGGCCGGATAGTCGCCGAACACCGGCTGCAGCGCCCTGGGCGGGGCCCCCGCCGCCAGGATCCCGATCTTCACGGCGCCATCCCCTGAGCCACCGACTTCAGCCGTTCCATGAGGGCGAGCCGGTCGGCCGGAAAGTCGTTATCCACCCACCAGTCCTCCACCCGGCGCATCACCTCGCCTACCAACGGACCCCTGGGAACGCCGGCGGCCATCACCTCGTCGCCGCTCAGAGGGAACTTCGGCGCGGTCCACGCCTGCGCCATCGGCAGGATCGCCCGCCACTGCCCGGCGGCCGCCGCGCGCCGGTCGGCCGCCCAGGCCAGCATGGCCCGGTCGCAGACCGCCTGCGTCCCCAGCCGGTAGACCCGCTGGCGCACCTCCTTGGGGCTCATCCAGGACGCCAGCCGCGGCTCTGTCGCGAGGGCGCCCGCCAGCCGCTCGCGCTGGGCGTTGGCGAGCCGCAGCCGCGCCGCGACCGCCAGCGCCGCCGCCGGCTCGTCCGGCAGCAGGGCGGCCAGCCGCAGCAACGGGTCGGCGCCGAACAGGATCTCGGTCTCGATCGCCACCAGGCCCTCGAAGCGGGCGAGATCGCGGCTCTGCGGCAACGCCACGGCCAGCACCTGCGCCTCGGCCATCAGCCGCACCGCCGCCCGAGGGTCCTCGGCGGCCAGCAGCTTCAGCATCTCCGCCCCGACCCGTTCGCCCGAGAGGTTGTCGATCAGCTCTCGCAACGCGGCGCAGGCGGCGAGGCCGGCGGCGTCCGGCGCCGCCCGCCCGTACCAGGCCTGGAAGCGGAAGAAACGCAGGATCCTCAAAGCGTCCTCGCGGATACGCTCCGCCGGATCGCCGACGAAGACGATGCGTCCGGCCCGCGCGTCCGCCAGGCCTCCGGCGGTGGGGTCATAGAGCCGCCCGGTCGGGTCGGCGTAGAGGGCGTTGAGCCGGAAATCGCGCCGCTGGGCGTCCTCGGCCCAGTCGGTGGTGAAGGCGACCACCGCCCGGCGCCCGTCGGTCTCCACGTCGCGCCTCAAGGTGGTGATCTCGAACGGCCTCCGCTTGGCGACGGCGGTGATGGTGCCGTGATCGATACCGGTGGGAACAGCCTTGAGCCCGGCGGCCCGGAGCGCCTGCGTGACTTCGGGCGGGGTCAAGGTGGTGGCGAGGTCGATGTCGTCCACCGGCCGGCCGAGGATGGCGTTGCGGACGCAGCCCCCGACGAAGCGGACGCAGGCGGGTCCCCCCACCGCCTGCAGGGCGGAGACCACCGCCACGGCCCCGGGCTCCTTCATCCAAGGCAGGACGCCCAGGCTTTCGATCACGAAAGCGCCGCTCCGTAAAGCCGCCCGTAGAGCGCCCTCAACATCCCGGCCGTAGCGCCCCAGATGAAGCGGTCTTCCCAGGTCATGGCGTAGAACCGGCGGCGCCCCTGGGGAGTCTCCAGGTTGTGCTCCTCGTGGTTGGCGGGGTCCATCAGGAACCCGAACGGCGTCTCGAAAACGTCGGCCACCTCGTCGGGATTGGGCCGCAGGTCGAGCGGGAGCGAGACGAAGCCCACCACCGGGGTGATGTGGAAGCCGCTGATCGTCCGGTAGGGCGTCGAGAGACCGGCGAGCGCCACCTGGGCCGGCTCCAGACCGATCTCCTCCCAGGCTTCGCGCAGCGCCGCCGCCCAGGGCGTCTCGTCCGGGTCGCAGCGCCCTCCGGGCAGGGCGATCTGGCCCGTGTGGCTGCGCAGACTGTCGGATCGACGCGTGAGCAGCACCGAAAGCCCCTCGGGGCGCTCCACCAGCCCCACCAGCACCGCGGCCGGCGTCGCCGCGGCCGTCTGTTGATCGGCCGTCGGCGGCGCGCCAAGGTCATAGTCGGACCTGAACTCGGCCCCGCCGTTGGCGGCGTCGAGCGGGTCGAGATGGCTGGCGATCCAGCGACGCACCTCGCCGGGCGGCGCCTTGAGGCTCACGGCGCGTCAGCCACGGCGGGGCCGATCGGGAACCAGACGCCGTTCGATTCCACCTCCAGCCGTGGTCCATCCGGCGATGGCCGCTCCTGGGCGATCTCGACGAGCTCGTAGAACACCGGGCGGGCGATGAGCGCCTCCAGCCCGCGGCGCACGTGCACATAGGGCCGGGGCTCGCCCGTCTCGGGATCCGTCTCGACCCGGATCGGGTTGTCCGCGCCCGCCTGGACCTCGTCGCCCACGTTGGTGACGAAGCTCAGCGCCGCGCCGTCCCGGTCGACGCGCACGGCCACGAAGGGGGCGTCCTCGACGGTGATCTTCATCTTCTCCACCGGGGTCACCAGGCAGAACCCGTCCGGGTCCTTGCGCAGGATCGTGGAGAAGAGCCGCACCAGGGCCTCGCGCCCGATCGGCGCCCCCTCGTGAAACCATTGGCCGTTCGGCTTGATGACGATGTCGATTTCGCCGGCGTGCGTGGGGTTCCAGAGGTGGACGGGGGGCAGCCCGCGGGCGCGCGCCTGACCCTGGGCCGCCTCAGCCACCCGTTCGAGCTTGCCGCCGGTCGTCTTCGCCATGGGACCAGTAGGTAAGCCCTGGCGCCGAGGGGCTCAAGCGGCGAGGACCGGGCCCTCCAGTCCCTGGTCGGCCCCCTCCTTCAGCGCCCGCACCAGCACCCGCCGGCGATCCACCGGCCCCGGCAGGACCAGCCTCGCCGCCGGCGCGGCGGCGAATCCCAGAGGACGGTAGTAGGGCTCGTCCCCCACCAGCAGGACCAGCTCCCACCCCGCCGCGGCCGCCGCCGAGCAGGCCCGGGCGATCAAGGCCGCGCCGAGGCCGCGGCTGCGGAACCGCGGGTCCACCGCGAAAGGGCCGAGCAGCAGGCCGGCCCGGTCGCCGATCTGCAAGGGCCATAGCCGCACGCAACCCACCGCCTGGCCGCCCTCCCACGCGACGAAGGAAAGGTCCGTGACCGGGGCGGCTCCCTCCCGAAGCCGTTCGGCCGTCTTGGCGTAGCGGCCCGGTCCGAAAGCCTCAAGAACAAGCCGCTCCACCGCCGGCCCGTCAGCGGGCCGCTCCGGCTCGATCGGCGGCAGGGCGGGGTCGGGAGCGAGGCTCATCGAACCGGCGCGCATAAGGGGCCGGAGACCTGGCCGTCAACGGCGACGTTGCGATCGGCGGCCCGATCGGGCTATTGCCGCCCATGCCTGACGGCGACTCGGGCTCCGCGCCCGCCCTTTTGCGCGAGCGCGACTATCTCCGCTTCCTCGCCTCGCGCTCCATGGGCGCCCTGGGCATCCAGACCCAGAGCGTCGCCATGGGCTGGCAGGTGTACGAGCTTTCCCGCCGGACCCTGGGCGTCGGCGCCTCGTCGTTCAACGTCAGCCTGATCGGCCTCATCACCTTCGCGCCGCTGTTCTTCCTGGCCCTGCCGGCCGGAGAGACGGCGGACCGCTACGACCGCCGGCGCCTGCTGCTGATCTGCTACCTGGGCGAGATGATCCCCGCGGCGGTGCTGGCGGCGGCGGGGGTCATGAAATTCGCCAGCGTGCCCCTGCTGCTCGCCATCGCGCTGGTGTTCGGGACCTCGCGCTCGTTCTTCTCGCCGGCCAGCACGGCGCTCGGGCCCATGCTGGTGCCGCGCGAGCTCCTGCCCAAGGCGATCGCCTGGAACTCCCTGTCTTTCCAGGCCGCCGCGATTCTGGGGCCCGCGCTGGCCGGCGCGCTGGTGGCGATCGGACCGGGCGCGGCCTATGTCGGGGCGCTCTGCCTCTACCTCGGCGCCTGGACGATGCTCTGGCGCATCCGCCGCGACACCCGGCCGGCGCCGCAAAGCGGATCGCGCCTGCGCCTCGTCAGGGAAGGGCTCGCCTACATCTGGACGAAAAAGATCGTCTTCGGCGCCATCTCGCTCGATCTGGCCGCGGTGATCCTGGGCGGCGCGACCGCGTTGCTGCCCGCCTTCGCCCGGGACGTGCTGAAGGTGGGGCCCCAGGGGTTCGGCCTGCTGCGGGCGGCGCCGGCGGCGGGCGCAGTGCTGGTGGCGTTCTATCTGTCGGCGCATCCCTTGCGCACCCGCGCCGGCGCCAAGATGTTCGTCTGCGTGGCCGTCTACGCCCTGGCGACCATCCTCTTCGGCGCCTCGCGGTCGGTGTGGCTCTCGGTGGCCGCCCTGGCTATACTGGGGGCGGCCGACAACCTGTCGGTCTTCGTGCGCCAGACGCTCGTGCAACTGGTGACCCCCGACCGAATGCGGGGCCGGGTGGCGGCGGTTTCCTCCCTCTTCATCTCGGCGTCGAACGAGCTCGGCGAGTTCCGGGGCGGCCTGGTCGCGCGCTTCCTGGGTCCGGTGAGCGCCGTCGTCTACGGGGGCCTGGGCGCGCTCGTCGTCACGGGGATATGGGCGAAGCTGTTTCCGGAGCTTCGGAAGGCGAACCGACTCGCCTAGGCCTTGGCGTCGGCGGCGTCGAAGAGAAGCTCGAGGCGCTGCGGCGGCCGGGCTTCGCGGCCGAGGCGCGGCGGTATGGCCCGGACCTCATGGCCCGACACCCCTTCGTGATCGGCGCCGCGGCCGCCGAGCGTCAGGCCGGCGAATCGGCGATGCTGAGGTCATGGCGAAGCCCTACGCCCTCGCAACCCATCCCGACGGCTGGCGGACCGTCGAGCCGAAGCCGAGCGCGGCGGCGCTGAAGGCCTTCTACGCCGGGGAGTACTTCCAGGCTTCGCACGGCACCTACGCCCAGGACTACACCGAGACCGAACGGGCCCACCGCCGGCTGTTGGCCGAGCAGCTGCTGCACGCCGTGACCCGGGCCGGCGGCGCCGGTGGGCGCTGGCTCGAGGTGGGTTGCGGTGAGGGGTGGCTGCTGGCGGCGGCGCAGACGGCGGGCTGGACCGTCCAGGGTCTGGACTTCTCGGAAGCGGGCCTGAAGCGGTTCCATCCCGAGCTGCTCGCCCGGGTGACCATCGGCGACGCCTTCGAGAAGCTCGAATCCCTGATCGAGGCCGGCGCCGTCTTCGAGGCGGTGGCGCTGGAACATGTGCTGGAGCACGTCGCCGACGCCGAGGGCCTGCTTTCCCGGCTGCCCCGGCTGCTGGCGCCGGGGGGCGTGGCGGCCCTCACCGTGCCCAACGATTTCAGCCCGCTCCAGCAGGCGCTGCGTCAGAGCGCCGCGGTCGATCGCGACTTCTGGGTCGCCGCGCCCCAGCATCTGAACTACTTCAACGGCCACGCCCTGGTCCGGCTGCTGGACCGCCTAGGCTTCGAGACCAAGGTCGCCTACGCGAGCTTCCCCATCGACTGGTTCCTGTTCCATCCCGGATCGAACTACGTCGCCGACCCCTCGCAGGGTAAGGCCGCGCACCAGGCCCGGATGGCGATCGACCTGCTGCTGGCCGCCCAGGGCATGGAGCCCTTCCTGCGGCTCGGCGAGGCGCTCTTCGCCTGCGGCGCCGGCCGCAGCCTCACGGTGATCGCGACCCCGCGGACATGAAGATCCGCTACGTCGCCAACGCCTGCTTCCTGATCACCCTCGCCTCGGGCCGGCGGATCCTCACGGACCCCTGGTTCCAGGGTCCCTGCCAGCAAACCTGGTGGAACTTCCCGCCGCCGCACGCGCGGCTGGCGCAGGAGATCCGCGAGAGCCGGCCGGATTTTCTCTACGTGAGCCACCTGCATCACGACCATCTGCACCCTGAGACCCTGGCCGCCTTCGACCGCGCCACGCCGGTGATCATCGGGGCGATGAACACGCCGAACCTCAGGTCGGCCCTGGCGGGACTGGGCTTCGGACGCCTGATCGAAGCCCCTTTCGAGACGCGTACGCCGCTGGGCGGCGACGGCGCCGAATTCGTGCTCTTCAAGGACTTCCATGGCGACACGCTCGGCGACGACACCCTGGTGGCCTACGACCTCGACACCTCCCTCTACCTCTTCGACGCCGACGGGACGCGGCTCTTGCTGGCGGTGGACAACACCATCCTGCCGGCCGACGCGGCGCGGATCGCCGAGACCTGGGGGTCGCCCGACATCGCCCAGCTTCCTTACGCCTCCGCCTCGCTCTTCCCGATGGCGATGGCCGACTACGACGAGGCCCACAAGCTGGAGGCCATGCGGCGGATCCGGGCGCGCACCGCCGCCAACTTCCGCGGCTGCGCCCTGGCCCTGGGGGCGAAGCGGGTGATCCCGGCCGGCGGGGAATATGTGCTGGGCGGTCCGGCCGCGCCGCTTTCGCGCTTCCTGCCGCAGCCGCTGGAGACGGAGCTGGCCGCAGAGCTCGCCTCGGCGGGCCTGGCCGAAGCGCTCGCCAAGCTCTATCCCGGCGACGTTCTGGACAGCGAAAGCCTCGCCGTCGCCCGCGACCCGGAGGCGCTCTATCGCGGCTTCACCGATGCGGACCGCGCCGCATACGCCCTCGGCCTTCGCGACCGCGCCCCGAGCTTCACGGAGCTGCGGCTGCCCGGCGCGCTTTCGTTCGACTGGGGCCGGGCCTTGAAGAAATGCGCCGCCAACTACGCCGCGCGGCGCGAGCGGTTCGGGTTTCGCCCGGCGATGGACGTCTTCCTGGACGTGACAGGCGAGGACCGCCGCCGGCGCTTCCTGTTCGGCTTCGCGCTCGACGCCCAGGAGGCCGGTTTGCGCGAAGGCGAGAGCGAGCGCGACCGGCTGACCTATCGGCTCGACGAGCGGCTGCTCTTTTCCCTGATCACCGGCCTCGTCTCCTGGAACGCCATGGAGGCGAGCGCCCTCATCGGCGTGAGCCGCGCCCCGGACGTCTACACCCCCGACCTGCATCGCAGCATGGTCCACTTCACCCTGCTGTCCTGACTCCGTTTCCAGGTTGCAACCCCGCGGCCGGATAGGCTTTACCTCGTCGAGAGGGAGCCCGCCGCGATGCCCGAGCCCATTGTGCTGCGCCCGTTGACCGCCGAGGATCTGCCCGTCCTCAGGCGGTGGCGGCGGATGGCGGCCTTCAGGGACGCAGTGCTGGCCGAGCTCGCGGCCGAAGCGCCGGCGCCGCCTTCGCCGTCCGGCGGCTTGGCGCTGTCGATCCATCGCGCCGAGGACGGGGCCTTGATCGGCCTGGCCGCCCTGGCCCCGATCGACGCCGCCTCCGGCGAGGCCGACGTCCACATCTTCGTCGCCGAGCTCGGCGCCGGCTACGGCGAGGCTGCCGCCCGCGCCATGCTCGGCTACGCCTTCGAGGAAATGGGTCTCTGGCGGGCGCGGCTCGCCGTGCGACGAGACGACGAGCTCGCCCTTCGTGGCTACGCCGCCTGTGGCTTCGAGCCGGCGCCGTCCGAGGATTCGACCCTTGCGTCCGACTTCATCGCCATGCGGGTCACCGAGGCGGTGTTTCGGAGCCGCCAGCCGCGGTTCGAGGCGCGCTGGGCGCTCGGGTAGGCGGTCAGCGAAGCTGGAAGAAGAGCGCGCCGCCAGCCTGGAAGCGCGCCCCGATCGTGTCGCCCGCCGCCTCGGCGAAGGCGTCGGCCTGAGGCCTGAGGCCGTCCTCGAACACGATCCAGCCGCCGGGGGCCACCTTCGAGGTCCAAGGCTCGGCGTCGAGGCCGCCTTCGCCGGCGATGTGGAGGAAGGCGATCGCGCCCTCGTAGGTGGTCGCGCCGAACGCGTCGGTGGCGACGGTAAGGCCGGGTCGGTAGCGCGCCGCCGCCTCGGCCGGGGCGGCGCGGATGTAATTCAGCCGCCCCTGCGCCAGAGGCGCGAGGTTCATCTCGAAGATCCTGAGGCTGGAGTCCGGCTCCGGCGCGGCTTCGGCGCCGCCCGGCGGATCACTCCACGCGTCGACGCAGAGCACGGCGCCGATCCGGTAGCGGCCGGCCAGCCAGACGAGGAGCGACGCCGAGCGGCCCCAACCGGCGCCCACCTCGACCACGTCGCCGGCCGGCGCGTGGCGCATCGCCTGCATGAACGCCACCATCTCGACTTCGCCGCAAGGTCCGGGGATCGCTTCGACCAGGCGGAAGAGGCCGGCGCGCTCGGCGGCGTTCAGCGGCGGCTGCGCTGGCCGCGTCGGCCAAAAGCACGGCGGCTTCAGCGCCGCCACCCGCTCGCGCAGCCGAAGGTAAGTTCGCTCGCTCGATGCGAGATCCTCCGGCTTCTCCGCCGGGATCGCCAACGCCACCTTGCCCATCCGAACCGACCAGCCCTTGCCCTGCCCTTCAGAAACCGCCCCACGGACGATTCGTCGAGAGCGCGCGAACGGTGAGCCGGGGTCCTGTTGTCGCAAGACCGCCAAACAAGCGCTTTCCGGTCCACGCTGACCAAAGAGGCTGCGCCGGCCTGGTTAATCATCGGCTAAGAAAGGGCCGCTGCGACGCCGCCAATGTCGGATCGCCGGCGCCCTTGCGCCCGCGGGCGTGCAGGCTAGGAGGAGCCATGGAGAAAAGCGTGTCGCTGGGCGCCCGGCTCGGCCAGCTGGCAAAGCTGCGGCAGGACCGGCCGGCGATCTCCGATCATCGGCGCACGGTCACCTGGGCCGAGCTCGACCGGAGGTCCAACCGCCTCTGCCGCTCGCTCGAGGGCCTGGGCGTGAAGCAGGGCGAGCTGGTGAGCGTCGGCCTGCCCAACAGCGTCGAGTTCGTGGAGGCCTGCTACGGGATCTGGAAGGCGGGCGCGACGCCGCAGCCCATCTCCCACCGCCTGCCGCCCTCCGAGGCCGAGGCGGTCATGGATCTGGCCCAGACCCCGCTCGTCATCGCCGCCGAAGGCTTCGCGCCCGGCCGCCCGAGGCGCGACGTGGAGGACCTGCTGGCGTCTTGCGCCGACGACAGCCCGGTGGAGGACCGCATCCCGCCGGTCTACAAGGCCCCCACCTCCGGCGGCTCCACGGGAAGGCCGAAGCTGATCCTTTCAGGCCGCCCCGGCGCCATGCCGCCCGACGCCCCCACCACCTACCGGACCAGCGGCGAGGACGTGATGGTGATGCCGGGGCCGCTTTGCCACAACGGCCCTTTCACCTCCGCCTTCGGCGGCGTGAACCAGGGCGCCCACCTGGTGCTCTTGCCGCGCTTCGACGCCGAGGAGACGCTGAAGCCGGTGGCGCGCCACCGCGCCACCTGGCTCTACCTGGTGCCCACCATGATGAGCCGCATCTGGCGCCTCCCCGAGGAGACCAAGGCGACGTACGACCTCTCGAGCCTGAAGACCGTCTGGCATCTGGGCGCGCCCTGCCCGCCGTGGCTGAAGGAGGCCTGGATCGGCTGGGTGGGGCCCGAGACCCTCTGGGAGCTCTACGCCGGAACCGAGGCGCAGGCGGTGTGCGTCATTCGCGGGACCGAATGGCTCACCCATCGCGGCTCGGTGGGCAAGGTGTTCACCGGCGAGATGCAGGCCTTCGATCCGGACGGGCGGCCGCTGCCGGCGCGCAAGACCGGCGAGATCTTCATGCGCCGCCCGGGCGGCGCGCCGCCCACCTACCGTTACCGCGGCGCCGAGGCCAGGACCCTGCCCGGCGGCTGGGAATCGCTCGGCGACGTCGGCTTCTTCGACGAGGAAGGCTACCTCTACCTCGCCGACCGCCGGGCCGACATGATCCTCGTGGGCGGCGTCAACGTCTATCCGGCGGAGATCGAGGCGGCCCTGGACGAGCATCCCCTAGTGCAGTCCAGCGCGGCGATCGGCCTGCCCGACGAGGATCTCGGCGCGCGGGTGCACGCCATCGTACAGCCGCGGCCCGGCCTCACCGAGGCGGCCCTCGCCCAGCACCTGCGCGCCCGCCTCGCGCCCTACAAGCTGCCGAGGTCCTACGAGTTCGTGGCCGAGAACATCCGCGACGACGCCGGCAAGGTCCGCCGCGGCGAACTGCGGCAGGCGCGCCTCGGGCCGCAGCCCGAGGGGCCGGCCGCCAATTCCGCAATTCCACTCGCGCCGGAAGGGCGGTAAGCCTCTGGCCCTCACGGAGGCCGGCGTGGCGATCGAAGCGGTGATCTGGGACTTCGGCGGGGTGCTCACCACCTCGCCCTTCGAGGCGTTCAACCGCTTCGAGGCGGCGCGGGGCCTGCCCAAGGATCTGATCCGCGGGATCAACGCCGCCAATCCCCACGCCAACGCCTGGGCGCGGTTCGAGCGCGGCGAGATCGGCCGCGAGATCTTCGACCGCCTGTTCCTGGAGGAGTCGACCGCGCTCGGCCATCCGGTGCGGGGAGCGGACATCCTGCCGGCGCTTTCGGGCGAGGTGCGACCGCGGATGGTGGAGGCGCTCACCCGCTGCAAGACGCGCTTCAAGGTCGGCTGCATCACCAACAACATGAACCACGGCAAGGGTCCCTCGATGGCCATGGACCACGAACGCGCGGCCGAGGTGGGCGAGGTCATGAGCCTCTTCGACGCGGTGATCGAGAGCTCCAAGACCGGGCTTCGCAAGCCCGACCCGAAGATCTACCTGATGATGTGCGAGCTGCTGGCGGTGAAGCCGGCCGTTTGCGTCTACCTCGACGACCTCGGCGTGAACTGCAAGCCGGCCGCCGAGCTGGGCATGACCGCCATCAAGGTGGTGAGCGAGGCCCAGGCCCTGGCCGATCTGGGGCGCGTCGTAGGTCTCGACCTGGCGGCGACGGAGGCGGCGTCATGACAAGGCCGGCCAAGATCGGCGCCCCGGCGGCGCTGGGGCGCCTTTCCGGCTGGTCCGCGGCCGACGGGCGCGACGCCATCGTCAAGACCTACAGCTTCGCGGACTTCAACGCCGCCTTCGGCTGGATGACCCGCGTCGCCCTGGCCGCGGAGAAGCTCGACCACCATCCGGAATGGTTCAACGTCTATTCCAGGGTGGAAGTGACGCTCGCGACCCACGACGCCGGCGGGGTCACCGAGCTCGACGTCACCTTGGCCGCGCTCATGGACAAGGCCGCCGGCGAGGCGGGAGCCAAGCCATGACCCCGAACGGCCGCGTCGCCGGAAAGAAAGTCTTCATCAGCGGCGGCGCCGGCGGGCTTGGCTCAGCCATGGCGCAGATGCTGGCCCGGGAGGGCGCCAAGGTGTCGCTGGCCGACCTCGACTACGACGGCGCCAAGGCGGCGGCCGCGGCCATCGACGCCGTCGAAGGGGCCGGGACCGCCTTCGCCTTCCCCCTCGACGTCACCAAGGAAGACCAGTGGATCTACGCCCTCGAGGAGGCCGACGCGGCCATGGGCGGGATCTCGGTGCTGGTCAACAACGCCGGCGTCTTCGGGGTCGGCGACATCGAGCAGTTCGCCTTCGAGGAATGGAAGCGGGTGATGAGCGTCAACGTCGACTCGGTCTTCCTGGGGACCAAGCACGCGCTCAAATACCTTCGCCAGAACCAACCCGGCTCGATCGTCAATCTCTCGTCCATCGCCGGGCTGATCGCCGCCCACAACACGCCGGCCTACAACGCCTCCAAGTCGGCGGTCTGGCTGCTGTCCAAGAGCATCGCCCTGCACTGCGCCAAGCAGGGGCTCGACATCCGCTCGAACTCCATCCATCCGGCCTTCATCGACACCCCGATGCTGGAAGCCTTCCGCCAACGGTTCGGCAAGGCCGAGACGGACGCCAAGCTCGGCCGTCAGCTCCCCCTAGGCCACATCGGCGAGCCTGACGACGTGGCCGCCGCGGTCCTCTATCTCGCCAGCGACGAGAGCCGGTTCATGACCGGGGCGGAACTGAAGCTCGACGGCGGCGTCTCGGCCATGTGACGAGCCGGGCGGCTCAGTTCACCAGGATCGTGCCGAGCAGGAGCCGGCCGCCCGGGCGGCCGAGCACCATGTCGGTCTGCCGCTGCAGCTCCCGCCCGAGGTAGTCGGCGTTGGGGACGGCGCCGGTCGGCAGGCCCGAGGCATAGGTGCGCACCACCTCGTCGTACGCGGCCCGCAGCCGCGGCGCCAGCGCCTGGGCGCGGGCGCGCAAGCCGGAGTCCGGCACGTCGATCCCCGCCTCCACCGTCATCACCCCGCGACGTCCGTCGGTGCGCAGGATGGTGGCGGTCAAGGTGTCGATCTGGATGTAGGAGGCGCCGCCGCCCTTCTTGCGCTTCTCGTTCTGTTCGGCGCGGGCGGCGAGCGGGGCGAGAACCAGGGGCGCGGCGGCCAGGGCCAACAGTCGGCGGCGATTCATGGCGGCAAGGGTGCCGGGGCCCGGTTGACGGTCTCTTTACGACCGCTCCGTTAACCATCGGGGGCGGGGAATGGTCCCGCTGACCAGGGAGGCCGCGTTGGGCCGCTTCGCGCCCCAGGGGCTCGATCTCGACGGAAAGGTGATCCTCGTCACCGGCGGGACCGGCTCGTTCGGCCGCCGGTTCGTGGAGACGGTGCTGAGCCGTCACGCGCCCCGCAAGCTGATCGTCTATTCGCGCGACGAGCTGAAGCAGAGCGAGATGCAGCAGGACCTGCGCGAACGGTTCCCCACCGAATCGGTGGCGCGGATGCGCTTCTTCCTCGGCGACGTGCGCGACCGCGCGCGCCTGACGCTCGCCCTGCGGGGCGTCGACATCGTGATCCATGCGGCGGCCCTCAAGCAGGTGCCGGCCGCCGAGTACAATCCCTCCGAATGCATCGCCACTAACGTGATGGGGGCGGAGAACGTGGTCTGGGCCTGCCTGACCAACCGCGTGCGCCAGGCGATCGCGCTCTCCACCGACAAGGCCTGCAACCCGATCAATCTCTACGGCGCCACCAAGCTCGCTTCGGACAAGACCTTCGTCGCCGCCAACAACCTCTCCGGCGACATCGGCGCCCGCTTCTCGGTGGTGCGCTACGGCAACGTGGTGGGCTCGCGCGGCAGCGTCGTGCCGCTCTACCAGCGGCTGATGGCGGCGGGCGCCGCCAGCCTGCCGGTGACCGATCCGCGCATGACGCGGTTCTGGATCACCCTCGGCGAGGGGGTGGATTTCGTGCTCTCCACCCTCACCCTGATGCGGGGCGGCGAGATCTTCGTGCCCAAGATTCCCTCGATGCGGATCACCGACCTGGTGAAGGCCATGGCCCCCAAGGCCGATGTCGAGGTGGTCGGCATCCGGCCCGGCGAGAAGCTGCACGAGATGATGATCTCGGCCGACGACGCCCGCTCCACCGCCGAGCTCGGCGACCGCTACGCCATCGAGCCGGCCTTCGTCGAATACCCCCGGGAGCCCTTCCGCGTGAACGGAGGCCCGGCCGCGGTGCCCGAGGACTTCGTCTACGCGAGCAACACCAACAGCGACTGGCTCACGGCCAAGGCGCTGATGGCCATGGTCGATGGCCGCCGCTGAGCCCTTTCTGGCCTACGGGCGCCAGACCATCGAAGACGACGACATCGCCGCGGTCGCCGCAGCCCTCAGCGATGACTTCCTGACCACCGGGCCGAAGGTCGAGGCTTTCGAGGCTGCCTTCGCCGGGGCGGTGGGCGCCGCCCACGCCGTGGCCTGCTCGAACGGCACCGCGGCGCTGCACCTGGCCATGCTGGCGCTGGGCGTGGCCGAAGGCGAGGTCTGCATCGTCCCTTCGATCACCTTCCTCGCCACCGCCAACGCCGCCCGCTACGTCGGCGCCGAGGTGGTGTTCGCCGATGTCGACCCCGAGAGCGGGCTGATGACGCCCGAAACCCTGGAGGCGGCGATCCGCCGTGCGGAGGGACGCAGGATCGCCGCCGTGCTGCCGGTCCACCTGCGCGGCGACATCGCCGAGCTGCCGGCGCTGCGGGCCCTGGCCGACCGGGCGGGCGCGGTGCTGGTGGAGGACGCTTGCCACGCCCTCGGCTCGGCCATGCGATTCGACGGGGCGGCCGCATGCGCCGGCGACAACCGCTACGGCGCGCTGGCGACCTTCTCCTTCCACCCGGTGAAGACGTTGACCACCGGGGAGGGCGGCATGGTCACGGCCGCCGATCCGAGGCTGGCGGAGCGGCTGCGGCGGTTCCGAAGCCACGGCATGGAAAAGCCGGCCGGCGCCGATCCCTGGTGGTACGAGATGGCCCAGCCGGGGTTCAACTACCGCCTCCCCGACATCCTTTGCGCCCTCGGCCTCTCCCAGCTCGCCAAATTGCCGCGGCTCGCCGAGCGCCGGCGGACGCTGGCGCGCCGCTACGAAGCAGCGCTCGCGCCGCTTGCGCCGCTGGTCCGTCCGGCCGCCCGGCCGCCCTGGTCCGATCCCACCTTGCACCTCATGACCGTGCTGATCGACTTCGCCGCCGCGGGTCGGACGCGGCGCCAGGCGATGGACGCCTTAGGGCGGCGGGGCGTCGGGACTCAGGTCCACTACATCCCGGTCCATCGCCAGCCCTATTACCGGGCGCGGTACGGCGACCTCACGCTTCCGGGGGCGGAGGCCTGGTACGCCCGCTGCCTCTCCCTCCCGCTCTATCCAGCGATGGAAGACGCCGATCCCGATCGGGTGGCAGGCGCACTGGCCGAGGCTCTCGCGCCATGAACCCCGAGATCGAGATCGCCGGGCGCAGGATCGGGGCGGACCACGAGCCCTATGTGATCTGCGAGCTTTCCGGCAATCACAATGGCCAGCTGGCCAGGGCTCTGGCCATGATCGACGCGGCGGCGGCCACGGGCTGCGACGCCATCAAGCTGCAGACCTACACCGCCGACACCCTGACGCTGGATTGCGACGGCCCAGGCTTCCGCATCGAGACCGGGCCCTGGGCGGGCCGCACCTTGCACGACCTCTACGCCGAAGCCGGCACGCCCTACGCCTGGCATGACGCCCTCTTCGCCCGGGCGCGCGCGCGCGGCGTCACCCTCTTCTCCACCCCCTTCGACGAGACCGCCGTGGAGCTGCTCGAGAGCCTCGGGGCGCCGGCCTACAAGATCGCCTCCTTCGAGGCGATCGACCTGCCGTTGATCGCCCGCGTCGCCCGCTGCGGCAAGCCGATGATCATCTCCACGGGCCTGGCGAGCCTCGCAGAGATGGAGGAAGCGCTGACCGTCGCGCGCGAAGGCGGCGCGGCCGGGGTCGCCCTGCTCCATTGCGTGTCGGCCTATCCGGCCCCCATCGAGGAGGCGAACGTGCGCACCGTGCCGGACCTCGCCCGCCGGTTCGGGGTGGTGACCGGGCTTTCGGACCATACGCCGGGAGCGGCGGCGGCGGTGGCGGCCGTGGCGCTTGGCGCGGCGATCGTCGAGAAGCACTTCACCCTCTCCCGGAGCGACGGCGGGCCGGACGCCGCCTTCAGCCTCGAGCCGCCCGAATTCGCCGCCATGACCGCCGACTGCAAGGCCGCCTGGCGGGCCCTGGGCGCGGCGACTTACGACGCGCTCGGCTCCGAACGCGCCGCCGCGGACCACCGCCGATCGCTCTACGTGGCCGCCGACGTCGCCGCCGGCGCGGCGCTTACGCCCGCCAACGTCCGCTCCGTCCGCCCGGGATTTGGCCTGGCGCCGAAGCATCTGCGCGAAGTGCTGGGGCGGCGCGCCGCGCGGGCGCTGAAATTCGGCGAGCCGCTCGACTGGAGCATGATCCTGTAGTTTGTCGCCGCCCATGGCCCGCGTCCTCGTCCTCTCCAGCTATGTGGCCGCCAGCCGGGTCGGCGGCGCCGCCCAGGCGCTGGCGCTGGCGCGCCTCGGGATCGAGCCGATCCTGGTCCCCACCTCCCTCTTCGGCCGCCACCCCGGGCACGGGCCGCCCGGCGGCGGGCCGGTCGCGGCGCGCACCATGGCCGCGATGCTGGAGGCGATCGAGGCGCAAGGCGTTTTCGGGCGGCTCGACGCGGTGATCACCGGCCACTTCTCCGCCCCCGAACAGGTCGCGCTGGCCGCGAGGACAATCAAGGCGGTGCGCGCTCTTCGGCCTACGGCCAAGATCGTGGTGGATCCGGTCATGGGCGATGGGGGCAAGGGGCTCTACGTGCTCCCGACCGTCGCCGAGGCGCTGGCGGCGGACCTCGTCCCGCGGGCCGACATCGTCGCGCCGAACGCCTGGGAGCTCGAGCGCCTCACCGGCGTCGCCGCGGGCGGTCCCGCCGGCGCGGTGAGGGCGGCCCGCGCGCTGGGCGCCCCCACCCTCGTCTCCTCGGTGGAGACCGGGGCCGGCCTCGCGGTCGTCTATGCGGACGCCGAAACCGCCTGGATCGCCAGCCATGCGGCGGCGCCGGCGGCGCCCAAGGGAACCGGAGACCTGTTGACCGCCCTCTTCGCCGCCGGCCTCGTCCAGGGACTGCCGCCGCCGGAAGCGCTGGCGGCGTCGGTGGCGGGCGTCGCGCGGGCGGTCGCGACGGCCGGTGGGGCGGACGAGCTCGCGGTCGCGGCCTTCCCCGTCGAGCTCGCCGCCTCGGGCGCGGTCCGCCTGGAGCGGCTGGATGGCTGACCCGCAGATCCGCGGCTTCTGTCCCGCGAGCTTCGCCGCCGTGCGGGACGCCTTCGCCGCCAATTTCGCCGAGGGCCTGGAGCTCGGGGCGCGGTTCGCCCTGGCGATCGAGGGGGAGATCGTCGTGGACCTGATCGGCGGCTGGGCCGACCGGGACCAGGCCAAGCCCTTCGCCGAGACCACGCTTGCCCCAATCTTCTCCAGCACCAAGGCGCTGGCGAGCCTGATGGTCGCCCGGCTCGTGGGCGAGGACCGGCTGCGCTACGGCCAACCGGTGGCCGAGGCCTGGCCCGAATTCGCCGCCGCCGGCAAGGGAGCGATCACGGTGGAGCAGGCGCTCTCGCACCAGGGCGGCCTCTGCGGCCTCCCGGGCCCCATGGAGGCGCGCGACTGGCTGGACTGGGAGGGGATATGCCGACGGCTGGAAGCGATGGCGCCGCTCTGGCCGCCCGGCAGCGCCAGCGGATACCACCCGGTGACCTTCGGCTACCTGGCCGGCGAGATCTTCCGGCGGATCGACGGACGCACGATCGGGACCGCGCTGCGGGAGGACATCGCGGCCCCCTTGGGGCTCGACCTGTGGATCGGGCTGCCGGACGCCGAGCACCATCGGGTCACCGAGGTGCGACGGCCCTCCAGCCTTCCGAAGCTCGGCCCGATCACCGAGGTGCGGCGGCTCGCCTTCCTCACCAAATGGGCCTCGCCAGGCGCGGCCAGCCTCGCCGAGCTGCGCCGCGCCGAGATCCCGTCGGTCACCGGCTTCGCCACCGCGACGGCGCTCGCGCAGGCGATGGGGATTCTGGCCTGCGACGGCCGGCTGGGCGGGCGCCGGCTGCTGGCGCCCGGGGTGGCGGCAGAAGCCGCGCGGGCGCGAATCTCCGGGCCGGACCTGGTGCTGCCATACGACCTCGGCTGGGGCGCCGGCCTGCTGCGCAACGAGGGGCTCTGGATCTACGGGCCGGGCGCGGCGACGTTCGGCCACTCCGGCTGGGGCGGCAGCTGCGTCTTCGCCGACCCGGAGCGCCGCCTCTCCGGCGCCTACGTGATGAACCGCCAGTCCGCCGACCTCATCGGCGACCCCCGCTCGCGCCGGCTGATCGACGCGGCCTACGCCGGGCTTTAGCCAACGCGGCCGTCAGGCCAGCTGCTTGCGTCCCAGCACCCCGCGCTCGTCGGCCAGCTCGGCGATCTGGACCGCGTTGAGCGCCGCCCCCTTGCGCAGGTTGTCGGCGACGACCCACATGGCGAGGCCGTGCTCGACCGTCGGGTCCTTGCGGATCCGGCTGACGTAGACAGGGAATTCGCCCTGGATCTCCTTCGGCGTGACGTAGCCGGGGGGCTCGCGCTTATCGACCACCATGAGCCCCGGAGCCTCGCGCAGGATCTCGCGCGCCTCGTCCTCGCCCAGCGGGTTCTCGAACTCCACGTGCACCGCCTCGGCGTGGCCGACCATCACCGGCGCGCGCACGCAGGTGACAGTGAGCCGGATCGCCGGGTCTATGATCTTGTGGACCTCGTTCCACATCTTGGCTTCCTCGTCGGTGTAGCCGTCGTCGCGGAACGCGCCGATGAAGGGGATGACGTTGAAGGCGATCTGCTTTGGGAAGAACTTCGGCTCCGAGGGCCCGAGGACGAACACCTCCTTCGTCTGGGTCCAGAGC
>Ga0213876_10000771_pt1 | contig 21987 bp, 10 predicted proteins | sample BarmaccomBMRX_R9_FD_160113 | JGI IMG/M metagenome (GOLD analysis project Ga0213876, IMG submission 160113) | Root-associated microbial communities from Barbacenia macrantha in rupestrian grasslands, the National Park of Serra do Cipo, Brazil - RX_R9 | ecosystem: Host-associated > Plants > Roots... | reverse complement strand
GGTCAAGCTGGGGCGCACGTCGGTCAACACGGTCGAGGTCTTGGAGGGGTTGCGCGAGGGCGACACCGTGATCCTCTCCGACACCGCGCAGTGGGACGGCCTCGACAGACTCCGACTCGACTGAAGTTGTCGCGGGAGCTGCTTTGAGGTAAGAAGAGGTTGAAACCCGCAGGGGCCCGCGCGGGATTGTCGCGCGGGCCTTCGAGAGGAGCGACGGCTATTTCCTCCCTGGCATACCACAAGCCGAAGCCGCGCGCGACGCTGCGGCTCTTCTGCTTCCCCTACGCGGGCGGCAGCGCCCTGATCTACCGCGAGTGGGGCGCGGCGCTTCCCGTACAGGTCGAGGTCTGCCCCGTGCAACTTCCCGGCCGCGGCCACCGCCTGCGAGAGGCACCTTTGCAGCGCATGCAGCCCTTGGCCGAGGAGTCTGCACGCGCGCTCCTCCCGCTGTTCGACAGGCCCTTTGCCTTCTTCGGGCATAGCATGGGCGCATTGCTGGCCTTCGAGATAGCGCGCCTGCTGCGCGCCCGGAACGTCCCCGGCCCGTCGCACCTATTCGTCTCGGGGCGGCAAGCCCCGCAGGCGGCCGAGACCGAGCCGCCGACCTACGACCTCCCCGAGCCTGAGTTTATCGAGGAGCTGCGCCGCCTGAACGGGACGCCGCCCGAAGTGCTCGCCCATCCCGAACTGATGCAGGTCATGCTGCCGCTGCTGCGCGCCGACTTCGAGGCCGTCCAGACCTACGCTTACCGCGAGGAGCCGCCGCTCGACTGCCCGATCTCCATCTACGGCGGCGTGCAGGACGAGGAGGTCAGCCGCGAGGATTTGGACGGCTGGTGTGCGCAGACGAACGCCCCCTGCACGGTGCGCCTCTTCCCCGGCGACCACTTCTTCCTCAACACGGCCCGCGACATGGTTCTGCGAACCCTCGCGCGCGAGCTGCACGAACGTCACCTCCTGTGAGCGCGCGCGGTGCCGACAGTGTCGCCGAGATGAACGCGCGGCGTGAGACGTGGCGGCCGGCCCCTTCGAACCTGCGTCTGTGCGGGGACGAGGTGCACGTCTGGCGCGCCCGGCTCGACTGCGACGCCTCCACGCTCGAAGTGTTACGCGCCGCGCTCTCCGAGGAGGAGAGCGGCAGGGCGACGAGGTTTCGCTTCGAGCGCGACCGCGCACGATTCGCGGCGGCGCGCGGCCTGCTCAGGGACATCCTGAGCCGCTACCTGCAAAGACCCGCCTCCCTCATTCAATTCACTTATAACGAATACGGCAGGCCCGAGCTGTCCGGGGACGAAAGCGGCCTCCGCTTCAACGTCTCTCACTCGGGGGGCGCGGCCCTCTACGCGTGCGCGCGCGGGCACGCGGTCGGGGTGGACGTGGAACTGTTGCGCGACGACTTCGCCAGCGTCGAGGTCGCCGGCCGCTTCTTTTCGGCGGCCGAAATACGTGACCTCGGCTCGCTGCCCCCCCACCTGCTGACGCGGGGCTTCTTCAACTGCTGGACGCGCAAAGAGGCATACATCAAAGCCCTGGGCGAAGGACTCTCACACCCCCTCGACTGCTTCAGCGTTTCCCTCTCGCCCGGCAAACCCGCGCGACTCCTCAACACGGACAGAGACCCCTCGGAGGCTGCGGCCTGGTCTATCCTCGACGTGCAGCCGTTTGAAGGGTACGCCGCCGCGCTGGCCGTACGGAACAGCAGCCCGCGGCTTAGCTTCTGGGATTGGCGCTGACGACGGCCCGCCCCGATGCCCTGGCGTTACCCCACCTGCCGAAACTCTCCGGCCTACACCTTTAAACTCACCTCCTCGTCGGCTCTGTTGCAACAAGCAATTTGAGCTATAACTTCGCCTGCCCTATCGCATCCCTGCCGCCCTTCCCCTTAACCCTGAAGACTGACTCCCTGATTCTGCCGAGACGCCCGTTGGTAGAACGCCGCCTTCAACGGTGCTCCAACCTTATCGTATGAACGAGCACGTCGCCTTTAGCTTTAAGCTTCGTCTGGCGATTCATCTCATCCTTTTCGTCTTCAGGTGGGTTCGCCGAGTGTGCGGCCAGATATTCCCCCACCGATTTGATCTGCCGCGGGTCGCTGATCTCGCCGCCGTCACGCGGGTTCGCTAACCCTTTGACGGCTTCCAACTCCGGCACACTCCTCTCTGACCACACTAGCCAGACCTTTTCCACCCCCACTTCATTATCGAAGGAATACCGCAAGCGATTCGGCAACTGACTTCATGCTAACGCTAACGGGGAGGCCGCCCGGTTCGATGATAGCGGGCGGCCCCCTCACGAGTTAACGCGTGAAGGCTCGCGCTGACGACCCGCCCGCGTCTATGTGCCCTCGTACTTTCACCCGCCGCTAAGGGTACGGCGAATCGTGCGAGCTTTGCCTCGACCGCCAGTGATTCTTCGCGCGCCGTGGCCGCCGGTTCCTCGACTATAGCGATGATTTTGTTAACTACACTGAGCGAGCTGCCGGCTCTTAAATCTTCGGGGTCGTTGACGGCAGGGAATATAAGCGAGTCCAACCCGGCGGGGCGCGAGCCCGAGACGCCGTGACGGACGATGTGCTCCGCCGCGGCTTTTGACAATTCACTCAGCAGCCACGAGCCGAACCACAGATCACGACTCCGCCGCGCGGCGGCGATGAACTCCTGCACCGGGCCGAGGCTTATCGCGAGAACATACTCCATTACTCACTGCTCGGGAATTCAGGACATCACGCTCTTCAGGCGCTTTACGTCCACCGATTAACTCTAAGATTATTTTTCGCGAGGTACGATGACTACACCGGCAAGCTTGCCAAATAGAGTGATGCCGGCACTGTCGTTGAATTATTTCAAAGGTGCTGCCAAATAGAGACTACACTCCGAGCCGGGCCAGACAGGGATAGAGGGAAGCTTCGGGAAGTATTTGGTTCGTGATGGGCCCGCCGCATGCTGCCGTGGGGCCCGCGCCGAAGATTATTAACGGTTTGGCTGTACACTCACGGCTTAAGCCTATCTCTGCCTGGCGTTAATTGTTCTTCTAACTACGGCAACTAAATCCCCGCGGCGCCCAAACCCGTTGAGTAAAACTTTGGTTGTCGGGGTGGGCAGCGCGAATGTAAAGCGGGTTTTGCCGCCGACAACGTCAAGGGATTTATATGGCCGGTCGTTTATGTAAAGATCCAGGCGCGAAATATTCTCCGACTTCACCTCAAAAATCGCCTTCCGGCTCGCGCGCGCCTCTATCTCTACGCTGAGCTTGATAACCCGCTTCCGCGACAGCATGGCGCCCGCTTGATTGATCAAGTTAACGTTGCGGCTCATTAAATCATCGCGGGTCATGCGGTGCAGCTTGTCGGGGACGACGCCAAGCTCTTCGAGCGGCGTGCCTGCGCTCGCACCCCTTCGGATGCTGCGCCGGATGGCGACCCGCATACCGGCGTTGCTCGGCAGCGGCTTAAACGGAGAGTCGGCGCGGCGTCTTAGTAACATTAGCAAGTCATCGTGGTCCCAGACGTTCGCGCCGCCCGCGCCCGTATTATTGTTTACCCCAAGAATCGCCCCGATCTCGTGGTCTCTGAAGCCGGCGATGAACATGTCCGTCGTGCTGTAGCAGAGCGCGTCAATGATTAGCACGACCGGTCCGTAATACCTTTGCCCTATGTCATTACAGGCCTGTTTAGAGGTCAGCGGGAAGCCGAGCGAGTAGGTCGCGCCCGTCATGACCGCCTGTGCGATTGAGTCCTCCCACTGCGCCAGGTCGTCGGACTTTGCACCCAGGCGACAAACTTCCAAATTCAGGGGCGTGCAGATGAACTCGAACAACTCAGGCTCAATCTCACGCGGCGTGAAGAGTTGCAGCAGTCGCTGGCCGTTATCAATGATGCCGCCGCCGTTATTCCGCATGTCAATGATGAGGCCGTTCTGAGGCAGCAACCCCATCAGCCTGGTGAATTCGTGGACGAACTTGTCCGTGTCCGGCTCCTCGAAGTTGAAGATGCGGATGTAGCCGTAACTGCCGGTCGGCGTCGAGACCCCCCGCGCTCGCAACCGCGTCGGTAGCAAGGTCGGCAGGTAGTCGTCAATCGCCACCCTTCTCCTGGCCGCACGACGCACCCGCCGCTCGGCGGCGACCGCGTCAGGGGCAAAAAGAATCTTCCTGGTCTGATTGATCACCGCACGCTGCAAATCTATCCCCATCTTTTTAGACGCCGTGTCGTCGCGTTGCGGTAGCAGCCGTTGTTGACTGTCATCGAGGAGGACGAGCCAATTGAGCCTCTGTTCTAAACAGCGACCGTCGCGCGTGCGGTAGGTGAGGTCAACCCAGAACTCGTCGGGCGGGAGCGAGCCGATCATGGGTCGAATTGTCAGTGCAGAGAGCCCGGCTGCGAAGCGCGCCTCCGGGTTGCTGCCGGCCTGCCGCTCACCGTTCAATTCAACGGCACGCTTGATGGGAGTGCCGTTCCAGAAGAGCACCTCGACGCCGCTCTCAAATGGCGGTTGCTCAAAACCGCGCGCCACCTGTGTGATGAGAAACTTAGGCTCGCTTGAGCGTCTGCCGAAAAACTCTTCGACGAGGATGGGGAGATAGGCAATCTTATTTGCGAAGGGGTCGGGCAGCGAGTAGTTTGTGTGGAAGTCGCGCAGAGAAGTGAAGATCGCCTGCATCTGCTCGTGGAACTGCAACTCGCTAGCCAATTCATGCTCATCAGCCTCTGATAGACGAAATTTCAGCAGCTTGAGTTGCTGGACGGGGTCAATCGCGTGAATGGCTCGCTTGAGTGGGAGATGCGCATAATTCATCTCGATCAGCACCAGGGCCTGATCTACCAGCAGGCGTCTTTGCTTGAGCGACAGCTTTCCCTTTCGCTTGAGCGCGTTGGGCAGGAACTCAGAGAGCAGCACTGAGTTCGACAGTAGCCGCCGCACGGCGGAATCAACTGCACCGACGAAAGCCAAGGGTTTTTCGGGTCTGCTTTGAGCCAAGCTAAACTCCTTTATTCAACTTGAGGATTGAAGGTCGCTTGCCAGTTTCGGCCGGCCATCTTAGCGCCGATCTATTCGATTAATGCTGGATTACTCTAAGGATGAACTTACCACGAGAGGTGCTGCAAACCGAAGAGTATCTCGGGCGCGCGTGCTCAGACGGAGTTCCACGACCACGAGCGGGTCGAGCGGCTGACAGGGCCGTCTTCTACTTCGCGCGCCCCTATCACTCGTGGGAGCCGGGCAGCAACGAGAACGCCAGCGGGCTCCTGCGCCCGTACCTGCCCAAGGGCCAGAGCAGGAACTGCCCTACGTCGAGGGCATAGAGCGGGCGAAGCGCCCCGGTCGTCTTCACCCGCGGCGAGGTGTAAGGCGAATGAGCGACGCGTTAACATTGGAGAAGTCGACGAACGGGACTATTTCGTCCAGCACGCCGCGGTCGCCGGTCACGATGGAAGGAGCCTCCGGCGAAACATCGCCACGAAGTCGTAAGGGAGGCTAAAGCAGGCTTGGCCGAGGCGTGGTAAGTGTATACGTTGGCGGGCGGCGACTTCCGAAGGCAGTCCTTAATTGATGAACGAAACATTACGGGCGACATGGCCCGACCCGATGGACAAGGGAACTTGAGTTATGTCGTCTGCACAACGCCTAAGACGACCTAGTTAAGCGGGACGCGCCCGCCCGTTCTTCGTCTCGCCGAAGCCGACCTAGCCACCGGTGCCGCCACTCAGACCTCTAAACTGGTTAACGCGGGAGGCCGGCGCGGTTCACGAGGTCTTGGAAGCGCGGGTCTGAGCGCAGCTTGTCGTAGAGTGGGTTGCCCCTGACTTCGAGCGCGAACTGGTTACGCTCCTGCACCGCCTTGTCGAGCCAGGACAAGGCTTGCCCCTTGTCGCCCAACCTCGTGTAGGCGTTCACGTATTCGGACGCCGGGGCGTATTCTCCGCGCTTCCCTCTTTCGTTCAATTTGTCGAGCCGCCACTGTGCCAATTCGCGGACGGCCGTCTCGAAGCCCGACGCGGCGTAAGTGCGTTCGAGACCTGTCGCCTGTTCGCCCGCCCCGCTCAAAGCTTCGCGCCCTGCCCGGAGCGACTCACGCGCAACGCACGCACGTACCGCATCACGCTCGCGAACGGCGCCTTCCAGTTCGTCACGACCTCGGACCCGGGACGCATGCTCCTGTCGAGCGCCCGCTTTAAACACCCGCGGCATTATAAATTTATCCGAGCGACACCTTCTCGCGCCCGTGCCTTAAGACCTTTGCCATCCAGATTAGCTCCTTCAGAAACTGGTCGGCGCGCCTGACGTACGAGCGTTCGAGCAGCGCGCCCGACTCGTCGAAGAGCTTGTGCGCCGCCGCGAAGTTCATGTCCCAGAAGATCGTCACCAGCCCCAGTTCCCTCAACACCGGCAGAAGGCCCTGGACGACGCGCACCCCGCCGAAGCCCCCGGCCGAGACGCCGCACACGCCGACGGCCTTGTGGATGTACTCCTTCAGGTTCGTGTCGAGCGCGTGCTTGAGCAGGCCCGGGTAGCCGTGGTTATACTCCGGCACGACGACGACCAGCGCGTCGGCGCGGCTCATCTGCCCCGAGAAGCGCACGTCCTTGATGGCCTCGCCCTCGTCGTCAAAGGGGAGGTCGAGGTCGCGTATGTCGATCAGCTCCGTCTCCACGCCTTCGCGCTTTCCGACTTCGCCCAGCATGAAGCGCGCGACGTTCTCGCTCGCGCGGCCCTTGCGCGCCGTGCCGAGGATGACGGGGATGTAGAGCGGTCTCTCCATGTCCATCCGTTTAAGTCCCCCTGACCTTCTCCCAAGATGTGAAGCCGTCCGAGACGAAAGCATAATGCGCCCGCCGCGGCAGTTCCGCCAGCCCTAAGGTCGGGAAGGGGCGGACGAGGTTTTTGACCGCGGTCTTGTCTTAAACTATCAGCCTCGCGCAGGGAGGTGGAACGTTGATCGAATTCGGCGAAGACTTGTGCCGCGACTTGAAGGAGGCGACGGCGCGCGAGTGGCTTGAGACGAACGGCCTGGGCGGCTTCGCCTCTTCGACCGTGGCGGGGCTGAACACGCGCCGCTACCACGGCCTGCTCGTGGCGGCGACGCGGCCGCCCGTCGGCCGCACGGCGCTGCTCTCGAAGCTGGAAGAGACGCTAATCGTCGCCGGCCGCCGCCACGAGTTGTCGGCCAACCAGTACGAGGGGGCCGTCCACCCGCAGGGGTTTCAGTGGTTGAGCCGCTTCCGGCTCGACCCGTTCCCCGTCTTCACCTACCGGGTCGAAGGCTTCGAGCTGGAGAAGGCGGTCGTGATGCTGCACGGCGAGAACACGACCTGCGTCAGGTATTCGCTGCGGCGTGTCGATTCGGGCGAGGCGGACGTGCGGCTCGAAGTCCGCCCGCTGATAGCCTTCCGCGACTACCACGCGCTGACGCACGAGAACGGCGCGCTCGACTCCCGCGTCCGCGTCGAAGAGGGTCTGTTGACCGTCGCGCCCTACGAAGGTCTGCCCCCGCTCCACTTCGCGCACGAGGGCGGCGAGGTCGAGGCGGCGGGTTACTGGTATCGAAACTTTATTTACGCGGAGGAGCAGGCGCGCGGGCTCGACTACCGGGAAGACCTCTTCAGCCCCTTCGCGTTGACGTTCGACCTGAACGGGCGCGGCGAAGTCTCCGTCATCGCTTCGACCGAGAGGCGAGACGCCGCGCGCGCCGGCGAGTTGATCCGCGCCGAGGTCGCGCGGCGTGAGCGCGTGTTGCAGTCGGCGCCTGCTGACGACGACGCCGTGCGGGCGTTGACGGCCGCGGCCGACCGGTACGTCGTCGCGCGCGGGAGTCAGAAGACGGTCATCGCCGGCTACCACTGGTTCGGCGACTGGGGGCGCGACACGATGATCGCGCTGCCGGGCCTGACGCTCGTCACGGGCCGCTTCGAAGTGGCCCGCAGCATCCTCGAAGAGTTCGCGCGGTACGTCAGCCGCGGGATGCTCCCGAATCGCTTCACCGAAGGCGACGAGGCGCCCGAGTACAACACCGTGGACGCGACGCTCTGGTACTTCGAGGCCGTGCGCGCGCTCGTCGCCTACACGGGCGATGTCGAGTTCGTCCGCGAGCGCCTCTACGCCGTCCTCAAAGACATCATCGACTGGCACGAGCGCGGCACGCGCTACGGGATTCATGTGGACGCCGACGGTCTGCTTGCGGCGGGCGAGGAGGGGACGCAACTGACCTGGATGGACGCGAAGGTCGGCGACCACGTCATCACGCCGCGGCGGGGAAAGCCCGTCGAGATTCAGGCGCTCTGGTACAACGCCCTGCGCGTGATGGAAGAGCTGGGGCGCGCGTTCGGACTTGTAGAAGACGAGGGCAAGTTCGCCTCGATGGCCGCGCACGCCTTTGAAAGTTTCGACGCGCGATTCTGGAACGAGGTGGCCGGCTGCCTCTACGACGTGGTGGACGGCGCGGCCCTTGACGCGTCTATTCGACCCAACCAGATTTTCGCCGTGAGCCTGCACCACTCTCTGCTCTCGGGCGAGCGCGCGCGCCGCGTGGTCGAGGTGGTCGAGCGCGAACTGCTCACGCCCTACGGCCTGCGCAGCCTCGCGCCCTCCGACCCACGCTACAGCGGACACTACGGCGGAGGCCCCGCGCAGAGGGACGCAGCCTATCATCAAGGGGCGGTCTGGGCGTGGCTCGTCGGGCCTTTCGTCAAGGCTTATCTCAAGGTGCACGGGCGCACGCCCCGTTCGGTCTCTGACGCGCGAAGCCTCCTCGGCCCGCTCGTCGCCCATTTGCGAGAGGCTTGCCTGGGCCACGTCTCTGAAATCTTCGACGGCGACGCGCCGCACGCCCCGCGCGGCGCGGTCGCGCAGGCTTGGAGCGCGGCGGAGCTTCTGCGCGCGCTCGTCGAGGACGTTCAAGGCGGTGCAGTCAAGGCTTGACAGGTGTCTGAAGTTTTTCACGACGGCTGCGCTCTTCAACCCGCGTAAGCTTCGGGCGACGGCCGGATTCGGTGTGGCGCGTCCGTTGCTTCTGAGTTCTGTCTCGCAAGCACGACTTATGAAGGTGCCGCCTGAAGAATTGAAGGGTGACGTGCGGAGGGTCGTCGCGGTGATACCCGCGCGGATGGGCTCGTCGCGCTTTCCCGGCAAGCCGCTGGCGCCGCTCCTCGGACGGCCGTTGATCGAGCACGTCGTGCGCCGCGCCTCGATGTGCGAACAGCTCGAAGCAGTCTACGTGGCGACGTGCGACGAAGAGATACGCGCGGCGGTCGAGCGTTTCGGCGGCGAGGTCGTCATGACTTCGGCCGCGCACGAGCGCGCCAGCGACCGCGTCGCCGAGGCCGCCGAAAGCTTCGAGGCCGAGGTCGTCGTGATGATTCAGGGCGACGAGCCGTTGGTCACGCCGAACATGATCGCCGCGGCCGTCGCGCCGCTCTTCGCGGACGCCTCCGTGTCCTGCGTGAACCTCGCGCGCCGCATCGAGAGGCGCGAGGATTACCTTGACCGAAACACCATCAAGGTGCTGATGAATTTGAAGGGGGACGCCGTCTACTTCTCGCGCGCGCCAGTCCCCGGCGGCGCCTTCGCGTGCGACGGTGACGACGCGAGCCCGCCCGTCTTCAAGCAGGTGTGCGTCATCCCCTTCCGGCGCGACTTCCTGCGCGAGTTCGCGCACCTGCCGCAGACGCCCCTGGAGCGCGCGGAGTCCATCGACATGCTGCGCGCAATCGAGCACGGCCGGCCCGTGCGGCTCGTCGAGATAGAGGAGGAGACGCACGCGGTGGACACGCCCGAAGACCTTCGACTGGTCGAGGCGCTGTTGAAGGACGACCCGCTCGTCCGGCTCTACGACGGGGCGGGCCTCCCCCGCGGGGGGCGCGTATGAGCTGGCGCGTGCTGGTCAGCGCGCCGTACATGCTGCCGGCGCTCGAAGAGTTCCGCCCACGGCTTGAGCAAGCGGGCATCGAGATCGTCCGCGCCGAAGTGCGCGAACGTTTGAGCGAGGAGGAGCTGTTGCCGCTCGTCGCGGAGATCGACGGCGCCATCTGCGGCGACGACCAGTTCACGGAGCGCGTCCTGCGCAGCGCCCCGCGGCTGAAGGTCATTTCGAAGTGGGGCACCGGCATCGACTCGATTGATTCGGGCGCGGCGGCGCGGCTCGGGATACGCGTCTGCAACACGCCCGACGCCTTCACAGACCCGGTGGCCGACACGGCGCTCGGCTACGTCCTCTGCTTCGCGCGCCGTCTCCCGTGGATGGACGGGGACGTGCGCCGCGGCCTGTGGGTGAAGCCCGACGCGGTCGCCCTGCGGGAGTGCACGCTCGGCGTGGTCGGGGTCGGCAACATCGGGCGGGCGGTCGTGCGCCGCGCGCGCGCCTTCGGGATGAGGGTGCTCGGCACAGACCCTTTGCCCGTGCCCGCCGCGTTCGTCGAAGAGACGGGCCTGAACATGGTGCCGCTCGGCGCGCTGCTCGCGGAGTCCGACTTCGTGACTTTGCACTGCGACCTGAACCCGACCTCCTTGCACCTGCTCGACGGCGCCGCCCTCTCGCTCATGCGCCCCACGGCCTACCTCGTCAACACTTCGCGCGGGCCTGTGGTGGACGAGGCGGCGCTGTCGCGCGCGCTCGCGGAAGGCAGACTCGCCGGGGCCGCGCTCGACGTGTTCGAGGTCGAGCCGCTGCCAGGAGAGAGCCCGCTTCGCGCGTTCGAGAACTGCCTGCTCGCGCCCCACAACGCCAACTGCGGCCGCGCCGCGCGTGCACGAGTCCACGAGACGACCATCGCCAACCTCCTCGCGGCGCTCCGGGAGGTCGTGTGAGCGCGCGCGTCGAAGGCGGGTGGCTGCTCGGGCGCGGCGTGAGGGGGCTCCTGCGGTGCGACGAGGCCGAGGTGGTCGAAGGCATCGCGCGCTACGTGATGTCGCAGCACAAAAGCCTGCGGGTCGGCTCGGCCTTGATGGAGAGCGCGCGCGGGACACCGCTCCCGGCCGCGACGGCCCTGCTCGGAGGGTTGAAGAGGTTTCTCGAAATGCGCGTGGGCGCGGGCCGCGAAGGGGTCGTGTGGGTCGCACGCCTCGGCAACGAGCGGCGGGCCGTCGAGCCGCTTTCCAAACTCCTCCCCGAGGTGAGCTGGACGGAGTGGAAGTTCAGACATTGGCCCGACGCCGCGGCGCTGCGGGCGGTCGCAGGACTGCGGCCGTCGTCCGTGCGCCGCGCGTTCAGGCTCGCGCGCAGGCTGCACCGGCGTTACGAGTTCTTCAAGGTGCTCCGCGTCCTGGAGCTGCTCGGCTACTACTCGCGCTACCTCGCGCTCTTCCGCGGCGGGCGCTTCCGGCTCGCCGTGATGTCGAGCCACAGCAACCCGCACGGCATCGCCTTCAACCTCGCGGCGCGCAGGTGCGGCGTGCCCGTCGTGCTCGTCACGCACGGGATGCCCGTCCGCCCCGTCGCGCCGCTCTCCTACGAACTGGCCGTCGTCCACTGCGAGGTCGCGCGCCGGACGTACGAGGAGGAGGGCTGCCGCATCGAACGCGTCCTCGTCCACGGCCGGCGGCAGCATTACTCGCCGATGCCTGTCGCACAGCTTCCCGCGCGTCTGGCCGTCGGCCTCTTTCTCTGCAAGGACGTGAACGAGGTTCGTCTGCGCGCGCTCGTCGAGCGGCTGCTCGCGGACGCGCGCGTGTCGCGCGTCCTCCTGCGCCCGCACCCGAAGAACCTCTGGCGCGGGTTGGAGGAGTGGGTCTCTTTGCGGGGTGAGCCGCGGCTGTGTCTGAGCGCGGGCGGCGGTGTGTTCGAAGAGATCAAGGCGTCCGACCTCGTCCTCGCGGGCAACTCAAGCGTGCTCGCCGAGGCGCTGACGGCCGGCCGTCCCGCCGCCTACGTGCGCGGCATCGACCACGGCCCTTACGACCTCCACGCCTTCGTCGCGCGCGGCCTCGTCTACGAGTACGCCGACGAGCGCGGCCTCGAACCCGAAGCGATGCAGAGCTTCTACCTGCGCACGGACTGGCCGGCCGCGCTCCGCCTCTTCGCCAACGTCTGCGAGGACGAGGCGGCCGTCGCCCTGCGGACGGGGGACGCACTGCGCGAGGTCGCGTCCCTCATTTCCGAGAAGGCGAACGGTTAACGAAGCTTCATGAGCGGCGTCTTGCAACACGTTGGTTCCATCCCCGGCGGCGAAGTCGAAGGCTCACTTGACAACTTCCGCGACCTACTGTAGTCTGCGCTCTCATTTTGCCGTTGGGTGATTGCCCCGCTCCCTAAAGTCGCCCTTTTCACCAAACCCTTAAATGCCCGTACTCTTCACCGCGCCCGCGAACTGTCTTCACGCTGACGCCTAATTTGTACGGCCAAGTCAACGTCCCGTTCCGACGCATGCCGCCGCCGGCATAGCCTCTTTCTAACCACTGTCCGACCCGGCGCGAGGTTTAAGAAGGACGCTCACAACGAGCGGAAACCTCGCAAAAACTTAGCCCCGATTACTCTGCTCCGGCAGTCTCTCGCGCGTCGCCCGCCCCGGCTTTCCTCTCTTTGCACGGGCGCACGCCGGACTCGGCCCGGAGCGCGATCAGGCCCTCACGTCCCGCGCGTGGGCGGCCACCCCTTCACCCTTCTTCAGAGGCCCATACATTCCAATGGCGCTCAAACAGACGACGAACCGGGGCCGGGCTGCACAGTCCGCCCGGGCGCTCCGCCGCTGCGGACTGCCCCTCTTCGTGTCGGTGTTGCTGGCGGCGGTCTGCCTGAGCGCCGTGCGACTCGTCCCCGGCGCGTTCGCGCAGGAAGGCGCGCAGGGGCGCGGCTCGCGCCCGGCCGGCGTCACGCCGAAGCGGCAGAGCCCGCGCACGAAGGCGCAGGCCGAGGGGGCGTCGTCGTCGAAAGCCGCGGCGCAGTCGAACGGCGCCGAGCTGCCGAAGAAGCCGAGCGCGCGGGCGGTCGCGAACTCCGCGCTCGAAGCGCTGTCGCCGCTGCTCGCGGCCGCCGACTTCGACCTCGTCGGCCTGGCGGTCACGGCCAACCCGCCGTCGCAGACCGTGCCGAAGAACACGCCGACCTCGGTGCTCGTCAGCGTCAAGGTGCCCGAGGGCACCGACCCCGCGCCCATCATCGCGGGCCTCAACCCCGAGTACCGCGTGCGCGGCGAATTGACCGGCCCGTCGCTCTCCGCCCCGCGCACCATCGAGGCGCCCGTCGGCCAGCCGCTCCCCATCCCGCCGCTCGCGCAGGCCGGCGAGCACCTTTTGCAAAACCTCCGCGTCGTGGACACGGGCCGCCCCGACGAGCCGGTCGTCGCCGCCGTCACGCCCGACGCCTGCGGCATCACCGTCATCGAGCGCCTGCTCGTCTCCGAAGTCCACGTCAACGAGCTGACCTACGAGCAGATCGTCCAGGCCGGCATCAACATCTCTGACGACTCGTACCGCGCCTTCAACTTCACCGTCGGCCTCGGCACCATCTCCGAAGGTCACAGCATCACGATCCCCGTCGCCTTCCCCTCGGTCGGCGTCAACGCCTCGCTCCCCGTCGTCGGCACGCCGACCGTCAACGCCCCCGGCATCGACGCGCCGACCGTCATCCCCGTCCTGCTCACCCCCTCGGTCTCCGCCCCGACGGACGGCTCGCCCGCGCCCGAGGAGCCGAAGATCGGCGACGAGCCCGTGCGCATCCCCGGCGTCGTCGTCTTCCCCGGCCGCGTCGGCTTCCTGCATCAGTTCTTCGAGGCCATCGTCATCGTCTCGAACGGCGCCCCGAACGGCGCCCCGCTCGTCCTGCGCAACCTGCACGCGAAGTCGCGCCTGCCCGACGCGGGCACGCCCGGCGACGAGTCGGACGATCCCTTGCGCATCGCCGAGACGCAGACGGGCGGGCGCGTCTCCGAGCTGGATTTGCACGGGCTCGGGGCCGACCAGAAGTACGGGACGGCCGACGACACCGTGAGCTTCCGGCCCGGCGAGGCCGGGCAGGCGACCTTCCTACTCGAAGGGTTGAAGGACGGACTGCACACGGTTGACTTCGACCTCTCGGCGACACTCGAAGGTCTGCCCTCCGGCCCGGTGCAGGTGCAGGGGACGGTGCCGGGCGCCGTGCTCGTGCGCGACGCGAGCTTCGCCGTCACGTTCACGCACCCCGGGATCGTGCGCGCGGGTCAGGAGTACGACCTCGCGATGACGGTCACGAACACGGGCAGCCGCGACATCCTCGGCGCCTTCGCGCGCCTCAACCGCAACGGCATCAGCGGCGCGGAACTGATCGGCCAGGACGCGGGCGAGCGGCAGTTCCCGACGACCATCGTTAAGAAAGACTCGGCCACGATTAAGTGGCGCCTGCGCGCGAGCGTGACGGGCGAGGTCACGGCCTCCTACGTCAAGGTCGGCGACGACGTGAGCGCCGGCCTCCAGCTCGTGACGGGCGTCGGCGACCGCAACATTCCGCTCTCGCCCGAGTCGCTCATCCTGCCCGACCCCGTCCGTCACCTCCCGCCCGACTTCGTCGAGGCCGCGCGCGGCGTGCTCGGACAGGGCTGGAGCATCGCCAACGCGCCGCCGGGGTCGCTGCCCGCGGGCGTGCTGCCCGTGACGAAGCAGTCGGTCATCGACCGCGCCGTCGAGCTGGGCCTCGCGGGCATGCGCGTGGACTTCGGCGAGACCTCGGGCGTCTCCATCGAGACGCTCATGCGCGACTGGCTCGGCGAGCTGAAGCAGGACGCGGGCTTCGCCGACGCGCTGCGCGAGACGCCTTCGGGCAACGCCTACTACGACGCCGCCGGCACCGAAATCTACAAGCGCCTGACGGCCGCGGGCGGCATCAGCGCCGCCGACTACCAACGCGAGCTGGCCGACACGGAGTCTTCGCGCTCGCCCTTCATCTCGGCCCTCGTCACGCACGCCGACGGGCAGCCCGCGGCCGGGGTGCGCCTCGTCAACGCCTCGAACGAGCGCGTCGGCTTCGGCGCTTCCGCATCGGAGCGCGAGGTAGACCTTGATAACGCCGGCGCGCTCGTCATCGGCAAGACCGACGCCATCACGCGCGCGCAGACGACGCTCGGGCAGTTGGCGCTGGCCTCGAACGTCGCGGCCGAGAACTGGAAGGTCGAGCTGACGGGCTGGCGCGAGGGCGCGGCCGACCTCTCGCTGCTCTACGCGGCGTCGGGGCGCACCTACCGCCAGGTCGTCTGGAGCGGCGTGCCGCTCACGGCCGGCAGCAAGTATCGCGTCTCCTTCCGCACACTGAGCAGCTCGACGGCGACGCCCGTGCTCGAAATCTTCGACGGCACCAATTACGTCCCCTCGAACGTCGAGGGCGTGTTGGTGACGCTCGACCAGCCGGCGCCGCGCCTGGTCGGCGCCATCCAGGTCACGCCCGACGTGGTGGCGGGCGGCGACAAGTACGGCCGCCTCGTCGGCCTGCTCTTCTCCAAGCCGATGCTCAGGGATCAGGCCGAGAGCATTTCGCGGTACGCGGTCGGCGGCGGGCAGCTCAAGAACACCGACCAGGCGGTCGGCGGCCCAGTCAAGGTCAAGGGCGCGCACCTCGACTACGGCGACCGCTTCGCCTTCCTCTCGCTCGACTCGCCCGTCGGCCCGTACATCAAGCGGGACATCACCGTCACCAGCATGTCGGACGCGCGCCGCATGCCGCTCGCCTCCGCGCCCGTGACGATGCCGATTGACGCGCGCGTCTCGCCCGAGGGCATCCCGCCGGGCGCCTACCTGACCGGCCGCGTGCTCAACGCCGACGGCACGCCGGTCGCCGGCGCCAACGTCATCTACTGGACGCAGGAGTGCCCCGACCCTTCGAAGGTCACGCTGCCGCCGCCGCCCATGCCCATCGCGGTGAAGACGACCGACGCACAGGGGCGCTACGAGATCGACTACGTCCGCGACGGCGACTGCGCGCCGCTGAGCGTGACGGTCAACAACCCGGTCACGCACTCCGAGAAGCGCCTCACCTCGCCCGTGGCCTACGACGGGCAGCACATGGTCTTCGACATGGTCTTCCTCGCGCGCGGCAACGTGGCCGGGCGCGTGACGGTCGCGGGCCAGCCCGTGGCGAAGGCTTTCGTCAACATCGTCCCCGCGCTCGACGTGGTCGGCACGCAGGTCGTCGAGACGGACGAGAACGGGCGCTACACGGCGGCGGGCGTCCCCGTCGGCAACGTGTCGGTCTTCGCCGTCGGCACGGGCGACCTCTCGAACTCCTCGGGCTTCGGCGCGGGCAACATCGACGGGCCGAACCAGACGGCCACCGTCAACATCTCGATGCAGAACACGGGCGGGCGCGTCACGGGGCGCGTCGTGCGCTCCGACGGCGGCCCGGCGGTGGGCGCGCTCGTCGTCGCCTACGCGGTCATCCCCGGCGTCCCCTCGCAGAGAGGCGACGGCGCGACGGCCGTCGGCTACGCCTACGCCGACCGCGACGGCCAGTTCACCATCTCGAAGATTCCCGTCGGCGACGTGGTGCTCGAAACGACCGACTACGTCAACGGCATGAAGGCGACGCAGCGCGTGACGCTGACGAACGCCGCGCCGCAAGCCTCGAACATCCTCATCACGCTGCCCGGCCTCGGCGCCGTCTCGGGCCGCGTCCTGAACGAGACGGGCGAAGGCGTCTCGAAGGCCATCGTCACCTCGGCCGGGCGCGGCGTCGAGACCGACGCGCAGGGCTTCTACACGATGACCGACATGCCGGCCGGCACGCACGGCCTCTCGGCCATCGACCCGGCAACGTTGCAGACCGGCGCGGCCTCGGCGCTCGTCCGCATCGGGCAGACGACCGAGAACGTCAACATCGTCATCCTCCGCCCGTCCACCGTCGAGGGCACCGTGACGGTGCTCGAAGAGGGGCAGAGTGTGCCCAAGCCGGTCGCGGGCGCCTACGTCTCTTCCGACGGCACCGACCTCGTCCAGACCGACGGGCTCGGCCATTACAAACTGCCGAACGTCACGCCGAACGAGCAACTGACGCTGCGCGTCTTCGACACGAAGACGATGTTCGTCTCCAACCTCGAAATCCGCCTCGCGCCCGGCGAGACGCTGACGCGCGACGTGACCTTCAGGCCCGGCACCATCCGCGGCCGCGTCACGCAGCCCGACGGCGTGACCGGCACGGTCGCAGACCTCCAGGTCTACTCGCCGCGCCCCTACCTCAAGGCCGGCCTGAACCTCGGCCTCCTCGACGCGTCGAACCCCGCCACGACGCGCTCGGCCGCCGACGGCTCGTACACGGTCACGGGCAACAACCCCGGCGCGTTCCGCGTCTCGACCTCCAACGCCTTCTTCCCGACGCCGGTCTCTGCCGGAGGTCTGCTCGCGCCCTCGGGCGTGGCCGTGTGCGACCTGTCGCTCGTGAGCACGCTCGCGGGCAAGATTCAGGGGCGCGTCTTCCAGCCCGACGGGACGACGCCGGTCGGCCCCGGCGTCAACGTCACGCTCGGCGGCGGCTCGCTCGCCGACGCGACCGTCCGCACGGATGCGAACGGCCACTACGAGTTCGGCGAGGTCTTCTCGGCGGGCGCCTACCGCCTGACGGCGACCGACCCCGTCTCGGGCGCCTCGAACCGCATCAACGTCGCCGTCCAGCGCAACAAGGACGCGGTCTTCGACCTGCGCCTGCTCGGCACGGGGAGCCTGCGCGTGAAGGTCGTTGACGGCGGCGGCCAGCCCGTCCAGAGCGGCTCGGTCACGCTCGACGGCTCCGCCTACCCGAACACGCACCGCTTCGCGGAGATCACGCCCGACAGCGGCGGCGTCATCGCCTTCGACAATCTGCCCGAAGGCGCCTACGCGGTCGCTGCCACCGAGCGCGGCCTCGGCGGGCGCGTCGCGGTCAACGTCACGCCCGGCGGCACGGTCGAGACGACGATTCAACTGCAAGCCTCCGGCACGGTCGAGGGGCGCGTCCTTATGCCGGGCGGGACTGTGCCCGTCGGGCTCGCCGACGTGGAGCTGCGGTCGGGCGGACGCTCCATCGGCTTCGCCGTCACGACTGATGTCGAGGGCGACGCCGACGCGTCGGGCCACTTCCAGTTCCTGAACGTCCCGGCCGGCGACTTCACCATCGAGGTCTTCGACAATCGCACGGGCCGCGCGGGCCGCTCGGCGGGCCGCATCAACACGCAGGACGAGACGGCCACGGTCAACGTGCAGGTCTTCGCCATCGGCGCGGTCGCGGGCCGCGTCACCTCGAACGGCCAGCCGGTCGATCACGCGCTCGTCGAAATCTACGCCGACGGCGCGGGGCTGCGCTCGGCGCACCTCAAGGCGACGACCGACGAGGACGGCCGTTACCGCTTCACCGGCATTCCGGCCGGGCGCTTCACGGTCAACGTCTCGGGCGCGCCGGGCGGGCAGGGCGGCTCGGTCTCGGGCGTCATCTCCGGCACGAACGAGCCGCTGCCCGACACCATCGCCGACATCGCGCTCGAACCGACGCAGACCGTGACGGGCACCGTCTACAAGCTCGGCGGGACGGAACCTCTGCCGGGCGCGCTCGTCACCATCTACGTCGGCCCGCGCGTCTACCGCACGAACGCCAACGACGCGGGCGTCTACCGCCTGAGCTTCGTCACGCTCGGCTCGGTCATCGTGCGCGCCGAGGCGCCCGCGGGCTACGACCGCGGCGAGGCCCCGGCCGTCGCGGGCACGACGCCCGGCGCGACGATCACGTCCAACGTGACGCTCGCGGGCGTCGGCCGAGTCGCGGGCACGGCGCGCGACAATAACGGCGCGCCGCTCAACGTCGGCACCGTCACCTTCAGCAACAACGACTGGACGAGCACGCGCATCGAGCTGACGACCTCCGTCCGCGCGGACGGCACCTACAAGTTCGACGACGTGCCGGTGGGCAACTTCACCCTGAAGCTGACCGCGCCGAACCGCGTCGGCACGGCCGCGGCCGCGGGCGCGGTCGCCGGCGGCCAGACGGCCAACGTTGACCTGCGTCTCGAAGACGCGGGGCGCGTCGTCGGCCGCGTCGTCTCGGAGGGGGCGGGCGTGCCCGTGGCGGGCGCGGACGTGACGCTCACGCTCTACCGGCAGACCGGCGGCACGCTCTTCTTCTACGCGCACAGCGACTCGCAGGGCGCCTTCGCCTTCGAGAGCATCCCGCTCGGCACCGCCTCGGTCGCCGTGAGCGACACGACGACGGGCGGCGTCGCGCGCGCCTCCAACCTCGCGCTCGCGGCGAACGCGCAGGTCATCGACTTCGGCGACATACGGCTCGACGCGACGCCCGTCAGGGTCGAGTCGGTCACGCCCGCCGACGGCACGGGCAACGTCTCGCCGTCGAACGCCGCCGTCACCGTCAACTTCTCCGAGCCCGCGCAGGGCGTCAACTCCGGCTCGGTTCGGCTGCTCAAGGGCTCGGCGGCCGTCGGGGCCGGCGTGACGCTCTCGCCCGACGGCCGCGTCGCCACGCTGACGCCGTCGGGGCGCCTCGCCGACACGAGCACCTACACGGTCGTCGTCTCCACGTCCGTCCAGGACTTGAACGGGTTGGCGCTGGCCTCGGAGTTCCGCTCCTCCTTCACGACGCGCGACGAGACCGGCCCCGTCGTCACCGGCGTCACGCCGGCCGACGGCGCCGCGCACCTCCCGCTCGCGACCGACGTGGTCGTGACCTTTGACGAGCCGCTCGACCCGGCGCAAGACTTCTCGGCCGTCCTGCGCGTTACCACGGGGTCGCCGGCCGCGCCGGTCGCCGGCACGGTCACGCGCGCCGCCGACGGCAAGTCGGCCACCTTCCACGCGACGGCCGGACTCGTCGAGGGCGTGCGCCACACCGTCACCGTCGCGAGTCAGCGCGACGCGCTCGGCAACGTGCAGACGGCGAGCTTCTCGTCCTCGTTCACGACGCTGGACACGACGCCGCCCGTCGTCGATCCGCTGCCCATCGACGGCACGACCGTCCGCACCTTCCGCCCGGCCGTCACGGCCACTTACCACGACAACGCCTCGGGCGTGAGCACCTCTTCGGTCGTGCTCACGCTCGACGGGGCGAACGTCACGGCCGGCGCCACCGTCACCGGGACGGGGCTCAGCTACACGCCCGCCGCCACCCTCGCGCGCGGCGCGCACACTGTCACGCTGCGCGTCTCAGACAACCAGGAGAACGTCTCCGACGTTCGCACGGCCACCTTCCACATCGACGACTCCGGCCCCGTCATCACCGGCTTCACCGTCGCCGGCGCGCCGGCCGTCGAAGGGATGTTCGTCACCTCCTCGCTCCAGCCCGTCGTCGCCGTCACCTACAGCGACGACACCGGCATCGACCCGTCGGCCACGCAAGTCCTCTTCGGGCCGCGCGGCTCGACGCTCCAACCCGTGGCCGCGACGGTCACGCAGACCGGCCTCACCTACCAGCCCGCGGCGCCCCTGGCCGAGGGCGAGTACACGGTCGAGGCCACCATCGTCAACAACCTCGGCACCTCGACCGCGACACCGCGCGTCAACTTCACGCTCGACGTGGACGCGCCCGAGATCATCTCGCTCACGCCCTCCTCGGGGAGCCAGCACGGCGGGACGACCGTCACCATGACGGGCAACCGCCTGCTGAACACGACGGGCACCGCGCCCGCCGTCAACGTCGGCGGCTCGCCCGCCCTCATCAAGAGCGCCGAGCCGGGCACCCCCGACACGGTCGTCTTCACGACCCCCGCGGGCGCGCCCGGCCCGACCGCGGTCGAAGTCCGCACCGACCGCGGGCGCGCCCTGCTCACCGGCGGCTTCAACTACGAGGCCGACCCGCGCACGCCCTTCTCCGTCGAGCCCGACACGACCGTGCTCTGGCACCTCGACGAGACGGGCAACGGCGCCGTCACCGTCAAGGACTCGGCCGGCATCCTCGCCGGCACCGCCAGCACCGCCTCGCTTGAGCAGCCCGGCCGCTTCATGGGCGGTCGTTCGAGGGCGTCCCTCGTCTCGATTACCGACATCGACAACGTGCTCAACTTCGGCGCGTCGAGCTTCACGGCCGAGTGCTGGGTCAAGACCGGCCCCGTCAACCGCACCTACACCCTCGTCGGCAAAACCCACTCCAGCGAGGCCAGCGCCAACTACATCTACGGCAACTTCGCCCTCCAACTCCTGCCGTCGGGCGCGCTGCGCGCGCTGCTCTTCGACACGGCGAACATCCGCTGGCAGGCGGACATGCCGGCCACGGCCGTCAACACCATCGACAACCAGTGGCACGCGGTCGCGATGGTCGTGAACCGCGAGCAGGGGCGCCTCTCGCTCTACGTGGACGGCGTCGAGCGCGCCTCGGCCGCGATGCCAAGCGGCTTCGGCTCGATGATCAGCGGCTACCCGCTGCGCGCCGGCACCATCGACGACTCCGGGCCGCAGACGACGGGCACGACGCGCATCGCGGAGTTCACAGGCACCCTCGACGAGGTCAGAGTCTCGGCCTCGGCGCACTCGCCCGAGCAGATGCTCGCCACCTACCGCGGCACCGAGGGCACGCTCGGCCTCGTCGTCCTGAAGTACGGGCCGCAGTCGCTGCCGCGCGGCACGACCGTCCAGATGCCCCTGACGGGTTACAACCTCTCGGGCGTGACGGCGTCGGTCGTGGACGCGGCGGGCGTCCCGCAGGTGACGCGCACCGTCACGTCGTCGGCCACCAACGCGGTTGTCGAGATCGACGTGAGCCCGACGGCGGCGCTCGGCGCGACCCAGGTCGTGTTCAGCTCGCCGGCCGGCTCGGTCTCGAAGCCGGTCTCCATCGTCGAGCTGGGCCAGAGCGTCTACGACGTGGAGCCAGACACGCGCGTGCTCTGGCACCTCGACGAGAGCGGAGACGGGGCCGTCCGCATCGGCGACTCCGCCACCCTCTCCATCGACGGCACGGCGTCGTCCGCCTCGCAGATGCAGGAGGGCCGCTTCGGCCGCGGCAGGTCGCGCGCGAGCCTCGTCGCCGACACGGACTTCGGCGCGCTGAACTTCGGCGCGTCGAGCTTCACGGCCGAGTGCTGGGTCAAGACCGGCCCCGTCAACCGCACCTACACCCTCGTCG
>Ga0213876_10000770_pt1 | contig 21997 bp, 22 predicted proteins | sample BarmaccomBMRX_R9_FD_160113 | JGI IMG/M metagenome (GOLD analysis project Ga0213876, IMG submission 160113) | Root-associated microbial communities from Barbacenia macrantha in rupestrian grasslands, the National Park of Serra do Cipo, Brazil - RX_R9 | ecosystem: Host-associated > Plants > Roots... | reverse complement strand
CGTGCTGGCAGAGGACCTCGAGGAGCTCTTCGAGTTGGACCGGCAATCGCCGTACATGTTATTGGTAACGACAATAAGGGTAGACAAACAAATTCCTGTCCCGGCAGGATTCGAAGAAAAGGGACTTTACGAACGGCTTTATTTCCCGCGATCTGACCTTCCCGCGATAACTCACATCGACTATTCGGCTCGAATTCAAAGTGTTAGTCGAGAAACCAATCCTCGGTACTGGAGATTAATCCAGGAATTCAAGAAGCTCACTGGTTATGGCGTAATTGTGAACACCAGCTTCAATGTACGGGGTGAGCCGATAGTCTGTGGTCCCGAAGATGCGTATCGCTGCTTCATGCGCACCGAAATTGATTACCTGGTCCTTGGTGATTATGTCCTGGATAAGAAGGATCAACCTAGAGCGATCGATGGGGAAGAACAGCCGGTACAGTTCCCGCTCGATTGACGATCTCAAACGCAAACCCGTTCCAACCAACCGATGCCTAAATCCGCTAAGTCAATGTCGGTTCTACGATTGATAGGCATTAACCTGGTGGTTTTCCTACTACTTTATGCAATCGTCGAGCTGTTATATAGTGGCTATCGCTATCTCACGGGTGGCTCACCAGATTCGTTTTCTGTTTTTGAACATCCGGGTCAGACAATCAAGTTCGATCCGGTTCGCGGCTATTATCTCACGCGAACACCGTCACGCATAGCTCGGGTAAACTTTGGGAAGATTGAGTACCAAGGGTCATATCAAGGCAACGCGCAAGGTTTTGCCGATCGCGATGATTTCAATATTAAACGGTCCTCAGCCAACGAACGTCGAATTGCGGTTTTTGGGGACTCGTTCGCGGCGGCAATTATGGAGCCTCTCAACTCGCCCAACTGGCCGGACCGGGTGGAAGATCTATGCCAGGTGAACGGAAGCAGGCGTCTGGAATTGCTCAATTTTTCTTTGGATGGTGCTGGGCTGGCTAATTGGGCGAGCATTCTCCGCAACGTCGTCGTGAAGGATCAATACGATCTTGACGGGCTCCTCTTTGCGGTTGCTTGGGACGATCTTGATCGAACGTTTGCTTTCTTCGATCAAGTCGATTCGAATAGATTCCTGCACGCCGTAGCGCCCACCTGGGATATCGCTGCCCAGCCGAAGACTAGGGGTGAGGCGCTCGATCTTTTCGAAAAGGACCCCGATCCCGCACATCGGTATGTGTTATCAACTGAAGAGTACGACGCGTTTTTAACTGGAAACTGGAAACCCAGACAATGGTCGTTTCGACTTTCCGAGTCAGTCGCAGGAATGCTTCGCGGTGGGCCACCAAGAAGGAATCCCCGCGAAGAGTTCGAGCCCGGACAGGTCGCGCTTATAGAGCAGATCCAGCAGATTGCTAAAGAGCACTCATGGCCAATCGCGGTAGTCTATGTTCCCAATCGAGAAGAACTGCTTGGTTCGACGGGAGACCCTAACATCGAAAAATGTAGGAAGTTTTCAGAAACACTGGGCGGCACCTTCTTTGATGGGCGGGAAGCATTCCAAGGACTCAGCCATCAGCAGATAAAGGACGACTGGTTCCCGATCGATGCCCATTGGAATCGGGGAGGGTCTGACCAGTTTGCCGGCTTTATGGTCTCCAAGATACAGGGTTGGCTCGCGGTTTCTCCGGAGAACCGAGCAAACTCTTCAACGAGCGGCGGTGAATGGGGCATAGCCTCTCGATTTGGGGCCCGGAAGATTATGGCACGCCGTTGAACGGAATGGTTGACGATTTTAATCAGGAACTAGGGCAATTCCCACGTTCAGTTCTATGAACGATCAGCTTCCGCTATGCGACATTACTTTTCGGACGGCGCGAGCACCACAGCGGCTTCCGTAGTTAGCATCAGGAAGGTGAAGGTCTCCTGAAAGTACAGCCTGACAGCGGTCTCGGAATGGCTCAGGTAACCGATGGAAATGTCCTGGCCGATGTGTAACGCGAAATCGCCGCCGCGAGTGGTAAGTACGAAGCCTCCTTTAATGGCTGGGGCCCAAACAATCTCTCCGTCGACCAGGGGGCGGATGTGCTTCAAGACCGGATATCCGTCGTCGCTACCTCCGCCAATTGCTGTGTATGGCTCCGAGCCGAGTACGAGAGCATAGGGGCCATTGACACCCGCGAGGCGCAATTCGCTCACGGCCTTTGCCACCGTGTCCGGATAACCCTTGATATCGGTGGGGAGGGTTAAAACCGGGTTGCTGGCGCCTTGCTGAATACCCTGAATTTGAGCCGGCGCATAACCCTCGAAAACCGCGCCATCTTCCGCGAATGCGATTTTGCGCGCTGCGTCCTTTAATGGTGACCAGTCTGAATCGTTGGCGCCGCGTTCCACATCGTCAATAGCCGCGCGCGTGAGTTCGAACGGAACGCGGAATTCCACGATTGCCTTTACTTCGCGTTCCGCTGCTTGGATCCCATCACCCGGCGCCTCGATCTGCCGGAGGTGGCCCGTGCCCACCGCCGGGAAGTCGGAGCCTTTCGGACCCAGCACATCCACGAGGCGTCGTGCCGCCAAGTGGCGCTTAAGGGTGCGAGAGGCTTCCTCTTCGATTTGTGCCCAGGCCCCGTCCGAGATAGGGGCAAGCTCCCGATGTAGATTATTCATGTCTTTCCTCTTTCTTCAGCGAGCCAATATTAAGTGAACCATCCGGTCGCGATGGCTGTGATTTGGAGTCGGCCTCACTCCCGTTTTCATTCGAAGTCAGGTTAGCGGTCCATGGGGCTGCTACGTCGGGCACGATGTTTTCTAAGAACGTTGCCGATGGCACAAAAAAGAGCGTGCCCGTAACCGCGCGGCTGTAGTCCAGGAGCCGGTCATAGTTCCCCGGCGGTCGACCGACAAACATGTTCACGAGCATCTGCTCGATCGTGCGTGGAGACTTAGCATAGCCGATGAAATAGGTGCCGAATTCTCCTTTGCCCACTTCGCCGAACGGCATGTTGTCACGCACGATCTCTAGCTCTTTTCCATCTTCCTCAATCGACGTCAACGCATTGTGCGCTGAGCTTGGTTTCACCGCATCGTCGAGTTCGATATCGGAGAGTTTTTTTCTACCGATAATTCTCTCTTGTTCTTCAACGGGCAGAGCGTTCCACCCCTGGAGGTCGTGAAAGTACTTCTGCACGATCACGTAGCTCCCACCAGCAAAGGCAGGATCCTCCTCGCCGATAATGGTAGCGTCGATAGCGCCTTCTTCCACCGGGTTCTCCGTCCCATCAACAAAACCGATCAAGTCGCGGTCATCGAAGTAGTTGAAGCCGTGCACCTCGTCGACCGGGGAGACTGCCCCGCTGAGCCGCGACATAATCTGGGTCGCCAGTTCGAAGCACAGGTCCATTCGTTTGGAGCGGATATGAAAGAGAATGTCGCCCGGCGTTGCGACGGCGTGGTGCCGGCCACGGATCTCACGGAACGGGTGCAATTCTTTCGGCTTCGGTACTCCGAAGACCCGGTCCCATGCATCGGAACCAAACGCCATGACACACGACAGTTGACCTTGGAGGTCCCGGAAGCCAACGGCGCGGAGAAGAGCTGCCAGATCACCACACAGGGCCCGCACTGCGGTCTCACATTCCGGTCCCGGGTTGATGCTGACGACAAGAAAGATGGCAGCGCGCGTGAGCCCTGCGACGACGGGTTGTGGAGTAACGGATGGCATGCGTTTCTCGTTGCTTGATCTACTCAGGTCTCGTTACTCAATCCAGCTCTCGAAAGGCGTGACCGGTACTTTCGATGTTCCTAACAAGGTCCGCCGGTAAGTCGACGTCGTTCGCGGAGCCGTCGTATAACCATTCGTTGGCATCGGCCAAATCAGGGAGGCCGGCTCCTTTACGCACGTAGAGACCTATCGACGGCTTTTTTGGATTGATGTAAAGGTCGTATTCCTGCATTGAGGTGTCTCGTTTTCAAGCTTCGACATCAGACGCTATTGCCGAAACGAACTTTTCGAGGAGGTGACACCCGCCATGATCTTCCAGGGAGCTGGTTGTCGCCAGCGGCAAAGCAACTTTTTTTTTGGGTGACCTAGAGTCTTGATCCTCGAAGGCAGCGAACCCTCTGAACGCGGGCATGGACAGATGCGTCGGCGCCTGCTGGACGACGTCACACCGCATGGGCGGGAAAACCACCGCAGATGAACGCGGATTTAAAAAGGGGCTTGCTGCGGATCAGACCAAACCTCGCTCATGCGAAAGGAACCCATTCGACGCGCCTTCAGCTTGCTCAGGGCGAGCCTTTCACTGCTTGCTGCTGATGGTTTTCTGATTGCTGGTTGGTGATTGCTCGCCTGCCCGCGAGACTTGCCTGAGTGGATCGATGATCTGCGCTCGAACCAGAGAGTCGGGAAAAGCGATCGTCAGCTCGACCATTGCACCTCTCGACCAGTCGCGGTCAGGTCCACCGCCGTCAAAGAGGAGGTTGCCGACCGAATAAAATACGGGATGGCCGTGAACCGATTCGTGATCGAGAAGATGGTGTGGCCCCGACCCGATGACAATGCTAGCGCCGGCATCAATCCAATCGGCGGCTCTTTTCCGGCAAAGCGCTCGGCCAGCCTCAGCATCCCAATGGCAAAGGACGATGCAAAACTGACCGGCGCCAGACGCCTCACTGATGTTTTGCTGGAGTATGTCTGAATCCCAAGGGCAAATCCCGCTTTCACTTGCGCTGGCAATCGGAGAACAAAAGCTTGGATCTGCGCAACCGAACACGGCCACCCGAACTCGCTTACGCTCGAAGCGTGCCGGCGCGCAGGCAGTGGTTAGGTTCGAGCCGCCTCCAATCGGAGTTATGCCCGCCTTGTGCAAGCCTGAAATAGTTTGCTTAAAGCCACGCGGACCAAAATCACCGGTGTGATTGTTAGCCACTAACATGCCGGAGAAACCAGCCTTAGCGATCAACGGCGCCGCTTCCAGTGGGGCCTGGAAACAGTAAGGTTTAGATTCAGGAGCAAGATTAGGAGCGCAGAGGCTGCATTCCAGATTAGCAAAGGCTAGATCTGCCCGGTGGTTAGCCTCACTGCACGGCCGCAAAACGTCTGAGCCGGCTAGAATTCTCTTTTTAATGGTTCTGCCGAGCATGACATCACCACCGAGGACCACCCGAATTGCCTGCTCCGGCCGAGGCACACTCAAGACCGAGAAGCGACGTCTGGCTTTGGTTAGTTTCGCCAAAGGCACAATCTCAGGGCGTCCCTCCAATTGGTGAACCACCAAGTCGTTCAATCCGAGCCAGCCCGGACGCTCGGTACGCCAAACCGCCGCCACATGGTTGTCAAAAATAATAACAATACCGCTTTTAAGATCATCTGTTTGAACCGGGGTTAATTGCTCAGGATTCGTAACGGATTGGTCGAGATCGACTCTCGCCAGAAGATTGAGCCGTGGGATCAGGTGCTTAGCGTCCGACCATGGAATCTGCCAACCACATTGGCGTAAGCCGTAGATGATAAAATTGGCACAATCTGCGCCCAGCTTGAGTTCGGGTCCGGTGGCTCCCAAACGGGCCAAGCTGCTGCCAAAAAAGAGATAAGGAAGGTTGAATTCGGAAGAGATTGCTTCTTGAAATGGTGAAGCGTCGTCGGCAACACTGATCAGTCGAACCGCCTTGGAGACGAAGACTCCTGCAGTCGTTTCAATCTGGGCAAAGACCTCGGCAACGCCATAGCCGGTTTTTGGATCGAAAGCACCGAGAAGCGATGAGCCTTGTAAGACCGATTCATCAGACAATAACGCTGGCTCGCGATAGATCCAACGCGATGCCCGTTCCGCAAACTCGAACTCTTCAACGCTAAGGTTGTAACTGTCGGCGGTGGAACGGAGACAATACCAGCGGATACTTTTAGTGTCCGGTGGAACCGCTGTGGCTAAGCTGAAGCTGGCTAGCTCGGCATGCTTGATCGTGACAGAAGGCGGCACGGAGCGATTGCGAGCGCGGATCTCAGGCGCATTCGGGACCGGCACACTTAAGAATTGACGCCAACGGTCCGGCTGATCCGTTACGTTGAGCCGCTCCGCCTGACAGACCAAACAGTTCCGCGTGCTTTCACCTAGTTGTTCCAGGGAAAGTCTGGGAATGGGTTGGTTGTCCTTCCTTAACTGATTTGCCCGATTGGAGGTGTCGACGCCGGTCTTCGCGAATGGCTCGAATTCAATGTCGGCATTCGCAACTCGGCAAGAATATTCCACCGCTAAAGCCAGTAGCTGATCGGCTTGCCGGGCATCTCGCAGATAGGGAGTCGAGATTGAAAAGGTAACGGCCGCGAGATTTTTGATAGTTAACACCAGAAGGAAGATCTCTTTAAACCGCTGCTCAAGATCCGTGTCCTGAGTATTGGCAAAGAAATCGAGATCGATTGAGACAACAATCGGTTGCTCGGGTCGATCCAAGGCAGATAGTTGAACCTTTAGCCGGTTCAAATCAGTAACGCTGTAGCTATGGGATAAATTCTTTTCCAGCCGCGGACAGACTTCCTCATGGCCGTCTAAGAAAAGGCGGCATTCGTTTTCGAGATGAAAAATTTGGGCGGGCTGGAGAGTATAAGGTGGCACCCAGATAACTTGCGCCAATGGGCGTGGCATCAGCGGCTCGATCCAGTTGTAACATTGGATCTTCCCGGATTCTCGCCATCCCTGAAATAACGCCTCTTTGGTGGGCAAACCGTTGGCCGATCGGATTGCTGCCCGAATAGCATCTGAATTGAAAATCGCCGACGCATCGGAGTGCGCATCGAACAGGAGAAACGTGTGCGGGCGATCCAGATCGAGGTGTTCAGCTAAGAAGTAAAACGAACCCGCATGAGAGTCTTCAATGTAAATTGGTAACTCGGAGGAGCTCGCCAAGGCCTGACTGAATCCGGCGCCGGCCATGGCGGCGATCACCCAGCCACGAACTAAACGGCCGATCATCTGGCCGGATGGACCTCCGGCTCTTTGGTGAGATTGCGCAAAAGTCGGATTCGAGTGATGCAGGTATCCTGATACTTGGCGCCGGGGTAAACCTGGCGAATCGTTAAGCGGATAGTTCGCACCAGGTCTGTGGTTTCAGGTAGCTTAATATTGAATGGATCCATTTGATCGGGCAATTCGACCGTGACCGGGTCACCGCCGTTAACGCTGAGATCAATTTTCTTGATCCGATTATTAGCCCGAAACAGAGAGTCTGAGGTAGCCAATCCATTGGTAATTTGAAGCATGTCTAACAAAACCGGAACCGCGGCATTCAGCTCAAGCCATTCGCCTTCTCCATTCCCCGTGACTCCTTCTGCCCAGCAACTGCTTGGGTCTACATCGCCGCTAAATTTATTGACATTGCCCGGCTTGTATCTATCTCCCTTCAGGCTAGAGGAGGCGGTGGCTTTGAAGTCGGTCAATTCAAATTGCCAGCGGTCTCCCGTCGAGCTGTATCGGCCGCCTTCCACCCGGTCGGCGCCGTCGCCCTGTACAGAGGGATAAGACTTGATTTCAGGAGAGGTTTCGATGGCGATATCGTCCGAAAACGTCGGCTTGAAATCAGCGAAATCCCAAATCCAGGTATCTTTGTCTGAGCGTTGAAATCGTCCTGGCTTGCCGCCCCGGATTTTTACGTCGTCTGGATTAACCGACCTTGCTCGAACCACGACATGGCCGTGCTTGATACGTCCAGCCCAGATCGCTGCCGTCGAGAAAAGATAAGTTAACGACTTGGGGTAAATATGCTCATCATCTGAAATGGTCTCAGTATATTCGCCATAAGGCGCCCGGTAACTAACGGTCAGTACTCGATGCTGCTTAGGAGCGAAGTCGAGCCTGAAGGTGTACCACCTGGGGATTTTGATATCCAGTTCCTCTTGGATTCCCTCGACCCTGGGTGCGTCGCCCCCCTTTACGCTGTAAGCGACGGGCTTGTCATCGGCCGTGATAACGAAATCGCTGAACACTGCGGTTTTTCCAGCATCTTGCTCATCATCCATTTCGCTTTTTAGAGCAACACACGGAAAAGCGGCCAATGTCGTCGTCGGACTTCCCGGATTAAAGAAGTCGTAGCGGACACGAACCGTCGCCGTCTGAGCAAATAGGTCGATCTTCAGATCTTCTGTCTGCATCTCCACATTTTGCAGATTCACTGGGGAAAACTTGTTACGAGCGACTTGGCCTGAGGTGGGATTGCCATGGATGTTGACTCCGGAGCCGTAGCCACCGCCGTTAGCGAGGCACAATGTAGACCAACTGGCCAGAACCAGGATTGAGCCGACTTTCATAAAACCTCTTATTTACTAAATCGGCTCGACTAGAACAACGCTAATGAGTTAAAGTGGGAAAACCTGCCTCGTATGCCGCTCCTAACGGGTGCCAAAATCGATTCGAAATCGCAAACAGAGTAACGACCGCTCCAGGTCGGCACCGAAGAATTCGTGCAGATAAAATACCTCCGGTTTGGTGGCCTCTATAAATGAAGTAGCGTGTAGAGCGCGATATGAATCTACTCATCAAACCCAAGAAGGACTCTCAAGAAATCGTCCAGGTAACCCCCGAGTCTGCCGCATGGGGTTATGTCAGCTTTTCCGCCTACCAATTGCCGCCCGGACAAACGCTCACGCTGACAGAAGATAGCAAAGAGCTTTGTGCGATCGTCTTGACCGGGACCGTCTCGGCTGAGGCCGGAGGTCAGAATTGGAAAGGGATCGGCGGACGTAAAAGCGTGTTTGACGATACCGCACCTTACGCGATTTACGCACCACCGCGCACCAAGCTCACGGTCACGGCCACGACAGAGACTGAGCTGGCCATTGGCGCTGCACCTGGCAAGGGCACGCTCCCAGCTCGTCTGATTGAGCCTGCCGATATGCGTAGACTCTCACGCGGCAAGGGCACCAATGTACGCCACGTCTGCGAAATCTTGCCGGAAAGCCAACCTGCTGAATCACTCTTAATTTTCGAAGTAATAACTCCGAGCTCACACTCTTCCAGCTATCCGCCGCACAAGCACGACATCGACAATCTGCCAACCGAAAGTCTGCTTGAAGAAACTTACTACCACCGCATCAATCCACCGCAGGGCTTCATCTTCCAGCGCGTCTATACAGACTCTCGCGACATCGATGAATCAATGGCGGTCGAAGATCGCGATGTCGTTCTTGTCCCTCGAGGCTATCATCCGGTGGTTGTTCCTCACGGTTATGAATCCTACTATCTCAATGTCATGGCGGGCCCGAAACGGATTTGGAAATTCCAGAACGACCCGGCACATGATTGGATCGTATCAGGAAGTTAATACAGCCAGAGGAACTCCCGAAATCAATGCCGGCGGTTCGCCCCAACCTTTCTCGGGTTTCGCTGGCGAGGCTGCGGATTAGGTGCTTTTTCAGGTTCCAGGCTGCGGGCTGGGGTCTTGCTCACCGTTTGGATTTAGCCCGCCACCTAGCAAACCAGACTCCCCCTAACGCGAGCAATCCTGCGGCCACACACGAAAAGACGATGGTAGGATCAACGTGGCTAAGCGATTGTAGAAAAGGGCCTATTGTCGGACTGTCCAGCAGGCTCGCTTGTCGGGCCAAGGGCGGTTGGAGGTGAGCGCTTGAGCCGATCTGCTCGAAAACTCGTTGCCACGAAGCGAAATCTTCTTTAGTCGAGTAGAAGCTGAGAGTGGCTAGCCCTTTGTCGGTTGGCATCATCACGTTCATGAACTTGACGTCTCCCGTGGTTACTTCCACCCATACGGCTCCGTCTTTCCAGGCGTAGCGCCCGAGTTGGGACCCACTCTTTTCAACACTTTGTCGAATGCTTTGCTCCATCCGCTGTAGCTGCCAATCAGCCATCCGGCTGCCGTTCTTGATGGTCACTAACAGATAGGGATAAGCAAGGTTATCGCCAGCCTTCGAACTTTGAGCGCCATAGACGTGATCAACGCTCGGGCCAAGAGCTGAAACTTTTCCTCGGAGCAGGCTTGGGGAAATCTCTTGCCAAGTGGAGGGCATTCTGAGTTCTAAACCTCCGGCATTCCAAAGCCAGGATTGCTCTTGCTGGGCCGAAGCACTTGCGGTTGCCATCAGCAAAGCCCAGCTCAGCATGCGCAGCGAGGCCAGATGCTGCTTAACCGATGGACGGTGATAACTCGTCGTGCCGGTCCTGGATGAAAGCGGCGACATGGGAAGGTTGGGCCTGAATATGGGTTCGATCGAGCAAATGAGCAGGAATGTTATCAGAACGTCCACTCTGTCATCAGCCTTTTTCGAAGTTGCTCGATCTCAGCGACAGCTTTTCTGATTTGCGGTTCGGGCGCGTTCCGGTGTAACTCGGCCGAAAGTTTGATCAGGTCCTCGTTCATTGCAGCAACGCGGCGCCCGAGCGCCTGAGCGGTCGCCAATAACAGACTTGTGGCCCAAGCTTCTCCGTTCTGCAAAGCATCGTGTAAGGCCGAGGCTGAGATTCGCCAAAGATGACTATCGGCGTCAGTCATTGCCGTTGCGGTTCGTGCCGTATCTGTTAGTGGGCCCATCTCGCCGAAGATGGCGCCCGCTTCGAGCTTAGCGAGTGTGCGTTCATCCTGTGTGCCTGCACCCAGTTTGATCAGGATCTTGCCGCTCAGGAGCAGGCAAATTGAATCCCCCGGATCACCTTGTCTAAACAAGATCTTTCCACTTGCCAGGCGAACCTCCTCGAGGCGAGTCGCCAAAATGTTAATCTGCTCGGCGTGGAGGGACTGAAAGCAACTGAAACGATGAGCTAGAGCGGGATCGATAGCGTTTTCCATAAGCGTATTCGCTAGACACCGCGGAGCATAGCGGCTTTGGCCACGCGTCCAAGCGCTACGATGTACGCAGCCGTCCGCCAACTCAGTTTACGCGACTGCACCAGACCGCGGACTGTGGTATAAGCAGCCGTCATGATTTGGCGAAGCCGATCATTGACCTCCTTCTCAGTCCAGCGAAGGCATTGCAGGTTTTGCGTCCATTCGAAATAACTCACTGTGACACCGCCAGCATTGGCTAGGATATCCGGAATGACCGTAATGCCGCGTTGCTCTAATATTTCGTCGGCCTCCGGAGAAGTTGGGGCGTTTGCCGCTTCGACGATCACTTTAGCGCGAACTTCGCGAGCCACATCACGATTCAATACACCACCCAGCGCCGCCGGTATCAGCACGTCCACGTCACAGGTCAGGAGTGCGTCATTGCTGATACGCGACACTCCGTCAGCTTGATAGTCTGCGAGGAGACGACGACTACGGGCGAACTCGACCAGGGCAGGAATGTCTAGACCATCTCGGTTCAAAATTCCACCAGACACATCGCTGACCGCAACCACTTTCGCCCTACGTTGGTGGGCAGAAAGGGCGGCGAACAAACCGACGTTGCCAAAACCTTGGATCGATATGGTCGCATTTTGGAGACTTTTACCGATGTCCTGAAGAAAACTCTCAGTGATACAGATAACGCCATAGCCGGTGGCGGCTTCGCGCCCTTCGCTCCCGTGGAGTTCCACCGGCTTGCCCGTGACGACCGCAGGAGAGAACCCGTGCAGCCTGGAATATTGATCCATGATCCAGGCCATCACTTGAGCATTTGTGTTCACATCAGGAGCTGGAATATCACGCTGAGGCCCGATTTCCTGGCTAATCCGTTCGATGAACTTTCGGGTGACGCGTTCCAGTTCGCCCTGCGACAGTTGTGACGGATCGCAGGCCACACCGCCTTTCGCGCCGCCAAATGGCACATTGACCACGGCAGTCTTCCAAGTCATCAGCGCCGCCAATGCCCGCACATCCTCTGGGTCCAACGCTGGATGGAAGCGCAGACCTCCTTTGGTCGGTCCTCGGGCTGAATTGTGCTGGAAACGGTAGCCACTAAACACAGCCAGTTCGCCGTTGTCCCGTTCGATGGGAACACTGACATGATGCTCGGCCTCAAGGGAGAGCAATAACTTCTCGACATGTGGCCCCAGCTTCATGATCGCGGAGGCCCTACTCAGGTAATAATTGGTGGCCTCAAACGCGTTCATGCCGAAGCCGGAGCGAGCGCCGGTAAACGGCGGATGGGCTCGAAGGATTTTGCCAAAATTTTCCACCGTGGGTAGCGGCTCGCGGTTCTTCCTTAGCCTGGTGCTTCGGGTGAGGGAGGCGCGCTTTAGTGCAGATCAGCAAATCGTTAGTCCGCGCCTCATACATTCCGTCGCCCTCAAGGCTTTGCATCTTCTGCAGGTACGGGAACTCGTCTTCGTTCATTGATGCGGCTATTGAGAGCCTCTCGTCTAACGGCCGCATCGTATAGCGCTCTGCTACAACGAGTTCAAGCTCAAATCCGGCACAAACAGGTGTTCCCCACGCGTTGGACGGTGCTAAAAGTAAGCCGTTTCATTGTGTAGCCGTTATGGTATCAAAAAGCGACTCATTTGACAGCCTGGTTATATGGAAGACGCAGCGGGGTCAGCCTCTTTTGAAAAGCAACGGACGGAGCCTGATTGGGTCCAACATGCAATTTGGTGGCATGTTTATCCATTGGGTTTCGTGGGAGCGGAAACGGTAGCGGAGGCTAAATCGAAATCTCACCGGATCAGGCACCTTATCGATTGGCTTGATTATGTCGTGGAACTCGGTATTTCCGGGATTCTCCTTGGGCCAATCTTTTCATCTTCTACCCACGGATATGACACGATCGACTACTTTGAGATCGATCCGAGGCTTGGTGATTGCGAGGACTTCTTGAAACTGGTGAAGGCTGCGAAAGACAGGGGACTTCGTGTCATCCTAGACGGTGTCTTTAACCATGTCGGCTCAGGGTTTCCAATCTTTCAACACGCTGTAGATGCGGGCGGAGATACACCCGAATCGAGATGGTTTCGGCGAAAACCCTCGGTAAATAACGTCGGTTTAGAAGCAGGATATGAAGATTTCGAGGGCCACCCTGATCTCATCGCTCTGAATCATGCGAATTCAGAGGTTGCCGAATTCGTAATACGGGTGATGTGCCACTGGTTAAGTACAGGGATAGACGGCTGGCGTCTCGATGCCGCTTACGCTGTGCCTACTGAATTCTGGGCCGAGGTCCTTCATCGGGTACGCGCGATTTTCCCAGAGGCCTATTTTGTTGGTGAAGTTATTCATGGTGACTACACGTCCGTGGTGAAGCGTGCAGGCCTGGATTCTGTAACCCAATATGAAGTATGGAAAGCGATCTGGAGTTCTATTAACGATCGGAATTTCTTTGAGCTGGGCTGGGCTCTGAATCGCCACAACGCGTGCCTGGAATCATTCATCCCTCTGACCTTTGTTGGCAATCATGATGTTACCAGGATAGCCAGTCAAATCCAAGACGTCCGGCACCTCGATCATGCAATGCTTATATTGCTAACGATCGGCGGAACGCCAAGCGTTTACTATGGTGACGAACAGGCTTACCGCGCAACTAAGGAACAGAGAGTCGGAGGCGACGATGCCATTAGGCCGGCATTCCCTGAAGAGGGACGTGAGGCGTTGGCTCCGGCTGGCTGGGAAATGTACCGTCTCCACCAGCAATTGATCGGTCTGCGACGTCGCAATGCGTGGCTTCACGGAGCGAAAACTCACATCATCCAGCTGGGCAATACACAGTTGGCCTACCAGTCCGTCTGGCAAAATCAGCGAATTGTCGTCGCACTCAACCTGGACGATAAGCCTATGGCGTTTTCGTTCTCTCAGGTGAAAAACCTGCTTCTCGGAGAAGGCACCATTCAGCACGACAGTCATCTCGCTATCCCTCCGAACCGTTGGGCGGTTTTTGCCTGACATGACATAAATTCCAAATCCGGCACAATGGATTATTTCTGCCGGTGCAGTGGAACTACCTTCTTTGGTTCCGATACGGAGAGAAATGACCGTCGCCCGGGGTCACGATAGAGTTCTGCATTTGGGGATGAGCTTGAAGTTCTCCCGACGTTTACCTCTTCGGCCCGAAGCGAAACTCCTAGATTCTGGCTCCTGGCTCCTTCTATTTAAGTAGCGACACGCCGGTAGCATCTCTTCGCATTGTCATCTTAATGCGACGTGCTTGGCTCAAAGCCGTGATGCGAGCTAACCTTGCTAACCGTCCCGCCGACAATATTTTTGAGTAATGCGACCCCTTCGGTATTCCATCAACGTCACCTTGGACGGGTGCTACGATCATCGGGTAATGCTCGCGGACGAAGACTTACATCGTCACGCGGTTGAGAATCTAGCCCAGGCCGATGCGCTCCTCTTTGGCCGGGTTACCTACGAAATGATGGAGGCAGCGTGGCGGTCACCGGCGCCGCCGGGAGCGAGGCCTGATTGGATGGAGCCTTTCGCCCGGACGATCGACGTGGCCAAGAAATACGTAGTGTCGAGCACCCTGGAGCGAGTTGATTGGAACGCCGAACTCGTGCGCGGGGATCTAGTGAAGGCTGTTCAGCAGCTCAAGCGAGAGCCGGGTAAAGGGTTGTTCGTGGGAGGCGTTAAGCTCGCGCTGGCGTTGGCGGAGCAAGGGTTGATAGATGAGTACGAGTTCGTGGTGCATCCCCGACTGCTGGGCCACGGACCGACGTTGTTCGCGGGGCTGTCGGAGGAGGTTGATTTAAGACTTGTGGGCCGGTTGGAGTTCGCCTCGGGGGCGGTCGCGATGCGGTATGAGCCGAGAAGATAGTCATTGGGCTGGCTGGCCCGAGCCGGCCGATTCATGGAACAACTCGGGAAGATCTAGGGGAAAATACTCCGATCCGGCGGTAGTTGAATCTTGGGCTTTCCTAAGGCGCCATTTGTAGAAGGACCATCTAACGGGAATTGAATTGGTTCGTTCTGGTCTTACCTCGGTCAAGGTGATTCTTGAGCCGTAAGGGTCCATCGTGCCTACTGTGGAGAAGCAATAGCCTGTGTTCAATCCAGCGAACGCCAATATAGAACGAATCCCATCTCTTATCGAATTATGAGTTATTCTAACCTCACACTACTTGATGGTCGAATTGCCATTGTCACTGGAGGGGCAAGAGGAATCGGACTGGAAACTGCGAAGGCCTTCAAAGACAACGGCGCCACCGTGGTCACCGTCGATATCAATCGGGAAACCGGAATAAAGGCCGCGCTGGAGTTAGGAATCGATTTCATTCAGGCTGACCTGACGCAGTCAAGCCAAGTTAGAGAGCTGGCGGCCGAGGTCCGCTCAAAACATGGACGGATCGATATCGCATTCAACAACGCCGGGATTGCCGTGAGCCTAGACTCTGAAAGCTGCTCCGATGAAGATTGGCACAGAGTCATTAACATCAATTTGCACGCGGTATTTTATTGTTGCCGGGAGTTCGGCAAGGTGATGCTTGAACAGGGGAAGGGGAGTATTATCAACACTGCTTCGATGTCAGGCGTAATCTCGAATGCGCCGCAACCGCAAGCTGCCTATAACGTATCAAAAGCAGGAGTGATCATGTTGACAAAGTCGTTGGCCGGCGAATGGGCTAAGCGTGGCGTTCGCGTGAATAGTATCTCGCCCGGCTATGTAGGCACAGACATGACTAAGCCGGGAATGTTAAACCCCGACTGGTACCCAACCTGGATGCAATTCACGCCCATGGGCCGTGTCGGTGAACCGTGGGAGATTGCTCCGGCCGTAGTCTTTTTAGCCTCGGACGCCAGCAGTTATTGCACGGGCAGCAACTTGGTTATGGACGGCGGTTATACGGCATGGTGATGTATATCCAGCTTCCGAATCCATCGATTAAATGAGCGAAAGCCACCATAGCAACAACCGCATGAAAGGATTGGAAAAAGGCCCTATTCTCGTGACCGGGGCGAGCGGCGGCATAGGCGCCGCCACGGTGAGACAACTCGTGACCGCAGGCGCAGAAGTCGTCGCCAGCGGCCGCAATTTGGAGCAACTCAAATCGCTGTCCCACGCCACGGGCTGCCGCACGCTGCCATTCGACCTGACCTCGGAGGATAGCGTTCGCGAGGCCCTGGAGAATCTCGATGTCTACGGGGTGGTAAACTGTGGAGGCTTCGGCGGCGAAATCGCCACACCGATGGACACGGACATCTCCGTTTTCGACAAGGTAATCTCTATCAACGCACGTGGTGCGCTTCTCGTGACAAAATATACGTCGATTTCGATGATCCGATTGGGGAAGGGGGGCGCAATCGTCAACGTGTCCAGCCAAGCATCTCTCGTCGCGCTTCATGGACATATCTCCTACGGCTCTTCGAAAGCAGCGCTGGATAACATTACGCGGGTTTCTGCCCTCGAACTTGGCCGATATGGAATACGGGTGAACAGCGTCAACCCGACCGTCGTCATGACGGAAATGTCTGCGTTCTATTGGGGACGTCCGGAAATCGGCGATCCGTTCCTGGCCAGCATGCCTCTTGGGAGGTGGGCCACGGAAGATGAGATCGCGGCCCCGATCGTGTTCCTGCTGAGCGATGGCGCTTCGATGATCACCGGCGTCAGTCTGCCCATCGACGGTGGATTCACGGCGGCGTGAGCTAAAGCATAGCAGACAGCTCGCCGCTCAAACAATTTGATGAGATCCCAAGGGCCCGAAGGACGAGCCGATCATTCCAGTCAGCCAATAAAAACTGATGCCGGCCAGCAACTGGTCGAGCGTAAATACGGTTTCGAGATTGCCGGGCGGATTCGTATCCTGCTTAGCCAGATAAACGGAAGATCGGTTTCCGGCCTGAGCAGATCACGCCGGTACGCTGCTACCACAGCGTGATGCCGACGCTCCGGTTGCAGCCATTACCTGTAATAACTTTTCCTAGATCTGAGCTTCGATAGCTGCGTTATCGATCACCGACCAAACGCGCCGAATTTTTTCCCGCTCAAATTCGTAGAATACGTTCTCGGTAAAGGAAACTCTCTTCCCGTTTACATCGAGGCCAAGGAACTTTTGCCTCGGTGAACAGTCGAAGGTGAGCCGGCTGGCTACATAAGACGAATCAGCAACTAACAGTTGAATATTGAAATGAAGATCGGGGATTTCAGAAAAGTCCTTCTCCAGCAGGCGGCGATAACCTGCTAACCCGATCTGCTGAGCGTTGTATTGGACTTGACTATGTACGAACTGGTTCAGCCTCGGTAAGTCTCGCTCATTGAGACAATCGATATAGTCTCGATAAATGGCGGACAGCTCGGTTTTAATCATGGTATCTGCTCCTCTACATTTTCGGTATGGTCACGATAGCCTGATAGGCCGGCATGGATTGCCTTGATGAAGACACTACGCCTAACATTTATCATGACAAGTAGACACTGTTTTGGTAGATACTATCAAAACAGGAAGTAAAGAGTTCTTGCGCGCGAAATCATCAAATTGGAAAACGGGCTGCTCTGTGGAAGCTGCGCTCTCGGTCATCGGGGGGATCTGGAAGCCCGTCATTCTGTTTCATCTATTGGAGCGCAAGATGCGCTTCGGAGAGCTCTCACGTTTGGTTCCCAATGCCACCCAAAGGATGCTGACTCTTCAGCTGAGAGAGCTGGAAGCAGATAAAGTGATCACTCGCCAGGTGTATCGTGAAGTTCCACCACGGGTAGAATATTCTCTGACTGAACTTGGTAAGACGCTGGAGCCGGTGCTTCTGAGCTTAAGAGACTGGGGCGATAAATATAAGTTCCGGAAAAATACCCGCGAATAGGACCGCCGCTTCAGCTTACTTTCGCGGCCGCACTCAGGACGCTTTTAAATTGCCAAAAGGCGATCTCACGATTGGGTCGAGTCTCTGCGGCCTGATTTTGATGATTTCGTGTAAACCATGGCGGGACGTAATCGGTAAAATCTAACCGATGCCGAGGCTACTATCGTTATGATGGTGGGATCTATCGCCAGCGGTACTAACGTAATGGGCGCTCACACTATTATTAGCTGAGATGATTGATTACGTTGACGTTGCTCCATCCATAAGCCATTCATAAATATGAGACCCGCACTTTATGCAAGCTGTGCAATAGGGTTGTTAGTCGGTGGCCTGGGTTGCGCCACCCAAGGCACTGGCGGGGGTGGGGCTGTCGCCAGCGCCGTAGTGACGGTTCAGTATACTAATCCACAGAGCTTCACGGATTTCCGTGTTCAAGGTCGCGATGTCCAGTACTCTACGTCGACCTTCACCGGGGAGGTCACGCGGACGCTGGAACCAGTGATGGCAAGTCAATTTCCCGGGTATAGGCTTACCCTGCAATTTACTAACATCGATCTGGCGGGGCAGCGCACCACGGGTCCCAGATCCGTGAGGGTGGTTCGCACGCGTCACCCTGCGCGCCTCTCCTTTAATTATGTGTTACAGGATAAATCGGGAAAGGCAGCAGCGAGCGGCTCGCGAACACTCGTTCAAACGTCAACGGCCCGCGGTCCCAGTGCTTCTGGCACGGTAGGTGCGGAAACCCAAATGTTGCAAAGGTGGTTACGCGGACTTTCGGTGACCCGATGAAGGAGAAGGCTCGTTAAGTGAGCCTGCTGCTTCAAGGTCAGGCAAATGGTCGAGCGCAGTTTTGACACTATTAGGCTTCCTTTACTCCTTTGAAGGGCTAGAGAGCGCTCTTCTCGCCTAACGGACGAGGCGATGGCGAAACTGCGGCTCGGCTGTGGAGCGTAGCGGACGGAACTCTCGGGTAACTTCCGATTGCCCCTTCGGCGGTGATGTTTGCCGCCACGGCGATCGTTAGATGATCACGGCTTTATGAGCGCCCAGTTATGACTGAATCGTCAACCTGGACTGCGTTAGGAAACGTTGCGTTCAGAAGGCTCTGGCTTGCAAACCTGCTCTCCGGCGCCGCGGTTGCGGCGCACGGCACAGCGGCCTTTTGGGTTTTGGACTCTCTGGGTAAATCAGACTCGACGCTGCTTCTTTCGCTGATGGCAACACTTTCGTCGCTACCTTTTTCTCTGTTCACGCTACCGGCTGGCGCTATGGCCGATCTGGTAGACCGGAAGTGGATGTTATGCGGAGTAAGCATCTGGCAAGCCGCCATCGCGATTGGGTTGGCGGTTCTGGGAGTTATGCACCTGCTGAGTCCTTACATTGTTCTGGCCAGCGCTTTCCTCTTCGGAGCCGGTTTTGCGTTTGGGTCGCCGGCCTCCGCAGCGGTTATCGCAGAAATGGTTCCGGCGAAAGACTTGCCCGGTGCGAATAATCTCGGAGGGCTGCAGATGAATATCAGCGGCATTGTTGGACCTGCCCTCGGCGGAATTTTGATTGGGCTGATTGGAGCAAACTCGATCTTCGCGTTGAACGGGATGGCTTTCCTTTTGGTTTTAGCGGCGATCCTGTGGTGGAAACGACCGAGGCCGCAATCGCACCTTCCACTCGAAAGCTTTTTTGAGTCGTTCACCACGGCGATTCGCTATGTGCGGTATACCCCAGGAATCAGGATCATTCTGGCACGGAACGCGTTATTCTCATTCTTCATTTCTATTATCTCGGCATTGATGCCGGTTGTGGGTCTGGAGGAGTTACATCTCGAGCCTGCCAGTCTGGGATTTTTGTTCACGAGCATGGCAATCGGCTCGGTCATCTCTTCCATTTTCATTATTCCATGGGCACGCTCCCGTTATTCACCCCAAAGGGTAACGACCTATGCAGATTCTGCTCTAGTTTTGATTTGCCTGCTGATGGCAATTATTCGCTGGTCGAAGATGTTCCTGGTGATCGCGGCACTGGCTGGTGTCGGATGGACCCTAGCATCAACGGAGCTCTGGATAGCAGGTCAGCGCGCCATGCCTGACTGGGCCCGTGGGCGCATGAACGCGACGATCATTATGGTCTCTCAAGGAGCAACCGCGCTGGGGAGTGCAGTCTGGGGAACCGCAGCTGCTAACTTCGGATTAGTTTCTCCTTTTCTGGCAGCAGCTGGTCTCTCAGTAATCGCCATGATCGTCACTCGCCTCCCTGCCTTTCGATTATCGATCGACTTCACGCAAGACTTGAATCTCGAATCCGCGCCGGTATCGATATTTTCCAATAATCCGGCTCGAGTGTTTGGACCGGAGGAGGGTCCGCTTTCCATTTTAACAGAGTTTCAGGTCGACGCGGATCGTCGAGATGATTTTTTCGATCTGACGAGCAAAGTTCGGCTGATCTACCTGCGGAACGGCGCCTATAGTTGGCATTTAAAAGGCGATTTAGCCCAACCGAATCACTTCGAGATGGAAGTTATTGTCCCATCTTGGACTCAGCATCTCCGCCAGCGCGAGCGCATGACTAAGGACGAAATGGAAATAATTCATGAACTCTATAGTCTGCATCGCGGCCCGGATGCACCGGAGGAATCGACCTCCCTTCATCTGGACAAGGAGGTTTTAGCCCGCAAGCCGCGATCTAGCGATTGAGGCCGCCGGATCGCCTCCAACTTGCGACGTCAACAGCAAATCATCCTTGCCCGCCGAGCACCAAACCGTTACAAGACGTGAAGGACGTCAATGCACACCAAAGACAGGGGTTGGCTAATCACCGGGGCCATTCTCTCCTTAATCGTGGGCTTTCTAGCTTTGAGCTCCCCGATTCTTTTTTCGTTTTTGATCGTGCGGCTGCTCGGGGTATTTGCCCTGGTGAGCGGCATCATCTCCTTATTGATTGCTATTTTCGGCAAAGATATCGCTGCTCGCGGGCTCAATGCTGTCTTTGCCCTGATTCGCATCGTCGCAGGCTTGGTTTTACTCTATTGTATCCCGTCGGGTTTGCGCATCCTTACCCTGGTCTTTGGAGCGTTTTTAATGGTTGAAGGCGTTTCGGCTATATTCGGCGCGTTCAAAATCCGGCGGCAAGCTGGCTGGCTTCTCCTGTTGCTCAACGGCATAGTCACGCTGGCGCTCGGCCTGATGGTCTACGCCCACTGGCCCACGGGTGCTGTCTGGATACTAGGTCTCTTTTTCGGTATCAGCTTAATTTGCCACGGTTTTGCACTGTTGGTGCTTGGTATCTCGGGTTCCAAAACGATCGGTTGAGCATGCGGTTATGAAACTAAGACTTTACGCAATCTGCGGGCTCGGAATTCTCATGGGGACTTTTGGGTGTGCTACTAGAAGCGAGCAGCCCGTCTCGAACGCTGCCCCGTCCGCGCCGGCCGTGGTCAGAATTGATTTTGTTAATCCGGGAGGATTTACCGACTTTCGCATCAACGGTAGAGACGCCCAGCGTTCATCGCCGATCTTTACTCGAGACGTGAGCAGCGCCCTCAGACCTGTGATGGCCAGACGATTTCCCGGCCATACGCTCAACTTGCGATATACCGACATCAATCTGTCCGGCCGTACTACATCCGGGTCCCCAGGGGTGAAGGTGGTTCCGACTCGTGGGGGGCGTTCTTGGCTCGCGTTCAACTATGTGCTGCAGAATCCATCCGGTCGGACAATAGCCAGTGGTTCACGAAGACTCGTTGCCAGAGAGCCTGTGTCGCCGTCCCAGAATCGTGCTCGTCCGGTGCAGATAGAAGCCGACTTGATGCGAACTTGGCTGCAAGGACTCAGAGTTCCCTAATGAACGGCTAACCAGAAGTTTTCAGTTTAGAATGCGGACTCTCCGGATCCCCTTGGTAAGCCGACAGGCTCCTAGGTTTTCCTCCGCCAGATCCGACGCACGGCTGGGTGCGGCGGCTCTCCTTCGACTTTCAACGTCTGAGTTAGAACGAGTGTATTTCCGCCATCGGCCAGTGTGCGAGTAATGGTAAGTTCAGCATTCTTGTTATCCCTAGTCCGAAACGCACTGATCGAGATCAGCTCTTTGCCGTGATTTGACCAGACGTTTCGAATTGTGTAGGACCCCGTTCTCTTCTCGGTCTTCGTCTCTGTGGCACCGTCCAACCGCAGCTGTTCAGTCCGAGAAAAGAAGGGTCCTCGGGTAGTGATTGTCAGAAGGTTCTTAGACTGGCGATACGTAGATTCAAGCTTCGTTGAACCTGCAAATATCAGCTCCAAAGCGGAAGCTCCCATACGCTTGAGTATTGCATCGGGGGAGTCCGATGTTTTGAGGTCGAGTACCCAGGTACCGCTGAAATCGACCAAGGCCAGACCGGATA
>Ga0213876_10000769_pt1 | contig 22074 bp, 19 predicted proteins | sample BarmaccomBMRX_R9_FD_160113 | JGI IMG/M metagenome (GOLD analysis project Ga0213876, IMG submission 160113) | Root-associated microbial communities from Barbacenia macrantha in rupestrian grasslands, the National Park of Serra do Cipo, Brazil - RX_R9 | ecosystem: Host-associated > Plants > Roots... | reverse complement strand
GTTGAACAGCCGGAAAAACCAGCCCAGCAGCAGCTCCAGGCCGCGGGTGAGCAAGTCCTTTTTCGCGTGGTGCGGCTTGAGCAGCAAGCCGGCCAGGGCGGGGCTCAAGGTCAGGGAATTGAAGGCCGAAATGAGGGTGGAGACGGCGATGGTCAGCGCGAACTGGCGGTAGAACTGGCCGGTGATGCCGCTGATGAAGGCCGTGGGGATGAACACCGCGCTCAAAACCACTGCGACGGCCAGCACCGCCCCGCCCACACGGTCCATGGCCTTGCGAGTGGCTTCCTTAGGCTCCATGCCTTCTTCGAGGTTGAGTTCCACGGCCTCCACCACCACGATGGCGTCATCCACGACGATGCCGATGGCCAGCACCAAGCCGAATAACGACAGGTTGTTGAGTGAAAAGCCGAAGGCCGCCATCACCGCGAAGGTGCCCACCAATGACACCGGCACCGCGCACAGCGGGATGAGGGTGGCCCGCCAGGTCTGCAGGAACACCAGCACCACGATCAACACCAGCACGATCGCCTCAACCAAGGTGTGGATGACGGCCTCGATCGACTGTTCGACGAAAGTGGTGGTGTTGTACACGATCGCGTACTGCAAACCTTTCGGAAAGCGTTTGGCCAGGTCTTGCATGGCGGCTGAGACGCGGTGGGCGGTGGCTACCGCGTTGGCGCCCGGGGATTGGTAGATGATGAGGGCCTGAGAGGGTTTGCCGTCCAGGTAGGAAGCCACGCTGTAGTCCAGGGCCCCGAGTTCGACGCGCGCGACGTCGCCGAGGTAAACGAGTGAGCCATCCTCGCCGCGTTTTACGATGATCTGACGAAAGTCCTCCGGCGTGCGCAGCCGGCCTTCGGTGTTGATGGAGAGTTGCAGCTCGGTGCCCCGCGGGGCGGGCTCCGCGCCGAGGCGGCCGGCGGCCACCTGCACGTTCTGGGCCTGAATGGCCGAGACGACGTCATCACTGGTCAACTGCCGCGACCACATGCGGTCGGGGTCAAGCCACACGCGCATGCTGTATTCGCGCGCGCCCAGCACGAGGACATCGCCCACACCCTCCAAGCGGGCCAGCACGTCGCGCACCTGCAGGTAGGCATAGTTGGAAATGTAGGCCTGATCGTAGGTGTTATCCGGGGAGAGCAGGTTCACCACCATCATCAGGTTAGGCGACTTCTTCTTGGTGGCGACGCCGAGCTTACGGACCGTATCGGGCAGACGGGCTTCCGCCAGCGCCACCCGGTTCTGGACCAGGACCTGGGCGAGGTCGAGGTTGGTGCCGAGCTTGAAGGTCACCGTCAGCGTCATGACGCCGTCCCCGGTGGACTGCGAGCTCATGTAGAGCATGTTTTCGACCCCGTTGACCTCCTGCTCGATCGGCGTGGCCACCGTGTCGGCGATGACCTTGGGGTCCGCCCCCGGGTAACGGGCCGTGACCTCAACCGTGGGCGGCACGATCTCGGGGTACTGCGCCTTGGGCAGCGCCAGGTAAGCCAACCCGCCTGCAATCAGGGTAACAACCGACAAGACCACCGCGAAAATCGGGCGGTCGATGAAGAAATGAGAAAGTTTCATAAGCTGCGGCGTGGGATTGGTTAGGTTAGTTTAATGGTTTGCGTCGTGGTCATTTGCCGCAATCGCCGCCGGGCTCGAGGCGGGCCGCGGGGCCCCTTGGCTGATGCTCACTTCGGGCGGGGCCTGGCCGGCCAGCCATTGCATCATGTCGCCGGGCTGAGGCGTCACCGGGGCGCCGGGACGTGCGTTCAGCAGGCCGTTGATGATGACCTGATCGTCGGGACCAAGGCCGCGGCGTACCACCCGCAACCCGTCGACCACCGGCCCAAGCTCGACCGGTCGAGCCTGGACGGTACGGTTCTGGTCCACCAGCAGCACAAATTTCTGGCCCTGGTCGGTGCCGACGGCCCGATCGCTGATGAGCGCCGCCTGGTGCTTGGGCGCGCCGGCAACCCGGACCCGGACGAAGGCTCCGGGCATCAGGAAACCATCCTCATTATGGAACCGGGCCCGCACCTGCAGACTGCCGGTTGAGGAGTTGTAGGTATTATTGATGAAGTCGATGACGCCCTCGTGCGGAAAGCCCTGTTCGCCCTCCAATTGGAGGTAGACCGGGATGGGGTTGGTCCGCGCGTCGGCCAGTTCACCCCCCTTGATCTGGTCGAGGTACTTCTGCACCGTCCGCTCGTCCACAGTGAAGTACGCATAGATCGGGTCGACGCTGACCAGGGTGGTCAGCACCGTCGAGTCGGCCTGCACCAGGTTGCCGTGGGTGACGAGTTGGCGGGCGATGCGGCCCCGGATCGGGGCCTTCACCTGCGTGAAGCCGAGGTTGAGCCGGGCGGAGCTTAGATGCGCCTGCGCCTGTTGGTATTGCGCTTCCGATTCGTCCTTGTGAGCGATGCTGGTGTCGTATTCCTCTTTCGAAGTCACCCTCGTCTCAAAAAGCTTCTCAGCCCGCGTGAAATTGGCAAGCTGCAGCCGGCGCTGGGCGTCGGCGTTCTGTAAGTTAGCGGCGCCCTGGTCGACTTCCGCTTGGTAGGGCCGCGGGTCGATGACGAAAAGCAGGTCGCCCGGGTTAACCAAAGCGCCGGCTTTAAAGGCAACCCGGTCGAGGTAGCCGCTGACGCGCGGCCGGATCTCCACGCTCTCCACCGCCTCGGTGCGGCCGGTGTATTCATCCCATTCGACGATTTCTTTCTGGACGGGCCTAGCCACCGTCACCGGCGGGGGCGGGGCCGGCGGGGGCTGGCTTTGCCCCTGGGGTTTGCACCCCGCAGCCGCCAGCGCAGCGAAGAGGGCGAGGGACAAAGGGGGCAGCCAGCGCCGCGAAGGCCGCGGCGAGGGCCATCTCCGGCACAAAAAAAGATACCTCCAACGCTCACCGCGCCACGGAGCGTCAGGCCGGCTCTGTTCATGAGGATGGGACGGGTGTGGTGACCGGCCCTTCGTCAACGGCGGCTCGGGCGCGTGCGTTCCGACCCGGATCCTGGATGAGGACCCGGTCACGATTCGGTTCGAAAGGGTTAACGAGTTAAGCGGCAGAAAGTAAGATGGGCTCACGGTAATTTCCTTGCGCGAAGATCATATGCGTTGCCGTCACGGAAATTACTTTGTTAGTTTCGAGCTGGAACCTAAAAGGTTTCAGAACGCCGGGCCGCACGCCGAGGTCCGGCCGTCCGCGGCCGCTAAAGGCGGCATAAGGCTCGCCACCTCAAGGTTGGTTTGAACGGCCGGCGTGCCCCTTCGGCAATTGCGGCACCGACGCCAAGCTCTTCAGGAACTCGGCCACCTGCGGTGAAGCGTGGGCCTTGGACCACGCGGCAACCAGTTCGAACAGGGGCAGCGCCACGCGGCGGGCCACAACCCGGGCCGGCACCGAAGCCGAGCGCAGCCGCGCCATGGCTTCGTCGAACAGAAACTGCGCCTCCAGCATGACGCCTTCACCGGCCGCAACCAGGTTGATGAGGTCCGTATGGTCGCTGCCTTCCGGTCCCAAGCGGGGGCGAAATTTGGCGCGCCGGCGGCACTCACGCACCAGGAGCAGGGTGTAACTGGGGTTCTGATCGGCTGAAAACCGCAGAAACACCTCGCCCGAGAGTTTGGAGAGCGGGATGGCCTTCTCCTGCCGTCCGGCGTTGGCTTGCGCCGCCAGCGGGTGTCCAACCGGCAGCAGCACCACCAGGGGGGAGCGGAGCACCGGTTGTGCCTCAATCTGTTTGGCCACCCCCCGGCGCAAGAGCAGGTCGAACGTCGGCACGAAGGCCAGGTCAAGCTGGCCGGCGAGCAACCCGTCCAACTGCGCCTGCGGGTCCATGCCGAACAGCGAAATGCTCACGTTAGGGTGAGTATCTTTATAGAGGGACAGCGCTTGCGACAGAAAGGAAGCCGTGAAGGAGCCAAACTTCCCGATGCGAAACGGCACCGGCACGGCCGAGCGCGTCGCCTTCTGTGCGCCGGCGACCGCTCGGGCGGCGGCTTCCAACGTCTCGCGGGCGCCGGCCAGGAAAACCTGTCCGGCGGCGGTCAGACGCACGTGATTGCGGCTCCGGTCAAACAACGGCGTCCCAATCTCCTCTTCAAGGTCGCGAATCTGCCTGCCGAGGGGCGGCTCGGCGATGTGCAGCCGTTTAGCGGCCTTACGAAAACTCAGGTCTTCAGCAACGGCGACAAAATAGCGCAAATGCCGAAGTTCCACCGGCACTGGTTGGCGCCGAATCCACACGCGCGCAACAAAAAGCTAGAGGCGGGCCCAGAGAAGGCTTTATGCGGGCGTTTCCCAGGGGTTGAGGTTCCCTGCCGGATTTACACCTATCAGACCGTATAAACGGTCTAGGCCCAACGGGCCGGCAGACCGTCTTACGGCCCGAAGGGTCAAGGGAACTTAGCCCAGGGTTTCACCCTGGGAAGGCGGTTCCTCCCCCGACCGAGCCCTGAAAGGGCGGCAGAACCGGTGAGCGACGGCTTCTGCCGCCCCTTCAGCAAATCCAACCCGGCGGGGCGGGTGTTTGTTAGGGAGGGCGTACAGGCGTGACGCCTTAGGAGGGCTCGATCGTGATTTTACGGTTACACAGGGTAAACCCTGGGCTAGGTTCTCACGGCCCGTTGGGCCTAAGACCGATGTACGCGGACGCGCTGGGCTAAGGTCTCACTACCCGTTGGGCCTAACACCGAGGTAAGGCCGTGCGGAGCGTCCCGCAGCACCCCCTTCGCCGGAATTCCAGCCAAATCAGTGTCTACAGGGCATAAGCCCCTGGCTGCTCTCGATCATCATTTCAGCCCCTCCGAGGCAAAGACAGCTCAACAAACGTGAAAACCGGTGTAACGACGGCGTTTGGTTGAAATCGGCCATCAAAAAATGAACGCGAACGTGCGCCGGGCTGAGGTCCTCGAGCCGCCGACCCTCAGGTGCGTTTGCCTGACTCCTTGCGGTTTCCTGTCCTCCGTTCAACGCCCCGCCCGCGAGATGCTTGACCGTAATGCGTCACGTCAGCACCTAACGCTGCCGAAACCGGAGGCCGATGAAGTCGAAAATGCCGACAATACCCCGCGGAATGAGATACATCAATGCGATCAGGCACAGGCCGAAAATGGCATCGGGCGCCGCCTTTGACACCCGCTCCGCGACGTTGGGCGTGAACTCGATAAAGAGTGCCCCGATGAAGGCCCCCGTGATCGAGGCGATCCCGCCCACGATGCTGCCGACCAGCAATTTGATCGAAAGGAGGGCGGGGAAGCTGTCCGGCGCGACGTAGCCCGACAGCAAGGCGTTCAGCGCGCCGGCGATGCCGGTGTACATGGCGCTGATGCCGAAGGCCAGGGACTTGTAGAGCGCGGTGTCGATGCCCATGGCTGCCGCGGCCAGGGGATGGTCGCGGATGGCGATCAGCGCGCGGCCGGTGCGCCCAGCCAGCAGGTTGCGCGTGATGATGACCAGCGCGACCGCCCAGAGCAGGCAGAAATAGTAGACCCACCGGTCGGCGTTGAGCGGCAGCCCCAAGGGCGCCTCGGGAGCGTCGATCTGGACCCCCTGGACGCCGCCGGTCCACGGCTCGAACCCCCCGAATTTGAGGAGCTGGGGAGTTGCCACGGCAAGGGCAAAGGTGGCAAGGGCGAGGTAGGGACCTTCGAGCCGCAGCGATGGTAATCCGAACAGAAAGCCTGTCGCCAGGCAGATCGCACCGGCGATGGGAACGGCTGCCCAGTAAGGAAGGCCGCCCTTATCGAGCAGGATCGCCGTGGTGTAGGCGCCGATGGCATAAAACGCGCCGTGGCCCAACGAAATCTGGCCGCTGAAGCCGGTCAGGAGGTTAAGCCCTAACATGGCGATGGCGTAGATGAGCACCTGACTAAATTGGGATAGGCGGTAGCCGCTTAGCACAAACGGCAGGACGCAGGCGATCGCCAGCAGCGCGGTAATAACGCCGCATCGCCACCTTAGCGGTGACAGGCCGGCGGATGCCGCAGCGTCTCGCGATGGCGTCCGGCTGAACATCATCATCACACTCGCGTGACCAGGGTCCGGCCAAAGAGACCGGCGGGTTTGAAAACCAGCACGCCGACGATGATCGCCAGGGCCAGCGTGAGTTTCAGTTCGGTGCCGACGAGATAGGCGCCCGCGAGATTCTCCAGCACGCCAACAAAAAAGCCGCCCAGCGCGGCACCCCATGGATTATTGATTCCGCCCAGCAGCGCGGCCGCGAAGCCGTACAGCAGGATGCCGCTCATCATGCTGGGGTCCAGGTAGATCATCGGCGCCGCCATGATGCCGGCCACCGCGCCGATCGCACCGGCCAGCCCCCAGCCGAACGCCAGCATCCAGCCGACGCGAATGCCAACCAGGCGACTGGATACCGGGTTCTGCGCCGCCGCCCGCATCGCGAGACCCAGAGGCGTACAGCGGAAGAACAGGAGGACGAGCAGCAAGACCGCCAAGGTCACCACGATCATGCCCGCTTCGTGGGACGACAGGTATCTGCTGCCGTACCACGCGATCGGCGGGAACGGGCTCGGAAAGCGCTTGATCGTGTAACCGAAGATCCACCCGGCCAGACTGTTGAGGATAAGCAGCAGGCCGATGGACACGGCAACGATGGTCAGTGCCGGCCCGCGTTCCACCGGCCGGATGATGATCCGTTCGATGGCGATGCCCGCAATAAAGGAGAAGGCAAGCGTAAGGCCGAAAGCCATCCAGTAGGGCAACCCGGCCTCGAGCATCGCCCAGGCGAGGTAGGTTGAGCACATCGCCATTTCGCCCTGCGCGAAATTGATGAAGTGAGTGGCCTGGTAGATCATCACCAGCGCGAGGGCCACGCATGCATAGAGGCCGCCGTTGGCCAGGCCGGACGCCACTTGGTGCAGGAAGGCTTGCATCCCTTGCCCCCTTAATAGCCGAGGTAGGTGCGGCGTATGGCGTCGTCGCAGGCGATGAGGGTCGCGGCGCCGCCCATGACGATGCTTCCGGTCTCGATCAGGTAAGCGTGATGAGCAAGTTCGAGCGCGAGGGTGGCGTTCTGCTCGACCAGCAACATGCTAACGCCTTCGTCATGGTTGACGGCGCGCAGGATTCGGAAGATTTCCTCTACGACGAGCGGCGCCAGACCAAACGACGGCTCGTCGAGCAGCAGGAGCTTCGGCCGCAGCATCATCGCGCGCGCGATCGCCAGCATCTGCTGCTCGCCGCCGGACAGTGTCCCGGCCTGTTGCCGCCGCCGCTCCTTCAGACGCGGGAAATGGCCGTAGAGGCGGTCGAAATCGGCTGCAACCCCCTTGTCGCGACGCGTGTAGGCGCCGACGCGTAAATTCTCCTCGACGGTCAGCCCAAGGAATGTGCCGCGACCGTCCGGTACATGGGCTACGCCGAGGCGGACGATGTCTTCGGTCGCCTTGCCGTCGATCCGCTCGCCCGCGAACCGGATCTCGCCGGAGACGCGCACCATCAGGTTGCAGATGGCACGAAGGGTGGTCGTCTTGCCGGCACCATTGGGGCCCAGCAGCGTCGTGATGCCGCATTCCTCCACGGCCAGGTCAACGGCTGACAGGATTTGCGCCGGCCCGTAAGCGGCATCGACGTTGCGCAGTTCGAGAATGGCCGTCACAGCTTATCCCCGAGGTAGGCGCGGATGACGTCGCGATTTTTTTGCACTTCGGCGGGCGTACCGTCGGCGATCTTACGGCCGAAGTCGAGCGCCACCACCTGATCGGAGACCCGCATCACCAGGCTCATGTGATGCTCGACCAGCAGGATGGTGAGGCCAAGGCGGCTGCGGAGGTTGACGATCAGTTGGCTGAGTTCGCTGAGCTCGGCATGGTTGAGCCCAGCGGCCGGTTCGTCCAGCAGCAGCAGCTTCGGCCCGCCGGCGAGGGCGCGCGCGAGTTCCACGCGCTTGCGTCTGCAGAAGGGAAGCGCGCTCACCGGTACGTCCGCGATGGCGGACAGTTCAAGCATCTCCAGCAGGCCCGTGGCGCGCTCGCGCAGCAGCCGTTCCTCACGACGCACGGGCGGCAGGCGCAACGCGTTGGCGACAAACCCGCTGCGGCCACGGCAATGCCCGCCGATCAGGACGTTGTCGCGCACCGACATGGTCTCAAACAGGGCCAGGTTCTGAAACGTCCGGCCGATCCCAAGGCAGGCAACGCGATGGCGCGGCACCTGCAACAACGGCTCGCCTGCAAAGTCAACGGTGCCGGTACCGGCGCGGTAAAGGCGGCTCAGGCAATTCAAGAGGGTGGTCTTACCGGCGCCGTTCGGGCCGATGAGGCCGCAGATCCGCCCGGCCTGGACGTCAAACGAGACGTTGTCGAGGGCCACAATCCCGCCGAAACGCACCGACAATCCGCTAATGCTGAGCAGCGGCGCGCGGTTCTCCGCCGCCAGCGGCCATAGATCCGCGGCTGTCGACGCGCCGGTCTTCTGCCGGCGCGCGGCGATCACCCGGTCAGCCGTCATTGCGCTTGCCTCGACGCTGTCTTGAGACATCCGGGCGGCAAATTGAGTGCCTGTCCTCCTCATCACGATGCACCGGCGAAAGTTCATCGTCACTCTCAATGTGATACGTAGCGCCGGGCGGCGTGGGCCCGTTCCCGCGCGATCCCCATCACCGGATGCGAACGGACGGCGAAGGCTTCACTGCCGGCAGCCTTAGAACCCAGTCCGAAGCGCTCCTGGATAACGCACGCGCTGAGTACCGACATCAACACCGGATCCCACCCGACACGGTCCGAATCCGGCATCGCGGGCAGCCGGTCGAGCAGGGCGACGATTTTCTTCCGATCGTAAAACGGCAGCGACGCGAGGGCCGGACCACGGAGTGTGTCCTGCATCATCTGATGGAATCGTTCGGTTGGAACGATGGTCCCGGGCGGCGAAAGAAACGGATGCTTTTGCCGGCGGTACACGGTCTCGGTGATCAGCGGCTTAGCCGCTTCGCGAAGCAAATATTTCTCGGTCATGCCTCGGATTTTCAGCGACACCGGCGCCCGGCAAACGCACTCAACGACGTGATGATCCAGGAACGGCACGCGGCCCTCGACCGAGTGCGCCATTTCCATCCGGTCGCCGAGCAGATTCAGGATATAATTCGGCAAAACCGATTTTGCCCAGACGAACAGTGATTTGTTGAGGGGGTCGCGCCCGTTCAAGACGGCGGGCACATCCAGGCTGTCCAAGAACAGGCGGACGCTCTCGCGTCCGGCAAACCGTGCGCTAAAGTCAGCGTCGAAGAGGGTCTGCCGTTGCCGGCTACCCGCGGCGAACAACCGCAGGCAGGTCGGCACAAAGCCGAGCAACCGCTCGACGCTCTCCAGCGATCCGGTTTCGCCGACGGGCAAGAGCATTCCGCGCGAGACGCTATTGGCCGCTTCGAGCTGTTGCACCAGCCGCCGGACTTCCGCCGGGTTCTGACCTTGGGCGCCATGCTCAAGCATGTCGACGCGGAAATGGACGTAGCCGCCGAGGATTTCATCGGAGCCTTCGCCGGTATAAACCACCTTGTAACCGGCGTCACGAACCGCCCGGCTGAGCAGGTACTTTGACACGCCGTGGCCGTTGCTGCATAGCGTCTCCGAGTGCCAGATCGCGTCGGCGAAATGGTCTGCGATGTCAGACTGCCTGATCGGGACGGGATGAAAGTTTGCGCCGGCACGCGCCGCCATCTCGCGGGCGATCTCGCCTTCGTCGTACGCCGCCTGATCGAACGTGAGCGTAAACGCCTGGATCGGCGAGCTGGAATGCTGCGCGGCGAAACCCAGCACCGAGCACGAGTCAAGTCCGCCGCTCAGGTAACAGCCGACCGGCACGTCGGCGCGCATCCGCAACCGCACGGCTTCGTCAAACCGGGCGGCAAACTCTTCGACGAAGGCGGTTTCGTCCCGCGCGTCCGTCGCCGACTGGTCTGCGGGCGGGTAACTAAATTCCCAGTAGCGCAGGATGCGCATCCCATTCGTGGTCGCCGTGAGGTAATGACCGGGGGGCAACTGGTACACCCCGTCGAACAGCGTGCGATCGAGCAGCGGTGGGGCGGTAGCGCTATGATAGAAAGACTCATGGTCCCAGCGCGCAGGCACTCCGGCGACGAAGAGGGCCTTGATTTCGGAAGCCAGCAAAAGCGCACCGTTGTGGACGGCGTAGTAGAGCGGCTTGATCCCGAAGCGGTCGCGGGCGGCGAACAGGGTCTGGTTCGCCTCGTCCCATAATACAAACGCAAACTCGCCGCGCAGTTGCTGCACGCAATGCGCGCCGAATTCCTCGTACAGGTGCAACGCGATCTCGCTGTCCGAGCGGGTTCGGAACCGGTGTCCGCGCTGCTCCAGTTCGCGTCGCTGCCGCTCGAAGTCGTAAAACTCGCCGTTGACAACGATATGGATCCGCCGGTCCTCGTTCGCGATCGGCTGATCGCCGGTCGTGAGGTCGATGATGCTGAGCCGCGCATGCCCAAGGCCAACGCGCTGATCGGGGGACAGCCAGATGCCCCGGCTGTCCGGACCGCGGTGGTGGAGGCGGTTGGTTGCGCGCTTCAGCCGCTCCGCTGAAATGCGTTTGTCGCTCGAGAAGAATGCTGCGATTCCGCACATGGCAAGAGATAAATAAATAAATTAAATGACGGACCCCTCGGTCGCGGCGATCGGGCCGGCGGCCAGCGATCAATTGCCGGCGCCGGTGATCACCTCGCCGAAGCGCACCCAGCTGGTGCCGTCGAATCTCACGAGTTGCATCTGCCGGATCGGGCGGTAGTTGGTCGGGCTGGTGTTCACTTTGATGCCCGGCGGCAGCGTCGGAAGCTCCAGGTCGTGCAGGTTGGCGGCCTGGTTCATGACGTTCTCGCGTGTGAAGTTACCCTCGCACTGCTTCAAAACCTGCAGCATGGCCATGCTGACGGTGTAAGCGAACGTATAGCCGTCGTCGCTGGTGTCGGCGCCGGGCATGTACCTGGCCATGAAGTCGCGCCACTCGTTCATGCCGGCGTCGTCCTTCCAGGCGGGATCGGTCGGAGACTTCAGGTAGCCGGCGGTGATGATGCCGATGGCGTTCTCCGGTCCGGCCGGTTTTATTACCGCGCCGACTGAGGCCGACACGTTGGACAGGAAGAACAATGGCTTCCAGTCGAGGTCATGCACCTTGCGGATCGCCTGGGCGGCAAACTTCGGGGTCGCCGCCACCAGCAGCACGTCCGCGCCGGAGGCTTGCAGGCTGGTAAGCTGGCTGTCGACGGTGGGGTCGGTGACCTCATAGCTCGCCGTGACCACCCTCGGGTCGAACTTATCGCCCAGCACGTCTTTCGTCCCGGCAACGTAGTCCTTACCGAGATCATCGTTCTGGTAGAGGATGGCGATTTTGGCGTCCGGCTTCTCTCTCAGAACGTATTTGGCGTAGATCCGCGCTTCAACCCGAAAGCTCGGCTGGAAGCCCATCGTCCACGGGAAGTGCTGATAATCGCCCCATTTGTCCGCGCCGCTCGAGATGAACAGGTGCGGCACCTTCTTCTGGTTGACGTACCGATAAATCGCTGAATTGGTCGGGGTGCCCAGCGTGTTGAACAGCAACGCGACCTGGTCCTCCTCAACCAGCCGGCGTACCTGCTCCACGGTCTTCGGCGGGCTGTAGCCGTCATCGAGCGAGATAAAATTGATCTTGCGACCGGCAACGCCGCCCTGGTCGTTTACCATCTTAAAGAACGCGGCCTCGGCCCTGCCGATGACGCTATAGGCCGAGGCGGGCCCGCTGTACGGCATGGTGTTGCCGATCTTGATTTCGGTCGCCGTCACGCCCGGCGTATCGCTCGCGAGGGCTGGGGCTGCGGCCGTGAGTGCAAAAAGCACCGTTGCCAACAATGATGTTTTTGCTGCCATTTTAGTCTCCCGGCATCAGGGGTTATCTGGGGGGTTCTGTCTAATTCCGGCGTTCGGCGACCGCCGCTCGCCGCAGTTGGCGGTCGATGATCGCAGATGAGGGCCTTGTTACAGTACGCGGGCAGAGGCTAATCGCAACGGCCCGACATTGCCTTGCGTCTGCCTGCCCGAGACTTGGTTCCTCCGTGGGGTAAAGGAAGATTGCGGGCCGGATGCAGCCGGGCTGGTGCCGGGTCACCCGGAAAGGCCAAATGAGTTTTCGGATCGTCCTCATGGCAGCTTACAACGCTCTTCGCGTCGCCAAGTTTCAGGGTTTTTCCATTTCGACGGCCATGGAGGTGAAATTGTGTCTTCCTTCCCAGGTGCCCTGCCAGCGTTACACCTGTTAAACCGTATAAACGGTTTAGGCCAACGGGCCGGGGAACCTTAGCCCAGGGTTTACCCTGGGAAGCCGTTTTCCCTTGACGCAGCCCTGAAGGGGCGGTAGAAAACGTTGCCGGGGGGTTCTGCCGCCCCTTCAGCAAATCCAACCCGGCGGGCGGACGTTTGTTAGGGAGGGCGTACAGGCGTGACGCCTTAGGAGGGCTCAATCGTAATTTGACGGTTACCCAGGGTAAACCCTGGGCTATGTTCTACCGGCCCGTTGGGCCTAAGAACCGGCCCGTCGGGCGTAAGACCGATTTAACCAGCTACGGAGCATCCTCCGGCGCCGGAACCCCCTTGAGCCGACATTCTACCGAGGTAAGATAACTGTCTGAATGGTATAACACACGATCACTTGTGTAACTCACGGGGACGTGCGGCAATCGTCGTATCGTCAATCACTTGTAAACGAGCGTTAACTTTCCCGCAAAGCGCCGGAGTGGGCGGTCATCGGCATCTGCGTTTTTGAATGCGCTGCTGGGCGTACCACTCGTTGAACTCATTCCAGGTGTTAAACATCAGCCGGTCACCGCTCCGCAGTTGCAAGGTCACGGCAAGCTCCTCGGCGCTATAGGGGTAGGAGGTGATGATGGTGCCTGCGAACCGGCCCGTCACGGGCATGGTTTGGCAAACGCGGCAAAATTCGTTCGGCGACATGGTCACCTATACGCCGGATTGGCCTTTTCGCCAGCGGCGCACCGAGCATCTCATCCTGCAAAGGCGCACGGCTCAGAACAGCCGGTCCAGCCAGCCGTGGGGGTCCGGTGCGCGACCCTGTTGGATGTCCAGTAACGCAGCTTTCAGGCGGCCTGTCACCACGCCGGCCCCACCGTCTCCAATCGTGAAATGATGCTTCCGCCCCTTTACTTTGCCGATCGGCGTCACCACCGCGGCGGTGCCGCAGGCAAACGCTTCGCGCAGGCGCCCACTGGCCGCATCGGCTTGCCACGCATCGATCGCGTAAGGCGCTTCACGCACGGTGAGCCCGAGGCCGCGAGCCAGAACGATCAGGGAATCGCGGGTGACTCCGGGCAGGATCGTGCCGGTCAGGGGTGGGGTTTGCAGGGAGCCATCGTCAAAGACGAAGAACACATTCATGCCGCCGAGTTCTTCGACCCAGCGTCGCTCCACCGCATCGAGGAATACCACCTGATCACAGCCTTCTCGAACCGCTTCGGCTTGAGCGGCCAGGCTGGCGGCATAGTTGCCGCCGCATTTGGCATCGCCGGTGCCCCCGGGCGCGGCCCGCGTGTAATACTCGGAAACCCAGAGCGTCACGGCGGACGCGCCCGGGCTGAAGTAAGAGCCGACCGGCGATGCCACGACGCAGTAAAGGTAGTCAATCGACGGCTTCACGGCGAGAAGCGCCTCGATTGCGAGCATGAACGGCCGAAGATAGAGGGCTGCACCTTCGGCCTCGGGGATCCAATCCCGGTCCACGCGGACGAGTGCGCGCACGGATTCAAGGAACAACTCATCGGGCAGGGGAGCCATCGCGAGTCGATGGGCGGAGTGGTGGAAACGGCGGGCATTGGCGCCGGGGCGAAACAGCGCAGCGCCGCCATCGGCAAGCCGATAGGCTTTCAAGCCTTCAAAGATCTCCTGCGCGTAATGAAACGCCAGCGTCGCAGGATGCAGCGTGAAGTCTCCGCGAGGCGCTATCTTCGCTTCATGCCAGCCGCGTCCTTCCGTGTAGCGGATCGTCGCCATGTGGTCGGTGAACACCCTGCCGAAGGCTGGGTTCTGGAGCAGACGCTCGCGCTCGGCAGCTGCAAGCGGGGTCAAACTTCTTTCGATCAACCAGGTCGGTCCGCCATGGTTACTCATACCAACTCCATGATTTGCCAGGGTGGCGTCGTTCACCAATAAATGAGCATTCTCAATTGAGGGGGGTGGGACCATTGGAGCATTATCCCGAGCTCGGCATCGCGTTCCATTGGTCCCAAAGGCTCGTCCCTGCAATTTTTAAACAGGGACACCTGCTTCGTCAGGCGAAGATCTCCTCGAACAAGACCAACAACGTCGCCCGCGCTTGCCTCGCGATGCAGGGGTGCGGACGGAGCCTTACCGCCGGGCTTCGAAAGCGCTGCCAAGCGCAGGCGTTCCCGCGGTTCGTCCGAGAGGTCTTTCTCCGACCGGCGGCCCTTGGTCCCCGTGAACGGCCGTGCTAGGCGAGCCCGGGAAACGGCTTGGGGCACCGGATGACCCACGCGCGGCAGCCGTCCGGGGCGTGGTAGGCCGGTTCACCGAGCGCCTCAGGCGCTTTGGGCTGCGCGGGCGTGTTGGACAACAAGCGCAGTGGCCGGCCGGGGGCGGCGGGGGTGGGTTCGGGCACGGCCTGGAGAGCCACTTCCAGGGCACGCGCCTGAGGCGCGGCCCGCTCGGCCTGCAGTTGAAGCATCACTGGTCCCGGCAGCTCGATCAATAACACCAGCCGGGCATGGCTGGCCCGAACCCCATCAGAAAATTCTACCCGCATGAAACGGCGCATGCCCCAGCTTAGCGCGTCAGAGCGTGATGCGCTCCAAGTATAGTTAATCTCCGGGAAGAAAGCTCAGCAGGGCAGGGGGTCTCGGCTTTGGGTGATGTCCCGGTTGGCCATGGCGGTTCCTCAAGCGGGACCCCGCTTTCCCGGCCGAAACACGAAGATCGGTTTTTTTTCATTTCAACCGGTAAACGATGCGCGCTTTGCTCAGGTCGTAGGGTGACATTTCCAGCCGGACCCGATCGCCCCGGTTCAGCCGGATGAAGCGCTGACGCATCTTGCCGGAAATGTGCGCCAGGACCTGGTGTTTGTTGTCGAGTTCGACCCGAAACATGGTCCCGGGCAGCACGGCGGTGATGGTGCCTTCGGTCGTGAGCTCGGCTTCGTTGGGCATGGCAAAGGTAACGGAAGAAGGTGCTTGGTGGGCTGGGAAAGGGGCCGACGGGGCCGCTCCAACCCGCGCGTCCCGTCGCCGGACACCCTCAAGCAGAGGGATCCGGCGACCGGAACAGCGGCGGGCCTCACCAACGGCGCTGCTTGGCGCCCGAAGGCCGGCTCGGCCGGTCGCCGCCGAAGCGCTCCCGCTCCTCGCGGGGACGCGCTTCGTTGACGCTCAAGGCGCGGCCGTCGAGTTCGTGGCCCTGCAGGCCCTCGATGGCGGCCTGCCCTTCGGCCCGGCTGCCCATGGTCACAAAGGCAAACCCGCGCGAGCGGCCCGTGACCCGGTCGCTGATCAGGGCCACTTCGGCCACGGCGCCAAACGGTTCGAAAGCCGTTTGGAGATCGTCGGCGGTGGTGTGAAACGAGAGGTTTCCAACGTAAAGTTTCATGCTTCTCAAAGGTGATTTATTGACGATTGCCCGGCCCCGAGCCGTTCCCGAACACCGGGTTTCAAATCACCACCGGGCAAAAGGGCCTCACCTGACGATCCACCGCACTTCGAACTAGAGCAAACGAGCGACAAGGTCACCCACCCGCCCCAAAACGCAACGGGTATCTTTGGCGGCCTTTGGCCCGAGGCACAGGTCCGGGGTCGCCCGGAGGGCGAACAAACCCCGGCTCGAACCACGGACGGCTTTCACAAAGCCGACACGGGCGTGCCGCAGCTTTTCTTCAGTCCGGATCCGTGCCGAGCAGCCAAGCCCGCGCGCCGTTGAGCACCGCGTCCGGCACGCGCTCCAGGGCGTCCAGGCCGGGATGGGAAAACTGGCAGGACACCGCCATCGCGTCCTCGCCCGGCGAGCACGGCGTGCCCCGCATGGCCACCGGGGCCAGCTCGCCGGCCAGCCGCTGGGCGCTCTGCCGCAGCGCCAGTTCGTCGTCGGACTCGCCCTCGGCCGCTGCGCGGGCCAGTGCCCGAGGCACCTCGACCAAAAAGTAGATCTTGCGGCCTGTTTTAGCCCCGGAATGCTTCAGGTGCGGCTCCAGGGTGACTTGGAAATAAAAACACTCGGCCATCGGCCAACCTTCCTTCTGCCCGGCTTTTGGCAAGCGCCAAACGCATGGACCCCTTAAGGGGCTGCGGGAAGTTCCCCGGATGACTTCAAACCCGTGCAGCACGCGCATCTCTGCCGCCGTCTGGCCTTTTGGGAGAAGTGCGCTCAGCGCGTGAAGCGGTCACTGTTTCCAGTTGAAGGAGGCGGCGCTTACGGTCGAGCCCGCCGGCGTACCCGTGCATCCCGCCGTTGCTGCCCACGACGCGGTGGCAGGGGACAAGAATGCTGAGCGGGTTTTGTCCCGTGGCCGTTCCGGCCGCACGCGGCGCATTGGGTGCACCGGCGCGTTGGGCGAGTTCGGAGTAAGAGATCGTCCGGCCAAACGGAATCGCCGAGATCTGCCTCCAGATTGCTTGTTGAAAGCTCGTGCCCTCGTAGCGCAACGGCACCGAAAAGGCCGTGCGGGATCCGCTGAAATACTCGGCGAGTTCACAGGCAGTTTGTTTCAGGACGGCTTGATCCGGGTTGTGCTCCCAGCCGCGGGTGGGGGGCGCGTGTTTCTCGCCAGCGAAATAAACGCCGCGCAGGTGGGTTTCATCGGCGACCAAGAGCAGGTCACCGAGCGGGGACGGAAGAATCGTGAATGAGTTCATAAGGTGGATGAGAAACATTGGAAACATTGATCCAGAGGTGAACGGCCGCGTAGGCGCGCCAGGGACGCCACTTCTCGGCGAGTTGCAGGACTTTTTTGGCGTTAGGTTCTCCAAGTGCCTTGCGGATGCCGAGGTCGGTGTGCGGAAAAGCGTCGGGCCACGCAAGCGCGCGCATGGCGAGGTATTGGGCGGTCCATTCACCGATACCGGAGATCTTCCGCAGGGCCTGCAGCGTTTCCTCGATGCGCCGCCCCGGCTCCAGCGCCAAGGCGCCCGCCGCGATGGCCCGCGCGGTCGCCAGCAGCGTCGTGGCGCGGGCGCCGGTCAGACCGGCTTGACGCACCGCCTCAACGGGGGCCGCAGCCAGGTCCGACGCAGTGGGGAAGAGGCGGGTGAGCGACGGCACCGGCGTGGGAAGCGGCGTGCCGAACCGCAGCGCGAGCCGTCCCGCCAGCGTCCGAGCGCCCGCCACCGAAACCTGCTGACCCAGGATGGCCCGCGCCGCCATCTCAAAGCCCTCAAAACTGCCGGGCACCCGCAGGCCCGGATGGGCGTCAGCCAGCGGGCCGAGCGTCGCGCGAATGGCGGCGGGATCGGCGTGCAAGTCAAAGAGCCGCCGCACGCGCTCGAGCGCCACGGCGCACACCGGCAAGAGCGAGTCGGAGAGGCGCACCGTCAACCGGTTTTGCTCCGGCTCGTCGCCGACCTGAAGGTAGCCGCTGAACGCTCGGCCTTGCCGCTCGATACGCACGGTCCGCCAATAAGCACCGTCGTGGACGGCCTCGACGTGCGGGATGGCACGCCGCCCGAGGAACTCGAGCATCCGGGGCCACGCAAACGGCGGCCGGTAACCCAGGTGGAAGGCGAAGCCCGCCATTTCGCCGGCCGCCGGCTTTCCACGCCAGGCGCGCAATTGGCTTGGCGAGACCCGGTAGCGCGCCTTGAGCAGCGCATTGAAGCGGCGCAGGCTTTTGAAGCCGCTCGCCAGCGCCACGGAAGCGACCGGCAACTGCGAATCGGTCAACAGGTGCCTGGCCAGCAGCAGCCGCTGCGTCTGCCAGAACTCCACGGGTGACACGCCGAACTCCTCGTGAAAGGCGCGACGCATCTGGCGGCCGGTGACCCCAAGTTCCTGCGCGAGTTCGTCCAGCGAGCGTTCGGCCAGGAAATCAGTGCTGATGTAATAAGCGGTCCGACGGGCCAGCTGGCTGCTGATTTCCATGGGGCTGTTGCCGGGCGCCAATTCGGGCCGGCAACGTTTGCACGGCCGATAACCGGCAACCTCTGCGGCAGCGGCGTGGCTGAAGAACGTGCAGTTTTTGCGCAGCGGTATTTTGACCCGGCAAATGGGGCGGCAGTAAATACCGGTCGATTTCACCGCAACGAAGAAGCGCCCATCAAACCGCGCATCGCGCGTGAGGAGCGCTTCATAACAATGGTGCGCGTTGAGGGTCACGCCACCAATGTACCGCGCCCGGGCCGTGGCGCTGGCCGTTTTCGGACATCGAATTTGCCGGCGATCAGAGGGCGGCTGCGAGAATTTTCCACACGACGATAAGACCGCAGGATGGACAACTACTGAGAGGCAATCCCAAACCCGCAGTGCTGAAACCACCTGCGCCGGCCTTCGCTGTATGAGCAACTACCTTCCCGTCGATGCATCGTGCTTACATTTGAAGATCGGCAACAGCAGGTACCCGATCAGCCGGCATCTTTTGCTGTGCCTGCCGGCAGGTTGCGCGTAGCTCCGGCGATGCGTTATAGCTACCAACGTCACTATAGTTTGAAAGCAGCAGGAAGATTGACGCTCACCGGCCGATCTTTAACAATCCACGCCGGCTCAGGAACCCGACTGCCGGCGCCCGGATGAAATCTGACCGGCCGGCACGGTTCCGGCGCAGAAAACAGATTCTCTCCTTTTTTCGGTCAACGCCATGCAACCAGGCTCTCATCCAGTGCGTCGTCGCTTCAGCATACTAGCCGCCGGCATAATTCTCCTCCTACTGGGCGGCGGCTGTCTCATCGCATGGGCCCTCAGTGCGCCCAAGCCGGCAACTCTAACCTGGGACGCTCCGGTGGTCCGTTCGTCCATCATGAGTTTCGCGTACAAGACTTACGGCAACCCGGAGGTCGACCACGGCAAGTACTACCTCAGCAAGATGGTACTTAAGAATTCCGGGGGCCGAAGCATCCGGAATCTATCGGTCAGCTACCAGATTCCGGACTACATCAGTTGGACCACCCCGGAGGTAATCCGCGAATTGCCGCCGGGCTACTCCACTTCTTCGGTGTTCTACCCACGGCTGCCTGAGAAAATTGCCCGCCTGGATAACCGCACCAACGCCACGCTGGAGATAAAGCTCCAATGGAAAGAAGGAGATGCCAGCGCCGTGCAGGAACAGGTTTTGCACCGCGACTTCGTCATCCTCGGGCGCAATGAGGTCCAGTACTGCGATCTTGCACCGGATGACATCATCTCTTTTTACGATACGCTGAACCTGGGGCAGTTCACGATGTGCATGGTCACCCCGAACGATCCCGTGGTGAAGCAGTACGCCGCAGAGATCACCAAACGCACCGGGGGAACATTGGCCGGAATCAATACGGGCAACAGTTCGGAGGATGTTAAATCGGTCATCGAGCTGATGAGGGCGACTTACGATTACATGAAGGAGACCGGCCTTAGCTATGTAAGCGCCGAGGGCGTGCCGGAAATCATCGGCGATGAAAAGCGGCTGATCCAGACCGTCCGCATGCCTCGGGACGTCATCATGACCAATTCGGGGCTTTGCATTGAATTGACGCTCCTGTGGGCCTCGCTGATGACCTATTGGGGCTGCGATGCATACGTGATTTTTATCCCGGGCCATGCCTTCATCGGCGTGCAAGCGGCCGGGCAGGGGTTTTTCCTGGAATGCACCGCGATCACGCCAAAGGCCGTCGGCCAAAACCAGGTGGTGCCGTTCGAGAAGGCGATCCAAATGGCGGGGGAGACCTTCCAGAAGCAGCAGTACAAGATAACCTATCCCGTTCGGCAATATCGCGTTCAGGGATATGCCCCACCCGAACTGACTGATGTGGACACCGACCGGATCCACACCATGCTGGTGAGCCGTGAACCGCAGGGCCGCCCGCCCGCCAACGCGCCCCGTTACGTTGAAGGCGGGGGCGGCAACGACGAGCAGGCGCCGGCAGGCGAATTGGCTCACTACCAGCATCGTGCCGGATTGGTCGGCTTTGACTACCCGCAAGCCTGGCAGGTTCAGCAGGCGCAACCGAACTTCGGGATCACGTTTGACGTGCAAGAACCCGCTTCCCTGGCAACCATGCAGGTATTGGAGGTTCCGCGGGCCTCGACGGTGCCGGCGGCTTTCCGCGAACTCTCTCAAGTGTTTGCCCGCGTGGGTACCTACCCCCACCTCGATCAATCCAGCCAACAGGGAGAAATCAGCGTGCTGTTTGGCCACACGAGCAACCGTGCCGGCAGTACCCGGTGGGTAGCGCTCATGCGGCCGGTACAAGGGGGTGTCATCGGCGTCGTCGCCGGCTGCCCGGCTGCGCTCTTCGAATCCAAAAAGGCGGAGCTGATGCAACTGCTCGGCACCGTTCGTTTCCAATGAAAAAGGCATTTGCGGCGTTAGTGATCGGTGTCGTGCTGAACGGTTTGGTGGCCCTCGGGTCCGCCGTCGCAACGGAGCACATTGACATGGACGTGGTTGAAAATGTCCAGCCGGACGGGGATGGCTCAATCACGGTAAACTTTCACTTATCGGCTCAGCAATGGCTGATATGGCGGGAGCAGTACGGTGAGCACCCGGATGTCCTCTGGCGTGACATGAAGCAATTGTTTGCTCGTTACGTGTTGGACAAAATCGATCTCAAGAAGGACGACATGCAACGCTCGGCGACCGTCACCCTGCAGGGGCGGGCCTTCACCCAGATTCGGGGCGATGCCACCCGCGCAGTGGAGGTGCCCAAGGATTTTCATCCGGTTTCCAACTCCGGCCGGGAATGGGTCTTCAGCTTTGTGAACCAGGCTTCAATGGGCGCCCCGATCCTGAACCAGAACAATCGCATCGTGCTGCCGCCAAACGCCACGAACGCCCATTACGAACCGGCCGGGAGCGGCGGTTTTGTCGTGTACGACCTGCCGGAGAACGGGGCACAAAATCCAATGCTTTTGATTGCCGGCTTTGCCCTCACGCTCCTCGGCCTGGGATTAACCGTACCAGGGATGATCCTGGCCCGGCGTAAACCGGCCGTGGCCACCTGAGCCGATTAAATCATCCTTGTTTTGACAAGGCTAATTTCCTTGTTACCGTAAACAGGTGGCAAAGGTTACCAGCAAGCTCCAGTTGACATTGCCAAAAGCCGTTGCCGACGCTCACGCTGTCCGGCCCGGAACCGAGGTGCAGTTCGAGTCTGCCGTCGACTGCATCCGTCTGCTGATCGGCAAGCCTCGGCCGCGCTTGTCAAAAGACGAAAAATTAAGGCTTTTTCGAGAAGCCAGAGAACGACAAACGGCGCGTAATCGACGATTTACTTGCGTCGAAGCTCCTCGGGATCGCGGCTGGCGGCGAGAGGACGCTTACGAGCGTGGCAGAACTCGTTGATACCAACGTGCTGGTCTATCGGGTCGACCCGCGCTTTCCGGCCAAGCAGGCTCGGGCCGAGGAGCTGCTGGAACGGCTGGTGATTTCCGAGGAATGTCGAATCCCTCATCAGGCGTTGGTTGAATTTTATGCGGTCGCAACGCGGCCTCTGCGGGACCTTGAAAGGCCCCTTTTGGAATTTAATGAAGCGCGTGAAGAGATCGAGATACTGCTGCTGACGTGCACGATACTCTATCCTGTTGAGAACGTCTTGCGGTTGGCGCTGCATTGGCGGGGCACCTACGGGCTAAACTGGTTTGATGCCCACTTGCTTGCCTATGCCGAGCACTATGGCTGCTCAACCCTTTACTCAGAAGATTTTCAGGACGGGCGCTACTACGGCACGGTGAGAGTAATAAACCCCTTCACGTGCTGAGGATGCAGGTTCGGTCACACGGCGGCCGCAGCGAGGAGGGCGGGCACAACGTAAGAGTTCACACGGCGAACACGGCGAGCCACGGCGAACACGGCGGAAAGAGGGGAGAGTTCGGAGTTCGGGGTTCGGAGCGGCAGAGAATGCCACAAATGACACCGGGTGTCGGGTGCCGGGTAAGAGAGACGCT
>Ga0213876_10000768_pt1 | contig 22097 bp, 19 predicted proteins | sample BarmaccomBMRX_R9_FD_160113 | JGI IMG/M metagenome (GOLD analysis project Ga0213876, IMG submission 160113) | Root-associated microbial communities from Barbacenia macrantha in rupestrian grasslands, the National Park of Serra do Cipo, Brazil - RX_R9 | ecosystem: Host-associated > Plants > Roots... | reverse complement strand
CGCAAGCTGGATTCCGAGTAGGGCGAGGGGGCGTAGCGAAAGATGCCGGCGCGCGGACGGCCGCTTGCGGCGACGCCCTGGATGAACTGGGTGGTCTCGTCGATCCAGCCGGCATCGAGCACCGCGCCGGCCCTCAAAAACATCAGCCAGGGTGAGCGCGCCTGCGCGGCGCCGGCCGCCAGCGCGGCCGTCGGCGAGCCCTGCATGCGCAGAAAGCGGCAGCCGGCGATATCGGCGACGCGTTCGATCACGTCATTGTCGGTGCGGTCGACCAAAAGCACTTCGCGCACGACCCCGGAGGCCGCGCCCGGCACCAGCGCGGACAGCGTGGCGACCGCGGTCTGCTCGACCCCGTCGGTCGGGATGATCACACTCAGCATGACCTCAGCATCGTTGGCTCGAGCTTTTCGAAATCGGCTGCACTGTTATCATCTTGTCACAATGAAAACAGCCCGCCGATTGCGGCATTTTACGGCACTCGGGCCGCGCCCACCCGTCAGCGGTCAACCCTACGTCGATTTGACGCGCGTGCTCAGCCTGGCCTTGCAATGCCGCGCGATGCTGGTTTCCTCGCTGGTGGGAATCACGAGGACATCGATCTTGCTCTCGCCGGCGTGGAGGGTCTGTGCGCTCGCCGCGTTGGCCGTTTCATCGAGCCGCACGCCAAGCCAGTGCAGGCGTGCGCAGATCGCCTGCCTGATCTCCGCGCTGTGCTCGCCGATGCCGCCGGTGAAGACCAGGCACTCCAACCCTTCGAGCGTGTTCGCCATCGCCACGATCTCGCGCGATGCCCGCAGCGTGAAGAGCTCGATCGCCTCGCGCGCCGCGGCGCTGTCGCTTCGCAGCAGCACGCGCATGTCGGCGGAGAGACCGGAGACGCCGAGCAGCCCGGATTGCCGATAGAGCAGGTCCTGCAGTTCATCGGCGGAGAGCTTTTGCTCCTGCAGCAGATAGAGCAGAACGCCGGGATCGATCGCTCCGCAGCGCGTGCCCATCACGAGACCATCGAGCGGCGTCAGTCCCATCGTGGTGTCGACGCTCCTGCCGCTCCGCATCGCGCACAGGCTCGCGCCATTGCCGAGGTGCGCCACCACGGTGCGCTTGCCGGGCAGGTCCTGCGCGATCTCGCCGAGACGGCCGGCGATGTATTCGAATGACAGGCCGTGAAAGCCGTAGCGGCGGATGCCTTGCTGCTCGAACCGGCGCGGAATCGCAAAACGGCTGACCGGCGGGGTGAGGTGGTGGTGAAAGGCGGTGTCGAAGCAGGCGATCTGGGGCAGGTCTGGGCGCAGCGCCGCGATGGAGCGGATCGGGGCCAGGCAGACGCCCTGGTGCAGCGGCGCCAACGGCGTCAATGCATCGAGTGCGTCGAGCACCTCTAACGTGACCTCGACCGGTTCGGAAAAATCCGGCCCGCCATGAACGATGCGGTGGCCCACCGCCAGCAATTTGCCGCCGGAGAGGTAGCTCTCGATCCAGCGCAGGATCTCGGAATAGAGTCCTTTGCGGCCGTCATCCGCCGGCTGTTGTGCTTCGAACAGGGTCCCGCCCGATGCGTCGTGGATGACCAGACGATGGGCGGCGTCTTGCGCATCGAGCAGCCCGCTGCAGAGCAGGGTCGGGTCGGCCGTTGTGACCGCGAACACAGCGAGTTTGATGCTGGAAGAGCCCGCATTCACGGCGAGGATGGCATCGGGCATGATCAAAATCCCTGGACGAGCTCGACCGTCAGTCGCCGGCTTCTCTCGGCGTGGTGCCGCCGGCCGAGTTCGGCCACACCCAGTCGCGGATTTCAGGCATGTCCTCGCCGTGCGCCCGCACGTAATGCGTATGCCGGATCAGGGCGTCGCGGAACTCCTGCTTGACATGCGCCGCCGCGGTGCCGAGGCCGGGAGTGCGCTCGATCGCCTCGATGGCGAGGTGGTAGCGGTCGAGGCCGTTCAGTACGACCATGTCGAACGGTGTCGTCGTGGTGCCTTCCTCGGCAAAACCGCGCACATGCATGCGGTCATGATTGGTGCGGCCGTAGGTCAGGCGATGAATCAGATAGGGATAGCCGTGATAGGCGAAGATGACGGGCCGATCGCGCGTGAACAGGCTATCGAAATCGCGGCTACTCAGGCCATGTGGATGCTGGTCGTTCGGCTGCAAGGTCATCAGGTCGACTACGTTGATGACCCTGATCTTCAGTCCGGGCAATGCCTTGCGCAGGAGGTCGACGGCGGCGAGCGTCTCCAGGGTCGGCACGTCGCCGGCGCAGGCCATCACGACATCGGGCTCGGCATTGCCGGCCTCGGTCCCCGCCCATGTCCAGATGCCGATGCCGGCATCGCAATGGATCGCCGCCTCCTGCATGCCGAGCCATTGCGGCGCGGGCTGTTTTCCGGCGACGATGACGTTGATGCGATTATAAGTGCGCAGGCAATGGTCGGCGACCCAGAGCAGGGTGTTGGCGTCGGGCGGAAAGTAGACGCGAACGATGTCGGCCTTCTTGTTAGTGACGAGATCGACGAAGCCGGGATCCTGGTGGCTGAAACCGTTATGGTCCTGCCGCCAGACATGCGAGGTCAGGAGATAATTGAGCGAGGCGATCGGCCGCCGCCAGGATAGCTCACGCGCAACCTTCAGCCATTTGGCGTGCTGGTTGAACATGGAATCGACGATGTGGACGAAAGCCTCATAGCAGTTGAACAGGCCGTGCCGTCCGGTCAGCAGATAGCCTTCGAGCCAGCCCTGGCAGAGATGCTCGCTCAGCACCTCCATGACACGGCCATCGGGCGCGAGATGGACGTCGTAGGGTTCTCGCGCTTCCATCCAGACCCGCTCCGTGGCCTCGAATGTCGCATCGAGCCGGTTCGAGGCGGTCTCGTCCGGCCCCATCAGGCGAAAATTCCGGGCGCCGGCGTTCAGCTCCATCACGTCGCGCAAATATTTTCCGAGCTCGCGCGTCGCCTCCGCGGTGACGCCGCCGGGCCTTTGGACCTCGACCGCATAGGCATGAAAGTCGGGCAGCTTGAGCTCGCGCTTCAAAAGGCCGCCATTGGCATGCGGGTTGGCGCCCATGCGCCGCGCGCCCTGCGGCGCCAGCGCCTGCAGTTCGCCGACGAGGCGGCCGGCCTGGTCGAACAGCTTTTCCGGCTCGTAGCTCTTCATCCACTGCTCGAGCAAAGCGAGATGCGCGGCGTTCTTGCGTGGATCTGCGATCGGCACCTGATGCGCGCGCCAAAAGCCCTCGACCTTCAAGCCATCGACCTCTTTCGGCCCGGTCCAGCCCTTCGGGCTGCGCAGCACGACGACGGGCCATGTCGGGCGGTCGCCGGCGCCGCCGTTCCGCGCCTTGTGCTGGATCGAGCGGATGCTGGCGAGCGCGACATCGAGCGCGTCGGCCATCAGCCGATGCATGTTTTGCGGCTCGTCGCCTTCGACGAACAGCGGCTCATGACCAAGACCCCTGAACAGCGCGCGGATCTCGTCGTCGCCGAGGCGGCCAAGCACGGTCGGGTTGGCGATCTTGTAGCCGTTGAGATGCAGGATCGGCAGCACCGCGCCGTCCCGCGCCGGATTGAGGAACTTGTTGGAGTGCCAGGACGCGGCGAGCGGGCCGGTCTCGGCCTCGCCGTCGCCGATCACGCAGGCCACGATCAGATCGGGATTGTCGAAGGCGGCGCCATAGGCGTGCACCAGGGCATAGCCGAGCTCGCCACCCTCATGGATCGATCCCGGCGTTTCTGGCGCGGCGTGGCTTGGAATCCCGCCGGGAAAGGAGAACTGGCGGAACAATTTGCGCAGGCCCGCTTCGTCGCGGCTGACGTCGGGATAGATCTCGCTATAGGTGCCCTCGAGATAGGTGTTGGCGACCATGCCGGGGCCGCCATGGCCGGGGCCGCAGATATAGATCACGTTGAGGTCGCAGATGCGGATCGCGCGATTGAGATGGGCGTAGATGAAATTCAGCCCCGGCGTGGTGCCCCAATGGCCGAGCAGCCGCGGCTTGATGTGCTCCGGCCGCAGCGGCTCGCGCAGCAGCGGATTATCCAGAAGATAGATCTGCCCGACCGACAGATAGTTCGCCGCGCGCCAATAGCGGTCGAGCAGGTCGAGCTGGTCGGCCGGCCTGCGTGGATCGTCTGGGCTGATCTGCTGCATCCTGGCACCTCCGGCACAAACCACGTCAACCCGGCGCCGAACGGATCGATCCTTCGGGGCGGGCCCGGACGTCATCATGCGAACGTTACGAAGTGGATATGACAGGGCTTGCGGATCGCCGGATTGAGTTACCGCAAGCCGGCAATTGTTCTTGATTTGTTCTATTCTGGTGCTATGTTCTGGGCCATGAGTCGTGCATCCTCTCATGCCCTCAGGCACCCGCCGGTTACCCCGCCCTCCGAGCCGGCGGGTGCGCCTTCACCTGCCCCGTTCCCAGAACTCGCCGTCGCCATCGAAAAGGGCCGGCGGCGCGGGCGTGGCGCACAGTCCAACGCCAGCGGCCGCTACGAGGCCGAGGCGCGCGTCGCGTTCGACGATGGCTGGCACAGCCTCGACGAACTGCCGCCGTTCAAGACCGTCGTCGCACCGGACACCGCGCGAAAGGTGATCACGCGCAACGATTCCCCCGACATCGGTTTCGACCGCTCGATCAACCCGTATCGTGGCTGCGAGCACGGCTGTGTCTACTGCTTTGCGCGGCCGACCCATGCCTATCTCGGGCTCTCGCCGGGGCTCGACTTCGAATCGCGCCTGTTCGCAAAACCGGATGCGCCGGCGCTTCTGGAGAAGGAGCTGGCGGCGCCGGGCTACGAGCCGCGCATGATCGCGATCGGAACCAATACCGATCCCTACCAGCCGATCGAGCGCGAGCGAAAGATCATGCGCGGCATTCTGGAAGTTCTGGAGCGCGCGGGCCATCCGGTCGGCATCGTCACCAAATCGGCGCTGGTGGCGCGCGATGCGGACATTCTGGCGCGCATGGCCAAGCGCAATCTCGCAAAAGTCGCGCTCTCGGTCACCACGCTGGACCCGCAGCTTGCGCGCACCATGGAGCCGCGCGCCTCGACGCCGCCACGGCGGCTGGAGGCACTGAAGCGGCTCACGGAGGCCGGCATTCCGACCACGGTGATGGTCGCGCCGGTCATCCCGGCGCTGAACGACAGCGAGATCGAGCGCATTCTCGACGCCGCCGCCCATGCCGGCGCCAAGGAAGCCTCCTACGTGCTGCTGCGCCTGCCGCTGGAGGTGCGCGACCTGTTCCGCGAATGGCTGCTCGCCAACTACCCAGACCGCTATCGCCACGTCTTCACCCTGATCCGCGACATGCGCGGCGGCAAGGACTACGATTCGCAATGGGGGACGCGGATGAAGGGCACGGGCCCGATGGCCTGGATGATCGGCCGCCGTTTCGAGATCGCCTGCGAAAAACTCGGGCTCAACAAGCGCCGCGCCAAGCTGACCACGGATCATTTCGCGCGGCCCAAGGGTTTTGGCCAGCAGCTCAGTTTGTTCTGATGTGTGAGGAGTGCCATGTCTGTTCCAGTCGCGCGGTTCACGGTCATCACGCTTGGTGTGGACGACATGCGCAGAAGCATCGCGTTCTATGAAGCGTTGGGCTTTGCGCGAAAATTCCGCGCTACCGGCGAGGAGGTCGCCTTCTTCGACACGCGCGGCACCGTGATCGGGCTCTACCCCTGGGACGCGCTGGCAAGCGATGCGGCGCTGCCGACCGATCCGCGTCCGCAGACCTTTCGCGGCGTCACCCTGGCCTGGAACTGCAACTCGCCTTACGAGGTCGATGTTGCGCTAGATTTCGCGGTCTCGCAGGGGGCCAGGCTCGTCAAGCCGGCGCACCGCACCGACTATGGCGGCTATTGCGGATTCTTCACCGATCCGGACGGCCATCTCTGGGAGGTCGTGGTCGCGCCCAGCATCGAGGTGGCCGCGGACGGGCGCGTTCACCTGCCGGACTAGCGTGAGTGGATCCCGCTGAATTGCGGGAATTGTGCCGGGTTCCTGGTTGCGCGAGGCGGGCCGCTTGCGCAGGATCCCGCCATGATTCGGGTCCCTGCGAAGGCGTCGGCCAAACCGGCCAAGAAGGAGGCCAAGGCCTCTGAGAGCGTCATTGCCGTTGCGCCGCCGAGCTTTCGCCGCGAGCGTGCGCTAATCAAACGTGGCGTGTGGCCGGTCGCGGGCTGCGACGAAGCGGGCCGCGGGCCGCTGGCGGGTCCGGTGGTTGCGGCTGCCGTCATCCTCGACCCGAAACGAATCCCGAAGGGGATCGACGACTCCAAGCGCCTGACGGCGGAGCGGCGCGAGGAGCTGTTCGAGGAGATCTGCGCGACCTCGGCCTTTGCCGTTGCCTTCGCATCCCGCGCGCGGATCGACCGCGACAACATCCTGCGCGCCTCGCTATGGGCGTTGTCCCGTGCCGTGCGCGCATTGCCGGAAAGGCCGACCCACGTCTTCGTCGACGGCCGCGACCGCATCGATGTGGCCTGCGACTGCGAGGCCGTGATCGGCGGCGATGGCATCGTGATGTCGATTGCCGCCGCCTCGATCGTCGCAAAAGTCACGCGGGACCGCCTGATGTGCGCGCTGGCGCAGGACTGCCCCGGCTACGGTTTCGAGCAGCACAAGGGCTACGCCGTCCCCGACCACCTCGACGCGCTCGACCGGCTCGGGCCGTCGGCCCATCACCGCAGCTTTTTTGCGCCCGTGGTGGCCGCGCGCAACAAGCACTATCCGGAACTGGCCGAGCGCGACCTGTTCTCCGTCGATACCTCAGTAGAGATCGATTTGTCTCCGACGGTCTAAGGCCAGTTGCCTCGACCGTGTCGGGGCCGTATGACCATGAGGTGATCGTCGTCACCGGTTATTCCCGCTGCGCGTCGGGAAGCTTGCTTATTTCGAGCAGACCTGCCCCTCCATGCGTTTTACCTCGCTCGTCGTCGAACTGATCCGGGCCCGGCCGCGGCTGGTGGTCCTGATCGTCGTGCTGTGCCAGGCTGCGCTCTGGCTGCTGGTGCCATTGATCTTCTACCGCAGCCCGCCGGACGACGTCGCCACCTTGCTGGCGTTCGGCCGGGAGTACCAGGTCGGCACCGATCTCGGACCTCCGCTGTCGTTCTGGCTGGCCGATATCGCCTATCGGGCCGCCGGCAACCACATGTTCGGCGTCTATCTGCTCGCCCAGCTCTGCGCGATTGCGACGTTCTGGGCGCTCTATCTGCTGGCGCGCGCGGTGGTCGGCGCCCAGCAGGCGGTGCTCGCGGTGCTGCTGACCATGACGGTCACCGCATTCGGTTCGTCCGGGCTGGAATTCGGACCCCTGGTGCTGGCGAGGCCGATCTGGGCACTGCTCTTGCTGCACAGCTGGCAATTGATTGGACAGAACCGGCGCAATGTGTGGTTCGCCTGGTCGATCGAGGCTGGGCTTCTGTTGCTGACGACATCGGCGGCGCCCCTGCTGCTGCTTCTGCTGGCGGGATTCGCGCTGGCAGCCCCCGAAGGCAGGCAGCGGCTGTGGTCGGTCGATCCGCTGTTCGCAGTGCTCGTGATCCTGGTCCTGGTCCTGCCCTATTTGATCTGGCTGCTCAGGGCCGATGCGCTGGCCCTGCCGCACTGGCCGGCAATGGCGGAGCTCGGGGCGCGGGCGAGCCATTGGAGCTGGCTGCTCGGCGGGCTGGTCGTGTCGCTCTCCGCCCTGATCATCCTGGTCGCGCTCAATTCAGGCTGGTTCAGCCGGACCGGAGAAGAGGCTCCGGTCATCTTTCGGCCACCCGTCGAACGGCTGGCGCGGGACTTCGTCTATTTCTTTGCGCTTGCGCCGGCACTGGCCGGCAGCCTGCTCGCCGGACTGTTCGATCTCGACATGGTGGTGGGCGGCAATGGCATTGCGCTGCTGATCTCGGGGCTGGCGGCCGTCGTCGCCACCGGCGAACTGATCCTGCTCAGGCATCAGCGCCTGTTGCGCGCCGTATGGGCCATCGCGATCGTGGCGCCTGCGCTGGCGGTGATCGGCGCAACGCTGATCCTGCCCTGGACCGGTGGTGGCGAGGTCGCGACCGCGCTGCCCGCGCGCGACATCGCGCAGTTTTTTGGCGACAGTTTTGAGCGCCGGACCAATCAGCACCTGCCCGCCGTCGCAGGCGACGCTACGATCGCTAGCCTTGTGGCACTCGACAGCGGCCGCCCACATTTGCTGCTCGATGCCGCGCCGGTGCGGACGCCGTGGCTCACGCCCGCGAGCTTCAACGAGACGGGCGGCATCGTGGTCTGGCGCGCATCCGATACGGTGGGAACACCACCCCCCGAGATCGCGCAGCATTTTCCGGGCCTGGTTCCGGAGGTGCCGCACAGTTTCGAGCGGATCGTCAACGGCCGTCAGCCGGTGCTGCGGATCGGCTGGGCGATCGTGCGGCCCAAGGGGCGGTAGCATCGGCTCAGGAAGCCTGCTGCAGCACCTTCGCGATCGCGCGCAGGTCCTGCCAGGACATCCGCTTATAGGACGGCGAGCGGAGCAGATAGGCCGGGTGGAAGGTTGCCATCGCGCGGATCGTCCGTGTTCCCGTCTGATAGTCGAGCCATTTGCCGCGCGTGCGCATGATGCCCTCGCGCGTTCCGAGCAGCGCCTGGGTCGAAGGATTGCCGAGCGTCACCAGCACGTCCGGATCGACCAGTTCGATCTGGCGCTGGATGAAGGGCAGGCACACTTGCGTCTCCTGCGGCGTCGGCGTGCGGTTGCCGGGTGGCCGCCAGGGGATGACATTGGCGATATAGACCTTGGTGCGGTCGAGCCCGATCGCCGCGATCATGCGGTCGAGCAGCTTGCCGGAGCGGCCGACGAAGGGCAGCCCCTCGATGTCCTCGTCGCGCCCGGGCGCCTCGCCGACGAACATCACGCGCGCCAGAGGATTGCCGTCGGCGAAGACGAGTTTGGTCGCAGTGTTTCGCAAGGCGCAGCCGTCAAAATCGTCCAGCAGCGCGCGCAAGGCTTCGAGCGTCGCCGCGGTCCGCGCGGCCTCGCGCGCCGATGCGATCGCCGCGTCCGGGGCAGGGGGCGCCTCAGCCTGCAAGAAGCTGGCAGCCGCGGCGGTGACAACCGTGGCCGGAGGCGACGGCGTCTCGCGCGGGGCCTGCGCGAGATCCGGATCGGCGAGCCGGTCGACCGGCTCATCCGACAAGGCGCAGTCGACGCCGGCCTCCAGGTAGAAGGCCAGCAATTGCGCCGCGGTGGGGCGGGGCTCTGGGGTCATCGGCGACATCGCTTGGTGAATTTAAGCCGCCTTGCGCCATCGGCAAATGCATTTCCCCGGTTGTCCTGCCCCGAAAAATCGGCAAACAAGGGGTAACAATCGTCTTCCATCCGGGTTGAGACGCCATCATGAGCACCGAAGAGCTACCTCCGCGCGAGTCCATGGAATTCGACGTCGTGATCGTCGGCGCCGGGCCGTCGGGCCTTGCCGCGGCGATCCGGCTGAAGCAGCTCAATGCCGATCTTTCCATCGTCGTGGTAGAGAAGGGCTCCGAGGTCGGCGCGCACATCCTCTCGGGCGCGGTGATCGACCCGGCCGGTCTCGACAAGCTGATTCCGGACTGGCGCGAGGACGCCGATTGTCCGCTGAAAACTGAGGTGAAGGACGACAGATTCTACTGGCTGAGCGAGGCAGGTGCGATCCGCCTGCCGAATTTCATGATGCCGCCGCTGATGAACAATCATCACTGCTACATCGGCTCGCTCGGCAATGTCTGCCGCTGGCTGGCGCGCAGGGCCGAAGCTCTCGGCGTCGAGATCTATCCGGGTTTTGCCGCGACCGAAGTCCTTTACGACGACAAGGGCGCGGTGCGCGGGATTGCCACCGGCGACATGGGCATTGCCAGGGACGGCTCGCGGAAGGATTCGTTTACGCGCGGCATGGAACTGCGCGGCAAGTACACGCTGTTTGCCGAGGGCGCGCGCGGCAGTCTCTCCAAGCAACTCATCGCGAAATTCGGCCTCGATGCGAGCAGCGAGCCGCCGAAGTTCGGCATTGGCCTGAAAGAAGTCTGGCAGATCGATCCGGCCAAACATCAGAAGGGCCTGATCCAGCACTCCTTCGGCTGGCCGCTGAACAACAACACCGGCGGCGGCTCCTTCCTCTATCACTATGACGACAATCTGGTTGCGGTCGGCTTCGTCGTTCATCTCAACTATGACGACCCCTATCTGTCGCCGTTCGACGAATTCCAGCGCTTCAAGACTCATCCCGCGATCCGCACCGTGTTCGAGGGCGGCAAGCGGCTGGCCTATGGCGCGCGGGCCATCACCGAGGGCGGCTATCAGTCGGTGCCGCGCCTGTCCTTCCCCGGCGGCGCGCTGATCGGCTGCGCGGCCGGCTTTGTCAACGTGCCGCGCATCAAGGGCGTGCACAACGCCATGGGCAGTGCCATGCTCGCGGCCGAACATGTCGCAAAGGCGCTCGCCGCTGATCGCGCCAATGACGAGTTGGTGGAGTACGAGAACGCCTGGCGCGCATCGCCAGTCGGCAAGGATCTCTACCCGGTGCGCAACGCCAAGCCGCTGTGGTCCAAGTTCGGCACCATCCTCGGCGTGGTGCTGGGTGGCTTCGACATGTGGTGCAACACGCTCGGTTTCTCGTTGTTCGGGACTCAGTCGCACTTAAAGCCCGACCGCAAGACGCTCGATCCTGCGAAGGCGCATCAGCCGGTTGCCTACCCCAAGCCAGACGGCAAGCTGACCTTCGACCGCCTCTCGTCGGTGTTCCTGTCCAACACCAATCACGAAGAGGACCAGCCGGTTCATCTCAAGGTCGCCGACATGAACCTGCAGAAGACATCCGAGCACGATGTCTATGCCGGCCCCTCCAGCCGCTATTGTCCGGCCGGCGTCTATGAGTGGGTCGAGGAGGCGAGCGGGCCGCGCTTCGTCATCAACGCCCAGAACTGCGTCCACTGCAAAACCTGCGACGTGAAGGACCCGAACGGCAACATCACCTGGGTTCCCCCGGAGGGGGGCGGCGGCCCGAACTACGAGGCGATGTAACGCACGATTGCGTGAGCAGGCGGTGGCGGCCCTAGGCAGACCGAGCGAAAAGCTGCACTGGAATCAAAACTTTGCCTAACGCCCGCGGTCACGATTAAGCCACAGTAACAGCGTCTCACGCGACCGGGCGGCCTTGAAGCGTTTTCAAGCGAAGTGGGTACCGCTTCGCGTGAAGAGAACGCGTCAATATAAGGATAGGCGTGCCGATCGATTCGAGGTTCCAGATCCTTGCGGTTCAGCGCCAAACGCGGCATTGTCGCCGCGCCTGGATGCCGCCGGCTGGGTTCGCATTCGAGATGATCCCTACTTCAGCTTTCCAACAGCAAGAGCGAACCGTGATGTTTTCCACTCGTTGCAATCGCTGGACCTTTGCTGCCTTCGCGCTCGCCGCTTTGGCGCTTCCTTTGACGCTTCCCGGCGCGGCATCGGCGCAAACGCCGGAGCACCCGGCCGACACCGCCGCGCAGTTTCCCACCCGAGGCGACCTCAGGTCGCTGACGACGGCCGGCAGCTACCTGGCCGCCCGCCATGCCAGCGTGGAGCGGGATGCGACCTCCGCCGCCGCCTTCTACCGGTCCGCCCTGCGAACCGATCCGAAGAACAACGAGCTTCTGGACCGCGCCTTCATCGCATCCGTTGCGGAGGGTGACATCGAAGAGGCGGTCAAACTCGCCGAACGGATACTTGCGGTCGACAAGTCCAGCCGCGTCGCGCGCCTCGTCGTCGGCGTGCAGGACCTCAAGCAGAAGAAATATGCCGCGGCCCAGCTCAACATCAATCAGTCGATCCGCGGGCCGATCACCGATCTCGTTGCCACGCTGTTGTCGAGCTGGGCGGCCTATGGCGCCGGCGACACCAAGGCGGCGATCGCCAATATCGACAAGCTGGCCGGGCCGGACTGGTATCCGATCTTCAAGGATCTGCATGCCGGCATGATCCTCGAGCTGTCGGGCAAGGAGAAGGACGCCGGGACCCGCTTCGAGCGCGCCTACAAGCTCGACGATTCCATGCTGCGCGTCGCCGAAGGCTATGCGCGCTGGCTGTCGCGCAACAAGGACGACAAGTCGGCGCAGGCGATCTACGAGTCCTTCGACAAGAAGCTTGCCCGCCATCCGCTGGTGCTGGAAGGGCTGCGCGAGACCAAGGCCGGCAAGAAACTGCCGCCGCTCGCCGATTCCGCGCAGGCGGGTGCCGCGGAGGCGCTCTACGGCATCGGTGCGACGCTGACCCGCCGCGGCGGCGAGGATCTGGCGCTGGTCTATCTGCAGCTCGCGCTCTATCTGCAGCCGACCCATCCGCTCGCGCTGCTCTCGCTCGCCGATCTCTACGAATCGGTGAAGAAGCCGCAGATGGCGATCAAGATCTATGAGCGCGTGCCGTCGAGCTCGCCGCTGAAGCGCAACGCGCAGATTCAGCTCGCCACCGATCTCGATGCCGCCGACCGTTCCGACGAGGCGATCAAGATTCTCAAGGGCGTCATCTCGGAGGACGCGAAGGACCTTGATGCGATCATGGCGCTCGGCAATGTCGAGCGCGGCCGCAAGAAATTCAACGATTGCGCCCAGACCTATTCGCAGGGCATCGACGTGCTGCCGCCTGCGCCCGCCGCCGACAAGGCGAGCGGCGACAAGGAGAAGGAAAAGGCCACCAACATCAACTACGTCTATTACTACTACCGTGGCATCTGCGAGGAGCGTTCCAAGCAGTGGCCGAAGGCTGAAGCCGACATGCGCAAGGCGCTGGAGCTCAAGCCCGAGGACCCGCACGTCCTGAACTATCTCGGGTACTCCTGGATCGACCAGGGCACCAATCTCGACGAAGGCATGAAGATGATCAAGCGCGCCGTCGAGCAGCGCCCGGACGACGGCTACATCGTGGATTCGCTCGGCTGGGCCTATTACCGCATCGGCAACTATGAGGAGGCGGTGAAGAATCTCGAGCGCGCGGTCGATCTGAAGCCGGAGGATCCGACCATCAACGACCACCTCGGCGATGCCTATTGGCGCGTCGGCCGGACGCTGGAGGGGAAATTCCAGTGGGCCCATGCGCGCGATCTGAAGCCGGAGCCGGATGAGCTGCCCAAGATCGAAGCCAAAATTCAGAACGGCTTGCCGGAAGATCCGGCCGCCGCGGCCGCCGCAGCGACCGACAAGAAGAAGGATGACGACAAGGGCGGCTAGTTCGTCATCGTGGGTGGGGCTGGGCTTCTGGCGATGCAGGCGCAGGCGCAAGCGCTGGTGGAATACGGGCGTGCCAAGGTCAACCTGACGCTTCGGGTGGTCGGGCGCCGCGTCGACGGCTATCATGATCTGGAAAGCGTGGTGGCGTTTGCCGACTGTGCCGACCGCCTCGAACTTTTGCCCGGGCCGGAACTGAAGCTCGAGACCACGGGGCCGCTGGCGGACGCCTGCGGCGCGACGTCCGACAATCTGGTGCTGAAGGCGGCGCGGCTCCTTGCCGAGCGGGTCGAAAATCTCGCGCTCGGTGCTTTCATGCTCGAAAAGGTGCTGCCGGTGGCCGCCGGAATCGGTGGCGGTTCGGCGGATGCCGCCGCGGCGCTGCGGCTGCTGGCGCGGCTCAATGGCCTCGCGGTCGACGATGCGCGGCTCCAGGAAGTTGCGCTCAAGTCTGGCGCCGACGTGCCGGTCTGCCTCGCCTCGCGCGCCTGCGACATGACGGGCGTCGGCGAAACGCTGCTGCCGCTGAGCCTGCCAAAACTGCCCGCCCTGCTGGTCAATCCGCGCATGCCGGTGGCGACCAAGGACGTGTTTGCGGCACTTGGCCTGCGCAGCGGTCAACTGCGGGTCGGCGCAAGTGACGTGATCAGAGCGCCGGCGTGGCCCGACGATGGCGCTTCGGTCGGCGACTGGGTCCAGGTGCTGGCTAGCGTCCCAAACGATCTCGAGCCGCCGGCGCTGCGCGTTCAGCCCGTCATCGCCGACGTGCTGTCGGCGCTGCGCGCAAGTCCGGGGGCACTGCTCGCGCGCATGAGCGGATCGGGCGCGACCTGCTTTGCGATCTTCTCCAGTGCATCCGAAGCGCAGGCGGCGGCCGCGAAGCTTTCGGCCGAACACCCCGACTGGTGGGTGCACGCGGGCGAACTGAGCTAGGCGAGCTTGCTGCGCTGTCGTCACCCGCGAAAGCGGATGACCCGGTATTCCAGAGACAGCGATCATGAGCCGAGAGGCCGCAGCGTGCTCGATACCCCGCCTGCGCGGGGTTTGACGAGCCTTGTTTGCTGCGCGATTCTAATGCGATCGCGCGAGGCAGAAGGCGACGACCTGCTCCAGCGCGCTCCGCATCGCAGAAGAGGGGAACAGCGCCAGCGCGTCGACCGCCATCGCGCCATAATGCTCGGCGCGGGTGATGGTGTCCTCGAGCGCGCGATGCTTGGTCATCAGCGCAATGGCATGATCGAGGTCGCGATCCCTGATCTCGCCGCGTTCCAGGGCTCTGATCCAGAACGCGCGCTCGGTGTCGTTGCCGCGGCGGAACGCCAGCACCACGGGCAGCGTGATCTTGCCCTCGCGGAAATCGTCGCCGATGTTCTTGCCGAGTTTTGCGGATTTGCCGCCATAGTCCAGCGCGTCGTCGACGAGCTGGAACGCCACGCCGAGATTGAGGCCAAACGACTGGCACGCGGTCTGCTCTGCCTTGGGACGATCGGCGATGACGGGTCCCACTTCGCAGGAGGCCGCGAACAGTTCCGCGGTCTTGCCGCGGATCACGGCGAGATATTCGTCCTCGGTGGTTGCCGTGTTCTTGGCCGCGGCGAGCTGCATCACTTCGCCCTGGGCGATCACCGAGGCCGCGCGGGAGAGAATGTCGAGCGCGCGCAGCGAGCCGACCTCCACCATCATGCAAAACGCCTGGCCGAGCAGGAAGTCGCCCACCAGCACGCTGGCCTCGTTGCCCCACAGCATGCGCGCCGACAGCTTGCCGCGCCTGAGCTCGCTCTCGTCGACCACGTCGTCATGCAGCAGGGTTGCGGTGTGCATGAACTCGACCGCGGCGGCGAGCTTGACATGGCCGTCGCCGCCATAGCCGGCGAGCTGAGCCATCGCCAGCGTCAACATCGGACGCAGGCGTTTTCCCCCTGACGAAATCAGGTGATTGGCGACCTCCGGGATCATCGTGACCTCCGAGCCGGTCCGCGACAGGATCGTGGCGTTGACACGCTCCAGGTCCGGGGCGACAAGCGCCATCAGCGCATCGATCGATGCGCCGGAAGGGCTCTCGAAGGGTACAATAACCGCCACGCCGGTCTCCACATCTGGTATCTTCGCAGGCCACAATAGGAATTGCTGCACGGGGCGGCAAGGGCAGTTGGCAGTTGACAGTTGCGCGCAATGGTCGCGCCGTCTTCGGACGAGGAGTCGTCAGTCTTGCGGGAATTGGTTCGAACCAACGACATTGTGCTGGTTTCGGCGGTCGGAGCGCTGCTCGATGGCGCCAACATTCACCACCTTGTGCTCGATCAGAACATGAGCGTGATCGAAGGCTCGCTCGGCATTCTGCCACGTCGAATCCTTGTCCACGAGGACGATAACCGCGCGGCGCGACAGCTGCTCGCCGACGCAGGCCTGTCTCATGAATTGCGACCCGACGAATAGTGCTGTCGTTGACGAGGCCGGCTTCACCGAGGACGCGTTTCTCGGTGGGCGACTGCGTCTGCGCCAGCCGCGCGGTGGCCATCGCGCCGGTCACGATGCGGTGCTGCTGGCGGCTGCGACCGCGGCCCGGCCAGGGGATCGCGTGGTGGATTTCGGTGCCGGTGTCGGGGCGGCGGGTCTCGCGCTGGCCAGGCGGGTGGCGGGCGTCGATCTAAAGCTGGTGGAGATCGATCCCCAACTGGCGCGGCTCGCGCGCGACAACGCGGCCGCCAACGGCATCAAGGCCGAAATCGTCACGCTCGATGTGACTTCGTCAGCGAACGCCTTTGCCGCCGCGGGTCTTGTCCCCGACAGCGCCGACGTGGTGCTGATGAATCCGCCTTTCCATGATGCCGGCCGCCATCGCGCTTCGCCCGAGGCGGCAAAGGCGCTGGCCCACGTGGCGGGGCCCGCGACGCTCGAAAGCTGGATTTTGGCGGCGCGGCGGGTGCTGAAATCCGGCAGCGCGCTGACGCTGATCTGGCGCGCCGATGGCCTCGCTGATGTGCTGGCCGCGCTGGCGCACGGCTTTGGCAGCGTTCAGATCCTGCCTGTGCATGGCGAGGCCGCAAAGCCGGCCATCCGCGTCCTGGTTCGCACGGTCAAGGGCGGACGGGCGCCTTCGCGCCTCTACCGCTCGTTGGTGCTCAATAATGAATCAACTTTGCCTAAAATGCAGCTCGACGACGTGATGGCCGGGATGGCTCTGTTACCGCTTGCCGCGCCTTGAAACTTCGATGGCCGCCAAGAGTCATTGTTCCGTCATTGCGGCTGAGTCTCGGAGGACTGTTCGGGCGCCGAGGTGAAGCGAATGACGGTCAACAGGGTACCGATGAGCAGCATGAGCAGGTAGATTTTCATGTTTTTCTCCGCTGTCCCGGCGCAGCCTTGGCAATTCCTCAACGGCACAAATACAAGAACCGTTCCAAGCGATTGGATGGCAGACGCGTGATACAAAATGGTTAATTTGAGGTAACCGGATGACCGAGACTTTGAACGAGCGTAGCGGCTGGCCGAGCCTGATCGACAAGGCGAGCGAATGGCTGCCGGCGCGGCTCAGGCGCGGCGCCGTGGTCGTGCCGGTCGTGCGGCTATCCGGCCTGATCGGCTCGGTGACGCCGCTGCGTCCGGGCATGTCGCTGGCGGGGCTTGCCCGCACGCTCGAACGTGCGTTCGCGGTGAGAAACGCCAGGGCGGTTGCGCTGGTGATCAATTCACCCGGCGGCTCGCCGGTGCAGTCACGGCAGATCTATCTGCGGATCCGCCAGCTCGCCGCGGAAAAAAAAGTTCCGGTGCTGGCGTTCGTCGAGGATGTCGCGGCCTCCGGCGGCTACATGATCGCGTGCGCGGCCGACGAGATTTTTTGCGATCCGTCTTCGATCCTCGGTTCGATCGGGGTGGTCGGCGGTTCCTTCGGTCTGCAGGACCTGATCAGGAAGATCGGCGTCGAGCGGCGGCTCTATACCGCGGGCGAGCACAAGGCGATGCTCGATCCGTTCCTGCCCGAAAATCCCGACGACGTCGCCCGCCTCAAGGCGATCCAGCGCGAGATCCACGCCATCTTCATTGCGCTGGTGAAAGAGAGCCGGCGGGACCGCTTGAAGGGCGCCGACGACATGCTGTTCACCGGCGAATATTGGGCGGGCGAGACCGCGATCTCGCTTGGCCTGGCGGACGCGATCGGCGATCTGCGCTCGACCCTGCGCGGCCGTTTCGGTGAAAAAGTGCTGACGCCCCTGATTGCGCCCGCAAGCGGCATGCTGTCGGGCCTGTTCGGTCGCAGGTCGCCGGGTGCCGGCGCGCTCGCTGCGATGGACGGCAACTGGCCCGACGAGATCATTTCGGCGCTGGAAAGCCGCGCGATCTGGGGCCGATTCGGTTTTTGAGCGAATCTACCGCGCCATTTGGTCTCAATCATTTGCGTTGCGACGCAAGCTCGGCTGCGCGAGAATACGAACAAGGGGCCTGAGATGTTCAACAAGGATTGACCGATGCCGTTGATGGCATTTGCGGGCGCCCTGGGCGGGCTCGCCCTGCTGCGTTTGGCCTACATGGCCGCCGTCAGGATCAACCGGGAACTGGAAGACATTCGCCAGGCGCGCGTCGCCGAGGCTTCGCGAGCGCACGAAATCAAGCCGCTGCGGCGCGATCCGGTCACCGGAGCTTATCGTCCGGGCTAGCAAGCCGATCCCATACGGGGCGCCGGGCGGCGCTGATGCGCCGGCCTTGCCTTGATTCCTGATCCCGTCGTCGATACGGTCCCGCGCGTTTTTGACCCGCGAGAGCCGCTTCGACGATGGATTCGCTCCCTTTGCACATGCGCCCGGAACGCTCGTTCCAGGGTTTCATCCTGGCCCTGCAGCGGTTCTGGGCCGAGCAGGGCTGCGTGATCCTGCAGCCCTATGACATGGAGATGGGGGCCGGCACGTTCCACCCCGCAACCACGCTGCGCGCGCTCGGTCCAAAGCCGTGGAATGCCGCCTATGTGCAGCCCTCGCGCCGTCCCAAGGACGGCCGCTATGGCGAGAATCCGAACCGGATGCAGTATTATTACCAGTTCCAGGTCATCATGAAGCCGTCACCGCCGAACCTTCAGGAGCTGTACCTGAAGTCGCTCGGCGCGATCGGCATCGATTCCGCTCTCCACGACATCCGCTTTGTCGAGGACGACTGGGAGAGCCCGACGCTCGGGGCCTGGGGGCTCGGCTGGGAATGCTGGTGCGACGGCATGGAGGTGTCGCAGTTCACCTACTTCCAGCAGGTCGCGGGCGTCGAATGCGCACCGGTCGCCGGCGAGCTCACCTATGGGCTCGAACGGCTGGCGATGTATGTGCAGGGCGTCGACCGCGTCTACGATCTCAATTTCAACGGCCGCGACGGCGCCGACAAGGTGACCTATGGCGACGTGTTCCTGCAGGCCGAGCAGGAATATTCGCGGCACAATTTTGAAGTCGCGGACACGTCAATGCTGTTCGAGCAGTTCCGGATGGCGGAGCAGGCCTGCAAAAAATATCTCGCCGCCGGATGGAGAGAGGGCGGCAATCGCAAGGAGCATTTGATGGCGCTGCCGGCCTATGACCAGTGCATCAAGGCGAGCCACGTATTCAACCTGCTCGATGCGCGCGGCGTGATTTCGGTCACCGAACGGCAGAGCTACATTTTGCGCGTCCGCGAGCTCGCCAAGGCCTGCGGCGAAGCGTGGGTGCATACGGAAGCGGGTGGCGTCGGTTGATCAGTTTGCGCCTTCCCTGCTTGCGCGTTCTCTACTGAATTTTCGCACGGTGCCTCCGCTCCCCTCCCCCTCGCGGGGAGGGGTCGGGGCTGGGGGTCCACAGATGGCGGCCAATGTGATTGAAGCACTCCTGATAAATAACCCCTCCCCGCAGGGAGCAGGGCAGCCGCGGCAGCGCAAGCCTCGTCGTCTTCGCAAAGAGCCTCACTAAATGCCCGATCTCCTCCTCGAACTGTTTTCCGAAGAAATTCCCGCGCGCATGCAGGCGAAGGCGGCGGACGATCTGCGCCGCATGGTCACCGACAAGCTCGTCGCCGAAGGCCTGGTCTACGAAGGCGCAAAGGCCTTTGCGACGCCGCGGCGGCTTGCGCTGACCGTGCACGGACTGCCCGTGCGCCAGCCCGACCTGAAGGAGGAGCGCCGCGGACCGCGCGTCGGCGGGCCTGACGCGGCGATCCAGGGTTTTTTGAAAGCCACCGGCCTTGCCAAGATTGAGGAAGCCACGATCCAGCGCGACCCCAAGAAGGGCGATTTCTACGTCGCGCTGATGGAAAAGAAGGGCCGCGCCACGTCGGACGTGCTGGCCGAAATCCTGCCGGTGATCGTGAGAACCTTTCCGTGGCCGAAATCGATGCGCTGGGGTGCGCGCTCGGTCAAGTCGGGCTCGCTGTCATGGGTGCGGCCGCTGCACGCGATCACCGCCACTTTTGGGCTCGAGACCGAGGAGCCTGATGTGGTCAACTTCTCGGTCGATGGCATCGAGGCCGGGCAGACCACGTTCGGCCACCGCTTCATGGCCCCCAGCGCGATCAACGTGCGCCGCTTCGAGGATTACGAGGCAAAGCTGCTCGACGCAAAAGTCGTACTCGATCCCCAGCGCCGCAAGGACGCGATACTGACTGACGCGCGGCAGCTCGCATTCGCGCAAGGCTTTGAGCTGGTCGAAGACCAGGCAGTGCTCGACGAGGTCGCGGGGCTCGTCGAATGGCCTGTCGTGCTGATGGGCTCGTTCGATGCGGATTATTTGTCGATCCCTGGCGAGGTGATCCGCGCCACCATCCGCAACAACCAGAAATGCTTTGTGGTCTCCGATCCCAAGATCGGAAAGCTCGCCAATCGATTCATCCTCGTCGCCAATATCGAGGCCAGCGACGGCGGCAAGACCATCGTGGCCGGCAACGAGCGCGTGATCCGCGCGCGGCTGTCGGATGCAAAATTCTTCTATCAGACCGATCTGAAGACGCCTCTCGAAGACCGCCTGCCGAGATTCGAGCAGATCGTGTTCCACGAAAAGCTCGGCACGCAGGCTGAGCGCATCGCCCGCATCGAGCGGCTCGCCGCCGAGATCGCGCCGCTTGTGGGCGCCGATGTCGAGAACGCCAAGCGCGCGGCAAAACTCGCGAAAGCCGATCTGCTCACGGAAGTGGTCGGCGAATTTCCCGAGTTGCAGGGCCTGATGGGCAAATACTACGCGCTGGCGCAGCGCGAGGATGCCTCCGTCGCTGCCGCGAGCGAGGAGCACTACAAGCCGCAGGGGCCCAACGATCGTGTGCCGACCGATCCGGTCAGCATCGCGGTTGCGCTTGCGGACAAGATCGACACATTGGTTGGCTTCTGGGCGATCGACGAAAAACCGACTGGCAGCAAGGACCCGTATGCGCTGCGGCGTGCGGCCCTCGGGGTGATCAGGCTGATCGTCGAGAACGCGCTCCGCCTGTCGATGCTTAAAGTTACAGGTTTGGCACTCGATGGTCTGCGCGAAAAACACGCGGATGGTCAGAAGCTCCCTGCCGATCTCCTCGCCTTCTTCGCCGATCGCCTGAAAGTGCAACTCCGCGAACAGGGCGCCCGGCATGACCTAGCCGATGCGGTGTTCGCGCTGGAAGGACAGGATGACCTGTTGATGATCGTGCGACGGGTCGAGGCGCTCGGCAGATTCCTCGACACCGATGATGGCAAGAACCTGCTCGCCGGCACCAAGCGTGCGAGCAACATCCTCGCCATCGAAGAGAAGAAGGACAAGCGGACTTTTGATGGCGCGCCCGAGGCCACGCTCTACTCCCTCCCCGAGGAAAAGGCGCTGGCGAAGGCGATCGATCAGGTGAAGGCCGAAGCCTCGAGGGCCGTGGCGAAGGAAGACTTTGCCGGCGCGATGGGCGCGATGGCAAAGCTGCGTCCGGCGGTCGATGCGTTCTTCGACAAGGTCAAGGTCAATGACGACGATCCAAAGATCCGCGAGAACCGCCTGAGGCTGCTCAACGAAATTCGCAGCGCCACGCGCGCCGTTGCGGACTTTTCTAAGATTGAAGGTTGATCGCGCGGGTGATCTCTCCCGCACCGGTGGTCATCACCCACGAAAAGCGGGTGATCCAGTAACCACGACTGCCGATCATTGCAGGCGCTGATGGTTGCTGGATGCCCCGCATGCCCGGGGCATGACGACTCAGTTTTCGTGAGGCCATGCCAAAACGAAAAAGCCCTGCCCGGTGGGGGGAATAACCGGACAGGGCCTTCACGCCCGGCCGTCTGGGCGGGGGGAGGCCGACGACCGAACGATCACGCAATTCGATCAGCAATCACGCTACTCGATCGCATTATTCGATCACCTGCACGATGCGCCGTGACCGCGGTTCCACCAGCACGGTCTCGCCGTTGATAACCGTGTACCGATAGGGTGTCACGCCAAACGTTTGCGGCACGTCGTAGTAGGTCACGCCGGTTTCGGGGAGAATGCCGCCGACGATCACGCGTTCCGGCATGGTGTAGTTGGGGATGCGCTCGCGGATCACATATTCGCGAAACGCCGGCCGCTGTTCGACCGCTATCCCGGCGTCGTCATCGAGGATGACGGCCGGTCCCCGCACGGCGCCGGTCGTATATCCCTGGGCCTGCGCCGCCACAGGGAGCGCGATGACGGCCGCGAGTGTCAGAGCAGCAAGTGTCTTGTTTCGCATAAGGCCAACTCCTCATGATCAATGCGATCCGGCTCGCGCCGGGCCGCAATCTCAGGAAACCCAATGCATCTCGTCGCGCATCGTTCCCGCCCTGCGGCACGTGGTCGTGGGCCGATCGTTCCGATCAGGGGAACCGCATTGACGCCACAGGCGTATTCTATGCCCAGGCGATGCGCGTAGCTAAGATGGCCGTCCCCGAATCGCCTTTCCCGAAAATCTCCTCAGCA
>Ga0213876_10000767_pt1 | contig 22101 bp, 21 predicted proteins | sample BarmaccomBMRX_R9_FD_160113 | JGI IMG/M metagenome (GOLD analysis project Ga0213876, IMG submission 160113) | Root-associated microbial communities from Barbacenia macrantha in rupestrian grasslands, the National Park of Serra do Cipo, Brazil - RX_R9 | ecosystem: Host-associated > Plants > Roots... | reverse complement strand
ATGCACTTCGTATACGAGCCGACGTTACGGATCCCGAACAACTGACGTTAGCAGTTGATCGCATCAGAGTTGTGTTTGGCAGCCCGGTAGACATATTGATTTGTGCGGCGGGTGTCACCGGCCCGTTGGCGCCATTTGTTCAGGCTTCAGCGAAAGCCTGGGCGGACGCGCTCCACATCAACCTTTTTGGCGTCGTGCACTCGTGCCGCGCGGTTCTGCCCAGCATGATCGAGCGGCGTTCGGGCAAGATCATCGTTCTTACCTGTGCGAGCGATCAGCCGCCCAACCTGAATTTTTCGGCTCACTCGACGTCGAAGACTGCCGTTGTGCGGTTCGTCGAATCGCTCGCGGCCGAAGTGCTCGATCATAACGTGCAGGTCAATTGTTTCGACCCGGGGCCGGTCTACACAAACACTACCGACGAGATCATTCGCGCCGAGAACCGGCTGGAGCATCATGTCGTCGCTGCGGCCAAAGAGACGCGCCGCACAGGCGGAGTTTCGCCTGAGGTGCAACTCGACCACGTGACATTCCTGGCGTCAGAGCAATCGAACCACATCACCGGAAAATTAATTCACGTCACCGACGATTGGAAAAAGCTGAAGCATGCCACTCTGCGCGCCGACGCGCTCACGCTGCGGCGTGTTCACAAATAGTCAATTCGTCGAAAAGCGGTAGACGGTCGTGCTGTGGAACTCCTGACCTGGTTTGAGCACAGTGGAGGGGAAGTTCGCATGATTGGGAGAATCGGGAAAGTGTTGCGTCTCTAGGCACAGGGCAGACCGATAGCGATACGCGCCGCCGATGCCCGCGTTCTTGCCATCAAGAAAATTGCCTGAGTAGAACTGCACGCCCGGTTGCGTCGTTAACACTTCCATCACGCGCCCACTCGTTGGCTCCTCTACTTTCGCGGTCAACACGAGCCCGTTGTTGCCGCTGCGATTAATGACGAAGTTGTGGTCGTAGCCCTTGCCGTATTCGAGTTGTTGATTTTTGTCATTGATACGTGTACCCACTTCGGTTGCCTTGCGGAAATCGAATGGCGTGCCGGCGACTGTGACGATCTCGCCAGTCGGAATCAAGTTCTCGTTGATGGGCGTGTACTGGTCGGCCATAAGAGTGACCTTGTGCTTCAGAACCGTAGCGCTTCCGGGGCCTTCCAGATTCCAATACGAGTGGTTGGTCAAGTTCAAGACGGTCGGCTTATCAGTGGTAGCGCGGTAATCGAGGTGGAGATCGTTATTGTCGCCGAGCGAATAGCGGACGTGAACCTGCATCGTGCCCGGAAAGCCTTCCTCGCCGTCAGGACTCGTGTAGTGCAGATCGAGCGCGGGTCTTGCGGCTGTACCGGAGGGAGTGACTTCCCAAATCCGTTTGTTGAACCCGATGTTGCCGCCGTGTAGCGAGTTCACACCGTTGTCGTTCTTAGGGATCTGGTAAGCCTTGCCGTTCAAGGTAAAGCGGCCGCCGGCCAGGCGATTTCCGTAACGACCGATCAACGCGCCGAAGTATGCAGTATTTGTTTTCGACGTGTACCCATCCACCGATTCGAATCCGAGCACGACGTCACCCATTTTTTTGTTGCGATCCGGAACCAGCACCTGCGTCAACGTGCCGCCGTAATTCGTGATCTTCACCGTCATCCCGGAGGGGCTCTTCAACGTATACAGATAGACTTCACGGCCATCGGCAGTCTTCCCGAAAGCCTCCTTCTGGATGTCTGCGTTCGATTGTGTGCGGGAGGGCAGCGCCGTGAAGGCGGCCAGGCAGCCCAGCAGGCTGGCTACGGTGAGCAGTTGTTTCATAGTGTCAGATCTAGTGTATGGTGAACCGATGATGAAATATCTCAGAACCGATTTCCGGCTGTGATCTCGTCCCCTTGATGGTTACGGGCACCTCGAATCCCGCGCCATTTTTCTCGAACACTTTATCAAACGGTTTTAGCAGCCAGTGCTTCACTCCCGATTGGGTCTGCGATAGCGTTGCCTCCATGCGGAACTTGCCATCCATGTCGATTGCCTGCGTGCGCATGTTGTAAGTCCCTTGCAACTGAATGGCAGCGCCCGGAACGCTAAACTGCAAACGGCTAAACGATGTAACGGCGTTGTTGAGCTGGAAAACTCCGTCGAAATCAGAAGCGACGTTCTGGGGCGGCTGCTCCTGCTCTTCTTTTTTCGAAACCCCGCGTGCGCGATCGCTCAACCTAAGCAGCCGCTCCTCGACTGCGGGACTGGTGAATTCGGCGTGGTCGAGTTTGAACTTGCCGTCCAGACGCAGTTTGTCCAAGACATCTTCGTGCCCGGGCGGGATAAGGATTTTGCTCTTGAAATCGACAGCACCGGTTAATACCGGCCGCTCGCCGCCCATGACTAACCGGAGAATGTCCTCCATTCGGGCGTGAGGCGCCACTGCATACAGGTCGACCGTCTTGCCGTGCCCCGCGCCCTGATGCAAGACGCCCCCGCGGCAGATGAACTCGGAGCCGAGGAAATGCGCGTCCACCGGGTCGAGGATGGTGTCACCATCGGTTCCGTTCACGACGGAATGAAACGTGGTCTTCAGATGGACCGGTTCGCCGCCGCGCTTCAGCGCAAAATTCGGCGTGTCGGTTGTGCCATCCACGTTGATTTGCTGCAACACGCCGCGATACTGGCCCGTCGATGAGAGAGTTCCGCTGATGCCTTTGAATACACCCAGGTCGGCATTCTGAAAATTGTATGCACCTGAAACGGCTGTCGCACGCGGGTCGTCGCGCTGCCAAGGCCCAAAAGTACCTTGACTCGCTATGAGTCCCGGCGGCTTTGCATTTGTCAACTCTGCATTAAATGCCATCGGCCGCCCGGGTCCGACGTTGCGCAGCAGCAATTTTTCGATATCGAAGCGGAGCGGATCCCTGCCTTCCATCTGGGGCTGGATCTCAAGCACCGCTCCGTTTGCGATGATTTTCTCGATCAGAAACTTGAGTTGCGTGCGATCCTGCCCGGGCGTGCCCGTGTCCACTTCATGCCCTTGTTCTTCGCCGGTCTTGACGAGCGAAGCGCCTCCGCGGCGCGGAATTCGAATCTCTAATCCATCCAGCCGGACCAGATCCACGTGGTTCCGCTTATTGATCATCGTGTCGTAGTCGGTTTGCGCGGTGAACTGGCGTATGTAAATCAAGGGCTGCGGGTCTGTCCAATTTTTATGCCGAATGGAAAGCCCGTATCCGACCACCTTCGGATGCGGATACAAGGTCACGTTCAGCGATTGTAATTGCGCATCGGCGTCGAAGCGGTCGTCAATAGCTTCAATGATCCGTTCGCGAGCGAGCGGTTCCAGATTTGGGACGTTATGTTTGGCCCAGAAGAAAACGCCGGTTCCCATCGCCAACGCCAATATGAAGATGACCAACAGTACATAACCAATGCGCTTTCGCATCGTTGCCCTGAGTGCAAACTCCCCGCATTAATGCAGATGGCGTACATTTGGATGGTGTTTCAAAGGGAGCGGAGACGACGCTACGGGCCAACGTTTTTGTTGTTTTGCGTACCACTCGTAGTTGTAGGCCAGCAGACATATCAAGCACCACCACATACTTGCAGTCGAGGAAAGCGTTCTGGAACACAAGGCGGGTACTTACCGTCGGTGAACTATAACTGAGAACTCGCGAGAGTGCCGTCAGAGTGTTCCAACACAATTCATGGTAAGACGGAAGTCTATCCGTGACAAAGCAGCGTTGTGGAACGTTTCTGGGCTACCGCTGTTGAGAGCTACGACGCCATCATCGCGCCAAGGATCCCACGAAATCGCGTGGGCAGGTGTTCAGACGCCTTGTTTAATTCTGAATTCTCAGCGGCTAAAGTAAAGCCCTCTACACTGCCGACGTGAGTCTCACGACTGCGCGTGCAATCTGAATGCGCACGACAGGCGCCGCCGCGTTTGAGTAGGGTGTAACGGCGCAGTCAGGGCAGCGGTGAGTTGATCACGCCTTTTGGATTGGGCTCGAAAAACTGCTGCGCCTTCGATGCCGCATTTCAGCGCGAGGACCATACCCGCCACACGCTTAGGTTTGCTAAGCTTTTCACAAATCTCTGATGCGGGAAGGAATTCGCGGGTCAAACAGCCCTATCCAATCGCGAGATCGCACCGAGCGTTGGTAGGGAATCGATAAGGGCTGACCTAATCTTGCAGGAGCTGCTTAGCCGCATTGTAGGCTTCCCCCCAGACACCATAGCGCCGCGCTGCGGCCTGAAGATGGTCCAATGCGGTTCGCCCCTGTCCGTCGCGAATATCCTTTCTTGCACCTGCTTGGCTCAAAGCGGCGATTACACTTGCGTTGTCCTGAAAAGCATCACAAGCCAGCATCAGCGCAGTCTCACCGGCGCTATCCCGTGCGTTGACTAACGCTCCGGCGCGGAGGAGTCTCGCTACTTTTTCGGATGCATTGGTGGTGGCCACCGCTGCCGCCATTAGTGCGGACTGCCCTTGTCGCGAGGTAGCGTTTACATCTGCGCCGAGTTGCAAAAGAGCGTCTATATTATCAGTGCCCGGGCCGACTGTCGAATACATTAGCGGCGTCCAACCGCTTGAGTCTTGCTCCACCGCCGCGTTTGTCCCGAATTTAGCAATACGTTTTGTTTCACTGGGACCTAGCGCGGATAACCGCATAAGTTCGGTTCGCGTGGGCTTAGGCAATAGAGCGTCTTCAAGCAACAGAGAAGCCTGAGAGGAAAACAACTCCTTTTCCGCAGGGCCATGGCGCCATTTATGAGTCTGTGCCGCGGCCTCAATAGCGAAAATGACTTTTGCGGCTTGCGGAGGGATATTGCTGGACTCTATAGTGACCGACCTCGAATTACCGTGAACGATCCCATTTATCCTAACCACCTGTCCATCGGTACTATTGAGCGTTCCTCGCGAGGGCGGGACCGACTCAAGTTGCTGAATTGTCGATGTTGCGACATCAATCGGGATCAAGTCGCTGGCTAACCCTATTGCATATACCCTTGCAATTCCGTGCCATTGGACTGACCCGTCCGCGTTTATACGAACGGAATACTGCCTACACGTTCCATAACAAGGCCCTCGCACTATCTCGACAAAGTCGCTCTCTTCAGTAAGCGCGATTTGTCCACGGAATGAAAATAGTACGCTGATGGTGATAGCCTTGATAGCGAAATTCATGTTACTTCCCTTTATTATGAAAACTCATAGGGCGCAGATGCCGACCTAGTGCGCCAATATAATGGCATTTTGTTGTGGAGTTCGACGCGTGCTCATCTCTTCCTCATTAGTAGCCTCAACAATGCATAGCCAAACTCTCCATCTTTCCGTTGCGAGCAGAAGATCTCGTTGAACAGAGCTAAGGAACGACTGTGCGGGTGGAAGGCAAACGACGTCTGCTTGGCAACGTGCGGTCGGAGGTGCTCTATCGGAATAACGAGTAGGCTGGTTGTAACCCATCGTCTCCATGCCGCGACACTTAAGGAAGGAGGAGTGCTTTCATTCCTCTTGTTAGACAATCGCTCTGTTAAAATCGCTTGACGCTCATATCGCGGAAAGCCCGTGCACGCGCAAGCATCCAGCCTCCAGACTCTATGGACCGTCGCAAGCGAAGTGTTGCAGCACTACTGCACCGAGAGTTGAACCATACCGATTGCTGGGACTGAGTGCCGTCTAGCGACCAGAAACACGTCGTAACAACGCGGGTCATCCGAAGTGTCGTTGATGCCCGCCACGTAGCGGAAGCTGTTGCCGTACTTGTCAATCCATCTCGAATTCCTGGTAGTGGAGCGAAATCGCATGCACACCTTCTTGCTGCAGCGTACGCAATTCGTTGGGTGTGCGATGCCGTCTTGGTTCGTGTCGTGCCAGAGTCGCAACTCGCGCCAGAGAGCCCCGCATGTCCGCTCGTCTAAGCGGACGCTGGAGTCGCAACCCAGTTGTTTAGCCGCAAAACTTAGGGCAAGGTGCCCGTTCGCCTCTTACTCGGCGGTTGTGGAGACAGATTGCCGAACATGTTCGTTGCCAGGTCGTTCACGCTGTCATCTTCGTTGGGCCTCACCAGCCACGCATTATGGTATGAGGGATCTGTCCAAGCAAACTGTTGCAGAGAGGCGTGGGGCGCTTGCGGAATGGAACACCATGCTCCGGATCGGTTAGATGAAAACCCTCACCGGCCACGTCGATGGTTACCGGGCTTCCGCTCCCGGGATCACAACCTGACGAAACCTCGGTCGGGTCGCATTCGTCACCTCATCCACGGCCCCCACCGGGGCACGTGTACTTGTGGTCTTGACTCGCCACCGATGCCGCATCGCAGGTTGTCGGACCGGGGAGCCCGATGATCGAAGATACGGGAAAATTACCAAATATTGGCTCATCTGTGCCCATCACAGTCTGGGACACACCCCCCCAACTGCAATGGAAGCAATCATCTAAGTTAAAGGTGTGTCCGATTCGTGCGCGACACGTCGGTTATTGAGGCACCCGTTACCTTGTCACTTGCGATATCAATATCAACCCCAATTAGTTGATTTTCACCGTCGGTTATGGCCTCCGTCTGATGCGTCTGACCTGAGAGACCCGCAGGAAGAGGGGTATAGTTGACATTCATCGTACTCTTGGGCACATTGATAGCCGTAAGTTGCGATCACGCAGCATGCGACCTACTGAAGCGGGAGTACAAGGCCTCCACCGTCTTAGCGCCCGTCAAGTTTCGAGTCTGTAACAAGTGTGTTAGTCGGGAATAGCCAGTGGGCGCCGACTAATAACTGCCAGTTCGTGAGCGATAAGTCTACCGCCTAAAGTCGATACTTTGAGTTGTATCCTGCTGCCGTCCGATACGCGCGAGCGTCACCGTATTTCCGGCGGCGATACGGTCATCGTTGTCGACGATGCCGTGGCATACAGATCAAAACGCGCGATAAGATTCCGGCGCCTTTCGTGAGGTTTGCGCCGCGGCATGTGTTGCTCTCCGACGAAGTGAACGATAAGCGCGCCGAGCACAAGCGTGACTCGCGTCGTGCTTGATGCGTCTGCTCCGCTCACCGCCTTTCACGTTGAAACCCGTGCAGAAAATCGTGAATGCAGTGATGCCTACATTCATGTAGATGGCATACATTTGGATGGTGTTTCAAAACCAACTGAAATCGTTCCATCGGCTGGCTTCTTTCGTACTTTGCGTACCACTCTCGCTAGTAGGCCAGCAGATATCTCAGGCACCGCCGCATACTGTTCGAGCATCCGCTGAGGCGACTATCACGGCGAAACCCGATCGAGCGCAGGTATCCGTGTCGGTTTATACCCAGGCGCCTACAGCGGAAGCGACCTCCCAGCAGAACGCCTCGCTGACTTCCAGCGTGCTTGCTGCTCTGAAGCAGACGATTGGCTCACGAGGCCAGATCAAAACGAGCGGATTCTATGCCAGCCCACAGATGCAATACGGCAAAAACGGCGGTACACCCAAAATCACCGGCTATGCTGCGAATAATCGGGTGACGATCACGGTCGACGATTTGTCCTTAGTATCGAAAATTGTGGATACAGCGGTCGGCGCGGGAGCAACGCAGATTGGGGGCGTCACGTTCTCGTTGAAGGACGACGAAGCTGTTCGGGCGCAGGCACTCGAACAAGCAAGCCGCAAGGCCTACGCCGGTGCGGAGGCGATCGCGAAGGCTCTAAACTTGAGCATCGTTGGCGTGATGAATGCGCAAACCGCATCGGAAGAACCTAACCCGTTTCCGAGGATGGGAAGCGTGGCTCAAACCGTCCAGATTCAGGGCGCTGCAACCCCCATAGAACCGGGTGATATCGACATCCGCGCCACCGTGACCGTCACGCTGGAAGTACGATAAACACTCGCGAAAACGCGCGTTCGAGATTACAATGAAGGGCGGACGCACGCTATCGGCATGGAAGATTTGGCTTCGCAGGCCTCAGCGAACCCGGAAATCCCGGACAAACTGTACTTCCGCATTGGAGAAGTCGCCAAACTCGCCGGTATAAAGCCCTACGTTTTGCGCTTCTGGGAATCGGAGTTCTCCGGCTTGGGTCCAAAGAAGTCCGGAACCGGGCACCGCCTTTACCGCCGGAAAGACGTCGAGATGGTTCTCGAGATCAAGCGCTTGTTATATGAAAAGCGCTTCACCATCGAGGGCGCACGCAAGGTTTTGGAAGCGAGACCCAAGCGAGAGCCGGCGAAACCAGCGGCCGCTCCGAGGCGCCAAGCCGAATTGTTCCAGCACGGGCACGGCAGTTTCTATCACGATGTTCGGCGGGAGCTGCAGGAGATTCTGGCGATTCTCGAAGATGAGTAGTCGCTGGACTAAGTAGCGTTCGCTCCCGCAATTGAGGGCTGCGGCTCCGGCGCCGCGTTCATTTGCTCGATCAGCAACTGCGCCGCATGTTGACTGGCCTGTTTCTTTGAGCTACCCTGCGCGCGGCTGACGAACCTTGTGCCGACGCGCGCCTCAACCACGAAGGTTTTCGCGTGCTCGGGGCCGTTGGTCTCGACGATGGAATAGCGCGGCGCCGGCCAGCCAAGCGCTTGCACCCGTTCCTGTAGCACGCTCTTGAAGTTCAGGAGTTCAAGAGCGTGAACGTCTTCCGGCTCGTCGATGACATTCAGTACGTGCGCCTGGACGAACTCGCGCGCTGGCTGAAGCCCTCCATCCAGGTAGAGCGCCGCGATCACCGCTTCAAACGCGTTGGCAAGCAGCGCCTTGCGCTCGCGGCCACCGCTTCGCTCCTCGCCGCGTCCCATGCGCAGGTATTCGCCGAGCCCCAGATCCAAAGCACAGCGATGCAGGTGAGTGGCGCTCACCAGGTGAGATTTCCACTGCGATAGTTGTCCCTCCCAGGCCGAGGGATGCCGCGCAACAAGAGACTCGCTCACGACAAATCCCAACACGGAATCGCCGAGGAATTCCAACTGCTCGTTGTCGTTGTCCGGCAGTTTGGAACTGCGTTCGGACACCCAGGACCGATGCGTGAGCGCCCGTTCCAACAATTCCCGGTCGGTGAAACGATAGCCCAGCTTCTGCTCGAGACCTTCAACTGCCTCGCTCATGAACAGATGGGGCACTCATTTCGGCCCTGGAGTGCTCTTGAGTTTATTTGCGAGATCCTTCTGCTGCTGGGCGAAAGTTTTTACCGAGGCAGGAACGTTGGCCATTGCCTGCACCTTGTCGGCAGTCGCGATGGCGTCGTCGTACTGTTTGTTATCGTTGTACGCCTTGGCAAGCCGCGCGAAGGCTACGCTATTGGTCGCGTCGGCGTCCGTTGCGGACTTGAAATTCGTCAATTCTGTGGGATAGTTCTTGCGCAGGCCGGCTGCCTGCCCGAGCGCATCATAACTTTGGGAGGTCAGCAATTTCTGCGTGTCCGGCCAGACGGCGGGGTTCATGCCCGGAGGCGGCGTTGAAGTGGCGTTCTTCAGCAACTCCAGTGCCTTGTTCGCGTAGTCGTCTACTTTTTTGAGGCTTTGCTCCTTATCCAAATCGTTCTCACGTGTGTGCATGGCGATCGTTTCCGCCAGGGTCACGCGCGCAGTGATGTTGTTCGGATCGGCTTGTATGGCCTGCTCGCCAAATGCGACAGTCTGCGCAAAATCTCCCTTCGCCTGTGCCGCATCTACCGCCATGCTCAACAAAAGAGTCTTATATTCGGTGTCGGCGAAATTCTCCAGCACATAATTGATGGCTTGGATCTCGCCATCCCAGTTTTGCGCTTGCTGCGCCTGCAATACCTTCTGCAGCGCATCAGATTCTTTTTGCGATTTGGGTTTGGGCGGGTTCTGCCCCACCAGCGGCAGCGCCAGGCACAAAGCGGCGGCCATTGCGAACGTTCGAAGTCTCATTGTTTTACCTCTCCTGAAATGCTCTGTAGAGCCTTTTCCGCGGCGTCTCGCGCCTTGGAGGATGCTGCCTCGTTTGCCAATGTCTGTTTGAATTGAGCGGTCGCCTTCTGGGCATCACCGGCCTTCATCGCCAGTTGGCCCAGATAGTAATGCGACCACGCCAAAATTGCCGGGCTGGTGTTCGAGTCAACCGTACGTTGAAAGAGATCGACTGCCTCGTCCCAGCGTTTCTCCTGAAGGTCGATGATGGCCAGGCCGTAGTAAGCGCGCCCCTGCTTGGCCTTGTCCGTCGTTTCCTCAAACACTTTCTTGAAGGCTTTGCGCGCGTTTTCCGTGTCGTGCTGCTCTAACAGCCCCTGCGCGGTTTCGAGTGATTGGTCTGCGGGATCAAGCTGAATCCTGCTCGGCGCTGCAATCACCTTTTGCGGAATGGATTCGGCGAACTGAACCGTCTTCAATCGCTTATCTTCTTTGCGGACGTCGATGGCGTTGACCAGGTCGGGATAGTACAGCCGGAACGCGTCCTGCTGTTTTTCATACGCGGGCAGCAGATCGGCAAACGCCGCGGTCAAAATGAACCCTTCGCGCATCGCCTCATTAATATACGCCTGCCGCCTTTCAGCGCCTTCGTGGAGCAGGCGGGCATCAATAGCTTTCACCAGACATTTGTTGAGCAGCAGCGAGAAATCGTCTTTATAGGCCAGGTCGAGCGCCGGCGCTTCCTCAGCATATTTCTGCAGCGGTTTTTTCTGCTTGATGACCTCGCTGTACTTAAACGTCAGCGGGTCCAGCATAAAGCCGAGGTACGCGTCCCGAATCTCGTCCACCGGCGGCACGCTGGTCGGCGTAATCACCACGAAGTAGTCATCGCGATAGCTGCGCACCTGAATCTGATCCGGCGCGGCCAGCAGATCCAGGAAGATCTGGAATCGTCTGCCCAGGTATCCTGACGGGTTGCGAAGGTATCCGTTCGCCTCGAACAGCGAATTGATGACAGGGTCCTGATACTCGGAAATCGCGTTTTCATACGCGGGCTGTGCGCGCCTCCAGAGATCGGCCACATTGGCCTGCTTGTAAAAATCCCCCAGCAGCGGGCTCAATGCGCGCAGGGGCTCCACGTCGGGCGGCACCGGGCCGCTGGGTAGCTCGAAGCCAGGCGCATCACCCGCGATGAGAGCGAACGAAATATACTGGCTGAGATCGCCTGCATCGGTCGGCTTCTTGTGCTCCTTATAGAAGACGCGAAGCTCAGATAGGCAGGGAAGCTTCTGTTTCGCAAGAATCTCGCGTATTTGGGATCGGATATGAAACCGCTCGTTCAGCGGTGAATCGATGCCGGCGTCGTAGCCCGCCGCATTGATTGCCGCCAGGGTCGTGAACATCGTGACGCTGGTGCTGAACCCGTTCTCGCCACCTTCGCTTATACCTGCTGGTCTGGTGGCCTGCTGCGGCGCGCCGACCGCTCCGAACGCAGTGATAAGAATAATAAGGAGAATTGGGAACAAGCGGGCGATACGAACCAAGACGACCTGACTAGTGGGCGAAATGTCTGCCCTCAGTGTAGCTTAGGAGCCGCGCCCTCCGGCTACCAGGTATGAATCAAAAATCCCAATTTTTCATCAAACTACAGGAGATAGAAATGGCTGGACCAAACACACTGACTTTCACAGACGCCGATTTCGACACCGATGTGCTTAACTCGGACGTTCCCGTCCTGGTAGATTTCTGGGCCGAGTGGTGCGGTCCGTGCCGCATGATGAGCCCGACCCTGGATCAGGTCGCCACCGAGTACGCCGGAAAGGCTAAAGTCGGCAAGCTTGACGTGGATGCAAATCAGCAGACCGCGTACCGCTACGGCATCCGGGGTATTCCCACCCTGCTGCTCTTCAAAGGCGGCCAGATCGTGGAGCAAAAGGTGGGCGCGATCGGCAAGCCCGAATTCACCAAAATGCTCGACAAGCATGTCGTGGCAGTTGCCAAAGAGCCTGTTAAGGCGTAAAGCTCACATTGTCAAATCTGAAAGTGGCGTCAGCAATGACGCCCTTTTTATTGCGGGTGCAGCTTCGACAGGAACGATGTGTTGAAGTTCCCGTTCACGAAATCCTCGTTCTCCATGATTTGTTCGTGCAGCGGAATCGTAGTGTGGATGCCCTCCACGACGAACATGCTCAACGCCCGCCGCATGCGGTGGATGGCTTCGTTCCGGTCCTTGCCGTAGGTGATCAGCTTGGCAACCAACGAGTCGTAGTAGGGCGGAATGACGCTATCAGTGTAGGCGCTGGTGTCGACGCGCACGCCGATCCCGCCCGGCAGATTCAATCCCGTGATGCGTCCTGGTGATGGCGCGAACGTCTCCGGGTGTTCCGCATTGATTCTGCATTCGATTGCGTGCCCGCACATCCGGACCGGTTGCCGGATGATCTGGTCCAGCGTTTCTCCGGCCGCAATCCGGATCTGCGACTTCACCAAATCGAGCCCCGTGACGAACTCGGTAACGGGATGCTCCACCTGAATGCGCGCGTTCACCTCGATGAAGTAGAGATTGCTGTTCTCATCCATCAGGAACTCGACCGTCCCGGCGTTGGAGTATCCGATGGCTTTCATGGCGGTGCGCAGCCGGTCGGAAATTCGCGCGCGCAGCTCCTTCGAAACAGCCGGTGAGGGCGATTCTTCGAGCAGTTTTTGATGACGCCGTTGGATGGAGCATTCGCGCTCGCCGAGCACCTCGACATTTCCCGCTTCATCGCCAAGAATCTGGAATTCGATGTGCCGTGGGCCTTCGACGAGTTTCTCCATGTAGACGTCGCCTGAAGAGAACGCAGCCGCTGCTTCCGATTGCGCTTGCGCCAGGAGTGAGGGCAGTTCAGCTTCCGTGCGTACGACGCGCATGCCGCGCCCACCGCCGCCGGCCGCCGCCTTCAGCATGATGGGATAGCCGATTTCCTCCGCCAGCGCGAGCGCCTCTTCGGCACTCTTCAACACACCGCGTGAACCTGGCAGAATCGGTACGCCCGCCTCCTCCATGATGGCCCGGGCGCGTTGCTTCAGTCCCATCTGACGGATAACGTCCGACTTGGGACCGATAAACTTGATACCCGAAAGATCGCAGACTTCCGCAAAATCCGGGTTCTCACTCAAGAATCCATATCCGGGATGAACCGCATCTACGTTCGTGATCTCGGCTGCGCTGATCACCGACGGAATGTCCAGGTAGCTCTTCGCACTCTTCGCCGGGCCGATGCAGATGGCTTCATCAGCGAAACGAACGTGCAGACTGTGCCGGTCCGCTTCCGAATACACGGCCACGGTTTTGATATCGAGGTCCCGGCAGGCGCAGATCACACGCAGCGCGATCTCGCCGCGATTCGCAATTAGAATTTTTCGGAACATGTAGGGCTAGAACGGTCGAATCGTGAACAGCGATTCACCGTACTCAACCGGCCGCCCGTTTTCGAGGTGCTTGGCGATGAGTGTGCCGGCCATCTCCGCCTCGATTTCATTCATCAACTTCATCGATTCAATGATGCACAGAACCTGTTTCGGTTCTACGCGCTCACCTACTTTGACGAACGGGGCCGCACCAGGCGAAGGCGCATCGTAGTAGGTGCCTACAATAGGCGATTTCACCACCGAATCTCGCGAGTCTTCCGGCGCAACGGCGGGTGCAGGGGATGCAGCAGCGGGTACACTGTCCGGCACCATAGGTGGCACAGCTACCGTTGTCGCTGCCGGCATGCCGCTTACGGAAACCGGGAGCACGGCTGGAACCACTACTTCTTGCGCGGCGGCGTTGGCGCGCTTGATGCGCACAGTGTTGTCCCCGCGCCGCACTTCTAACTCGGCTATGCCAGTGTCCTGTACTACATGGATCAATTCTTTGATTTCGTCAATCGTCATGATTGGCTTTCGGCGCACCTCGGCGCGCGACGTCAAAACGGCCTATAGAAAGAACAGCTCTTTAGCCGTGGGCGTCAGAATCTGGCAACCTGTAGGCGTGACGACCACGGTGTCCTCAATTCGGACGCCGCCGAGGCCTTCCTGATACACACCCGGTTCAATCGTAATCACCATGCCGGCTTCCAGTCTCGTCGCCTCCTTGCGCCCAATTCGCGGCCGCTCGTGGATCTCCAAACCCAGGCCATGCCCGGTCGAATGGACGAAGAGCTTCTCCATTCCAAAGCCGCGCAAAACCTTCCGTGCGGTTCCATCCACATGAGCGCACGTTACTCCAGGCTTCACTGTATGGATGGCGGCCAGCTGGCTTTCTAGAACAGCGCGATGCATTCGCCTTTTCTTTGTGTCCAGCTTTCGGACGGCAAAAGTGCGCGTCATGTCGCTGGCATACCCGGCGACATTCGCGCCCATGTCAATTAATAGTAGTTCATCCGGACGAATAGGATGGTCGGTTGGGCGCGCATGCGGAAGCGCACTGCGTTCCCCCGACGCCACAATTGTTTCAAAGGCGCTGCTATCCGCGCCCAAGCGGCGCATCCGGTAGTCGATTTCGGCGGCGAGATCCACCTCGGTGAGGGTCGGTTTGAAATGCCGCAAGGCCTGTTCCAGCGCGGCCGAATTCAACTGCACTGAGGCTTGAATGGTGGCTATCTCGGCCGGTGACTTGATTAACCGCAGACTCTCAATCGCTCCCCCTATCGGCTTCAGTCTCACGCCGATCCCCAGCTCTTTGAGGTGAACGTAATCGTCGTAGCCGATGCGGTTCTGCTCGAACGCAAGAACTTTCACGCGCAGACGCTGCACCCAGCGTGAAACTTCAATCAGCAGCGGACCTTTGACGATCTTGACGTCGCAATCACACTCCTGGGCGGCTTGCGTTTGATAGCGCGGATCGGTGAATAGAATCGCGCGGTCGGCCGAGAGCAGTAAAACGGCGTTGCTCCCGGTGAAGCCGGTCAAATAGCGAACGTTGGGAAGCGCCGTAACGGCCCACGCGTGCGCTCGATACAAGCGTAATGTCTGGCGTAACTTACTGCGGCGTTGTTCGTGTTCGCTAGCTTCTACAGCTTCTGGCATGCCGCTAGGGTTTCAACAGCAGCTTACCGGTTGTTTTTCGGGACTCCAGATCGCGATGTGCCTGTGCGGCGTCCTCAAGCCGATAGACTTTGTGAACCTGCAGCTTGAGCGTGCCCTGTTCGATCCACTGAAACAGATCGGATGCGCGCCAGCGCAATTCTTTCGGGTCGCTGAGGTAATGCGCAAGGCTGGGGCGCGTCAGGAACAGGGAGCCTTTCTGATTTAGAATCTGCGGATCGATCTGGCCTACGGGCCCGCTCGATTGTCCGAACAGGGCAATCATCCCCCGCGGCCGCAAACAATCCAAGCTTCCGTAGAAAGTTGTTTTGCCGACGGAATCATAGACCACGTCGACGCCTCGACCGGCCGTGAGCTGCTCGGTTTCAGCAACGAAGTCATGCTCGGTGTAGCGAATCAGGTGATCCGCTCCGTGGTTCTTCGCTAATTGCGCTTTTTGCTCGGTCGAAACGGTACCGATTACTGTTGCACCGGCAATCTTCGCCAGCTGCACAATCAGCAATCCCGCGCCGCCTGCCGCTGCGTGAACCAGGCACGTGCTGCCCGGTTTCAATTCGAACGTGGATCGCGTCAGGTAGTGAGCCGTCATGCCTTGCAGCATGACCGCGGCGCCTTGTTCGAAACTGACGTGATCGGGCAAGTCGACCAGCATGCGATCGGGCACGACCGCATATTCGGCATAAGACCCGCGCGCCATCGCATACGCAACGCGCTGCCCTTCACGCCTGTTAACGCCTTTACCAACCGCTGCGACTGTTCCGGCGCCCTCATTGCCCAATCGCACCGGATTTTCCGGCGCCTTGTACAGCCCCTCGCGAAAATAAATGTCGATGTAATTGACGCCCGACGCTTCAAGTTTGACCAGCACTTCGCCGTCCCCAGGCTCGGGTTTCGGCAGATCAAACAGCTGCAGATTCTCGGGACCACCAGTAGGATCAGCGACAACGGCCTTCATACCTAGCAGATGATATCTTGCCAGGCGGCGCGCGCGGAGCGATCCAGTTGATGGACAGGGACCGGGGCGGTCTTACGCCGGCCGCGAACGAACCAGCCTCTTACGCAGCATCCAAGCCCCGGCCGCCAAACCAACCAGGCACAGCGAGGCGGGTTCGGGAGCGCTTGTCGGAATCGGATCGTTGATCTCGAGATTGTCCATTGTGAACTGAGTGCAGTTGAACGTACCGCAACCGTACGTATCCGTGCCGGTACCCGGGACGGGGGTCATGTTTACGGAGGTGAGCCCGGCTTCTTCAAACGAAAATTTCTGCGCGCCCGTGGTAGTTAACGTGACGGTGGTGGAGAACACCGGAGTCACTCCATTGAAACCGGAGACGGCCAGTTTCTCGCCGTCGTAATACGCCGCACCAAGGTACACAGTGTTCAGGGTAAAAGTAGATCCACCTGCACCGGAAAACGTGCCGGTGATCTCGTTCCCTGAACTGCTTATCTCGCCACCGGAAAATAATGCACCCGGTTGAGAGACCACGCCCTTCGCGTAACCGTCGTAATTAAGCGAAGACATTCCCGAATCGGTGTAGGACGTCCAATTGGTCCAGTTGAGTCCACCGTAGGGAGAAACGGTTGACATCGACGTCAGACTCGCCAGATTGTCGAACGTCAATGTAGTTGCGCTACAGCGAGGAGAACTCGCCACTACACAAAAAGACACAATGATTGCCAAAATGCTAAATCGCACAAGAGCCTCCGAGAAAAAGTGAGCTACAAGACAGCGGCAGGGCTGCCTCGGCCCAGACTAAGCTCCGGGACGCGGGCGAACAACGTGTCAGGGCGTGACGAGATCGTGATATCACGGCATTTTTGCTCGCCATCTCCTGGAGAGTACTAGCCCAATCCCGGTCCGGCTTACCGGTACACGGACTGTTCCTGTCAGCCAAACGAGGCTCAATCTGGCGCTATACTGAGTTCTCCGACGGTTGAGAAACGAGTATGACGAAGCCGAGCGCGGCGGCCGTGCACGACCAGCTTGCCCGGATCTTTGCGTCGCCCGAGTTTCGCGATTCCTTGAAACTGCAGTCGTTTTTGCGATTCATCGTTTCTCTCGCGCTGGCCGGAAGCTCCGATCAAATCAAAGAATCGAGTATTGCGCTGGAGGTCTTTTCCCGTGAGACCTCGTTTGACTCCAATTCCGATTCCATTGTGCGATCGGCGGCGCGCCGTCTACGCGCCCGCCTGGAGCAGTACTATGCTGGGCCTGGTGCGGGCGATGCAGTTTGGATCAACATACCGAAGGGCAACTATGTACCGGAAATTTGCCTGCGAGCCCCGGATGAACAATCCGTAGAAGAAAAAACCGTCCCACAGGCTGCGCCGTCACCGCGACCCCGCCTAGCTCGACCGTCACATGTCGCGATCGCACTGAGCGCAGGTTTACTTGTGCTTGTCTTGATTTCTTTGCTCGTTGCTGAGCCGTCGTTGCGTCATCGAGATGTCCGTCCCTACATTCCGCGCGGAGAGGCTTACGATTATTACGCGCGAGCTCAATACGCACTTGCGCATCATGGACAGGCCTTGCCGCTGTTCCAGGAAGCAGTGGACATGGACCCTTCCTTCACGGCTGCGCAGATTGGCTTGGCGCAGGCCTACACGCAGAAAGCAGCCAATGACGAGATCGAACCCGAGAAGTCGCTTAGCCGCGCCGAACAGGCTGCGAGTAATGCCATACGGCTTGATCCCAATTCCGCCGACGCGCACGCCACGCTGGGGTACATCGATTACTGCCGTTGGAAATGGTCCGAGGCCGATAGGCAGTTCCGCATCGCTACTCGGCTGGGATCTGCCAATGCCAACAGTTGGCGGCTGTGGGCGCTGGTCCACTTCGCACGAGGCCAATTCGACGAGGCCGAAGATACGCTAAAACGCGCCGCCACACTGGAGCGCGGTACGCTCCAGGCCGAGCCTATGCTGGCCCAGATCTACTATTACGAACGTCACTACAACCAGGCTATCGCCGCAGCGCGCCGGTTGCTGGATGTAGATCACAACAACTATTTGGCGCGTTGGGTGGTCGTGAGTTCACTCACTCAACTTGGCCGGTCGGAGAACGCATTGGAGGAATGGCGGCCCTTGTTGCGGTCTGCAGACTATGGCGAAACTGCTGCGCGTCAGTGGGCCTTTTTTAGAGCGCACACGGGCGACACAGCCGATCTGAAAACTTATGTGCAAAGTTGTGGCGTCGAGCATTCCAGTTATTGTTCGCCCTGGATTATTGCCCAAGCGTACGCGCTTCTGGGAGACCGGCCAAACTGCCTTCGATATCTGCGCGAATCGGTGACACGCCACGATCCCGACCTGGTTTCTCTGCGCTGGGAGCCGCTATTCGATCCGGTTCGACAAGAACCCGAGTATCAGGCCATCATTCACGAACTCGGATTCTGAATTAGAACGGGTGTGGCGTCACACCGCCCAACTGTAATCCCGTGTTTTGTTTCCTGAGGAATCGCTGGCCTGCAATCGGATCAACTCCAATCGCAAAGCATCCACCAGCGCGCGCCAGCTCGCATCGATGACATTGTTCGAGACTCCGACGGTGGTCCAGCTGCGCTGATGATCGGTCCATTCCACCAGCACGCGAACCTTCGATTCTGTTCCCACTTTGCTGCCCAACACGCGTACCTTGTAATCGGTCAGGCTTACTGCCGTAATCGCGGGATATACCGACGCGAGGCATTGCCGCAGGCAGATATCCAGCGCATGCACCGGGCCTTCACCGGCGGCCGTGTGCGAGTGTACGTCGCCGTTCACCTTTAAAGTCACTCTGGCCGTAGTCACCGTTTCATCATTGCCAGGCAATTTTCCGCCCGCACCACGTTGCAGCTTGGTTGTGACCTCATAGCTCACCACGTCAAAAGGCACAAACTCGGGCAGAATTGACTGCCGAACCAGCAGCTCGAAGGTACCCTCAGCCGCTTCGAAATCGTAGCCTTCGTGCTCCATCGCCTTCAGGCGCTGCAACAATTCTCGTCGTGCCGTGTCATCCAGCGCGTCCTCGTTGATTCCTAGTTCCTTCAACTTGTAAGCAATGTTGCCGCGCCCGGACAAATCGCTCAGCAACACGCGCTGCCGATTTCCCACCGCGTCCGGGGCCACATGTTCATACATCGCCGAATCCTTCAGCACCGCGCTTACGTGTATTCCGCCCTTGTGCGCAAACGCGCTGCCGCCGACAAAGGGTTGATCGCGGCGCAGCGGAACGTTCGCCAGCTCCGCGACGAACTTTGCCACTTCGCCGAGCGTCTTCAGCTTCTCGGCTCCAATCGTTTCGTGTCCGAGCTTCAACTCGAGATCGGCCACGACCGAGACCAGATTCGCGTTTCCGCAGCGTTCACCATAGCCGTTCATGCAGCCCTGTACATGCGTCGCGCCCGCCTGGACCGCCATCAACGTATTGGCAACCGCCACATCCGAATCATTGTGGCAATGAATTCCGATGGTTCCGTCGAAACGCTTGCATACCTGGTGAACAACTTCCGCCACTTGCGCCGGCAGCGTGCCTCCGTTGGTGTCGCAAAGACAGAGCACGTCAGCGCCCGCATTCTTTGCCGCCTCCAACGTACGCAGTGCAAACTCCTCGTTCGCTTTGAAGCCATCGAAAAAATGCTCGGCATCGTAGACGACTTCGCGCCCCTGCTGCTTCAGGTGCTTTACCGTCTCCGCAATGAGGCCGAGATTTTCCTGTTCCGTGACGCCTAACGCGCGATACGCATGAAAATCCCAGCTCTTGCCGAATATCGAGACCACAGGAGTTGCCGCACCAAGAAGAGCCGCTACATTGGCGTCCTTTTCGACCGGGTTCTTCGCAAATCGCGTTGCTCCGAACGCCGTCAACCGCGCATGTTGCAGATGCAGCCGCTTTGCCCGCTCAAAGAATTCCTTATCTTTGGGATTCGATCCAGGCCAGCCGCCTTCGATGTAGTCGATGCCCAGCTCGTCCAATTTCTCCGCAATCAGCAGCTTGTCATCTACCGAGAACGATACCGACTCCCCCTGCGTTCCGTCGCGCAATGTCGTATCGAAAGTGAAAATCTTCATAGGTTGGTTCTGAACCTTTCGGGTCGAGCACTAAAATCAAAAGGCCACCGGTTGGATGTCCCCGCCGGTGGCCTCAAGCTTTCAAACTTTTCTACGCGAGGTCTCAGGCAGGGCCGCTAATGGCCACCGTAATGAGAATGCCGCCTTTTAGAATCAGGTTCATCGCTCGCTTAACACTCAGTATAGGCTAATTCGGTCCGCAGTAACAGGCATGTACGGTGCGAAAGTAAGGTAGTGGAACCATTGGAAACAACTCCGGCGGAGGCACATGTGCGGCTGCAACAGCCCGCGAGTGCGGTCTTAATCGATGTGCGCGAGCCGGAGGAATTTGCGCTGTCGCATATAGACGGTGCCCGCCTCATACCTATGCAATCCGTCCCCACCGAACTGCAAACATTGGAAGCGTTGTCCGATGAAACGAGCTTGCTAATTCTGTGCCATCACGGAGTCCGCAGTTTGCAAGTAGCATCCTGGCTGCGCGGCCACGGAATCGAAAACTGTTCGAGCATCGCCGGCGGTATCGATCGCTGGAGCCGTGAAATAGACCCAAGTATCCCCCGCTACTAGCGCGCGACTGTTTCGCTGCGGCCGGCGCGCGCTTCCTGCGCCGCTTCTCGACATTTCCGCGCGCGTTCTGAAATCAAATGGTGATTCCCGGCCGCCATCGCCTTGCTATCTACCAACTCGCTCCCGATGCCCACCGCCATCGAGCCGGCCTGCAGAAAATCGCGAATCGTTTCGAGCGTCACCCCGCCGGTCGGAAACAATTCCACCTGCGGCAAGGGCGCCTTCAGCGCTTTGATATAGCTGGCGCCGCCCATCGCATTACAGGGAAACACCTTGACGGCGTCGGCACCCGCTTCCCAGGCCGTCAGCACTTCAGTGGGCGTCAGTCCACCGGGAAACATCGCGCAACTGTAGCGCCGTGCGATTTCGATCGTCTTTACGTTCAGACTCGGTGTGACCAGAAAACGCGCCCCGGCCAACATGCACGCACGCGCAGTCTCCGGATCCAAAACCGTTCCCGCTCCCAGCAGAAAATCATCCCCATATCGATCCGCAACTGCCTCGAGCGCCCGAATCGCGCCATCCACGGTCATGGTAATTTCCGCGCAATCAATTCCACCCTCGCGCAGAGCCTCAACAGCGGTAATAGCCAGCGCGGCATTTTGAACGCGAACGATCGGCACCAGGGCGAGATCCCTAATTCGGCGAACCACCTCAGCGTGCTGCATGTAGTGATTGTCGTCCAGGCATCGGTTGAGACGAAGCGCCTTAGGCTGTTGGATGGGTTTTAGGACTTTTTTCCCCAACCGCGGTGCCCAAGCAAAATTTCCTCATACAAACGGTCACTCGCTCGAAAGTTGGTCCTCTTCAACTGGGCGAGTGCTGCTGCCAGATCGACCAGGTCCTCGCGAGCGGCCTGGCTCAAAGTTCCAAGCGTCCCGATGATCGGCACTTTGCGGAGTTTGGCTTCTGCGCGCCCATCCCTTTCATCTATCAGTAGCGCATCAGCGCGAACTTCGGCACTCAGTGCTATGGCCTCCCGCTCACCTGAACCGAGCACGACAGGCAGGTCGCTGGGCATAGACTGCGGTGCACGAATGTGTAGCCACTCAGGAGGACGCGCCAACCATGCTCTGACAGCTGGCGGCGACCGCATGTCCGAGAGCTCTTCCACAACGGCGGGAGGGATCGTTACTTCGCTATACAAAACGCTAAGCAGGTCGACTTGACCGATCAAAATCAAGTAATTCAGCGGGCCCGTGTCGGCAACAACGATCATCGATCCTGCGGGGCGGATTCGCCCGGCAAGTCCGGCTCGCGTGGCTGACGGAGTCCCTGCGCCACCGCCAGGTCTTGCTCAAGATCCTCGGCCCCGTACTCCAGCCAGACGCTATGGCCCTTCAGAAAGCCGTCCAATTCGTAACGGGACCCGATGCCAAGCAACTGTTGCAGTTGGTGGGCAGAAATGCGACGATCGCGGTACGCTTCGAGCGCCATGGCCTCAAGCGCCATGCGTGCAGGGTCACGGTCCTCGGGTGCAAGCTGCTGCGCAAACTGGTCTGGAATCTCAACCGTGATTTGCATGGCCGCAGTATACAGGAAGCGCGCCGTAGCGCAGCGTCAGGTCTTCAGCTTCTTATTCAACTTTAGATTCAGCT
>Ga0213876_10000766_pt1 | contig 22166 bp, 23 predicted proteins | sample BarmaccomBMRX_R9_FD_160113 | JGI IMG/M metagenome (GOLD analysis project Ga0213876, IMG submission 160113) | Root-associated microbial communities from Barbacenia macrantha in rupestrian grasslands, the National Park of Serra do Cipo, Brazil - RX_R9 | ecosystem: Host-associated > Plants > Roots... | reverse complement strand
GCTACCACCTGTTCGGACGCTTCTGGCGGCCCGACTGGGAGCGGTTCCGGGGCGTCTGGCGGCTGGGCGCGCCGATCGCCGTGACGCTGGCGCTCGAGATCACCATCTTCAATGCGGCCGTGTTCCTGATGGGCCTGCTCGGCGCCACCGCGGTGGCCGCCCACGCGGTGGCGCTGCAGATCGCCGCCTTCACCTTCATGGTGCCCCTGGGGCTGAGCCAGGCGGCGACGGTGCGCGTCGGCCTCGCCTTCGGCCGCCGCGACCCCGCCGGGATCGCCCGCGCCGGCTGGACCGCCTTCGCGCTCGGCGTCACGTTCATGGCGGCGATGGCCTGCGTCATGTTCGCCATCCCCCACCGCCTGGTCACCCTCTTCCTCGATCCGGCCGATCCGGCCAACGCCGCGGTCATCCCTCTCGCCGTCTCCTTCCTCTTCCTGGCGGCGGCGTTCCAGGTGTTCGACGGTGCCCAATCGGTCGGCGCGGGCATGCTCCGCGGCCTCCACGACACGCGCGTGCCGATGCTGTTCGCGGCCTTCGGCTATTGGGTCGTGGGGCTGGCGATCGCGGTCGGCCTCGCCTTCGGGTTCGGCTGGAACGGGGTCGGCATCTGGACCGGGCTGGCGAGCGGCCTCGCCGTTGTCGCCCTGCTCATGCTGCTTCGCTGGATCCGCCGGGAGCGGCTCGGGCTGACGCGCTGATGAGCGGCGAGCGGGCCATTGACGCTCGCCCCCCCGCGCCCCTATGTGCGCCCCGCACCCGCAGGCGCACCTTGTGGCGATCGTAGCTCAGTTGGTTAGAGCATCGGTTTGTGGTACCGAGGGTCGGGGGTTCAAGTCCCCTCGATCGCCCCACCTGCGCCCCTCCTAAACCCGCTCGCAGGACTGGGCCCGCATGCATTCCCCGTGGGATTATCCCGATTTCGACGATCACGAGATCGTCCACTTCCTCACCGACCGCGCCACCGGCCTGCGCGCCGTCATCTGCGTCCATTCGACCCATCTCGGCCCCGGTGCCGGCGGCGTGCGTTTCTGGCATTATGGGAAGAGCGGCGACGCCGTCCGCGACGCCCTGCGCCTCTCGCGCGGCATGAGCTTCAAGAATGCGATGGCCGGGCTCGCATTGGGCGGCGGCAAGGCGGTGATCCTCGCGGACGAGGCGCGCACCAAGACGCCCGAGATGCTCGCGGCCTATGGAAGGGCGGTCGAGCGCCTCGGCGGCGCCTATGTGACGGCGGAGGACGTCGGCGTCGGCGTCCCTGACCTGGTCGAGGTGTCGAAGCAGACCCGCTACGTCTCCGGGCTGCCGGTCGCGGCAGGCGCGGTCGGCGGCGATCCGGGGCCGCACACCAGCTACGGCGTCTTCCTCGGCGTCCGCGCCGCCGCCCGCCGCGCCCTCGGCAAGGACAGCCTCGCCGGCCTCCACATCGCCGTCCAGGGCGCGGGCAGCGTCGCCGGCGGCCTCGCCCGCCTCGCGGCGAAGGACGGGGCGAGGATCAGCATCGCCGACATCGACCAGGCGCGCGCGCAGAAGGTGGCGGACGAGGTCGGCGGCACCGTCGTCGCTCCCGACGCGATCATGACGCTCGAGGCCGACATCCTCAGCCCCAACGCCCTCGGCGCCATCCTCACCGAGGAGAGCATCGCCGCGCTGAAGGTGCCGGTGGTCGCCGGCGGCGCCAACAACCAGCTCGCCACCCCGGCGGACGGCCAGCGCATCCACCAGCGCGGCATCCTCTACGCGCCCGACTACGTCATCAACGCCGGCGGCATCATCAACGTCGCCACCGAGTACCTCAAGGATGGCGACCAGGCGACGGTCCAGGGCCGGATCGAGCAGATCCCGGTGCGGCTCGAGCAGATCTGGGCCGAGAGCGCCGTCACCGGGCGCAACCCCGCCGAAGTCGCGGACGCGATGGCGATGCGGCTGATCGGGCGCGCCTAAGGATCTGGACCCTAAAGTGCGAGGTCGCGCACCTTCTCGCGCCCGAGCACATGCTCGCGCCAGACGGTGTAGAGGCCGCTCGCGACAATGATCGCGGCGCCCGCCCAGGTGGTGCCGGCAGGGTGCTGCGCGAACAGCAGCCAGCCGAGCAGCACGGCCCAGAGCAATTGCACATAGTCGAACGGCACCACCGCGGAGACCGGGGCGTAGCGCAGCGACGCCGTCATCAGCAGCTGGCCGAGCCCGCCGAAGCCGCCGAGCGCGAGCAGGATCAGCCACGTCCGCCCGTCATGGACGCGGGCGTAAAAGGGCATCAGCAGCCCGAGCCCGACGAGCGAGAGGCAGGTGAACCAAAGCACGATCGTCTGCGTCCCCTCGGTGCGGCCTATCTGGCGAAGCGTGATCGCGACCGCACCGACGCCCAGGGCGGCGACGATGGCGAGCGCCAGGCCGATGGCGGGAAATGTCTCGCCGTGCGGCTGCATGACGAGGACCACGCCGACGAAGCCGATCCCGACGGCGCTCCAGCGGTGGCGGCCGACCTGCTCCTTGAGCGCCGTCGCGGACAGCACGACCGCGAACAAGGGGGCGGCGAAGGCGATCGTCGTCGCCTCGGCCAGCGGCAGGTAGGCGAGGGCGCTGAAGGTCAGCAGCATCGTCGTCAGACCGAGGACGGCGCGCCAGAAGTGCGCCGCCGGCCGCTCGGTCCGCCAGACCTCCCGGTTGCCGCTGCGGGCGATCCAGACGAGCAGCGGCACGAGGCCGAACAGGAAGCGGTAGAAGCCGAGCTCGACCGTCGACGCGCCCGCCGCATAGCCGAGCTTGATCGCGCCGCCCATGCAGCCGAAGCAGCTCGCCGCGCCGATGCGCAAGGCAATGCCGAGGAGCCGGTTCTGCTGCGGGCGGGACGCCATCGGCCGCCCTAGTGCCGAGGCGGGCGGCAAAAAGCCATATACGTGCATCCCACCGCTTTGAGCCGCGGCGCGGCTCGGCTAGAAGGCAGCGCAAGTCGATGCACGCTTTCGCCAATCCCGCCCGCTTCCTGAAGCTCGCCCGTCCGCTCACCGCCTGGCTCGGCTGGGGCGGCGGTCTGCTGGTGGCGCTCGCATTGCTCGACGGTCTGGTGCTGGCGCCGCGCGACTATCTGCAGGGGGAGAGCGTGCGCATCCTCTACGTGCACGTTCCGGCGGCGTGGCTCGGCATGGGAGGCTGGGCGGCCCTCGCCGCCGCCTCGCTGATGCAGCTCGTGTGGCGCCACCCGCTGGCGGCGATCGCCGCGCGGGCGGTCGCCGTGCCCGGGGCGGTGTTCACCGCCATCTGCCTCGCCACCGGCTCGTTGTGGGGCCGCCCTACCTGGGGAACCTGGTGGCAATGGGACGGGAGGATGACGTCGATGCTCGTCCTCCTCTTCCTCTATGCGGGCTGGATCGCCCTCGCGGAGGCGGAGCGCGAGCGCAGCGGCGACGGCCGTCTTGCCGCCATTTTCGGCCTCGTCGGCGCCGTCAACCTGCCGGTGATCCACTATTCGGTCCTGTGGTGGCGCTCGCTCCACCAGGGCCAGTCGATCGGGCTGACCGGCACCACGATCGATCCTGCCATGCTCTGGCCGCTGCTCGGCTCGGCCCTGGGCTTCACCCTCCTGTTCGCCGCCGTCGTGCTGATGCGGATGCGGGCGCTGCTGGCGCGGCAGAAGGTCGAGGCGCGGCTGCGGAGGCTGGCGGCGTGAGCCACTGGCCATTCATCGCCGGCGCCTATGCCGTCACGCTCGTCGCGACGGTCGGTCTCGTCGTGGCGAGCTACGCGGCGATGCGCCGCGCCGAGCGCGAGGCCGGGACACGGAGGGACTCGCGGTGAAGCGCAAGAACCAGCGCCTCGCCCTCCTCCTCGCCGCCGCCGCCGCCGTCGTCGCGGCGGTGCTGCTCGCCATGTCGGCGCTCAAGGACCAGGCCGCCTATTTCTACACGCCGGGCGACGTCGCGCGGCAGGGTGTGCCGACGGGACGCGCGGTGCGGATCGGCGGCATGGTCCAGACCGGCTCGATCCGCCGCGCCGCCGACGGCGTTACCATCGACTTCGTCGTCGGCGACGAGACGCCGCACACGATCCCCGTCCGCTACCGCGGCATCGTCCCCGACCTCTTCAAGGAAAAGAGCGGCGTCGTCGCCGAGGGCCGCTTCGAGGCGGGCGGCCGGTTCGTCGCGACGGAGATCCTGGCCAAGCACGACGAGAATTACCGGCCGCCGGTGCTCGACGCCAATACCGGCGAGCATAAGAGCCGGAGTCTCAAATGATCGCCGAAGCCGGCCTCGGCGCCTTGTGGCTGGCCGCGGCCTTCTCGCTCCTGCAACTGATCCTCGGGTGGATGGCGGTGCGAGAGTGCCTCCCCATCGGCGATGGGGAGGGGGACCATGCGAAGCATGGTGGGGGGGTAGGCGGCGAGGCCGAGACGATACCCCTCCGCCACCCTTCGGGCGGTCCCCGACCCCATCTGGCGATGGGGAGGCACGTCGACGGCTACTCCGTTTCCGTCGAGGAACCCGCCCCCTCCGACGTCGCCCGCCTCGTCCGGCCGATCGCCATCGTCCAGGCCGTGTTCGCCGGCCTCGCCTTCCTGCTCCTCATCCAGCTGTTCCTGCGCACGGACCTCTCGGTCGAGCTGGTGGCGGCGAACAGCCATTCGATGAAGCCCTGGCTCTACAAGTTCGCCGGGGCATGGGGGAATCACGAAGGCTCGATGCTGCTGTGGGTGACCGTCCTCGCCCTCGCCGGTGCCGCGGTGGCGCTGCTCGAGCGGAGCCTCAATGAGCGGACCTTGCTCGCCACGCTCGCCGCCCAGGCTTTCATCGGGCTCGGTTTCTACGCGTTCCTGTTGTTCGCCTCGAACCCGTTCCGCCGCCTTCTCCCCGCGCCGGTCGAGGGCAACGGCCTCAATCCCCTGCTGCAGGACCCCGGCCTCGCCTTCCATCCGCCGACCCTCTATTTCGGCTATGTCGGCATCTCGGTCGCTTTCTCCTTCGCGGTCGGCGCGCTCATCACGCGCGACGTCGGCCCGGCCTTCGCGCGGGCGATGCGGCCCTGGGTGCTCGCCGCCTGGATCTTCCTCACCGTCGGGATTACCGCCGGCTCCTACTGGGCCTATTACGAGCTGGGCTGGGGCGGCTGGTGGTTCTGGGACCCGGTCGAGAACGCGTCGCTGATGCCGTGGCTGGCGGCGACCGCCCTCCTCCATTCGGTGACGGTTCTCGCCACGCGCGATTCGCTGCGCGCCTGGACGGTGATGCTCGCCGTCGTCGCCTTCTCGATGTCGATGATCGGCACCTTCCTGGTGCGCTCGGGCATCCTCACCAGCGTCCACGCCTTCGCCGTCGACCCGAAGCGCGGCGCCTTCATCCTCATCCTCCTCGCCCTCTATATCGGCGGCGCGCTGACCCTGTTCGGAGTCCGCGTCGGCACGGTGAAGGAGGGGAGCCAATTCGAAGTGGCGAGCCGCGAGGGCGCGCTCGTCCTCAACAATCTGCTGCTGACCGTGCTGCTCGGGCTGGTGCTGATCGGCACCCTCTATCCGCTCGTCACCGAGGCGATCGGCGTCAAGGTCTCGGTCGGTCCGCCTTATTTCAACAGCGCGGCCGGGCCCATCGGCCTCCTCCTCGTCGTCGCCATGGCGGTCGGCCCGCTGCTGCGCTGGCGGCGCGACCGGCTCAAAGAGGCGGGCCGGCGCCTGGCCGTGCCGGCCGCGATCGGCCTCCTCGCCGTCGCGCTGGTCGTGCTCCTCGCGCCCGGCATCGGCCTGCTACCGCTGCTCGGCCTCGTCCTTGCCTTCGGCGTCGGCGCGGCCAGCGTGGCGCCGTTGTGGAGGCGCAACCTGCGTCGCACGCCGCTCTTCCTGTGGGGCATGGTGATCGCCCATGTCGGCATCGCCGTCAGCCTCGCCGGCATGGCCGCCGAGAGCGCCTTCACTCGGGAGAAGCTCGTCGCCGCCCGGGTCGGCGAGACGATCCCGGTCGGCCCCTACCAGGTCCGCTTCGCCGCGGTCGAGCCGGTCGCAGGCCCGAACTGGACGGCGATCGAAGCCACCCTGACCGCGACCCGCGGCGGCCGCACCTTCCAGCTCCATCCCCAGTCGCGCCTGTTCAGCGCGCCGCCGACGGAGACCAGCGAGACGGCGATCCAGACGGTCCTCGACGGCCAGCTCTATACCGTCCTCGGCAAGTCCGACGAGGCGGGGCGCTGGCAGCTCCGGCTGTGGTGGAAGCCGTTCGTCACCCTCATCTGGCTCGGCGGCTTCCTGGTCGCGCTGGGCGGCTTGCTCGCGCTCATCGGCCGCGTGTGGCGCGCGTGGCGCAGCCGGCGGCGCAGCTTCGAGGAGGCGTGGGCGTGAGGCGCGGCCTGCTCTGGATTCCGCTCGGAATCTTCGCGCTGCTGCTCGTCGTGGCGGCATTCGCGCTGCGCAATCCCGCCGACCCCACCATCCGCTCGCGGCTCGTCGGGAAGCCGATGCCGGACTTCGCCCTCGCCCCGTCGCAGCCGGGCCATCCGGGCCTCGCGGCCGCCGACCTCAGGCGCGGCCAGCCGCGCCTCGTCAACGTCTTCGCGAGCTGGTGTGTCCCCTGCCGCATCGAGGCGCCGGTGCTGACCATGCTGAAGCAGCGCGGCGTGCCGATCGACGCGATCGCGGTCCGGGACCGGCCCGAGGACGTCGCCGCCTTCCTCGCCGACAATGGCGACCCGTTCGAGCGGATCGGCGACGATCCCCGCACCCGCGTCCAGTTCGCGCTCGGCTCGTCGGGCGTACCGGAGACCTTCCTCGTCGACGGCCGCGGCATCATCCGCCTCCAGCATATCGGCCCGATCAACGCCGACGAAGCGGACGACATCTATCGCGCGTGGCGGGACGCGAAATGAGGCGCGCCGCGCTCGCCTTGCTCCTGCTGACGGCGCCGCTGGCGGCCCAGCCGACCATGCCCTCCTCGCCCTACGCCTATACGCAGCTCCCCGATCCGAAGCAGGAGGCCGAGGCCAAGGCGCTGATGGAGACGTTGCGCTGCCTCGTCTGCCAGGGGCAGTCGATCGCCGATTCCAATGCCGACATGGCCGGCGACATGCGGGCGCTGGTGCGCGAGCGCATCCGTGCCGGGGAGAAGCCCGAGGCGATCCGCCGCTGGCTGATCGAGCGCTATGGCGAATATGTCAGCTACCGCCCGCCGGTCGAGCCGCTGACCTGGCCCTTGTGGGGCGCGCCGGTCATCCTCCTCGTGCTCGGCCTCTTCCTGGCGCGCGGCCGCTTCCGCCGGCGGAGGCGCTGATGGGGTGGATCATCCTCGCGGTCCTGGCGCTGCTCGCGCTCGCGGCGCTGTGGCTGCTGGTCCGGCCCGGGCGGGCGGGGCTGCAGCTGATCGCCGCCGCCTTGTGCTTCGCCTGCGCCGGCTATGCCTGGCAGGGCCATCCCGACCTCGCCGGCGCGCCGAGGCACGCCGCCGAGGAGCATGGCGCCGGCGAGTCCGCATTCAGCGCGATGCGGGGCGAGATGCTTGGCCGCTTCGACACCGCCGACCGGTGGCTGACCATGTCGGAAAGCTATGCACGGGAGGGCGACACCAAGGGCGCGGCCGACCTCATCCGCTCGGCGCTGCGCCAGCACCCGGACAATGCGACGCTGTGGATCGGCTACGGCAACGCGCTGGTGCTCCACGGCAACGGGCTAATGAGCCCGGCCGCCGAGATGGCCTACCAAAGGGCCGCCCGCCTCGCGCCTCAGCATCCGGCGCCGCGCTTCTTCTACGGCCTCTCGCTCGCCCAGGGGGGCCGGCTGGACGAGGCGGAACGGGTCTGGCGCGACCTCCTCGCCTCCGCGCCACCCTCGGCCAAGTGGCGCGAACAGGTCCAGGCACAGATCGATCTCATCGAACGCGCAAAGGCGATGGCGGCGGCGCAACCTGGACTGAGAGAGCGGACGCCGCAATAGCCCGCCTCTCCCGCCGGGTCGGCGGGGCCGTCAGGCCGCGGCGCGCATTTCGAGCCGGTCCCAGATCTCGGCGAGCGCGCCGGTGAGCTCGCGCATCATCGCTTCGTCATGGTGCGGGCCGGGGGTGAAGCGCAGCCGCTCGGTGCCGCGCGGCACGGTGGGGAAATTGATCGGCTGGACGTAGATGCCGTATTCTGCGAGCAGGATGTCGCTGATCCGCTTCGCCTTGACCGGGCAGCCGACCAGCAAGGGCACGATGTGGGTCGCCGACGCCATCGCCGGCAGCCCCGCTTCGGCGAACAGGCGCTTGAGCGTCGCCGCATTGGCCTGCTGCGCCTCGCGCTCGGCGGCGCTCTCCTTCAGATGGCGGACGCTCGCCAGCACGCCCGCCGCCAGCACCGGCGACAGCGAGGTGGTGAAGATGAAGCCGGGCGCGTAGCTTCTCACCACGTCGATGATGTTGCGGTCGGCGGCGACGTAGCCGCCCATCACCCCGAACGCCTTGCCGAGCGTGCCTTCGATGACGGTGACGCGGTGCGCCACCGCGTCCCGCTCCGAGATGCCGCCGCCGCGCGGGCCGTACATGCCGACCGCATGGACCTCATCGAGATAGGTGATGGCGTTGTATTTGTCGGCAAGGTCGCAGATCGCGGCGATCGGCGCGACGTCGCCGTCCATCGAATAGACGCTCTCGAAAGCGATGAGCTTCGGCGCCTCGGTCGGCGCCTCGCGAAGCAGCTCTTCGAGGTGCGCGAGGTCGTTGTGGCGGAACACCCGCTTCTCGCAGCCGGAGCTGCGGATGCCGGCGATCATCGAGGCATGATTCAACATGTCCGAGAAGATGAGGCAGCCGGGGAGCAGCTTGCCGAGGGTCGACAAGGTCGCCTCGTTCGAGATGTAGCCCGAGGTGAAGAGAAGCGCCGCCTCCTTGCCGTGCAGGTCGGCAAGCTCGGCCTCGAGGTCGACATGATAATGGGTGTTGCCGCCGATGTTGCGGGTGCCGCCGGAGCCGGCGCCGACGTCGTGCAGCGCCTCCTCCATCGCCGCCACCACCTTGGGATGCTGGCCCATGCCGAGATAATCGTTCGAGCACCACACGACGATCGGCTTCGGACCGTTATGGCCCGCAAAGCAGCGCGCGCTCGGATATGAGCCCTTGTTGCGCAAGATGTCGACGAACACGCGGTAACGCCCCTCGGCGTGAAGCCGGTCGATCGCCTGCGCAAAGATGCGATGATAGTCCAATTCGCTCCCCGTAGCCGCCGCGGCTTCCAATAGCTTATCTGCGGGGCCGCTGGCTAGAGGCAGGCCGGAAAAGGCCGCTATGTGCTAGACTGTCCGTACCTCGGCGAAGCCGAAGGCTGCGAATCCGGGGCGATAGGCGTCGATCCCCGCCCCGGCACCGGTGAACAGGGCCCGATGCTCCGGCGGGGATTGCGGCCAGGCCCGCTCCCGCGTCAGCCATGCGACGCGGCGGGCGATTCCCTCCTTGCCGTCGACGAAGGTCAGCGGCCGCGGCGCGGCGGCGGCGAGCTCCGCCTCGACGAGCGGGAAGTGGGTGCAGGCGAGAACGACCGTGTCGATCCGCTTCCCGCCCGGCTGATCGAGCAGCCCCGCCAGCACGCGTCGATAGGCCGCCATGTTCCCCGGCTCGCCGCGAAGCTTCGCCTCGGCGAGGTCGACGAGCTCGGCGGAGCCGTGGCGGAGCATCGTGCACTCGGCCGCGAACGCGGCGGCGAGGCGGTCGACATAAGGTTGCCTGACCGTCGCCTCGGTGCCGAGCACGCCGATCGCCCGCGTCCTCGACAGCGAAGCGGCCGGCTTGATGGCGGGGACCGTGCCGACGATCGGCAGATCGAGCGCGCTCCGGACGGCGTCGAGGGCGATCGTCGAGGCCGTGTTGCAGGCAATGACGATCAGCGCCGGATCGAAGCGCTCGGCGAGGCGGCCGAGCAGGGCCGGCACGCGCGCCTCGATCACCGCGGCCGGCTTGGTTCCGTAGGGGTAGGCAGCATGGTCGGCGACATAGACCAGCGGCGCCTGCGGCAGCAGCGCGCGGATCGCTCCCGCCACGGACAGGCCGCCGACGCCGGAATCGAACAGGAGAAGGGGTCGCGCGCCGGCCACTTCTGTGCTGTAGCAGCGGACCTCGGCGCCGCAACCGCCCGCGTCCATCGCTTTCCGTTTAGCCGGTTGCGCGCGCTTTTCGAAATGATAGGATCAGCTTCGGGGAGCCATCCGGTGGACGCAACGATCGCCAATCCGCTGCTCGCATTCGCGCTCGGTTACGCGCTGGGCGCGATTCCGTTCGGCCTGCTGCTGACCAAGGCGGCGGGAGCAGGCGACCTGCGCGCCATCGGCTCGGGCAATATCGGCGCGACCAACGTGCTGCGCACGGGCCGCAAGGGGCTCGCCGCCGCGACGATGCTGCTCGACATGGCCAAGGGCGCGGCGGCCGTGGCGCTCGCCGCCTGGCTGTTTCCGGCCGCCGTCCAGCTCGCCGCGATCGGCGCCTTCCTCGGTCACCTCGCGCCGGTCTGGCTGCGATTCCGCGGCGGCAAAGGCGTCGCGACCTATTTCGGCATCGTCCTCGGCTTCGCCCTCGCCGACGGGCTCGGCTGGGCCGCCCCCCTGGCCTATGCGGCCGCCTGGCTCGGGATGCTGGCGCTCACCCGCTATTCCTCCGTCGGCGGACTGACCGCGGCCGCCGTCGCCCCGGTCGCGGCGTTCGCCGCCGGGCGCCTCGATCTCGCCTTGCTCTTCCTCGGCTTCACGCTGCTGATCTTCTGGACCCATCGTGCCAATCTCGGCCGGCTGGTCAGCGGCACCGAGCCGCGCGTCGGCGCGGCGAAGCATGGCTGAGCCGAGCGAGGACCAGATCGCGCGGCTGCGCCTGATCCGCTCGGACAATGTCGGGCCGATCACCTACTTCCAGCTCCTCGCCCGTTTCGGCTCGCCGAGCGCCGCCCTCGCCGCCATTCCGGACCTCGCCGCGCGGGGCAGAGGGCGGGCGCCGAAGCTTGCCAGCCGCGCCGCGGTCGAGCGCGAGATGGAGACCGTCGACCGCCTCGGCGCGCGCTACCTGTTTCTCGGGCGAGGCGCCTACCCGCCTTTGCTCGCGGAGATCGAAACGGCACCGCCCGCCCTGATCGTCAAGGGGCACGCCAGCCTGCTGGAGAAGCCCGGCATCGCGCTGGTCGGCGCGCGCAACGCCTCGGCCGCCGCCTGCCGCTTCGCCCGCGGGCTGGCGCAGAAGCTCGGCGAGGCCGGGCAAGTCGTCGTCTCCGGCCTCGCCCGCGGCATCGACACCGCCGCCCATGACGGCGCCCTCGAGACCGGGACGATCGCGGTCGTCGCGGGCGGCATCGATGTCTTCTATCCGCCCGAAAACGAGGCGCGGCAGCGTGCGATCGGCGGGCGCGGCCTGCTCGTGTCGGAGCAGCCGCCGGGCATGGAGCCGCGCGCGCGGCACTTCCCCTATCGCAACCGCATCATCGCCGGGCTCACGCACGGCACCGTGGTGATCGAGGCTGCGCCGCGCTCCGGCTCGCTGATCACCGCCCGCCTCGCCGCCGAAAGCGGCAGGGAGGTGATGGCGGTCCCCGGTTCGCCGCTCGACCCGCGGGCGCAGGGCTGCAACCAGCTGATCCGCGACGGCGCGACGCTCGTCCAGACCGCGGACGACGTGCTCGAGGCGGTCAGTCCGCTGCGCCTGCGCCCGTTCCGGCAGAAGGAGCTCGATTACGCGCCCGCGGACGTGCCGTCGGAGGTCGGGGACGACGCCCGCGACGCGGTCGCCGCCTTGCTCAACGGTACGCCGGTCCCGGTCGACGAGCTGGTGCGCCAGGCGGGGCTGCCGCCGGCGACCGTGCAGACGGTGCTGCTGGAGCTCGAGCTGGCGGGGCGGCTCGAGCGCCACGCGGGAGGCCGGGTCAGCCTGATCGCCTGAGCCGGCCGCGTTCAGAGACCCAGCCGCGCCCGCAGCGTCGCGACGTCGAGACCCTCGATCCGAACGATCTTCAGGCGCGACGTTTCGCCCGACACGATCGCGACGGCGCTCCGCGGCACGCGCAGCGACTCCGCCAGGAACGCGATCAGCGCGCGGTTCGCGGCGCCGTCGACCGGGGGCGCGGCGAGGCGCACGGCCAGCACCTCCCGCCCGTCGCCGCCGTGGACGATGCCCGCGACCTCGTGCCCGCGAGCCCGCGGCGTCACGCGCACGGCGAGGTGCACGGCGTCGGGCTCGGCTGTCCAGAAGGCGGTCAAGGCGTGGTGGGCGCGGTAGGGATTGAACCTACGACCCCACCCGTGTGAAGGGTGTGCTCTACCACTGAGCTACGCGCCCACGCCTCGCCGAAGGCCGCCGCGACCGGCGGCGCCCCGGGGGTCCTTAGTCGGGCGATTCCGGCCTGTCCAGCCGCCCGCGCTCAGCGCGCGACCGAGTCCTTGAGCACCTTGCCCGCGCGGAACTTGGGCTGGGTCGATTCCTTGATGTCCATGGGCTCGCCGGTGCGCGGGTTGCGGCCCGTCGACGCCTTGCGCTTGGAGCAGGAGAAGGTGCCGAAGCCGACCAGGCGCACCTCGTCGCCGCGCTTGAGCGCGCCGGTGATGGTGTCGAACACGCTCTCCACCGCGCGCGAGGCCTCGCCGCGGCTGAGCCCCGTCGAATCGGCGACGGTGCCGATCAGCTCCTGCTTGTTCATCGATCCCGAACCCCTGATGATGAGTCGCGTCGCGACCGCACCGGCGCATCTAAGAACGGGAGCGCCGGGCGAGTCAAAAGGAAAGCGCGGGCTTCTGCCTCCCCAAGCGGGACGCTTGGAGAGGGGGACCAGCGAAGCTGGTGGAGGGGTGACCTGCCGCCTGCTGTGCGGTCCAGGCGCTCCACGGCAGGAGCGTCCGCCGGAACACCCCTCCACCACCCTTCGGGTGGTCCCCCTCCCCATCCTCGCGGATGGGGAGGCAGAGGGCGCCGGCCGCCCGTAAGGCTCAATGCCGGAGGGGGACCTCGCCGAGATCGGGCTGCGGGACCGCGGCGAGCTCGTCGGCCTCGGACCAGTCGATCGGCTCGACCGGCGCGGCCAGCGCGCGCCGCAGGACTTCGTCGACATGCGCGACCGGCACGATCTCCAGCCCGTCGCGGATGGTGGCCGGGATCTCGACGAGATCCTTCTCATTCTCCTGCGGAATGAGCACCGTCTTGATGCCACCGCGCAGCGCCGCGAGCAGTTTCTCCTTGAGCCCGCCGATGGCGAGGACCCGGCCGCGCAACGTCACCTCGCCGGTCATCGCCACGTCCCGCCGCACGGGAATCGCGGTCAGCGTCGAGATGATCGCCGTGACCATGCCGACGCCGGCCGATGGGCCGTCCTTCGGCACGGCCCCTTCGGGCAGGTGGACGTGGATGTCCTTGCGGCCGAAGATGCTCGGCTTGACGCCGTAGCTGGGCGAGCGCGCCTTCACGAACGAGAAGGCGGCCTGCACCGATTCCTGCATCACCTCGCCCAATTTGCCGGTGGTCTTGATCTGCCCCTTGCCGGGGACCGTGACCGCTTCGATGGTGAGCAGCTCGCCCCCGACTTCGGTCCAGGCGAGGCCGGTGACGGCGCCGATCTGGTCCTCTTCCTCGCTCACGCCGTGGCGGAACCGCCGGACGCCGGCGAAATCGGCGACATTGTCGGAAGTGAGGGCGATCTTTTCGGCCTTCCCCTCCAGGATCTGGCGCAGCGCCTTGCGCGCCACCTTGGCGATCTCGCGCTCCAGGGTGCGAACGCCGGCCTCGCGCGTATAATGGCGGATCAGGGCGCGCAGCCCCTCCTCCGTGAAGGTCAGCTCGCCCTCCTTGAGGCCGTGGCTCTCGATCTGCTTGGGGATGAGGTGGCGGATCGCGATCTCGACCTTCTCGTCCTCGGTATAGCCTTCGAGCCGGATGATCTCCATGCGGTCGAGAAGGGGCTGCGGCATGTCCATCGTGTTCGCCGTCGTGACGAACATGACGTCCGAGAGGTCGTAGTCGATCTCGAGATAATGGTCCTGGAAGCGGCTGTTCTGCTCCGGATCGAGCACCTCGAGCAGGGCGGAGGCCGGATCGCCGCGGAAATCCTGGCCGAGCTTGTCGATCTCGTCGAGCAGGAAGAGCGGGTTCGAGGTGCCGGCCTTCCTCAGGTTCGACACGATCTTGCCGGGCAGCGAACCGATGTAGGTGCGGCGGTGGCCGCGGATCTCGGCCTCGTCGCGCACGCCGCCCAGCGACTGGCGGACGAACTCGCGGCCGGTCGCCTTCGCGATGCTGCGGCCGAGCGAGGTCTTGCCGACGCCGGGCGGGCCGACGAGGCAGAGGATCGGACCCTTGAGCTTGTTGGTGCGCGCCTGGACGGCGAGATATTCGACGATCCGGTCCTTGACCTTCTCGAGCCCGTAATGATCCTCGTCGAGGATCGCCTGCGCCTGCTGGATGTCCTTCTTGACCTTGGACTTCTTGCCCCAGGGAAGGCCGAGCAGGACGTCGAGATAGTTGCGGCTGACCGTCGCCTCCGCGGACATCGGCGCCATCGCCTTGAGCTTCTTGAGCTCGGACGTGGCCTTGGTCCGGGCCTCTTTCGACAGCTTGGTCTTGGCGATCTTGCGGGACAGCTCGGCGAGCTCGTCCCCCTCCCCTTCCTCGCCTTCGTTGCCGAGCTCGCGCTGGATCGCCTTCAGCTGCTCGTTCAGATAATATTCGCGCTGCGTCTTCTCCATCTGGCGCTTCACCCGCGACCGGATGCGCTTCTCGACCTGGAGGACGCCCAGCTCGCCCTCCATGAAGGCGAACACCATCTCGAGCCGCCGCACGGCGTTCAGCTCGGCGAGCAGGGCCTGCTTGTCGGAGACCTTGATGTTGATGTTGCCGGCGACCGCGTCGCCGAGGCGCGACGGCTCCTCGATCTGGCCGAGCTGGACCGCCGTCTCGGCGGGAAGCTTCTTGTTGAGCTTCGAATAATTTTCGAACTGCTCGACGACCGAGCGCATCAGCGCCGCCACTTCGGCGCCTTCCGGCTCGTCGACATCGACCAGCTCGACGTCGGCGACGAGATGCTTGCCCTCGCCTCGGATCGCCTGCAGCGCCGCGCGCCGCTGGCCCTCGACGAGGACGCGCACCGTGCCGTCGGGAAGCTTGAGGAGCTGCAGGACGGTCGCGATGACGCCCATGTCGTAGAGCGCGTCGCGGTCGGGATCGTCCTCGGCCGGATCGAGCTGCGAGACGAGGAAGATCTGCTTGTCCGCCGCCATCGCGCTTTCCAGCGCCGCCACCGATTTGTCGCGCCCGACGAACAGGGGCACGATCATCTGCGGGAAGACGACGATGTCGCGCAGGGGCAGGACGGGAAAGGACTGGGTCACGCAATAACTCCGCTCGGAGCCGCCCGGGCTCCCTCTTGTCCTCGCCTATATGGGCCGCGCGGCGCGGAGCATCAATGCGCGGCCGGCGATCGCCCACAGGAAAAGGGCCGCTCCGGCGCGCGGAACGGCCCCAAGCGATCCACGGACGGAGGCCTCAGGCGGCGCTTTCGCCCTTCTTCTCGGCATAGACGCGAACCGGATCCTTGCGGCCCTCGACGACGTCCTTGTCGATCATCACCTCGTCGACGCCGTCCATCGACGGCAGGTCGAACATCGTGTCGAGGAGGATGTTCTCGAGGATCGAGCGCAGGCCGCGGGCGCCGGTCTTGCGCTCGATCGCCTTCTTGGCGACGGCGACCAGCGCCTCCTCGGTGAAGCTGAGCCGCACGTCCTCCATGTCGAACAGCTTCTGATACTGCTTGACCAGCGCGTTCTTCGGCTCCTTGAGGATCTTGACCAGCGCCGCCTCGTCGAGATCCTCGAGCGTGGCGATCACCGGCAGGCGGCCGACGAATTCGGGGATGAGGCCGAACTTCAACAGGTCGTCCGGCTCGCCCTGGCGCAGCACCTCGCCGGTGCGACGCTCCTCGGGCGCGGCGACATAGGCGCCGAAGCCGATCGACTTGCCCTGCAGGCGGTCGGCGATGATCTTCTCGAGGCCGGCGAAGGCGCCGCCGCAGATGAACAGGATGTTGGTCGTGTCGACCTGCAGGAACTCCTGCTGCGGATGCTTGCGGCCGCCCTGCGGCGGCACCGAGGCGGTGGTGCCCTCCATCAGCTTCAAGAGCGCCTGCTGGACGCCCTCGCCCGAGACGTCGCGGGTGATCGACGGGTTGTCCGACTTGCGGCTGATCTTGTCGATCTCGTCGATGTAGACGATGCCGCGCTGCGCCCGCTCGACATTGTAGTCGCTGGCCTGGAGCAGCTTCAGGATGATGTTCTCGACGTCCTCGCCGACATAGCCGGCCTCGGTGAGGGTCGTCGCATCCGCCATGGTGAACGGCACGTCGAGCAGCCGCGCCAGCGTCTGGGCGAGCAAAGTCTTGCCGCAGCCGGTCGGGCCGATGAGCAGGATGTTCGACTTGGAAAGCTCGACGTCGCCGGCCTTGGCGCCGTGCGCGAGGCGCTTGTAATGATTGTGGACCGCGACGGAGAGCACGCGCTTGGCATGGCTCTGGCCGATCACGTAGTCGTCGAGATGCTTGCAGATTTCGAGCGGCGTCGGGACGCCGTCGCGCGTCTTCACCAGCGAGGATTTGGTCTCCTCGCGGATGATGTCGTTGCACAGCTCGACGCATTCGTCGCAGATGAACACGGTGGGGCCGGCGATGAGCTTCCGCACCTCGTGCTGGCTCTTCCCGCAGAAGGAGCAGTAGAGGGTGCTCTTGGAATCGCTGCCGCTAAGCTTGGTCATTCTCGTCCTGACGGGCGCGTCGCGAGGCGCCCTTTGCCTAAGAGGCCATCCTAGCCCGCCCTATCGCACGACCACAATGGCTTATTGATTAACGCCGGTGGAGACCGCGATCCCCGCCCCGGGCCGAGTGCCGGGGAAGGCGATTTGTTCCCTCCGCCCCGGCGCTTATCCCCCATGTGGCCCCGGCATGGGCGGACGGCAAGGGCGTCGGGAGGCGGCCTCGCGGCACGCCCGATCCCGGTGCCCCGACCGGGCGGAAGGGTCGTTACCGGGGCGGTGAAGGGACAAAGCCGTCCCCGCCGGTCCTGAGGCCGCCCCGCGACCGGTGGCGCGGGCGATCGCCGGCGGCCCTTTCGGACCCGGGGTCGCTGCTAAGTTGAAAGCAGATTCAACTTCGCTGCGGCACTCGATGACGTCGACACACCGTGCCCATCCCGGCTAGAGGCCGACGCCATGAACCGGGACGAGAAGAAGGCCGCGGCGGCGGCGTGGAAGGAGCGCAAGGCGCCGGCGGGCGTCTACGCGCTGCGCTGCACCGCGAGCGGGCAATGCTGGGTCGGCCGCGCGACCGACCTCGACGCGATCGAGAAACGGCTGATGTTCAGCGTCCGCATGGCGAGCACGCCGCACCGGACCCTGCTGGCGGCGGCGCGCGCGCACGGCGGCGAGGCCTTCGCCTTCGAGCGGCTGGAGCTGTTCGAGGACGAGGACGCCGGGCCGGAACTGCGCGACGCCCTGCTCAAGAAGCGCGCGGAATTCTGGCGGGAGGAACTGGGGGCACAGGCGCTCTGACGTCGAAAGCGGAACGTGGCACGCGCCCCTTCTGACGGAGCGTCCCAATCGCCGCGGCGGGCTTCCGGCGGGTGTTGGCGTCAGCGCTTCGACTCGGTCGCAAAACAGGGCGCCAGGTACCAATCGCTCGCGGCCAAGGCCGTGACGAGCTCCGCCGTCAGAACCACGTCGCAGGAGACGCTCTCGATCCCGCTGCCTTCGAAGGTGGAGCTCGCGAAAGTGAAGGTCAGCGACCCCCCGACATGACCGTCGATGGCATGCAGGAAGACCGTGTCGTCGGGAGTGGGGAAGCTTGATTTGCATTTCTGGAGGAGTGCGCAACGCTCGGCGGCGGGTGCGTAGGTGATCAGCCGGCTCAACGTCTGCTCGCCGGGAACCTGGAGGGCGGCTGCATCGGCCTGCGGCTTGATCGACAGGTGCCAGTCATGGCGCTCCGCGACTGCGAAGCTGTTCCATCGCTGTCTCACTTGGATCCCCGGCCCGTTGACGGTGAGGATCACGTCCTTGATCGTGGCGCCGTGACCGCTCAGGCCGGCATTGCTGAATGTCGTCTGCCCAGCGAACCGCGTCGCGACGGAGCCGTCGGGATATTTGTCGAAGTAGATCAAGATTCGGTCGGGCGGAAACTGCCGCACACGCGGACCCATGAGATAGCCGCTGAATTGGTAGGCCGTGGACAGCAGCGCAAGCAGGAACGCGGTCGCAGCGAGAACGTCGGCTTTCCGCACGAGAACGAACCCGAATAACTGAAAGTAGGGTTCGGGAGGAGCGGACGCGGCAGCGCCGCTTTCTTCTCGGGCGGGCGCGGCCACGCGCTAGCGGTGGATTACCGGGACAGCCGGGACCACCTTCGCACTGTCGACACCGCCGTTGCGGCGGGTCGTCGGCTGGTCGCAGCCGGATCGCCTGTAGCGGGGCAGCAGGCTCGGATCGCGTTCGGCCCGGCGGCGCAGATTTTCGCACTGTTGGCGGTTGAAATGCTGGGGTCGGCCGGGTTCGGAAATCGCCGTCTGCTTCATACCAACGTGGCCGTCGTCCGCTCCCTCTACGGGGGAGGCGACTGCGCCAAGGGCGCAGAAGATCAGCGCCGCCGAAATTCTCGTGTTGCGCATAGCGAAATCCCCCTTCTCCGCAGGAGCGCAAGATGAAGAATCTGCCTTTCCACCAATCGAGTCAAGGTCGGTCAAAGCTCTCGGGAAGGGCGAGACACGATCGGCCTAGTCGATGCCGGTTTTTCCCAGCCTTGGATAATGACGGCAGCCGAGCCAGCGACACGAATGGCGGTCGATTGCCCGCGCACGCGAAGCCGTGCCTCGCTGGATGGCGGGACGGCAAACGGCGGAACACGTATTTTCCGGCGGAAAGTACGTGTCCTCGCGGGAGCGCGTGCATATTTGCGACATCTCAGCAGGAGCTCCCCCCATGACCGATCTCTCCGCCTTCCCCATCACGCGGCAGTTCCCGCCGCGGCACCCCGAGCGCCTCCAGCTCTATTCGGCGCCGACGCCGAACGGGGTGAAGGTGTCGATCATGCTCGAGGAGGTCGGGCTCCCCTACGAGCCGCATTATGTGAATATCTTCGAGGATCGGAGCCATACCGACGAGTTCAAGTCGCTCAATCCCAACGGGAAGATCCCGGCCATCCTCGATCCGGACGGGCCTGGCGGGCGGCCGCTGCCGCTGTTCGAGTCGGGAGCGATCCTGCTCTACCTCGCCGAGAAGACCGGGCAGCTGCTGCCTGCCGATCCGGCGGCGCGGTGGGAGACGGTGGCGTGGCTGATGTTCCAGATGGGCGGGCTGGGGCCGATGCTCGGGCAGGTCGGCTATTTCAACAAGTTCGCCGGGCGCGAGATCGAGGACAAAAGGCCGCTCGAACGCTATGTCGGCGAGGCGAAGCGGTTGCTCGGCGTGCTGGAGGCGCGGCTCGACGGCCGGGCGTGGATCATGGGCGGCGACTATACGATCGCCGACGTCTCGATGCTGGGATGGGTGCGGAACCTCATCACCTTCTACGAGGCGCGCGAGCTGGTCGGCTTCGACGATTTCCCGGCCGTCGGGGGGTGGCTGGAGCGCGGGCTGGCGCGGCCGGCGGTGCAACGCGGGCTTACGATCCCGGCGCGCGGCTGAGCGCGCCGCTCGGCGCCTCGACGACCGGCCAGCCGTCGCGCCACGCGAGGCGATCCAGGAGCATCACCCGCCGCGTGTTGACCGGCTCGCCGGGGCGGTGCGTGTCGATCGCGTGGTAGAGGATCCAAAGCGTGCCGCGCGCGTCTTCGATCAGGCTGTTGTGGCCGGGGGCGAGCCAGCGGCCGCTCGCCTCCAGGATCGGCGCGCCGCGCTTCTCGAACGGGCCGGTGGCGCTGCGCGCGCGGGCGACCATGACGGCGTAATGCGCCTTGGGGCCGCAGCAATTGTCGCCGGAGTAGAACAGGTAGTACCAGCCGCCGCGGCGAAGCATCCAGGCGCCTTCGATGAGCGCCTGGTAGGGTGCCCCTTTGTCCGGCGCGACCAGCTCGACGGCGCGGCTGCCGGGGGCGAAGGAGAGGCGGTCCGGCGCGAGCTCGCGCACCTTGATCGGGCCGAAGCCGGAGCCCCAGTAGAGGAGGCGCCGGCCGGTGGCCGGGTCGTCGAACGCCATCGGGTCGATGTTCGCGAAGCCCTCGCCGCACTGGAGCGGACGGCCGGAGTCGGTGAAGGGACCTCCCGGGCTGCGCGCCGTGGCGACGGCGAGGCACAGGCCCTGCTTCGGGTCGGCGAGCGCGGCGTCGGGCTTGGCCGAGTAATAGAGATAATAGAGGACGCCGTGGCGGACGACGTGCGGCGCCCAGAAATCCTGGGTGCGGCGTGCCCATCGGGGCTTCACCGGCAGCGCGTCGCCGAGCTGTGCCCAGTGCACCAGGTCGCGGGAACGGGCGACCTGGATGTCGACCATGCGGCCGCCGCGCTCGGTCTGGGTGGCGTAGGCGTAGTAGAAGCCGTCGGGGGCTTTGAGGACGGCGGGATCAGGGAAGTCGGCGTCGAGCACGGGGTTCGCGTGGCGCGGAGGCGGTGGGGCCGCGGCGGCGAGGAGGAGCGCGAGGAGGAGGGTCACGGGGCGGAGCATCAGCGCAGCATAACAAGGGACATGTTCCTTTTCGAAGAAAAGGTACGTGTCCCGGGTCGGAGGGGACACGTACCTTTCCGCTCGCGCGCAAAGGAACATGTCCAAGCCTCAGCCGTCCCAGAGGCCCTTGAGCTTGGAGAAGAAGCTCTTGGAGGCGGGGCATTCGTCGCCGGTCTCGGTCTTGCGCAATTCCTCGAGCAGCTCGCGCTGGCGGGCACTGAGCCTGGTCGGCGTCTCGACGTCGACCTGGATGACCATGTCGCCATGGCCGCGGCCGTTGAGGACCGGCATGCCGGCGCCGCGGACGCGCAGCTGCTTGCCGGACTGGATGCCCGCCGGGATCGTCACCTGGTGCCGGCTGCGATCGAGGCCGGGCACCTCGATACAGCCGCCCAGGGCCGCGGTGGTGATGCTGACCGGGCAGCGGGCGAAGAGGGTCGTGCCCTCGCGCTGGAAGATCGGGTGCCGCGCCAGGTGGACGAAGATGTAGAGATCGCCTTTCGGCCCGCCGCGCACGCCCGCCTCCCCCTCGCCGGAAAGCCGGATGCGGGTGCCCTCGTCGACTCCCGGCGGGATGCGCACCTCGAGCGTCCGCTGGGTGTCGAGGCGACCGTCGCCGCGGCAGCGCTCGCAGGGGTCCGCGATGGTCTCGCCGACGCCGCGGCAGGTCGGGCAGGTGCGCTCGACCACGAAGAAGCCCTGCTGGGCCCGGACCTGGCCGCGGCCGTGGCACATCTGGCAGGTGCGCGCCTGCGTGCCCGACTTGGCGCCGGCGCCGCCGCACGGCTCGCACGGCACCGTCGTGTCGATCCTGAGCTCGACTTCCTTGCCCGCATAAGCGTCGTCGAGGCTGATCTCGAGGTCGTAGCGCAGGTCCGCGCCGCGCAGCATGTTCGAGCGGCGATCCTGCTGACCGCTGCCGTTCATGAACTCGCCGAAAATGTTCTCGAAGATGTCGCTGAACGAGCCGAAGCCTTCGCCGCCGGCGCCGAAGCCGCCGTTGCCGCCGTTCCGGAAGGCGGCGTGGCCGAAGCGGTCGTACGCGGCGCGCTTCTGCGGGTCCTTCAGGCAGTCATAGGCTTCGTTGATCGCCTTGAAGCGCTGCTCGGCGTCCGGACACCCGCCGTTGCGGTCCGGATGGCATTCCATGGCGAGCCGGCGATAGGCGGACTTGATCGTCTTGTCGTCCGCGCCCCGCTCGACCTGGAGGAGCTCGTAATAATCGGTTTCGGTCACGACATCCCTCTCCCTGCAGGGGAGAGGGACAGCCGCCGCGCAGCGGCGGCAGGGTGAGGGCCCCACGGTCCCATCCAAACCGAGTGTCGATCAGTCTCGCTCATGCGCGCCCTCACCCTGCCGCTGCGCGGCTTTCCCTCTCCCTGCCGGGCTCCCATCAAAGTAGTACTTTGATGGGAGCCCTAGGGAGAGGGAGGGTTCCTCAGCCCTTATGCTCGTCGTCGACCTCGGAGAATTCGGCGTCGACGACTTCCTCGCCGCCGCCGGCTTCCGCGCCCGGGGCCGCGCCGGTCTCGGCACCGCCCGCGGAGGCGCCGGCGGCCTGCTCCTTCTCGTAG
>Ga0213876_10000765_pt1 | contig 22178 bp, 19 predicted proteins | sample BarmaccomBMRX_R9_FD_160113 | JGI IMG/M metagenome (GOLD analysis project Ga0213876, IMG submission 160113) | Root-associated microbial communities from Barbacenia macrantha in rupestrian grasslands, the National Park of Serra do Cipo, Brazil - RX_R9 | ecosystem: Host-associated > Plants > Roots... | reverse complement strand
CCGCTGTGCCCGCCGTGTGACCGAACTCCGAACTCCGAACGCTTTCCCCTTCCCCCTCTTCCCGCCGTGTTCGCCGTGGCCCGCCGTGTTCGCCGTGTGAACTCTGTCGCCGTGCCCGCCGTGTGACCGTGTGACTGAATTCCTGCTTGCGCGGGCCGATTTCCTAAGCTGTTCTATCGAATCTCCGCGCCTCGGACGAAACGGCGGCGCGGGGCGACAAAGAAGTTATGCAACCCGTAAAAATGTACAACGTTTCACCGCGGCTGCCGGAGGTGTTGGAGCCGCTGCGTGAACTCGCCCACAACCTTTGGTGGACCTGGGAACCTGAAGCCAGGAGGCTGTTCCGCCATCTCGATACGGAGCTCTGGGAAGCGACCAATCATAACCCGATCCGGATGCTGCAATTGTCCCGGCAAGCCCGTTTGCTCGAACTGGCGGCGGACGATGACTACCTCCGCGAGATGCGGCGGATTTACGCAAAGTTCAACGCGTACATGAAACGGACTGACACGTACGGGAAGCTCCGGCCGACCGCTCCCCGCATCGCGTATTTTTCCGCCGAGTTCGGATTTCATGAATCGGTTCCCAATTATTCGGGGGGCCTGGGGATTTTGTCGGGGGACCATTGCAAATCGGCAAGCGATCTCGACCTCGACTTTGTGGCGGTGACGCTGCTGTACCGGCACGGTTACTTCAAGCAACAGATCAACCGGGACGGCTGGCAGGAAGCCGTCAGTCTCAACCAGAACTTCCATCACCTGCCGCTGCGCGAGTGCAAGGTCGGCGATCACCAGTTGTACGTGGCGGTCGACATCCTGGGCCGCACGGTGAATGCGAAGGTTTGGGAGCTGCAGATCGGGCGGATCAAGCTTTACCTGCTCGATACCGATATCCCGCACAACTCGCCCGAGGATCGTCTTATCACCGAGCAACTCTACGGCGGTGACCTGGAAATGCGCATCCGGCAGGAGATCGTGCTGGGCATCGGTGGCGTTCGGGTGCTCGATGCGCTCGGCATCGCGCCGGAAGTTTATCATATGAACGAAGGGCACTCCGCCTTTCTGTCACTCGAGCGGATCCGCCAGTACGTACAGGATCGCGGTCTGGCTTACTACCCCGCCCTCCAGGTCGTGGCATCGTCCAACGTATTCACCACCCACACGCCGGTGCCCGCAGGCAACGACGCTTTCCCGCGCGACATGATGCAGCGTTACTTTTACCGGTACGCGAACGACTTTCGAATCAGCTTTGACGATTTTTTCCGTCTCGGGCAGCCATCGATCAATGCCCAGGACACATTCAGCATGACGATCCTGGCGCTCCGGACCAGCCGGCACGCCAACGGTGTAAGCAAACTCCACGGCGAAGTAAGCAAGACCTTGTGGCGGGACGTCTGGCCCGGCATTCCGCTGCAGGAAGTGCCGATCACGAGCATTACCAACGGCGTGCACACGAAGACCTGGACGGCCGGGGAAGTTCAGCGCACCTACGACCGTTACCTGGGACCTGACTGGGACGAACACCTGACCGACACGGAATACTGGCGTCGCGTGATCGACATTCCCGATGAGGTGCTGTGGGAAACGCACCAGGGCCTCAAACAGCGTCTGATCGAATTCGTACGCAAACGGCTCCGGATCCAGCGGGCCCGGCACGGTGAATCACCCGAGCAACTGCGCCGGATCAACAGCGTGCTTAACCCCGAAGTCCTAACGATCGGGTTTGCGAGGCGTTTTGCCACCTACAAACGCGGCAACCTGTTGTTCACGAACAAGGATCGCCTGCTTCGGCTGGTGCAGAACGAGGCGCGGCCGGTGCAGTTTGTGTTTGCCGGCAAAGCGCACCCGAAAGATGAGCCGGGCAAACGGTTCATCCAGGAGGTGTACCAGGCGTCAAGGGAAGCCCGCCTGGAGCACGCGGTGGTTTTCGTTGAAGACTACGATACCTACATCGGGCGCCGCCTCTACCAGGGGGTTGACCTCTGGCTCAACAACCCGCTGCGCCCGCTCGAGGCCAGCGGTACCAGCGGAATGAAATTGCCTCCCAACGGCGGCCTGAATTTCAGCGTTCTGGACGGCTGGTGGTGCGAAGGCTACAACGGGAAAAACGGCTGGCCGATCGGGCCGGAGATCACGGGGGGGCCCGACGATTTCCAGACTACCGTTGACGTGGACAGCCTCTTCAACATTCTCGAGAACCAGATTATCCCTCTTTACTACGCCAAACCGGACGGGCGGCTGCCGATCGCCTGGATCCAGCTGATGCGTGAGTCGATCCGCAGCGTGACGCCGGTGTTTAACACGCACCGGATGGTGACGGAGTACAATGAACGGCTCTATGAACCTGCGGCGGCGGCATTCCAGGCCCTGAGTGCAGGCAAGTGCCGGGCCGCGGTGGAGCTGGCCGAATGGAAGCATGCCACTCGGGTCGACTGGTCCAAGATCCGCATTGAATCGGTCGACACCAGTGAGAACGGCGCCGCCATGATGGTGGGCGACACCCTGAAGGTGAACGCGCGCGTTTACCTCGGCCCGGTCAGCCCGGCTCACGTCAGGGTCCAGGCCTACATCGGGGAGACGGATCACGGTATCCTGCGGAACCCCTACACGGTGGACCTGACCGAGGTGGAGAAGGCCAACGGCAACGGTGTCTACTGTTTCCGGGGCGCCATTTCGGCTTCGGAAAGCGGCAGCTACGGGCTTAACGTGCGGGTGGTCCCTACTCATCCGCACCTTAACCAGGAACACGAGATGCGCTTGGTGACCTGGGCAAGTTGAGCAACGCACCTATTACGAGGCGGACGATGCGGCCCCGACCAGGCAGACGATGCACCGCGCGGCGCATCCGGCTGGCCGGAGGACGCTCGTTTGGGTGCTCTGCCCCGGTTCCAGCCCTGCTCGTATCGGTGCGCAGGTGAACGAACCGGCTTTTTCAACCTGCTGGAATTCCGGACGCCACACCCGGGGCGAGCAGATGCTCGCCGAGATTGCCGGCCTGGGCTTTCACCGGGTGGAACTCGGGCATGGCGTCCGGCTGTCGTTATGGGACGGTATCGTCGATTACCTTGGCAGGCACGAACTGGAAGTAACCAGCCTCCACAACTTCTGTCCGTTACCGGTGCAAATTCTCCGGGCTGACCCGGACTGCTACCAATGCACTTCGCACCGGCCCGAGGAACGCGAGCGGGCGGCACGGTACACCCGGCAAACCATCGATTGGGCGGCCACCCTGCGCGCCCGGTACGTGGTGCTGCACCTCGGTTCCGTCCCAATGCCGCCTTACACCGACAAGCTGATTGCATTGATCCGTCGCGGCCACTATCTGGATCGGGGCTACGTCAAAGCCAAGATCGCAGCGCTTAAAGCGCGCGAAGGCGCACGAGCCCTCGTCCTGGAGCGGGTCCGGCAATGGCTCGTTCCTTTGGCGCAGTACGCAAAGGCCGCCGGCGTAAAACTGGCGATCGAAAATCGAATCGGGCTCGAGACCGTCCCGAGCGAACGGGAATTCGCGGCGCTCTTCGGTGAAGCTGACTTTGCGGAAGTCGGCTACTGGCACGATTTCGGCCATGCCCAGGTCCGGGCCAACCTCGGCTGGATCGATCACCGGGAATGGCTCACGGCGATGAAATCCCGCCTGTTCGGTGCTCACGTGCACGATGTACGCTTTCCGGACCTCGATCACCTCGCCCCGTTCACGGGGATGACGCCCTGGGCGGAGCTGTTCGCGATTTTGCCGCCGGAAACCTTGTGCGTTTGGGAGATGAGCCCGCGGCTCCCTGCAGCTGAAATCATCGCCGCACTCGCCAAATGGCGCGTCTTAGGGCAACGGTAGGTTGCCGCATGCCGCGTCCGAAGGTCCTGATCAATTTTGCCTTGACTGTTGACGGCAAAATTTCCACCGCCAGCTTTACCCCGACCACTTTCACCAGCGCTTACGACAAAAGGCGCCTCCTGGAAATCCGCTCCCTTGGCGATGCGATCATGGTCGGGCGGGGAACGTTGGAAAAAGACCGGATGACGATGGGCATGCCGGACGCGGAACTCCGCCGGGAGCGTAAGGATCGCGGGCAAACCGAGTACCCGCTCCGGGTGATTCTATCCGGTTCGGGCAAGCTGGACCTGAATCTGCCGGTATTCGGCCAGAAGTTCAGTCCCATCCTGCTTTTTACCGGCAGTTCGATTGAGACCGAGGTCCCCTGGCCGGACCACGTTCGCGTGCACCGGTCTGAGCGCGACTGGCAGGATCCGGACCAGGTATTGTCGTTTCTCTATGCCGAATACGGCGTGCGGACACTTGTCTGCGAAGGCGGACCGACGCTGATCCGGGCATTGGCGCAACGAGACCTGATCGATGAAATCTACGCCACCATCGTCCCTAAATTATTCGGTGGCGAGCATGCACCGGGACTTTTAGGCATTTCTGATGCGTTCTTATCAGCAAGCCGCGCGTATCGGATGATGAACCTCGAAGTCCATGGAGACGAGGCCTATCTGCATTACCGGCGAGACCGATAATACGAAATGCACCAGTCCAATTCCATCATCATGCACGCTTCCAAGGAACGGGTGTTCGAAACCGCCGCCAACCTGGAAGCCTGGCCCCGGTTTCTGCCTCATTACCGGTACATCCACTACTATGAGCGCGGTCCGGAACGAAATGTGGTGAAGATGGCAGCAAAACGGAACGGTTTGCCGATTTCCTGGGTCTCGGAGCAGATCATTGACCGGCGGGCCGGGCAGGTCCGGTTCCGGCATCTGAAAGCCTGGACCAAAGGGATGGAGGTCGTCTGGACTTTCGAGGAACAGGAGCGGGGGGTGCTGGTGACGATTCTGCACGATCTGCATTTCCGAATTCCGGCACTGGCGCCTGTTGCTGAACCGATTATCGGTGGATTTTTTATCGGACCCGTTGCGAGCCGGACCCTCGCTTGCATGAAGGCTTACCTGGAGACAAAATGAGACGAGTCGTCATAACCGGCCTGGGCCCCATAACCTCGATCGGAATTGGGAAAAATGCGTTTTGGGAGGGTCTCCAGGCGGCCCGCACGGGAATCGGGCCCGTAACCTATTTTGATGCGGCTATCTTCAACGCCCGCAGCGCGAGCGAAGTTAAAGATTGGTTCCCCGAACGTTACTTCCCGCCGCACCGCCTCAAGCGCCTGGACCGATACGCGCAGTTTGCGGTCGGCTCCGTGGCCTTGGCCCTGCAAGACGCCGGGCTGAACTACTCAACCGGCGATCCCCAGCCTCGCGTCGGCGTCAGTTTCGGGACGGCCCTCGGCGGGGTGGCCAATGCGGAAAGCCAGCACAAGGCGTTTGTGAAAGGGGGCCCGAAATCGGTGCACCAGACGTTGGCGCTCCAGGTGTTCGGCGGATCAGCTCACTGTAACGCGGCGATCGAGTTCGGCCTGCGCGGCGTGGGCACCACAAACTCGAACAGCTGCGCAAGCGGCAACGTGGCAATCGGCGAAGCCTTGCGCTATATCCGGGATGGTTGGGCGGACGTCATGGTGGCAGGAGCGGCAGAGGCGCCGCTGAGCCCCCTTACCTTCGGCGCATTTGCCTTTATCCGGACGATGAGCCGCAGTGCAGACCCGAGTTCGGCGTGCCGCCCGTTCGACAAGCGGCGCGATGGCTTCGTCATGGGCGAGGGTGCGGCAAGCCTGGTGCTGGAGGAATACGAGCATGCCAGGGCGCGCGGCGCGCACATTTACGCTGAGGTCATCGGTTACAGCCTCAATAATGATGCGTTTCACATGACGACGCCCCTGCCAACCGGTGAATCATGCATCCAAGCCATGGTCGACGCACTGGCTTCGGCCCGGGTGCATCCCGAACAGATCGATTACATCAACGGCCATGCCAGTTCGACGCAGTTAAACGATGCGAATGAATGTTTCTGCGTGAAGGCGGTCTTCGGCGAACACGCGCGCCGGTTAATGATCAGCGGCACCAAAGCGTACTATGGGCATCCGCTCGGAGCGAGTGCCGCCATCGAGGGGATCATTTGCGCGCTGGCCCTCGAGCGTGACTTTGTGCCCCCGACGTTAAACTATGAGGAAGTCGACCCCGCCTGTGACCTTGACGTCGTTCCGAACCAACCGCGCGAAAAGCCGCTCACTTACATCCTGAGCAACGCCTTCGGATTCGGCGGGATCAACTCCTGCGTGGTTTACAAGCGGGTCTAGCAAATGCCACGGCAGAAAATGCCACAAAGGGAAGAGGTGTCGGGTGTCGGGTGTCGGGTGTCGGGTGTCGGGTGTCGGGTGCCGGGTAACGGGTAACGGGTAACGGGTAACGAAGAGCGGGTGCCGGGTGCGATGCCACGAATGGAAGAGCCCCTGATTTGGAGCCCTTCTCCCTGAGGTTACACGGTTAAGGAATCAAGGAAGGTCACCGGCGTGGTAAGCAGAATGCCACAGATGGAGATGCCGGTCACTCGTGGCATTCGACTCGACACCCGGCACCCGGCACCTCTTCCCTTTGTGGCATTCTTACGCCGTGTGGCGGTGCACGCGGGTGGCAACTTTCAACCGCAGCGCGTTCAACGCGATGAAACCGGTCGCGTCGGATTGATTGTACGCCTGGGTCGGATCCGCTTCCATCGTGGCAATCTGCGGATTGTACAGGCTCACCGGCGAGGTGCGGCCTGCGGCGATCGCGTTGCCTTTGTAGAGTTTTACCCGAGCCAGGCCGGTGACGTGTTTTTGCGATTCGGTGACCAGCGCTTGAATGGCTTCACGTTCCGGCGCAAACCAAAATCCATTGTAGACGAGTGCCGCGTACTTCGGCCCGAGACCGTCACGCAGGTGCATCACCTCGCGATCCATCGTCAGCGATTCGAGTTGCCGGTGAGCAAAGAACAAGATCGTGCCGCCCGGCGTCTCGTAGACTCCGCGGCTCTTCATGCCCACAAAGCGATCCTCGACCATGTCCACGCGGCCGATGCCGTTGCGGCCGCCGAGCAGGTTCAACACCCGCATAACCCAAAGGGGCGATAACCGGACCCGCTCCTGCTGGCTGCCGGGCAGCTCGCCCGGGTAGCCGAGATCGTGCAGCAACCGGGACAGGTTTTCATGACCCAGCGCCGTGCAAATGCCGCGCTCGAATTCCAGCTCCACGTATTCCGGACGGTCCGGCGCCTCTTCGGGTGACACGGTAAGGCGGTACATGTCTCGGAGATCCTCGGCGCTGGCGTCAATCCATGGGTCTTCGAGTATCCCGCTTTCATAACTGATATGCAGGAGGTTGCGATCCATCGAGTACGGCTTTTTGGCGCTCGCCGTAACGGGAATACCCTGTTCCTCGGCATACCTGATCATCTCGGCGCGGCCGGGGAACTCCTTGCGGAAACGCTCCTGGCGCCATGGGGCAATGACTTCGATCTCCGGCGCCAGCGCAGCGGCCGTCAACTCAAAGCGCACCTGGTCGTTGCCTTTCCCGGTTGCCCCGTGGGCCACGGCCTGGGCACCTTCAGCGCGCGCGATGTCCACCATGCGCTTGGCGATTAACGGCCGGGCGATGCTGGTTCCAAGATAATACTGGTTCTCGTACAGCGCCGATGCCTGAAAAAGGGGAAAAACGAAGTCGCGCGCGAATTCTTCCCGCAGATCATCTATGTAACATTTGCTGGCGCCTGTTTTGATCGCTTTTTCTTCCAGCCCCTCCAGTTCCTCCTCCTGGCCGATATCTGCACAGAACGCGATGACTTCCGCGTCGTAAACCTGCTTGATCCATTTCAAAATGACCGAGGTGTCGAGCCCTCCGGAATAAGCAACGACGATTTTCATGGCGGCTGCACCAATACACGGTCACACGGCGGGCACAACGTAAGAGTTCACACGGTCACGCGGCGGCCGCAGCGGGTGTGGCGGGCACCACGTAAGAGTTCACACGGCGAACACGGCGAGCCACGGCGAACACGGCGGGAAGAGGAGGGAGTTCGGAGTTTGGCATTCGGAGTTCGGAGGCGTCGTATCAACGGGTCCGATCGTCCGGCGGAACACGGCGGGAAGAGGAAATCATCCGCAAAACACGCAGAGAACGCAGAAAAGGGAAAACGTCCACGGATTACACAGATTGACACAGATTAAGGTCACACGGCGGAGGTATAGGTTACGTGGCTTCTCCTGATTTACCCGGCACCCCACACCCGACACTCGGCACCATTACGTGAGGCCCTTTCAGGTAGAGCGGTTCGACCGAAGCAGTCCAGGCAGGGGACCGACTCAGAAGATGTTCTGCGCCAGGGTCGCTAAACCGGGCCTGAACGTTTTCCGGAATTGGCGTGGTCGCAAAACAGGGTATGGACGGCAATGCGGCCAGCGTTACGTGGAGGTCGTGGGCGGGGATAAGCCGGGGACCGTCAGTGAGGCGGTGGTGGCGGACCATGGCAAAGAAATAGCTTCCACGGCGAGCGTTCCCGATCACAAGGTAGGTGTCCTCGGCAAACCCGAGTACGGACGGGCATCCCGCCAACTCGCAGCCGAGAGCTACCTGTAACCCCAGGGCCGTTGCGGCTGCCACCCGCAAACCGGTGTACGAACCCGGTCCGGTACCGATTACGATACGATCGAAAGCGGTTACCGCCTGCCGGGCCGCGGCGACGGCAAGCGCCAACTGGCTGGACCCCTCAAACGACGCCGTCTGCACTACGCAGCCATCCTTCGCGACGGCAAGGCTGCCCCGGCCGGTTGAATTCTCGATCGCAAGCTCGATCACCACCGTACCTCACGGGCGTCATCCGTTAAGAACGACAGATAAACGTGTTGAGTTCCCGGCGGCAATTCCGAAGGGAACCTGCCGGCCCATTCGATAACCGTCACCCCGCACCGGTCCAGGTAATCGTAGAATCCGGTTTCCTCCAGCTCGTCGGCACGTTCGAGCCGGTACCAATCGAAATGGAATACCGGCAGCCTGCCTCCCCGATATTCGTGAACGAGGGTAAATGTGGGACTGCTGACGGGTTCGTCGCTCCCCAGCCCGGCAGCCAAACCCTTGACCAGCTCGGTTTTGCCCGCTCCCAGGTCCCCGTGCAAGGCCAATACCGCTCCGGGTACGGTCGATTGACCCAGATCGAACCCGACCGCCTGCGTTTCCTCGGGAGAATGACAAATCCGTTCCACGATCCGGTCGAGCGTTAACGCCGAAAATGGTCATACCCTCCCGGCACCCCATCAACCGCGGTGCCGGTGTTAAGCTCACCAATCCGGCTCAGCTTCAATTTGGGAAACGCCTGAGGCCACGCAGCCTGGAGCCGGGCACCCTCTTCCGGCGCGACGATGAAAAGCAGTTCGTAATCCTCGCCGTCCCCCAACCCCTGGTCGACGGTGCAGCCGCGGTTCAGGGGCACGGCCGCGCGGTCGATCCGGAACCCGACGCCGCTCGCCCGCGCCAGACGCGGTAAATCTTTGGCGAGCCCGTCACTGAGATCCATCATGGCGTGAAGACGGAAATTTTCGTTCAGCCACACGGCCTCCTCCACCCGCGGCTCGAAACGGAGGTGACGGCCGGCCAGGGAGCCACCCAGTTTTCCCGTGACGAAAATCGAGTCACCGGGTTCACCGCCGGCCCGAGTCACGTATCGTCCCGAGGGCACCGACCCGGTCAGGGCGACGGAAATGAAGATGCCACCCAATGATCTGGCAGTCTCGCCGCCAACGACGTTGATGCGATACCTTTCCGCCGCGCGCCGCAATCCGGCGTAGAGCCCGCGCACCCAGGAGAACTCCAGCGCGGGAGGGGCGGCAAGGGTAATCAGGGCGTCTCCAGGCCAGCCCCCCATGGCCGCCACGTCGCTGACCGCCCGGCAGAGCGCCTTCCAGCCGACCGCTCGCGGCGGCGATGCGCGCGTGAAATGGACGTCCTCTATCACGCAATCGGTCTTCAGCAACAGAAGCTCGGGCCCGTGACGAACCACCGCGCAGTCGTCCCCTGCCGGCACAAGCACGCGCGCATCGTTAGGCAGCGCCTTGATGAGCTGCGCCACAACCTGATCTTCACCGGCGTCAGCTAAGGTCATGCGGAAACATCAGGACTGCGACAAGGTTCAGCGCGTTGAACACCGCATGCATCGCCATCGGCACGAACAACGACCCGGTCACCTCGTAGGCGATCGTAAACGCGCACGCCAGCACAAATAACGGCACCAGCGCCGGGACGTTCACGTGCACCAGGCCGAACAGCACCGCCGTGAAAACAAGCGATGGCAGCGACCCGAAAAATCGTTTCATCACCGTGTACAGATAACCGCGAAACACCAGTTCCTCCGCCACGGGTGCAATCACGACGGCCAGAAGGATGATGGACACGCGCTGCCCGGGCTGGGTCGAGTCTCGGAAAACCTGGATGATTTCCTGCGAATCCTGCCCGGAACGGTCTCTCAGCCATTGGGTGACAATTTCACTGGTCCCGAAGACCAGCGGCAGTGCCGTGAACAACAGCCCAACCCCCCACACGATCGCCCGCAGGATCGGCAACCGGTCGAAACCAAACAATTGGCCCACCCGAATGCCGCGGGCTCGAAAGGAGATGAGGATCGGGCCGAGAATCAGGGCCCACGAAAGCAGCGTCGCCAGGATCAACTGCTCTCCTGAGAAGCTTGCGGCGCCGGGCGAACCCGCCGTCTTCAAGTGGGCAAACGATTGAAAAACGATGTAAAACACCAGTGCCGTTGCAAATACCACGTCTACCCATGTAAGCTGCTCGGCGCTGACCTTTCCCCCGCCGGTCGCGTAAACGAGCCGAAAGAGACGCACGTAGACAGCCAGGCTCACCGCAACGAGGAGCGCGGCAACCAATGCGAAGGGATAGCTCATGGTAAAACGCAAAGCTTACACGCGTTCGCCGAAACGTCGAACCGGGTTCCGGCCATGCGCGCCTTGATCCAGCGGGTAAAAACGGCTTCGGTCACGGTCGACGGCCATGAGGCAGGGGCAATCGGCAGCGGGTTACTGATGCTGCTCGGGGTCGGCGTCACGGATGGACCGGAAGACCTGGAGTGGCTGGCACGGAAAACATTGCAGCTTCGCATCTTTTCGGATGCGCAAGGGGCCATGAACCGTTCCGTCACGGAGGTGGCCGGCGGCATTCTCGTGATCAGCCAATTCACACTTTTCGCGCGGACAAAGAAAGGCAACCGGCCCTCCTTCGTCGATGCGGCTCCCCCGGAAAAGGCCGAGGCGCTCTATGAAAGCTTTTGCCGGTTACTGGCGGGACGGCATTGCGGCCCGGTGGCGTCGGGCAAATTCGGCGCCCACATGGAAGTCAGTCTGATCAACGACGGCCCCGTTACCATCTGGATCGATACCCGGGAGTGGCAGTAAAAATTCGGTCACACGGCGGGCGCGGCGGAGAAGAATCACACGGCGCCACGGCGGGCCGCAGCGACCACGGCGGGAAGAAGAATGCCACCAATGAGGGCGGCTGGACAGGCACGGCGTAATCCTTGCCAGGAGCCGAATTCGGGGTCAAGCATCGGGTGCCGGGTAATTTTCTGTCTTCCCGCCGTGGTCGCTGCGGCCCGCCGTGGCGCCGTGTGATTCTTCTCCGCCGCGCCCGCCGTGTGACCGGACTCCGAACTCCACATGCACGCCTTTTCGGACATAAAGCGAATGGTCATCCTCTCGGACACTCATGGTTTGATCCGCACCGGCGTGGAACCGGAATTGGCCGGTGCGGACCTGATCCTGCATGCGGGAGACGTGGGCTCCGCCGGTGTCCTGGCGTGGCTTGAACGTTTTGCGCCGACCATCGCCGTGTGCGGCAATGTCGACGGCGATCGACTGAGCTTGCCGGCGACCGAAATCATCTCGGTCAACGGTGAACTCGTCTATCTGCTCCACCAGCTTGAACGGCTCGACCTCAACCCGCGCATAGCCGGTTTGCGGCTGGTCGTGTCGGGCCACTCTCACAAAGCGTCCATCACCCAGTCGGACGAAGTCTGGTTCTGTAACCCGGGCAGCATCGGGCCACGGAGGTTCCGGCTCCCGATTACGCTGGTGGGCTTATACCTGGGCGCGAAAACCTGGGATGGTACGCTCAGGGAACTTATGATTCCTCCCGGGCACGGCACGGAGCGCCTCGAGACGCGCGCCAGCTTTGTCATGGAGTTACCGGACAGGGATGCCGGGCTTCAGACCGACGAAGGGTAAGAGGCCGGGCCAGCCTGGACCGGCACGCCTCGGCCTCCGCCGTTGGTCGCATGCCGTCATGGAGATCCCGTCCGGGCCCGGGCCGCTTAACGCAGTGCCCCTCCCTTGCCCTGGTCGACCACGTTCAGGATGGCCTGCACCAAGTTAGCCGGTTTGGTGGGCTTGGCCAGATGCAGGGAGAATCCAGCGTGTTGGGTCCGCACTCTCTCGTCCGGACTGGCGTGCGCCGAAAGCGCAATCATCGGAACCGCCCCGCCCGACTCCGCCCCCAAGGCTCGCACTTCTCGAATCAACGTGTAACCGTCCATCTCCGGCATCGCCAGATCTGCCACCACGACGTCCGGTCGCAGGATGCGGATCGCAGCCAGACCTTCCTGCCCGTTTGCACCCGTCGTAACTTGCGCACCGTACATCTCGAGAATGCGGCTGGTCGATTCCCGGGTGTCCGCGTGATCCTCAACAAGAACGATTCTGATCCCTACCAACTCGTACACGCGAATGATGACACACGAGCGTTCAAGCCCCGATCGGCACGGCTTCCACCCCCCTTTCTCAGCGCGCCGCCTTGAACATCCATGGTCCTACCTCCTTGTCTAATGGTCATGTCGGTCATTGATAAGCCTATGCCGGAACGGGCCGGCTTACACCCCGGCCGCAGAGCAACACTCTGCACAAAATGCCTGAGTTGCCACTGAAATAAATCCGTCCCGACTTCCCTGCATTTAGTCGTGGAAACGGCGCCAAGGCAAACCGCCTCCTGGGTGGGCGGGATGATTTGTACACGCGTGGTCGGGTTCGCTCAAGAGTGCCGTACGACTATTTGTCCCGGCCGGTATCTCCCCTGTTTCCAAGGAAGGCACCGGCAGGACGCCATTGATCATGCGCTGGCACCAGTGTTCTTGCGCCGGACAGACACCTCGACGTCATGCCGGTTAACGCTGAACTCGAATGATGAATTGCAGCGCGATGTTGTCAGGCCGGAGCTTTCCCTGCTGCTTTATCATCGGTCCGAGGTCACCTCGCAACGCCATGGCGTCAACCTCCGCATCGGCTCCAGAGGCCGGGGGTTGGGTCTGCGCTTGCGTTTGCACCGGGGCGACGGGGGCATTCGGCGTCTCCCCGCCTCCTATGGCCGCTGGGCTGGGCGCCGCCCCCTCCACGCCGGCTTGCGCCTGAACGGGATTCGGGCTTGCTGCCCCGCCGCCGGGCGCCGAAGCCAAAGGGGCATTCCCCGGCGCCTCGCCGCTGCCAACCGGGAACGTTCGGACATCACTGCCAGGTCTCAGCTGCTCCCGCCGCTGGGTCTGATAAGCAAACAAATTTCTGCTCTGCTCCGTCCCCAGACCGCCCGCTACCCGCACGTCGGAGACGTCGTGGGTGTGCTGCGGCAGCTTCTCAGCCTGCTTACTCCCAACCTCACGAGGGGCATCTTCGTCGATTTTATCAGGGTCTCCGCTCTTACGGGTGTCAGCACCACGGATGAAATACCCCCTTAAATCCGGCACATGGACAGCCTTCCCGCCGTCGGTTGTCCAGTAAGCGTCCCTGAAAAGCTGGCAAAACTCAGGGCCTTCCTGACTGGTCACGGGCTGGCCATCGCAAATTCGCCATTTCGCAGGCGGCTTTTCCGTGAGCGGCCACATCAGGATGCTGCCGATCGGCATCTGCTCAAGAACGAGGGCTCCGACGTTATTCTCCAGGTCCTTCACCATCCCCTTGAATTCAGCCTCTTTAACCGTCAGAACCGCATCATAATTGCGAATGATGATCTGAAAATCGTTAATGACCTGGTGCGCCTGCTGGTACTGGCTTCTTGCCTCGTTCAGATCCTTGGAAGCGTCTGCGGCCCGACCTCTAAGCCGCTCAACTTCGTCCTGAAACGGCCGGAGCCGGTTCTCAGCCGCGTTGACCCGCTGCACCAGATCGTCCAGCCGCCCTTTGTCTTCACCGTTGGCCCTCTGAACGGATTCCCGCAGCGAGACCAGTTCATTGCTCAACCCTTGCAGGTCAGCTTTGGTGACGCCCTGCAGCGAATCCCGCAGCGAGGCGAGCTCATTGTTCAGCCGGTCAAAGTCGGCCTTAGTCACCCCCTGGAGCGAGTCCCGCATCGACGCAACCTCGTTGTTCAAGTGCTGGATATCGGCCCGGCTGACTCCCTGCACCGAGTCGCGTACGGAACGAAGTTCGTTGTCTAACCGCTGGATGTCGGCCCGGCTAATTCCCTGCAGCGATTCGCGGATTGGACGCAGTTCAGTATCCAGCCGCTGGGCGTCAGCCCGGCTGGTCCCCTGTACCGAGTCCCGGACGGAGCGCAGTTCGCTGTCCATTCGCCGAACGTCGGCTCTGGTATGGCTGCTCACCAAGCCTGCAGTCACGAGCGACACGATGACCGCGATAATCGGGGCGATGATTGCTACGATCAGCATCCCTTCCTCCGGCCGCAAGTCGCGGTACCAATCCCGCCACCACGGTCCGGGGGGGGATGGCTGTGCAGCAGGTGTCCTTTCTGGGGGTTCGCCGCCAATGGGCGGAATGGGGCTATCTGGGGGTTCGCTCATAACCGTGAATTAAGTCCAAGAGAGCCCCGATGGCTAGGGCAATCTAACGGCAGCTAAGAAAGCTTGCTCGCGGCGCGCCGGTTGCTGGATGCCGGCCTTGGGAGTCGGGCTGCTGACCGGCGGCTACGGTCGCGGGTGAACTTGAGCGCGCGGGCCTATGAAGATCCGGCCGACCTATTCCGCCGCCTCGATGAAGTTGCCGGCCGTCGCCGACGGCGGCGAAGATCTTCGCCGCCGCATGTAACGTTTGGTGCCGACCGCACGCGTTCACCCGGCGAAACTGTTGTGATGAACGGAATCAAGTTATGTCTCCCACGATAGGGTGGCCGGAGGTTGCTCTACGGTTAGTCCTGACCGTCCTGGCGGGTGGGTTGATCGGCCTGAACCGGGGCGAGCACGGCCATCCTGCCGGGCTGCGTACGACCCTGCTGGTCTGCCTGGCTGCCTCCATCACCATGCTGGAAGTCAACCTACTGCTCGACACGTCCGGCAAGGCCGCCAATTCCTACATCCAGCTGGACCTCATGCGCCTGCCGCTCGGCATTTTGACCGGTATGGGGTTCATCGGCGCCGGTGCGATCGTGCGCAAGGAGGGCCTCGTCCTGGGCCTGACCACCGCCGCCGCCCTATGGTTCGTCACCGTGCTCGGTCTCTGCTTCGGCGGCGGCCAACTCGCACTCGGTTTGGCATCGCTCGCGTTGGGCCTCGTTGTCTTGTGGGGCTTGAAATGGGTCGAGAAACGCTGGAAACAAGACCGCCACGCAACGCTGACGTTGACGGTGGCGGACACCGGGGAGGGCCCGACCGAGGATGAGATCAGTGCCCGTTTCAAGGCGACCGGCTACAAAACCGATACCTGGGCGATAACCTATGACGAACGGCGCCATGAGCGGCAGTTCAGCATCGAAGTGCACTGGCGGGCCTCCCCCGACGATCCGCAGCCGCCTCCGTTTCTGCACAGCCTTGCGCGGCAGCCCGGAGTCCTCAACCTCGAGTGGAAGCCCTGACCGGCGGTGAAGCGGGCCCACCGTGGCACCGGCCGGGAGGCCCGGGCCCGCACGGGGCGAGTTCACGGGATCAGGACGATTTTTCCATGGGCACCGGGTTCCATCAGAATCTGGTGAGCCCTTGCAGCCTCGGCCAACGGCAATTCGCGTCCTACCACCGGTTTCAAAATCCCGTTCTCCAGGGCCGCCGCCAAGGCCGCGTGAATGCGCTCGAGCTCTTTCTCCGGCGTGTTCCAGAGCGTCATCCCAAGGACGGCGGCGTCGCGGCTCATGGCGTCACGCGGGTTGACTTCCACGGTTCCCCGGCTGCCGACAACCACGACCCGGCCGGAGCGCGCAAGTGCCGTCAGATCTTTGCCCAGATTCACATTGGCCAGCATCTCGATAATGACGTCGACGCCGACGCCACCGGTGATCTCACGCAGTTTCTCCAGATAATCCGGCGCATGATGGTCCAGAACGTGGTGCGCGCCTTCGCTGCGGACAAGCTCCCGGCCTTTGTCGCTGCCGGCAGTACCGATCACCGTCAAACCATAAGCTCGAGCGAGTTGCACCGCCGCGGTGCCCACCCCGCCGCTTGCGCCGTGAACCAGTACCGTCTCGCCGGGCTGCGCCTGGGCGCGGAAGAACAGGGCGCGGTAGGCCGTCGCACACGGGGTGTTCACGGCCGCACCTTGCGAGAACGACGCCGCCGGCGGCAGAGGATGGATCTGAGTGGATTTGCAAAGGGTGAACTCAGCGTAAGAGCCGGTAATGGTTCCACCCGTATAGACGCGTGCCCCCACGTCGATGTCCGTAACGCCCGGACCGGTTTCAGCCACAATGCCGCCTGCATCCGTACCCAGGGTAAACGGCCGTTCAGGTTTTGCAGGGTAGGTTCCGGCCCGGATGTAAGTCTCGAACGGGTTCACACCCGCTGCTTTCACCTGCACCAGGACTTCGCCGGGCCCGGGTTTTGAGATCGGGATGTCCTCCGGTTTCATTACCTCCGGGCCGCCGAATTCATGGATTCGAATCGCTTTCATTTCATGTCATGTCATGTCACAGGTTCGCCGCAGGCCGCCAGCCGGAGCCCGCCCGTTTACAGCCGTGATCGCCCGGAATCGGCGGCCTGCGGGCCTACAGGTAATCAACTGCGGTATTCTCCGATTGCAAAGCTACGAGTCTACACTGGACGGCTGACCGGCATGCGCCTGAGGGCATCATCAGGTCACCCCGCCAAAACCGTTCAGCCCACCCAAACCGCCGGGCTCACCCGGCTCGTCCGGGCGCAAAAACGGTACGCCAAGGCTGACTTGATCCACACACCTGACGCGTGAACCGGCGCAATTTTCGTTAAAAAACAGACAACATTACCGAAAATACTAGATTTGGGAGCATATTATCATATAAATGATAACTCTTAAGGATGGGTAGGAGTTTGAAAACGGTGTTTTTGGCCCTGCTGCTTGCCACCGCATGTGCAGCGCCGGCGCTGGCCTCAAGCGCTGATCAGGTTTGGACCTTCGACTCGGTTTCTTCGGATTCAGCAAACGGCGAGCAGTCGAGTGCCCACCAGGTATATCTCCTGATCATGGGGCAGGTGGCAGCCTGGAATTCTCAAGACATTGAGGGCTTTATGGCAGCCTACTGGAAAAGCCCGAAGCTGGTGTATCTCGATGACGGGGAGCAGGTCTTCGGCTGGGACCAACTCTACGCAAATTACGTGAACGGGTTTTCTGACCGCTCACTGATGGGTTATCTTGAGGCCCAGCGCGTGAAGGTTCAGATGCTCGAGCCCGACATGGCCTACGTGCTCTTATGGTGGGATATGCTGCTGGGGCGCCCGCGAAGCAAGGTTGTCGGGACTTCAACCCTGGTGGTACGCCGGATGGACAGTGAGTGGAAGATCGTCGCCGCGCACACCACTTCCCTGCAACCTTAAGCTTGACGCGGGTCGCCGCACCCGCGGGCAAGCTTCCGCGATTACCCGGCATCGGGATCTGCCCCGCTCCACGGGTCACCGGCTGAATCCTTTCTTTTTCATCCCCCTTGGGGCTGATTTTATGCCCTAAGGGGGGCAATGGCAACGAGCGATCGGTCCGGGTTGCACGGCCGGGAAAAGTCCCCTCTTTCCGCGCCCCGGTATCCCGTCACGCGACGGCCCGGCCGGCGGCTATACCCGTTGAACTTTCGGGCGGAGGGGAGTCCAACTGACTTTCGGGGCAGGGCTGTGCCCCCGGAGAGATTCCCAGGCTTTATCCTCCTGATGGCCTGAACGGCGCACCTGATCCTTGGCTGGCACTGCAAAATCCGCAGAAACGTAGGTTAAAGAACCGATCGCCAGAGCGCCATATACTATCATCTTCATATTTAAGAGAATTTAAAGCCCATTACCCATAGACCAATAAATATGATAATTTCAAGTAAACTTTACGATATAATTGTCGTTTTATAGTGAGTTCGGGACGGTTCGGCGGGAATCCGCGCCTCAGCGAGTGAATCAGCAGTGCGACAATTTTTTTGTCCCTCACGGGCGCAAAGCTTTCAGTTGCGCTATATATCGGCCCGTGTTTGCCCATCAATTGCAGTTCAGATCCGGCGCATCGGTTTTGGCCTTGTCTGCGTTTTTACTTTTTTTTAGTTTTTCACCCCTGGCGCTGGGTGAAGGGCCGCGCGGCTTTGACACGGTCGTCGTTGACCCCGGCCACGGCGGGTACGATCCGGGCGGCATCCTGGGCCTGCGAACCTATCCGCAGGAGAAAACCGTCACGCTGGCCGTTGCGCGCCGGCTTGCGCGCATTCTTCGCTCTGCCGGCCTGCGGGTGGTGATGACCCGTAACGCGGACGAGTTCGTGCCCTTGGGCCAACGTGCGGCGGCCACGTATTACTTCCAAGGGCGTGCAGTCTTCGTCAGCATCCATTTCAATGCGGCCTTCCGTTGGAGCGCCCGCGGAATTGAAACGTACTTTTACCGGGCGGACAGCCTGGGGTTGGCAACGCGGGTTCACCGCGCGATTCTCGCGGCCACCGGGGCCGAGGATCGCTACGTTCACTGGCGCGGCTTTTTCGTCGTCCGGCGTTCAGCCGTGCCGGCGATCCTTTGCGAGTGCGGCTTTCTGACCAATCCGGAAGAAAGCCGCCTGGCGGATCGGGGCGATTACCAGGAACGACTGGCGCGCGCCATCGCTGCAGGGCTCCTGGCGCAGCGGCAAGAAGGCAACCCGTACGGAATTCAGGCGCCCGTGATTACCGCCCCGGCTCGGCACTTTTACCGGCCGTCCCGCGGCCGTCGCGCGATTTACCGGCGCTACGTTCGTTCCCGAAGGGTCTACCGCTCCCACGTCCATCGCCAGAGCCGAACGCGCGCCGCGCACCATCGCCACCGTTACCGGTAGGAGCCCGGGTACCGGACGCCAGGGGGGAGTGCGGGCAGTTGCGAACGCCCCCGCTTGGTATAGTAAATATGTTTGATATTGCATTTTGAGGCGGCTGCCGGTCCGTTCACGGTAGTTTAACGCCTGCGGCCAGCAGCTTCACAATCAGGCCGGCGCAGAGCACCAGCAGAAGCAGACACATGGCCCGGTAGAAAGCGACCGGGTTTCGTTCCAGGAATGCGCCGTTCTTGCGGCGGAACGGCTGGACCTGGTCAGGGTGCTCAAGCTCAAAAAGCATTTCGGAGTAATTCCGGTACCGCCGCTCCGGGTCCGGTGAGATCGCCCGAAACAGTACCGATTCCAGCCAGGGCGGCACGTTCGGGTTCAGGCGGGACAGCGTTTTCACCTCGTGAAAGTGCGGCGTCTGAAAACGCTCAATTTCACCGTAAGGGAAACTCCGGGTAAGGGCTTCGAAAAGGGTGACGCCGATGGCATAGACCTCGGTACGTTCGGAAACAGGCGCTTCGTGAAAACGCTCGGGCGCCAGGTAACTGGCGGTACCGGCCCGTGACGTTATGGAGAAGAGTTCGGACGTGCTCCCGAGGTCCACCAGCTTGAACGTGATGGTGTCGTAACTGCTCAAGACGAGGATGTTTTCCGGCTTGACGTCGCCATGCACGAGGTCAAACCGAAGCAGGTGCTGGCTTGCGTTCAGCAGAAACTTTCCCAGCGCGATGGCCTCATCGACCGCCAGGGGGCGGGAGCGCAGCAGCGTTCTCAAGCTGGGCGCTTCGATGAATTCCATCGCGTAGCAACGCACGGAGGCCTGATCCGGCAGAAAGGCACGGACAAAAAAGTCGGACGCCTGCAGGCGCGTGGCGTTCCACGTCTCCTTGACGAACTGGTTGAGCACCTCCTCGTCGTCACGAGCCTCCAGCGGGGCAAATTTCAACACGAAACGCTGGCCCTCGCGGGCGGCCAGCCAAGCGCGATCACTGTGCTGAAACGGTTTCAGCAAGGTGAACCCGTCGATCACGTCACCTTTGCGCAGCGACGCAGGAATCTTGAGCGGAATTTTGCTCACGGCCTGGAGTTTACCGGTCTCCGCGATGTCAAGCACGACGGCACTCATATCGTCGAGCGCCTCGGGCGTCGCCTTTGCCCGGGCGTTGGAAACCAAAGCCCGGGCTGCCCATCGCGCCCGCAGCTTGGCGCCGAGCATCGCCTCGTCGAGCACGTTGGAAACGCCATCCGAGCAGAGCAGCGCAATATCTCCGTCCACGAGGTCGACTTCGAAAAAGTGCGGGTTCACTTCCGGCGCGATGCCGACGGCGCGATCGAGCACGTGGCGCATGCCGGGCTCTTTGCACACGTGGTCATCCGAGAGCCGGCGGAGCTCACCGCCGCGGGAGAGGTAGACCCGTGAGTCGCCGACGTTCAAGCCATGAAGTTTATCGCCTTCGATCACCGCTACGGACACCGTGGAAACCATCTCGGGCGATCCGTAGCGGATGAGCGAATCCTGGTAGAGGCGTTGGTTTACCAGCCGGGTAAACTCCGCCAGGGCCTTCTGCGGGCTCCAACTCTTTGGACGAACCGCATAGTTATTGACCAGCGATTCGACGACCCGGGCGGCCGCCTCCCCGCCTGCCTTGGCTCCGCCCGCGCCGTCCGCCAGCACGGCGATGAGCGTCTCGCCCCAGGACTTCACCGCAAAGGCGTCTTGCGACGGTTGCTGATCCGAACGCGCGCAGCCAAAGCTGGTGGCATTTATTTTCACTTCGTGGTCGCGCCTTTACGGTCGAGCCGGACCGACCAGATCGACTAGATTCGCGCACCGGCCACGGCGCCCCACGTGGTTCGCCAGCGCAGTTTCACGATGCTGAGGCCGGCGATGGCCAGCAGGCAGAGCCCGGCAAAAACGCAGAAACCGGCCAGGTACGATCCGGTCAGACCTTTGGATAAGCCCAGGGAACTGGCGAGGTAAAAGCCGCCTACCCCGCCGCCGGCGCCGACCAGCCCCGTCATTACGCCGATATCCTTGCCGAAACGTTGCGGCAGGAGTTGAAACACCGAACCGTTGGCCATTCCAAGCGCACCGGAAGCCACCAGGAGCATCGCGAGGGCAAAATAGAGATTTTGACCGAGCGCCGCCGCCAACAGCGCCAGCGCCGCGGTCAGGTAAAAGCGGTAAAGCGCACGGATGCCCCCGGCCCGATCGGCCCAGGCGCCGCCTACGGGTCGCAGCATCGCGCCGGTAAAGGTGCAGAGGGCAGCCAGGTCGCCCGCGTGCACGGCCGGCACGTTGAATTCGCTTTTGAAGAAGAGGACGTAGGAGCTGGCCAGCCCCACAAACCCGCCGAATGAAATGGTGTAATAGAAGCAAAACCAATGGGCATCCCGGTCTTTCAGGAGTTTCCAGTAATCGCCGAGCCGCTTGGGCGTCACCTGAACGGGAGCCTCTCGGGACACCAAGGCGTAGAACAGCAGAACGAGCACCGCCGGGATGAGCGCCAGCCCGAAGACGACCCGCCACCCGTAGGCCGCAGCCAGCCGGGGTGCGAGCAGGGCATCGAGCACCGTGCCGACGTTGCCGGCTCCAGCCAGGCCCATGACCATTCCCTGCAAGTGAGGCGGGTACCAGCGGCCGGCCTGCGGCAGGGCCACGGCGAAACTTGCCCCGGCAAACCCCAGCACCATGCCTAAAAGCAGGGTGGCCTCAAAACCCCCAAGCCCGACCAGCCAGGCGGTGGCCAGGCCGGCCATGACAATCAATTGGGCGGTAATGCCCGTTCTCTTGGCGCCGAACCGGTCGACCGCCAGCCCGAGCACAATCCTTAACAATGCGCCCGACAGGATCGGCACTGCCACCATCAAGCCCCTCTGTTCGGCGGTGAGGTGCAGACTTTCACCGATCTGGACCCCCAGGGGGCCAAGCACCGTCCAAACCATAAAGGAAAAGTCAAAGTAAATAAAAGCCGCCAGCAACGTCGGCCAGTGTCCCGCGGATTTAAATTGGGCGATGTTCAAGGTAGGTTTTCGGATGGTTAGTAGAATGTGTGTTCGAGAAATCCGACCTGAAGCGCGACGCGTGCCACCTCCGGCC
>Ga0213876_10000764_pt1 | contig 22180 bp, 19 predicted proteins | sample BarmaccomBMRX_R9_FD_160113 | JGI IMG/M metagenome (GOLD analysis project Ga0213876, IMG submission 160113) | Root-associated microbial communities from Barbacenia macrantha in rupestrian grasslands, the National Park of Serra do Cipo, Brazil - RX_R9 | ecosystem: Host-associated > Plants > Roots... | reverse complement strand
CGCGCACGACCTACGCTTACGCGACTCTGGCCGACGACTGCCCGCGCGTCTACGAGTCGCGCGTCCGGGCCGAGAACTGGACGGGCTTGAACGGCGTCCCGGCGGAGGTGGTGACCGGGTTCAGTGATAACGGCGACGGCTCGCATTCGATGACCGCGCCTGACGAGACGGTCTACAAAGACTCCTACGGGGTGGGCTGGCAGAGGGGGCTGGTCACGCAGAGCGAAGTCACGGCCGAGGGCAGGCAGCAAAGGCTGGCGACCACGCAGTGGGCGCAGGACGACACGGCGGCCGGCTACCAGACCAACCCGCGGGTGATAGAGACGAACGTCTACGACTTCCCCGAGGACGCGCCGAGCAACCGCCGCCGCACGACCATCGACTACGGCCCCTACGCGCAGTGGGGGCTGCCCTACCTGGTGACGGAGTACGACTCGGACGGCGCGACCCCGCTCCGGCTGAGCTACACCGACTATAATCTCTCTCAGGCTTACCTCGAACGCCGCATCGTCGGGCTGGTCTCGGCGAGCCACGTCTACGACCCCGTCGCCGGGCGGTGGCTGGCGAAGACGACCTACGCTTACGACGAAGCCGGCAGCGTCGCGGCGCAGGCGACGGCCGCGCCGGGGCACGACCAGTCTTATAGCTCCTCGTACCTCACGCGCGGGAATGTGACCTCGGTCTCGGGCTGGGACGCGGACGACATCACGAACGCCGCGAAAGCCCACACCGCCCGCCTGAGCTACGACGCCGCGGGCTCAGCCCTCACGAGCACCGACGCGGCGGGGCACCAGACCTCCGCGGCTTACGCCGACTCTTTCTCGGACGGCGACAACTCCCGCGGCACATTCGCCTACCCGACAACGCTGACGGACGCCGACGGCTTCTCGTCCACCTTGCAATACAACTTCGACTTCGGGGCTCAGACGCGGGCGCAGGGGCCGCCGCCCGCGGGGCAGGCGAACGGCCTCATCCAGACCATCGCCTACGACGAGGCCGCGCGCGTCGAGCGCGTGACCACCGTCAACAACGGGGCCTACACGCGCTACGCCTACGGGCCGGACTACGTGCAGCAGTTCTCCAGCGTCAACACGGCCGCCGACGAGGGCTACTCGGCCCGGTCTTTCGACGGGATGGGGCGCGTGATCGGCGTCTCCTCGAACCACCCCGGCAGCGTCGGCGGCTACAGGGCGCAGGGCATTCAGTACGACCGGATGGGGCGCGCGGTGAAGCAGTCCAACCCGACCGAAATCGACGGCGCGTGGAACCCGGTCGGCGACGACGCGGCGGGCTGGCTCTACACGCAGCAGAGTTACGACTGGAAGGGACGGCCGAGGATTACCACGAACACCGACGGGACACAGAGAAGCGCGAGCTACGAGGGCTGCGGCTGCGCCGGGGGCGAGGTGGTGACGCTGACAGATGAGGAGGGCCGGCAGCGGAAGGTCTACGCCGACGCCCTGGGCAGGGAGTGGAAGACGGAAGTCCTCAACTGGGACGGCTCGGTCTACTCGACCGTGACGAACAACTATAACGCGCTCGACCAGATCAGGGAGATGAAGGAGCAGGCTGGGGCAAATGGCGCGGCGCAGTTGACGACGATGACGTATGACGGGTACGGGCGGCTCAAGACCCGGCACCTGCCGCGGTACGACGCCGACGCGACTGACACCTACGGGTACGACGCCGACGACGTGCCGCTGACGACGACCGACCCGCGCGGCGCCGTCACGACCTACGGCTACACCAACGCCGCCGGATACACGAACAAGCGGCATCTGGTCAACAGCGTCACCTATAGCAACGCGCCGCCGGGTGTGCCAGTGCCGGCACCGGCGCTGTTCGAATATGACGCGGCGGGCAACCGCACCTCGATGACGGACGGCTCGGGCTCGGTCACTTACTCTTACAACACGCTCTCGCAGATCAGGGTCGAGACCCGGCAACTCACGGGAGTCTCGGGCTCTTTCCCGCTCTCTTACACATATAACCTAGCCGGACAGCTGGCCAGCATTACCGACGCGGATAACACCACGATCAATTACAACCGTGGGTCAAACGGGCAAGCGTACAGCGTTACCGGCTCGGGCACGCTCTACGGAGGGGTGTCGCTCTACGCCCAGGGGATCAAGTACCGCGCGTGGGGGGCAGTAAAGGATATGGACTACGGCAACGGCCGCACGCTCTCCGTCGCCTACGACGGGCGGATGCGAGTCGAGCGGTTCAAGCACACGCAGGGGACTCAGGTGCTGCTGGGTAAAGAGTATCAGTACAACAGTGACGGGAGGATTAAGTTCTCGGACGACCTCGGGAACGATCAGTTGGATCGCTACTACCAATACGACCACGTCGGGCGGTTGACGGCCGCCAAGTCAGGGATCGAGGCGAGGCGGGCCATCGCGCCGGACACGACGCCGGACCGCCCGCTGATCGACGGCCCTTACGACCAGAGCTACGGGTATGACGAATTTAACCATTTGACCGGCCGCGGCTGGCGGTACTTCACTACCCATTACACCGGCGCCATCATCCCCGCCAACGCCAGCATCGGGGCGCAGTATTCCAACGACCGCCACGACGGGTGGCAGTATGATGCGGCGGGCAATCTCACACAGCCCGGCACGGACCCGGCGTGGCAGAATACGTACGACGACGCCGGGCGGCGCGTGACGGCGAATCAGCCGGACCGCAACACCGCCGACGCGTACGACGGCGACGGGCGGCGCGCGAAGCGGACGGTCAACGGGGTGGTGACGTACGAGGTCAGGTCGAGCGTGCTGGGCGGCCAAGTGGTGACGGAACTCAACGCGTCTGGCCAGAAGCAAGCCGGTTACGTCTACTCGGACGGGCAATTGCTCGCCAAGCAATCGGGGGGGCAAGTCCTCTGGGAGCTGTTGGACCCAAGCGGCTTGAGCGAGCGGGCAGTGGATCAAGCGGGGCAGATGCGGAGCTCCATCGAGACGGACCCGATGGGTTCGCAGACGGGCGGGAGTGGCTACATCTTTTACAGTTGGCAGGAGTCGACGGGGACCGGTCAAATCAACTACTACCTGTACCGGGAGCAGCAGTACCACGCGATGATGTCTGGGGCGCCGGGGACGGTGCCGGAGGACGCCTACCGAAGGTGCTCGGTGGACGGGTCGCCGGCGGCCTGCGCCTTCGCGATGGACCTGGCCAACAACTATGTGGCCGGGATCGACACCCAACACACGAACGCGCCCGACCTGCACAGCATGGGTGCGGAGTTCGTCCCCGACTACTATGATTCCTCTCAGGATCACTATGACCCGACCTACGTCGGTCCAAATGGGAGTGTGGGGGCAGTGGTAGGCGTCATCGTGGGGCGGTTCGTGCCCACGGGCTATACAATCCCGCTCGCCACTTCAGTCACCCCGCAGAAGCTTATGCAACCGCCGCCGGACGTGGCCGGCACCCGCTCAGAAATCGAACGGATGCTGAAAGACCCCAAGTGCGCCGATTTCATTAAGGACCTGCTCCGGCTGGTGGATAAAAAGGATAACCCTCTCGTGGAGAACGGTGACATCCTGAAGATTTATGATTTGATTACTCACCCGCCGCACGGCGGACTGATCCGTTCCGGCGCGCCGGGGTCAGACCCACGCTACGGCACCGCCGCACTCGGTTCCATGCATACCAAGGCGACCATTCAGGTGGGGCTAAGCTGGCCGGCGCCCGTCACTCGACTCGAAGCCCCACTCATCCTGCACGAGGCGATACACCACGCCGGTGAGAATGTATATTCGGATTATGCTCTGGCGGTGGCATATAGCAACATGCCGGGAAGTCCGGAACTGGGAGAGCCGCCGAAGGGCAGCACTCCTCAGGAACAAGAATACTTCTATAGTAACTACTGGGGCTCCGAGTTAATCAACAGGTGTAAATAGCGTGGAGACAAAACCAATGAAACTTCGCCGCATCCTCTTCTGCGCATGTCTGGCCGTCGGCACGCCGACATACACTCCTGTACCCCTGACGGGACCGGCGACAACATACACTCAGTCGTGCCCGGCGGGACACATTGAAGCGGCCTCCGAAGATTGCTGTGGTGCGGAGTGTACATTCAACGGCACGGTAGTGGGTTGGCCCGCCGCTTACGATCCCGTCGTGACATGGACGGTCTCGGCAGGAAAAATCACGAGCGGTCAAGGCACTTGGTCGATCAAAGTCGATGTCAGTGACGCGTGCAAGAAGCCGATAACCGTCACGATGAAGGTCACGGCCGAAGCACTCCCCAAAGTATGTGAAGTCAAAGAGACTTATACGACCAAGCCCTGCCACTGAAGTAGAAGATGCGTTAGCCCCTTTTCAAGTGCTGCGCTCTCGGCGCAGACGGTCGGGCCGGCTGGCTTCTGGACGTGGAGTAACACGATCAGGATGTGGCACGCCGGGATGGAGAAGGACGTGGCGACGGGATTCATCCCTGCACCAAAATTATGGGCGTGCATGTTGCTGCTAGGCAGTACCCTGGCTTCGACCGACAACACAGCGATATGGCCGCGTCAGCAAACTTGCCCGGTGATAAAAATCGTCTGCTGGACCGAGGAGCAGTGCCGAGGGCCGAAATATACCTTCGCAGTCGCTATTGCTGGTGGATATTCGGATCGTGAGCCGAGCTTCAAGTGGAGCGTGTCGGCGGGCACAATCACCAGTGGTCAAGGCACAGGTGAAATAGAGGTCAACGGCGGCGGCGTCACTGATAAGCCGCTGACAGTCAGCATAGAGGTCGGAAACATCATCCCGGACGGCTGCCCGGCCACTGAATCCTATACGGTCGAACACGCCAAGTCCTCAAACCCGCCGGCAAAGACGCACCCACGTAAACGTAAGAAGCACCACACCCCCGGAAGCTGAAAGAGACCAGACTTGCATTTAGTGGGGCCGGAGGTCTACACCTCGCGGAGTGGTTCGGGTAGCACCGGGGCTTGCGTTCGAAGAACTCAGCGGCAGGTTCGAGCGGCGGGAGCTGGACCCGCCGCGGGCAAGAGGTGGGCACGCAAGACCCGTACCCACTCAAACATAGCTTATGATAATCACGCTTATGGAAAGCTACCCGTGAAAGGGATTTAAGCGTTGAAGAGATCGCCGAAACAGGGCCAGGCACTCACGACAAAGCGGCTCGACGCCGCCGAGGCTAAGAGTATCGAGATGGTCTGCGACGCGCTGGCGAGTGAGCACAGCCGCCGTGCTTACCGACGCGCCCTCGAAGACTTCTTTTTCTGGCACCGCAGCGCGGGGCGGCCCCGACTCGACAAGGCGACCGTGCAGCGCTACGCCGCGACGTTGCGCGACACCGGGATGGCTGCCTCGTCCGTGAACCAGAGGCTCTCGGCCATCCGCAGGCTCGCGACCGAGGCCGAGGACAACGGGCTGCTAGACCCACAAATCGCCAACGGCATCCGCGCCGTCAAAGGCGCGCGCCGCGAGGGTCGCCGCACCGGCAACTGGCTGACCCGGGACGAGGCCCAGCAGTGGTTGAACGCGCCGGACACGCGCACCCGCAAGGGCAAGCGCGACCGTGCGCTCCTGGCCGTGCTGATCGGGTGTGGGCTGAGGCGCGCAGAGGCGGCCGCCCTCTCATTCGAGCACGTGCAACAACGCGATGGACGCTGGGTCCTCGTAGACCTTATCGGCAAGCGCGACAAGGTTCGCTCGGTGCCGATGCCGGGCTGGGCGAAGGCGGCGATAGACGCGTGGAGCGAGGCGTCGGGCGTCAGGGAAGGTCTCGTCTTCCGGGCGGTGAACAAGGGCGACCGGGTGGTCGGCGGCGGGGTCACGGCTCAGGCCATCTACAACACCATCGTCGGCTACGCGGAGGAGCTAGAGAAGAAGGGCGTGGCCCCGCACGACCTGCGGAGGACGTTTGCGAAGCTCGCTCACAAGGGCGGCGCGCCGATTGACCAGATACAGCTCTCGCTCGGTCACGAGTCCATCCAGACGACGGAAGCGTACCTCGGCGTTGAGCAGGATCTTACCGACGCGCCGTGCGATCATCTGGGTCTACGGCTTTAACCGGTGAATCGTAAAGGACGTTATGTGCCGCTAATTTTAAGCATAGCCGAGATTCACTATTGGTTAACTGTGTAAGAGATTGAGAGGCGTAGATTGACGTTTCCTAACGTCCTTACGATACACCAATCCATCGGGCCGAGCTTTCTATTTATTAGAGTGACTTGCTGAGGCTAATACACGAAGCCCTACGTGCCGGTTGGTACAGGCGCGCCTGCGGCTTTGGCGTACCCTTCCCGCAGGCAGTCGTGGGCGGACTTGGGGAATAACCCGGCCGATCCTTCGGGTGAGATCGGGGTTTGATCGCCGAGCCGCCCGTTCCTCCCACCTACCCTTCGCCCCCTTCTGCCTCCGCACCCTTAGTGGTATAGTCGCGGCATCCTTTTTTCTCTTAGATGAGAAGACGTGAAAGGGCTGGCACCCGCCGCCGCTAAGGTACAGTCGCGGGCCCCTCTTCCGAGCCTGTCGCCGCCACCGCCGAAGTGCACCCCTACTGCTTCTCCGTCGCCGCCGCAGACACTACCTACCTGCGAAGTGGCCGGAGGTGTCTGGTGGAATACCAAGCCGACGAAGAGGTGGCGCGGCTGATCGCCCGCTCGGATGAACTCTCAGAACAGAGCCGGGCCGTGAACGAGAGGGGCGCGCGAAGCTCTTCCGCGTTGGGGAGATTGCTGGCGCGGTGCGTTGAGGTCTGTGACGAATCGGACAGGGTATACGGGAGGCAGCACCGGGAGGCGGCGACGGAGCGTGGTGCGTGGGATAAACCCCTGACAGTTAGCTTGAGCCCGCTGCGCCGTGTGTGACCCTGAGATGAACAGCCTCCGCGTGAGCAGTTCGGGCAGGCGCCCCGCGCTTTCTATCTCCCGTATCGTCCCCTCTTCGCGGAGGGAGGCAAGCAGTTCTCCGCGCGCCTGCTCGTAGTGCCTGCCACCTTCATAAAGATCAGCAGTCGGCAGGCTGCTAGTCGTTCTTCATCCAGCCGCGGAAGATGGCGTAGTTGACGATGTCGCTGCGGCCCGCGAGCCCGAGCTTGCCCGTCCCGTTCGCCTTGTGCGCCTCCACGGTCTTGACGCTGATGGAGAGCCGCGCCGCGATCTCCTTGTTGCTGTGCCCGCGGGCGATGAGGCGCAGCACCTCCTCCTCGCGCTCGCTCAACTCCTCCTTCGGCACTGCACCCGCTTCAGTGCTCCTTTTCACGTAGCCGCCAATGAGCTTGCCCGTGACCGCGGGGTCGAGGTAGTTCTGCCCCGCTGCGACCGCCCTCACCGCGCTCACCAGGTCGGCCGACGAACTCTGTTTGAGCACGTAGCCCTTGGCCCCGGCCCGCAGCATCTCGGTCAGGTAGCCGTAGTCGGCGTGGCGCGTCAGCGCCAGCACTCTGACCTGCGGGAAAGCCTCCCCGAGCCTGCGCGTCGCGTCCAAGCCGTCCATGCCGGGCATGGAGATGTCCATCAGCACCACGTCGGGGTGAAGCTCGCGGGCGAGCCGCACGGCCTCGCCGCCTTCGGCGGCGAGGCCGACGACCTCCATGTTCGGCTCCTTCTCGATGAGCAGCCTCATCCCCTCGCGCACCGTCCCGTGGTCGTCGGCGATGAGGACGCGCACCTTCTTCTCGCTCACGTGCCCTCCCCCTTCCCGCCGTGCCCGCCGGCGGGAACGCGGACGTAGATGGTCGTGCCGGCGCCGGGCGAACTCTCTATCTCCAATTCGCCGCCCATGAGCGCCGCCCGCTCCCTCATGTTCGTCACGCCCATCCCTTTGTTGCCGTCCGCGGCCGCCTCCGCGTTAGGGTCGTAGCCCCGGCCGTTGTCCTCGACGACGAGCACGGCCCGCCCATCACGCTGTTGGAGCTGCACGCTGACGCGGTCGGCTCCCGCGTGCTTGTGGACGTTCTGCAAAGCCTCCTGGAGGACGCGATAGAGGTTGGTCTCCACCTCCGGCGCGAGGCGCGGGGCGCCTGCTCCTAAGCCGTGGTAGTCGGCCTTTACACGGAAGTGTTCCGACCACTCGCGCACGAAAGTATCGAGCGCCGCGTCGAGCCCGAGCTGGTCGAGCGCGGCGGGCCTCAGCTCCCAGGCGAGGAAGTCCACGTCCGCGTTGAGTTGGTCGAAGATGTCCTGCGCCCGCCCGATGTGTTCGCGCAGACGGCCGTGCCCCTCCGACTCGGCCTTAATTATGTCGATGCTCAGGCTGAGGCCCGTGAGCTGCTGGCCCAGCGTGTCGTGCAGCTCGCGGGCGATGCGGCGGCGCTCCTCCTCCTGCACGGTGACGAGCTGCCGGAGCAGGGTGCGGGCGCGCTCTTCGGCCTGGGCGCGCTCTTTGACCTCGACCAGCAACTCGGCCGCCGTCTCCTGCAACTCGCGGGTGCGCTCCTTGACCCTCTCCTCTAACTCGTCGTGGGCACGCCGGAGCGCCTCCTCCAGCTCCCGGCGTTCCGTGAGGTCGCGCGCAATCTTGGCGTAGCCGGTCAAGCCCCCTCCGGCGTCGAGCAGCGGCGCGAGGACGCCCGAGACGTATAAGCGCACGCCGCGCTTGCTGACGTGCCAGCGCTCGTCCGACGCGCGCCCATTCTCGCGCGCCTGCCGCATCTCCTCCTCGGGGATGCCCCGCTCCCTGTCCTCGGGCGTGAAGATGATCCGCAGGTGCCGCCCCACGGCCTCCTCGGCGGCGTAACCGAACGCGCGCTCGGCACCGGGGTTCCAGGACGAGATGCGGCCTTCGAGGTCGAGCGTGAAGATGGCGTAGTCGGTGACGCTCTCGACCACCAGCCGCAGCCGCTCCTCTTTATCGCGCAGCGCCGACTCCGAGACGCGCAGGGCGGCGCTGGCCCGCTCTGCCTCCCGCCGCGCGATCACGGCGTCCTCCATCAGGTTGAGCGCCGCGAGGCGCTCGTCGCGCGACTGCTCCGCCGCCATTACGCGCTTCGCGAGGCCGTAGGCCGCCCCGGCGAAGCCCGCGAGGCTGCGGAGCAGTCGCGCGTCCTCGGCGTCGAAACGGTGCTCGGGCCGGTGGTCGATGGCCCAGACCGTCCCAATAACTTTCCCGTCCACCTCCCACGGGGCCAGCAGGCTCTCGTAGAAGCGCGGCTCGACGCCCCTGAGCGCCGGGAAGAACCGCTCCGCCTCGTTGAAGAGCAGCACGCTGTTGCGCGCGACGACCGTCCCGCACGGGCTGGCCTCGCGCGGCATGGTGCCGCCAAGGTTGTCCGCGAACTTACCCGCGACGGCGTGCCAGCGGAAGATGCCGTGAGCCCCGCCGGGCTCAAGGACGCTGATGCCGGCCGACTCGGCGCGGCACAACTCCAGGGTCAACTCGGCGGCCTTCTGCAAGACCCCGCCCGGGTTGGCCGTCAACTCCTTCGCCAGTGCGACCAGCGCCCGGTTCTCCGCCTCGTAATCGGGCGCGCGCGACGGGCGGCGCTCCAACTCCTCGGTGATGAGCACGTCGTCCACGCGCCTTACGGGCATGACTCCGTCCGGCGGGTGATTCATCATTCCCCCTTGTGCGCGCCGTCGGGCCCGGGGCCGTCCGCCGGGATGGTGTAGCGCTCCGGCTCCCCGAGGCGGCGCAGCAGGGCGTTGGCCTCTTTCTTCAGCTCGACCATCCGCAGCTCGCGCCCCACGGCCGCGCGGTTGAAGCGCTCCAACTCCTCGTTGCGTTCACGCAGCTCCTCCTCGGCGCGTCTGCGCTCGGCGATGTCTACGAAGGTGACGACGACGCCCTCGATGCGGTCATCGACCGTGCGGTAGGGCATCAGCCGCAGGATGAAGAAACGCCCGTCCCTGGCGCCGGCCTCCCGCTCGACCGAGTGCAGCGTCCTCAAGACCTCCTCCGCGTCCTCCGCCAGCCGGTCGTAGTCGAGTTGGTGCGTGAGGTGCGCGACGGGGCGGCCCACGTCTCCGGGGATGAGGTTGAATATCTCCTGCACGCCGGGCGTGTACCGCTTGATGCGCAGGTTTCGGTCGAGGAAGAGGGTGGCGATCTGCGTCGCGTGCATCAGGTTCTGGAGGTCGGAGTTGGCGCGGCTCACGTCATCGACCTTCTCCTTCAACTCGTTGTTGACGGTCGAAAGCTCCTCGTTGACCGACTGCAACTCCTCCTTGCCCGTCTCCAGCTCTTCGGACGCGGAGCGCAGCTCTTCGTTCGTCGCCTGCAACTCCTCGTTGGCGGCCCTGAACTCCTCGGCCTGCGTCTCGTACATCTCGACGGTGGCGCGGAGCTGCTCCCGCGTCCGCTGCAAGTCCTCCTCCAACTGCTGCACTACCGGCTCAAGCGTCTCGCCGGCCTCGGCGACGGACGGCGCGGCCGCGCCGTCGCCGTCGGGCTGTTGCGGCGGCGACTCCGGCAGCTCCTCGAAGACGACCAGCCGGAAGCCGGGGGTCATACGCGGGGAGGCGACGGGCCGCACACTGACCCTGGCGAGCCTGCGCCCCCCGTCCATCTGGACGGGCACGTCGCGGGTGGCGCCGCCCGACTGCTCGGCCCGAAGCAGCAGCGAGCGCAGCTCCATTTGGAGGTCGGGGTGTGCCACCTTGAGGAGGTTGCGCGACGGCTCGCCGGACGCGAAGCGGAGGAACCGGCTGGCGTTCTCGCTCGAATGGACGATGTCGTATTCGGCGTTGACGAGCACGCTCGGCGGGGCCAGCGCCTCCAGCGTCCGGTAGTGCAGCTCGCTGAAGGAGGACGGCTCGCCCGCCCCCGTCTGCGCGGCCTGCGGCGGCGCGGAGAGGCGTGTCTCCCAGCGCCCCTGCACCGGCAGCGCGGGCGCGACCCGGAAGACGGGACCGGCGTCGAGGCGGCGGAAGACGCGGTGCTTCTTGTCGGCGGGCGCGAACAGGTCGGGCAGGCTCTCGGCCGACTCGGAAGAGCCGAGGAACATGTAGCCGCCCGGCTTGAGCGCGAAGTGGAAGATTTCGAGTACGCGCTCCTGCGTCTGCCGGTTGACGTAGATGAGGAGATTGCGGCAGCTCACGAGGTCGAGCTTCGAGAAGGGCGGGTCGCGCAGCACGTTGTGCGGCGTGAAGAGTACCGACTCGCGCAGCTCGCGCTTGACGCGGTAGTGCTGCCCTTCCTTCATGAAGAAGCGCTTGAGCCGCTCGGGGCTTACGTCCACCGTTATCGCCTCCGTATAGACGCCTTCGCGTGCGCGCTGGAGCGCCGCCTCGTCAATATCCGAGGCGAAGACCTGCACGGAGGGCGGACGCTGAATCCGCTCGGCGCGCTCGATCAGCAGCATCGCGAACGTGTACGCCTCCTCGCCCGTGGCGCAGCCCGCCACCCAGACCCGCACCTGTTCGTCCGGCCCCTTGCCCGCGAACAACTGCGGCACGACCTCGCTTTCAAGCTGGCCGAAAGCCTCGGGGTCGCGGAAGAAGTTGGTGACGCTGATGAGCAGGTCGGAGAGCAGACCCAACAACTCTTCAGGGTGCTCGCGGACGTATTCGAGGTAGGCGGGGAGGTCTTCGGTCTGTGTCACCTGCATGCGTCGCTCGACGCGGCGCAGAAGGGTCGAGCGCTTGTAGCCGGTGAAGTCGTGGCGCGTGCGCGCGCGCAGCAGGGCGAGCAGGTCACGGAGCGCGTCCTCGTCGGCGCCGGGTGGCGGCTGTTCCAACGGCGGGAGTTGGATGCGCTCGGCGTTCCGGCGCAGCGAGACGAGCTTTTCGGGGATGTCCGCGACGGGCAGGATGAAGTCCACTGCGCCGGTCTCGACCGCCCCGCGCGGCATCGCGCCGTGCTCGGCCTCGGCCGGGTCCTGCGCGATGGAGACGCCGCCCATCTCCTTGACGCGACGGACTCCGACCGAGCCGTCGGCGCCAGCGCCCGAGAGGACGACCGCTATCGCCTTCTCCTTGTAAGAGTCGGCCAGCGTGCGGAAGAAGAGGTCGATGGGCGCGGGCTTCTCGCCGTCCTGCGTGCGTTCGGCGAGCCGGATGTGCCCGTCCGACATGTAGAGGTTACGGTCGGGCGGGACGACGTAGACGCGGTTCGGCTCGACGCGGATGGGTTCGTTGACCTGCTCGACCGGCATCCGCGTCCTCGACTTGAGCAACTCGGCGAGGTGGCTCTCGTGCTCCGGCGACAGGTGCAGGATGACGACGAAGGCCATCCCCGCGTCGTCGGGCAAACGCTCGAAGAACCGCATGAGCGCCTCGACGCCCCCGGCCGAAGCTCCGATGCCGACAAGCATCAGGTTGTCAGTGTTGTCACCATTCATCATTTCACACCGGCACGCGCGAGCCGACCTTCCGTGCTCCGCAGGAGACCCCTGCCGTTCAGTCGCCGCCTCTGATGAGGGGGAATTGGGAGCCGCACTGTTTAAGCCGCGTCGGGGGAAGGCGTGGGACGGTTCCTTGACACGAGAGTCTATTTCAGCACGTACTGACCTGTACAGTGTTTAAGTCTCCGCGTGGGCTTTAATCGGGGAAAGTGGTATAAGGAAGCCGAACCATTACCATCCCCCGCCCACACCTTTTCAATCGTCGGCCGAGTTTCGCACGCCGAGTTGAGGGAGGAGCGCATGCCCGGAAAAGACATCGTCGTCATCGGGACTTCCACCGGCGGCATCGAGGCGCTGAAGGCGCTCGCCGCGGGACTGCCGCGGGACTTCCGTGCCTCCCTCTTCGTCGTCCTCCACACCGCCCCCCACGGCCTCGGCATCCTGCCCGAGATACTGGAGCGCGCCGGGCCGCTGCCTGCCTCCAACGCACGCGACTGGGAGCCCATCGAGCCGGGCCACATCTACGTCGCGCCGCCCGACTACCACCTGCTGGTCGAGCGCACGGGCCACGTCCGCATCACGCAGGGGCCGAAGGAGAACCGCTTCCGCCCCGCCGTAGACCCTCTCTTCCGCTCGGCCGCCTACGCCTTCGGCCCGCGTGTGGTCGGCGTGGTGCTGACGGGCTGGCTCGACGACGGCACGGCCGGGCTCCACGCCGTCAAGGAGCGCGGCGGCACGGCCGTCGCCCAGAACCCCGAGGACGCGCTGGCGCCGTCCATGCCGCTGAACGCCATCAAGCACGTAGAGGTTGACCACATCCTCCCTTTAAAAGAGATCGCCCCGCTGCTGGTGCGCCTGGCCGGCGCGCCCGCGGCCGAGGAAGGAGAGTACCCCGTGTCCGACAGGATGGAGGCCGAAGTCAAGATAGCGATGGAAGACAAGGCGACCGAGACCGGCCTCCTGAAGTGGGGCGAGCCGTCGCTCTACGCCTGCCCCGAGTGCCACGGCGTGCTCTTACAGCTCGCCGAACGGAGCCACGTCCGTTTCCGCTGCCACACGGGGCACGCCTACTCGGCCGAGAGCCTGATGGCGGAGATGTCGGAGAAGACCGAAGAGTCTCTGTGGAGCGCGATCCGCTCCATCGAGGAGCACGTCATACTGATGCGCCGCCTGGCCGAGCACCACGCCGGTCACGCCCAAGGCGACGACGCGGAAGCCCTGTTGAGCAAGGCCGGCGACTTACAGCAGGGCGCAGACCTCGTGAGGCAGGTGGTCATGAGCCACAGGAGGCGTAACGGGAACAAGTCAGGATTGAAGGAAGAAGGTGGCTGAAGTCCCGGCACGCCCTTACTAGGAAGCGACCGGAGTCAGAGGGACAGCTTGCTTAAAATTTCGCCCGGGTTGAAACCGACCGCCCGCGCGATTTCAAGAAATTCGATCACGTCCAGCCGCCGATCCCCCCGCTCGTATTTCGAGACGTAGGACTGTGGCCGCCGCAGTTTCTTCGCCAGCTTGGCCTGCGTCAGTCCGGCCTTCTTCCGCTCCTCTTTCAGCAAATCCGTGAAGGCCGCGTAGTTCCGCTCGTAGAGGGCTTTCTTCACTCAGGCCGTCGCGCTCCTCTCAACAAATAAACCCCTTCCCGAATAATCCTAATCTGGGGTATTATACCGGCACCGTGGTTTCACTGTCGGGACGTTGTGCAAGCCTTAAAACACGCTTAAACCGACTTAGGATACCCCACTTCTTCGGGCCGGTGGGATAAGAAAATGACGAAGAGGCTGTTCATTGATGTGGAGACGCTGCCGCCGGCGGAGGAGGCGTGGGCCTCGGTCAACCCGGCGCTCGCTTACAAGCTGGAGAATAGACACTCCGCCCCTGAGTCCGTCGTCGGATGCACGGAGGAGCAGTTCAGGAGGCTGGCGCTCCACGCGGAGTACGGGCGGGTGCTGTCGGTTGGGATGATAGTCGAGCAGGACGGCGCGATAATCTGCCGCGGCGTGCTCGGCCGCGAGCGAGAGTCAATGAGATTCCATCTGGATGAGGCGCGCACCCTCAAAGGTTTCTGGAATCAGCTCCGCGGGTTCGACGACACGCGGGACCTAATCATCGGCCACAACATTTATGACTTCGACCTGCCGTTCCTCTATAAGCGTTCGGTAATCCAGAGCGTGCGGCCGAGCGTCCGACTCAACTTCGCCCGTTACCGCTCGCGGCCGATCTTTGACACGATGAAGGAGTGGGAGTTGTGGGCTTGGCGGCCGGGCATCAAGCTGGAAGAGTTGGCCGAAGTGCTGCAACTTGGAATGACCAAGACTGAAGGCATGGACGGGGGCCGTATCTATGACCGATTCCGCGAAGGGCGTCATCAGGAGATCGCCGACTACTGCATGAGGGACGTGGAGCTGACGCGGGAGATTTATTACAGACTGATTTTCGAGAAGCCGGCCAGCCTAGCACAGGGCGCCTGAAAAGATTTAATTCCGCGCGCCGCCTTCTGCCGAATGGTTAAAAGGGAGCGTGGTTTTCTCTCTCTGGCCGCGGGGCCTCCTTACGTCGGCGCTTGCACCTCGCCGTTGCTTTGTACACTTCGGTACAGTAACATCCGGTCAGCCATCCCCCTGACAGTTTATGGTTAGCAGCTCGAATAGGGTGCGCTGTGCCTCTACCCGACGCAGAGAAGCAGACCGTCATGGTCGTTGATGACAGCGACGACGTGCGCGAGCTGATGATTCTGCAACTGCGGCTGAGCGGCTACGACGTGGTAGAGGCGAGGAACGGCCTCGAATCGGTCGAGCTGGCCCGCCGGAGCCGCCCGGCGCTGATCCTGATGGACATCAACATGCCGGTGATGGACGGGGTGGAGGCGGCACGCGCGATCCGCGGCATCGAGGAAGTGTGCCGGGTGGTGATAGTGGCCTTCTTCGCCTTGTCGAGCGGGAACAACCGGCAGCGGGCGCTGGAGGCGGGCTGTAACGGTTACGTCACCAAGAACGAGGGCATCAACGACATTCCCGCCGTCGTGCGGAGGTACTTGCCAATCGCATAGACGGCCCCGCCCCAAAGCCTTAGTCCGAGGGTTAGACTTACACTCCACGCGGTTTTGCGCTTGCGCCTCGCCCACGCCTTTACTACTATGCGGCGCAACCGGGCAGCGGGTGAACCCTGCTGCTCACCGATTGCAGGGGTGAGGACTGTGATCGGACTCGAACGGGGATGCCGCCCCAAGGCTGGCGTCCCCGTTCATCTATTAGTCGCCTCTCGGAAAATGCTACTGTTGTACGTCCTAACTCAGTCGTGGGGAAGGTAGCGAAGCTATGAGCCAGAGTACGCAGATAGAAAAACTACTGACGGAAGTTACCGGCACGCTGGCTGATATTACAAGGATTGAGCAGGAGTGTAAGGAGTCGAAGAATCGTACCAAAGAATCTCTCAGAACCACCATCCATCAGTTAGCCGTTTTGGCAGACAGCCAAGCAGTCCGCGCGCAGATTCTACGTGAGCTTTATTGGAAGAACCGTATATCCGCGGAAATAATCGGTGACGCCTTCGGGCTGGAGATGCGTCGGATCGCCGGCCTCGCCGGCGCTTACACCATCGAGTATCCATGCCGGAACGAATGTGGGGGCTCCGCCGAAGTGACATTCACTTCACGGGCGGAGTTAGAGCGCCACGAGAGTTCTTACGCGAAGCCGATATGTGCGGCGTGCGAGAAGCAGAAGCGGGAAGAATCAGAACGAAAGTCCGCGGAGCAGGCGAGAGCGAGCGCGAGACGTACCGCCGAGTTGCGGGCGATGAGTTGGCAGGAGTTCACCGACGCACCGGAATGGGTTTGGGTAAGGAATCGTGTTTTGGTGGAGAAGGGGTTCAGTTGCGAGATTTGCGGCGCGTCAGACATAAGCCTGAGTGTATGCCTACGCAAAGACACTCCTAAATTCCCGTTACCGTCCGGCCGCCTCTTCGGCTCCGGCATAGATAGCGAGTGGGCGTGCTTCTATGTTCTCTGTCAGGACTGTATAAAGCGTTGTGAAGACCTACTTCACCCGGAATGGAGGGAGAGGATTAAGGCTGAGTTCCTTAATAAGATTCAGGAAGAAGTGATGAGCGACTACGCCTAGTCATACTGACTATTATCAGGCTGCAAAGCGGGTCGTGCTCTAAAGCGCGTGGCTGAAAATACAGGCAAGCTAAAACCCTGCCGATTGTGGCTTTTCAAGCTCCCCCTTTTCAGAGGTAGGCTTCCACAACCGACAGGGCAAAAGCATTGTGAGTCGCCGCCCAAAGAAAGGCAAGGTCATAAGGTCATTATTCGGCGCTGCCAGCCGCCGAGAGGGTTCATTTTCTCGAAAGGGGCTTCCCTGATGATTCGCGCCCGTGGTATCGGCCTCGCTCTCTTTTTAATCTCGCTCCTGTCTGCCGTCACTCTAGGACAGACCGGCACAGCGCCCGCGCCTGCTGCGTCTCTGTTGACTGTCGGCGGGGAGGTCGAGCGTCCGTTAAAGCTGACGGCGGCTGACCTGGCGAAGTTACCGCGCCGCACGGTGAGCGCCAAAGATCACGACGGGAAAGAGGCATCATTCGAGGGCGTGCAACTCGGCGAAGTGTTAAAGCTCGCGGGCGTGAAGTTCGGCGAGGGGCTGCGCGGTAAGAGTCTCGCGCTGTTCCTGGTGGTGGACGCCTCGGACGGCTACCGCGCCGTGTTCGCGCTGCCTGAGTTGGACGCTGCTTTTACCGACCGTGTAATCCTTCTGGCCGACCGGCGAGACGGTAAACCTCTGGCGGCTACCGAGGGGCCTTTGCGGGTCGTCGTGCCTGACGAGAAGCGGCAGGCGCGTTGGGTGCGGCAGGTGGTCGCGCTGACGGTTCGCCGTGCTGAGTGAGAAGGCGAAATAAGCCTCGGCGCAAGGTGTGGCTAACCGGCTAAACATACATCGCATCTTCGGAATAGACGCCCTGGTGTAATACGTCCCTGATGATCTTCACAAACTCTGCCTTTATATACTCGCCCTTCTTCGGGTTGATAAGGTGCTCGCACACGCTAACGCAACCGCCGCAAAGCACATGGTATAGATATTCGCTCCGTGAAAAGTGCGGGTAGTTCTGCGGGGTGTCTTGGCCGAGGTAGACGAAAAGGCCGACGCCCTTAGCTTGGCACACGTCGCACGCATAGCCGGAGACGTGCAGCACGTTGTTTCTAAGTTCTCTCCATTCCTCCGTCTCGGTGAAGTGCTCCCACGGCAAACCTTGTAGCTCTAAGTTCCGCTGCCTCTTGGCCACTTCCTCTGCCTCTCTCTCGGCCTCGGCCTTCCTCTGACACTCATCACATGGGATGCGAGAGGTATAATCCCCCCCGTAATAGTTCTTTAATTCCAGCCTGCTTCTAAACTCTCTGTTGACAGTGTTCCCGCACCCGTTAGGGCAGCGGAGAGATAGAACCAAAGGCCCGGCTACTTTTATGAGCGTGTGCGTTTTCAGTTTGAAAGCCTCGCCTAGCAGCTCGGCGGAAATCTTCTCGTTCCAATATAGCTTTCGGACGATCTGCGCCCGCACCGCCTGGCTGTTGGCTTCGGCTGATGCTGCGGCCAGTTGGTCTAAGTAAGAGGCGAGTTCGGCAGTAAGATTGCCCCTCGCCGCGTTATAAGTCCGCTCCAGCTCGTCCAGCTTATCTAGCGAGCCTGAAACCGACTCTAACAGCCCTTCGATTTTCTTCGGTACGCTCATCGCGCGGCATCAGTCCTCGTCAACTTATATCGAGCTGAAAAGTAAGAGCGTCAACTATAGCCCGCCGTAGCGTCTCATCGTCCAGCATCCCGAACATGCGCCCGAGTCTGCGCTTGTCCAGCGTCCTGATCTGGTAACACAGCACGATAGACTCTAAGGTGAGTCCCGCCGTACCTGTCGGCAGTAGGGCCTCGTTCGGGTAGATTCGACGACCGGCTTTCCGCGATGTGATGGGAAGGACGTTGACGACCGGCAGAAGGTCGTTGAGGTTGGTCTGACTGACGACGAGCACCGGGCGGGTTAGTCCCTGCTCGGAGCCGACGACCGGATCAAGGTTCGCGCGCCACACGCTCCAACGCTCGACGCTCATGCGGGGTGCGCGTCCTGGTCGGCGTGGCTGAAATCTTCCATCACGGCCGTCAGATCGGCTAGGAACAATTCATCATCGGCGGCGGCGCGCATCGCCTCAAGTCTTTCAGCCTGCCGCGCGGTGCCGCTTTCCTCCAAGAGTCGGGCGGCGAGCTGCCGGCGTTCTTCAGGCGGGAGCTTTCTCGCCTCCTCCAGCACGCTTTCTAATCTACTCATTAGCTATCGCCTTTACTTTAGTCTCTCTCCTTTGGTCGGCAGCATGATACACCCAATGACGGACATCCAACACGCACCGTTCTCCGCCCTCCTCCCGCCTGCCAGCTACCGGCCGAGAGTCGTGCCCTGATCCCTTTCCGCCTCCGCCGCGGCCCGCTTCGCGTTCTCTTCATCGATCTGCTTGAGCATGGCGTTGAGCCGGTCGGCCTGCTCCTTCGTGAATCCGGCCTGCCAGTTCCGCCAGCGGGCGGCGTCGTACATGACGTAGGGTGAGGGCGAAGCGACCCATGCAACGCCAGCGCTGATGAACATGCAGAGCACGAAGCCGACTATTGACCACTTAACCCTCCACTCCATCTGCGAGTCGCTGAGGTCGCGCAGTTGTCGCATGGCAGGCTCGACCGCGGCCTCGGATTTCTCCCTCAGCCCCCGCGTGAACTCGCCGATCTGTAGCTGCACCTCGTTCTTGGCCCCGACTATCGCTAACTTCGCGTGGTAGGCCGTGTCCTCGTAATCCTTCTTGAAGTTGACGCACAGGCCGGCGGCCTGCGCCGTCGCACGGGCCGCGCGCTCGCAGGCCGCGACCGTCTCCTGCTGCGCCTGAAGCGTGGCCGCGTTCTTCTCGTTGTGCTTCTTGACGGCGGCGTTGAAGCGTTGCAGCGTGTCGAGCTGCGTCCGGTTGGCCTCCTCCAACATGGCGGCTATCTCGGCTTTGTGGGCATCCAGCCTTTCCTCAATATCAATCTGGCGGTTCTCCGCGTCGGCCACGCGCTTGTTGAAGTTCTCCAGCGGCGGGAGGAGGATGCCGGCGAACTTCCCGACGAAATCCTCCCGCAGATTTTGCTCGACGCGCGTGAGGCGTGCGCCGATGGCTTCCGCCAATTCTTCCGGTTTCGGCTGCGGGTGTGAGTGCCCGTTGCGCTGTGAGGCTTTGAGAGACTGATTCTCGGCAGTGAGAGACGCGACCTCGGCTTCGAGGTCGGAAATTCGCTGCATGGGGTTGGTGCTCATACGTCTGTAATGCTCCCTTTGCTTAGGCTGGTTAGAGTAGTAATTCGAGCGTGTGCTCGATGACTTGTTCCTGGGCTTCGCGCTCGACGGCAGGCTCCAGCGCCGGGGTCGCTCCGGGCGTGCGGTCGGGCGTTAAATCGGGGGTGGTGGATGGGTCGGGGCGTTCGACGCCCGCGGCCGTGTTCAGGCGTTCGAGGGCGTCGTGGCCGTCTCTGCTCGGCTCAAGCCCCGCGGCCTGGTTGAGTCGCTCGGCGGCGTCTCGGCCGCCGGGATCGAGGCCCGCGGCCTGCTGCAACCGCTCCACGCCGTCCTGCCTTGTGAGCAGGTCCTTAGTGACGTTGTAGAGGGCCGCGGCCCCGCGCCCGGCCTGCTCGATCATGTGTATCTGACTCTGGATTTCGCGGAGGGGATTTAGTTGGTTCAGCTCGTACCGGACGCCCGCCCTGGCTAGGTCAGTCAGGGTGTCGGCGAAGGTGCGTTCCAGCTCCGGCGTGTGCGCCGGCGGGGTGACGATCTGCTCCGGCTCGCGGCCCGTCTCGGCGCGCAGCTTGGCCGCTTCCATCGCCGGGCGGTCGCGCTCCTGCTCGTAGTCGAGGCCGCGCTTTTGGAGCGCCCCCCAGGAGAATCCGCGCCCCAAGTCGGAGCCTTTCATTAGCTCCTCGCCTTGCCGAAAACTGATGCCGCTCACGCGCCCCGTGCTCTGCAAATTCGGGATCGTTTCGACGCCGACGCGCTGCAACTTTTCGATAAATTCCGTGGCCGTCGGCCCGTCCTTCAGCGCCCGCTCGACGTGCCCCTGTAGACTCAGTTTTGCCGACATCCGGCCGGTGCGCTCGAACACTTCCTGCTCGCCGCGCGAGGGTGCCGCGCGCATCACTTCCCTGCTCAGCGGGAGGCGTTCGAGGTCGTATTTCTGCTCGACCTCGCGCATCACTTTTTCCGCCCGCTGCTTGCTCTGCCACTCGCTGATAACCTTCCCGTCGAAGTCGATCCGCGAGGTCAGAATGTGGATGTGGTCGCGCTTCGTCCCGCGGTGCTGGATGACGACGTGGGGGGAGTTCTGGAAGCCCATTTTCTGGATGTAAGTGTCGGCGACCTCCTGCCACTGTTCGACGCTCAGGCGGTCATGCTCGCCGGCACTTATCGAGACGTGGTGGACGGGCTTTTCAATGTCGGGCCGAAGCTCTCTGACGAGGCCAAATTCGCGCGACAGCTCGCGCGGGTTTTGGCCGCTCATGTTCCCCCCGATGATGCGGTGCCGCTGACCCGGTTCGTACTCTTCCGCGAGGTCGCGGGCGTGCGCCTGGCGCGTCTCACGCCCCTGAGTTTCGGTCTGATTTTGTCCCCGCTCGCCTGCGTCCGGCGCGGCTCGCTGCGCCTCCTTTTTGGGGGTCATTTCCTCGCGCGTTTTAGCCTCCGGCTGCGGGGCGCGCTCGGCCTCCGGCTGCTTCCCCTGACGGCGTTCCTGCTCCCGTTCCCGCGCCCGCTCCTGCTCCTTGTGCTTGGGGTTCAGAAGGTAATTGACCGCCCCCCCGAAGCTGCCGCCGGACGTGATTTTTGCGATCACTCTGCCTCTCCCTTCAGCCCCATTCGGACGGAATGAAGCTCCGCCCGGACGGACAGGAAAAGCTCCCTGAGTCCGTTCTCCGCGCCGGGCCGGAAACGCCACATAGCACCGTTCAGGGTGGCGACCAGTCGTGCCAGTTCTCGCCACGCCTTTTCGTTCAACTCGGGGACGGCGCGGCGGGGCGGCGGGTCACGGTCGAGTGCAGCCAACCGCGCCCACTCGGTCGGGGACACTCCCGCGGCGGCGGCCTTCTGTACGACCGCCTCCCACTCCTGCTGATTGAATCTGACGTTCAGGCTGGCGGCCGTGCGGCGCTGCTCGTCGGGCAGCCGTCGGCGTCCGAGACGCGACATGAATTGCTCCTGCTCGTAATACGGGGCAAGCGAACGAAGTGAGCGGCGGGGTCGGTTTGCCTATTTTCGCTATGCGAAAATCCTGCTCGCTCCTTCCCTTTTTGTTACGCCACGGAAATGTTCGACGGCGTTGTGTGGCGTTTAACGTTCTGCTTGGATGATTAGTTTCAAAATGACAGTTGCCACCAATGCCGAGGGGTAAAATTTCTGAGGGCAGAAGGCGTGATGGCAAAATTTTTTGCTGGTATGAGCTGAAGGGTAGTTAAAATTTTTGACCGCCGGGAGCCGTGGGATAGTGTCGATCAGGAGGGGTAGTAGCGCGATTCAATCTTAGTAAGTTTGAAATTTCAATGTTAGTAAGATTGAAAACTGCTGCGTGTAATTCGGGTAAAAAGGTGTCATCGAGAGCAAGAAAAGTTGTGACCGGGGAGGGGGAAAATCTGCGCCACGACGGTTAAAAATTTTAGCTATCAGAGGTGAATTTCGGCCCGCGAATTTGCCCCATCGCAGCGCGTAAAATTGCCGAATCGAGGGCGCAAATTTGTAGGGTAGGAACCGCGTTCGGAGTCCGAAAAACTAACGTACAACTTTGTTAGAATCGCGCGACACAGGAAGGTCAAGAACCACGTACTTACGGGAGCGGCCAGGGGCTAACATACGGCTCAGTCAGGGGTGATCCAGCGCCGCTTTTGTCACCGATTA